>Ga0194121_10008960_pt1 | contig 12509 bp, 10 predicted proteins | sample TA2MahCa50mmetaG_FD_148609 | JGI IMG/M metagenome (GOLD analysis project Ga0194121, IMG submission 148609) | Freshwater microbial communities from Lake Tanganyika, Tanzania - TA2015020 Mahale Deep Cast 50m | ecosystem: Environmental > Aquatic > Freshwater > Lake | place: Tanzania: Lake...
ATTCCCCGAGAGTTTTGCCGGGCTGGTGGCTGATCTGCGTGGCGATGTCCTAACCGCCCAGGGCAAGCTGACTGACGCCCGTGCCGCCTACAAATTGGCGCTGGAGAAGCTGCCTGCGGACAGTAGCTATCGCCCGGTCGTCCAGGTCAAGTTGGACGATCTCGGTAGCGCATCCTGATGATTCATATGTCGGTTCGACGCGTGCTGGCTATGGCGGCGATCACGCTGCTGACGGCGTGTGCCTCCGATGCACCGATCAAGCCAAACAAACTAAGCAAGATAGAAGAACGCGCCAAGGTCAAGACACTGTGGACATATGACGTGCGCGCTGCGCGGCCCTACGATTTGCAGCCCGCCAGTGTGGAAGGCGACGTGTTCACTGCGGATGCCAAAGGGCGCCTGGTACGGCTGAATGGTCAGTCCGGCAAGGAGAAATGGCGCCTCGACACCAAGGAGCCTATTTCAGGCGGTATCGGGGTGGGAGCGGGGCTGCTCGTCGTGGGGACGGCCAAGGGCAAGGTCATGGCGTTTGACCTGGACGGCAGGCCACGTTGGAGTGCCTACGTGAGCAGCGCGGTACTGGCGCCTCCGGCCGCCGATGGCGCCTGGGTGGTCGTACGTACCGATGATGGCTGGCTGTATGGCTTGTCCGCCACCGATGGCGCGCGCAAGTGGGAATTCCAGATGACGTTACCCTCGCTGTCGCTGCGCAGCAGTGGCGGCGTAGTGTTGGACGGTGAGTACGTGTTCGCCGGACTGCCTGCCGGCAAGTTAGTGGCCTTGCGCCTGGCTGATGGCGTTCAGTTGTGGGAAGCCACCGTCGCTCCGCCGCGCGGCGATAACGAAATCGAGCGTATCGCCGACGTTGCTGCGCCGCCCATGCGCCAGGGCGACTATGCCTGCGCCGTGAACTTCCAGGGTCGCGTGGGGTGCTATGACCTCTTGAAGGGCGCCGGCGTGTGGAGTCGCGAGGGCTCCTCGGCGCAGCCGCTTGCGGGCGATGACCGCGCCGTGTACGTGGCCGGAGACACCAGTGTGCTATTTGCCCACGATCGCGAAACGGGTGCGCTGATCTGGAAGCAGGACAAACTATTCGGCCGTCGGCTTGGCCCTCCGCTATTGCTGGGCGAGTACTTGGTCGTGGCGGACTTTCAGGGCTACGTCCATCTCGTGAATCGAAGCGACGGTGCCTTGGTCGGGCGTACCCGGGCTGACGGCGATGCTATCCGGGCCGCACCGCTACGCGTGGGCGACGCTGTGGTGGTGCAATCCGTCGATGGCGATCTGCGCGCCCTAACATTACAGTGATTCCGACCCTGGTGATCGTTGGACGGCCCAATGTCGGCAAGTCCACGCTATTCAATCGCCTGACGCGAAGCCGGGATGCCATCGTGGCAGAGGTGGCGGGGCTGACTCGCGACCGGCATTACGGCCGTGGCAACTTTGAGGCACGCCAATTCGTGGTGGTGGACACCGGTGGCTTGGACGCTGACAACGTCGATGGCGTGTTTGCCGAAATGGCGCGGCAGGCCCAGTTGGCCATCGACGAAGCCGACATCGTGCTGTTCACGGTTGATGCCCGCGCCGGATTGACCCATGGCGATCGCGCCATTGCCGACCAGTTGCGTCGCAGTGCGCGCCCTGTGCGGCTGGTGGCCAACAAGTCCGAAGGACTTGACCCGAATCAGGCTCTGGCGGAGTTTTACGCACTAGGCCTGAGCGAGATCCACGCCATTTCCGCAGCTCACGGCGAAGGTGTGCGCGATCTGCTTGAGCACGTGCTCCAACCCTACACCGCACAAGCACCCGAGGACGAGACGCTTGCCAAGCATCCGCGGGTGGCCATCGTCGGCCGCCCCAACGTCGGCAAGTCCACCCTGGTCAACGCCCTGCTGGGGGAGGAACGCGTGATCGCCTATGACCAGCCCGGCACCACCCGAGACAGCATCGAGATCGACTTTGACTGGCGCGGGGCGCCCTATACCCTCATCGACACGGCAGGCGTGCGCCGGCGCGGCAAGGTCCAGGAGGCGGTGGAGAAGTTCTCCGTCATCAAGACACTGCAATCGATCGAGGACGCCAACGTCGCGGTGCTGGTGGTCGATGCCAGCCGAGAGATCTCCGATCAGGATGCCAGCCTGGCCGGGTACATCCTCGAGGCCGGCCGGGCCGTGGTGGTCGCGGTCAACAAGTGGGACATTGCCGATACCGAGTCTCGTGACCGCATCAAGCGGGAACTGGATCGCAAGCTGGGATTTCTGGATTTTGCCAAGACCCACTACATCTCGGCGCGCGACAACAAGGGCATGGTGCCGCTGATGGCGTCGGTGGCGCGCGCCTACGCCTCGGCGACCCGCAAGCTGCCAACCCCCAAACTGACCAAGGTCCTGACGGGCGCCGTACAACGCCAGACGCCGCCGCGCGCTGGATTGGTGCGGCCCAAACCGCGCTACGCCCATCAGGGTGGTTCCAATCCGCCGCTCATCGTCGTGCATGGTAACGCGCTGGATCGTCTGCCGGAAACCTACAAACGCTACCTTCAACATGCCTTTCTCAAGGCTTTCGAACTGGAAGGCACGCCAGTGCGCATTGAACTGCGCACCGGACACAACCCCTACGCCGATCGCAAGTAGGGCTACTTGGCGCAATGTCGGATTCAGCGAAACTCAATATGGATTTCGGTGGTCCGATGCCGATATCATGAGCATGCGCCATTCCGGTCAGCGGTTTATGTTCCCTGCGCGGCCAATGTGGCGTAGAGTTATGCTACGCAATGCAATTGCGTGAAGGTCGTGGTGGTATGGGTATTGGCGGGCGGCCAGCGGATCCCAGTTTGGACCAGCGGGCCCGCTGTGCCGGTGAGCAAGTAAGAGTACATTCAGTTTTTAGAACAAGGAGGCGCAATGAGCGGCAAGGGGCAACTACTACAAGACCCGTTTTTGAACACGCTTCGCAAAGATCATGTGCCCGTTTCGATCTACCTGGTCAACGGCATCAAGTTGCAAGGCCAGATCGAGTCCTTTGACCAGTACGTCGTCCTGCTGAAGAACACGGTCACGCAGATGGTCTACAAGCACGCCATTTCGACGGTGGTGCCTGCCCGTCCGGTCACCCTGAACCTCGAGAGCGCCGCTGAGTAAAGCGTTGCCAGCGCGTTTCCGGTCCGTCCACGGACAGACGAGGGGCGCATGATCGATCGCCCGACGGGCGGTGACACGGCATTGTTGGTCGCACTGGATCTCGGCGATCCGGGCTTCACGGTCGGGCTGGAAGAGCTTCATCTACTGGCCCAGGGCGCGGGACTCAAAGTCCTCGGGCAGGTGACCGGCAGACGTTCGCGTATCGACCCGGCGACGTTCGCCGGGCGCGGCAAGGTCGAAGAAATCGGCGCCGCGGTCGCAGAGAAAGCCGCCTCGGTTGTCATCTTCAATCACGCCCTCTCACCTGCTCAGGAGCGCAACCTGGAGCGGGCGATCAGGTGTCGTGTGGTCGATCGCGTTGCCCTCATCCTGGACATATTCGCCCAGCGTGCACGCAGTCATGAGGGCAAGCTACAGGTGGAGCTGGCTCAGCTCGATCATCTTGCCACGCGCCTGGTGCGAGGCTGGACCCACCTCGAGCGCCAGCAGGGTGGTGTCGGGCTCCGTGGTCCGGGCGAAACCCAGCTTGAAACCGACCGGCGCCTGATCGGCAAGCGCGTCCAGGTGCTCAAGGAGCGGCTTGCCACCGTACGCAAGCAGCGTGGTGTGCAACGTCGCGCCCGCGAGCGCAGCGAGGTCTTCACGGTATCCCTGGTGGGCTACACCAACGCCGGCAAGTCGACGCTTTTCAATCAGCTCACCAAAGCGAAGGCATACAGCGCCGATCAGCTGTTTGCCACGCTCGACACCACGACGCGGAAGCTGATACTCGCTAGCGGGCGGGCGGCCTTGCTGTCTGATACGGTCGGGTTTATCCGCGACTTGCCGCATGCGCTGATCGAGTCTTTTCGCGCCACCCTGGAGGAGACGGTCCAGGCGGATCTCCTGCTGCATGTGATCGACACCGCCAATCCCTCAAGTGACGGCCAGATCGCGCAGGTGAACAAGGTGCTTGAAGACATCGGCGCGGGCCAGATCCCACAGATCCTGGTCTACAACAAAAGCGATTTGCTGGGCATGCCAGGAGAATGCCTTAGAGACGAGTGTGGTACGATCTCGCGCGTTCGAGTGAGCGCACGGACCAGCGATGGCATCGATCACTTGCGCAGGGCCATCGAAGAGCGGATACCGGCTCCAGCGCCGGGCCGCGACAGCGCGATGGGCGCGCGCCGTGGTGACGGCGATGCTGCGCGGGCAGCCGGGTTCGGCGACGAACTCGCAAATTCAAATTTTCCCTTGAACCAGATCCACGGTTAAACCTCGAAGTACTGCGATCCGATATTCCTGCTTGGTGTTTGGTTTGATCCTTTCGTGTTGAAAAACATTCGAACTCATGGCTCCCAATGATCCGCAGTGGGGCCGTCGCGGTGGCGACGGTCCGCCCGATCTGGACGAGCTCTTCAATCGATTGCGCGACAAGTTCGGCGGTATGCTGGGAGGCAAGGGCGGGCGCCCTTCATCCGGCGGACCCTCGGCCAAGCGCTTCGGTGGAGGTGTCGGCCTGATCGTCGCCATTCTGGTCCTTGTATGGCTCGGCAGTGGTTTCTACATCGTCAATCCGAGCCAGCGCGGTGTCGTACTGCGTTTTGGCAAGCTGGCCGAGACCAAGATGGAAGGGCCGCGCTGGCATCTGCCCTATCCGATCGAGTCGGTCGAACTGGTCAACCTGTCGCAAGTGCGTACTGTCGAGGTGGGTTATCGCGACAAGAATCGCGTGTTGAAAGAATCCCTCATGCTGACGGACGATGAGAACATCATCGACATGCAGTTTGCCGTGCAGTACACATTGAAGGACCCGGTGGCCTACCTGTTCAACAACCGCGATACCGATCAGGACGCGGTCAAGCAGATCGCCGAATCCGGGATTCGCGAGGTGGTGGGCAAGAACAAGATGGATTTCGCCCTCTACGAAGGCCGCGAGCAAATTGCCGCCAGCGTTAAGTCACTGATGCAAGAAATCCTTGACCGCTACGGCACTGGTATCAACGTCAGCCAGGTGACCATGCAGCAGGTGCAACCCCCCGAGCAGGTGCAGGCGTCGTTTGATGACGCGGTCAAAGCCGGCCAAGATCGCGAGCGGCAAAAGAATGAAGGCCAGGCCTACGCCAACGACGTAGTGCCCAAGGCAAGGGGTACCGCGTCCCGCTTGATGCAGGAGGCGGAGGGCTACAAACAGCGCGTGATCGCCAACGCCGAAGGTGAGGCGTCACGCTTTCGCCAGGTGGTGGCCGAATACAAGCGTGCGCCGGGTGTGATGCGCGATCGCCTGTACCTCGATGCCATGCAACAGATCATGACCCAATCCACCAAGGTCATCGTTGACCAGAAATCAGGCAGTCTGCTGTATCTGCCGCTGGACAAGATCATGCAATTGTCTGGCAGCGTCACCAGCGGCGCGGCCGACGCTACGCCGGGGTCAGAGTCGGTAACCAGCGCACCGCCTGCCATCGATATGCTGCCAAGGTCGCGCGATGCCTTCCGCACACGCGACCGGGAGTCAAGGCCATGAAGAACAGCATCGGCCCCATCGTGATTGGCCTGTTGGTGCTCTTGGTGATACTGAGCCTGGGCATATTCACCGTCGATCAACGCCAGAACGCCATCGTGTTCCGTCTGGGTGAGACGGTCAATGTCGTCAAGGAGCCAGGCATTCATTTCAAGCTCCCCTTGATCGACAACGTGCGCTACTTCGATACCCGCATCCTGACCTTGGATACGGAAGAGCCCGAGCGTTTCATCACGTCCGAGAAGAAGAACGTGCTGGTTGACTCTTTCGTCAAGTGGCGCATCGTCGACGTGCTGGAGTACTACAAGAGTGTGGACGGGGACGAGGCGCGAGCGAAGATCCGCCTGGGCCAAACCGTCAATAGCAGTCTGCGCGAAGAGTTCGGCAAGCGCACCATCCACGACGTGGTCTCCGGCGAACGCGACAAGATCATGGAATTGATGCGCGAGAAGGCCGATACGGATGCTCGCAAAATCGGTGTTCAGGTTCTCGATGTGCGGTTGAAGCGGGTGGATCTGCCCGCCGAGGTCAGCGTTTCGGTGTACCAGCGCATGGAAGCCGAGCGCAAGCGCGTGGCCAACGAACTGCGCTCTCAGGGTTTCGCCGAGTCCGAGCGCATCCGTGCCGACGCCGACAAGCAGCGCGAGGTCATCATCGCCGAAGCCTACCGCGATGCCCAGCGCATCAAGGGTGAGGGCGACGGCAAGGCCGCTGCCCTGTACGCTTCAGCCTATCAGGAGCAACCCGAGTTCTACGCCTTCTATCGCAGTCTGGAGGCGTACAAGCAAAGCTTCAAGAACAAGGGAGACGTGCTGGTGCTGGATCCGAGTTCGGAGTTCTTCCGGTTCATGAAGAACCCCGGCACGCGCGGCCGCTAGGTCGCCAGTTCTTGACATGTCGGAAAGCCTCGTCGGTGCCATGGCCTTGTTCCTGGTGCTGGAAGGGCTCCTTCCATTTCTGATGCCCGCGGTGTGGCGCGAATCCTTCCGGAAGTTGACGCTGCTGTCGGATGGGCAGTTGCGGTTCGTCGGTTTGACCTCGATGTTGGCGGGGCTGATTTTGTTGCTGGTCACCGGTAGTTCGTAATATGCGCCACTGGATACTCCCCGAGCACGTCGAGGATCTGCTGCCCGTCGAGGCAGCCAAGGTCGAGCATTTGCGTCGGCGCCTGCTTGATCTGTTCGCTTTGCACGGTTATGAACTGGTATCGCCGCCACTGCTCGAGCACATCGAATCGCTGTTGACCGGCACCGGGCACGACCTCGACCTGCGCACCTTCAAACTGGTGGATCAGTTGAGCGGCCGCATGCTCGGCGTGCGTGCTGATATCACGCCGCAGGTCGCCCGTATCGATGCACATCTGCTGAACCGGCAAGGCGTCACTCGTCTGTGCTACGCGGGTAGTGTGTTGCATGCGCAGCCCTCCGATCTGGGCCGCACACGTGAGCCCATCCAGATTGGCGCCGAACTCTATGGTCATGCTGGCGTGGAGGGAGACATCGAGGTGCAATCCCTCATGGTGCGCGGGCTGGAAAGCGCCGGCATCGGCGCGCTACACATCGACCTGGGGCACGTGACCATATTCCGAGCACTGGTGGCGGCCGCGAAGCTTGATGCGCAGCGTGAGAGCGATCTGTTCCAGGCCTTGCAGTCCAAGGATATTCCGCATTTGCGCGAACTGCTGGCCGGCGTGTCGAGTGAGTTTGCGCAAGCGTTTCTTCTGCTGCCGAAGTTGTACGGCGATGCAGGTGTGCTGTCCACGGCACGTCGTCAGTTGCCGGCGCTGGCGCCGATTGAAAGTGCCTTGACGCAGTTGGAGCAGTCCTGCGCGGCGCTGACCAGTAGTGTGTCTGATGTGCGAGTGGACCTGGCGGAACTGCGGGGCTACCGCTATCACAGCGGCATCGTCTTCGCAGCCTACACGACGGGCTATCCCAACGCGCTGGCCTTGGGCGGACGTTATGATCAGGTCGGTGTTGCCTTTGGACGCGCCCGCGCCGCCACCGGCTTCAGCATGGATCTGAGGGAAGTCGCGTCGGTATCGCAGATCAGATTGTCGCGTCGCGTGGTGCTGGCGCCGTACCGGCCCGGCGATGTGGCCCTGATGCAGGCGATTTGTGCACGTCGCGACGCAGGCGATGTGGTAATCGAGGAGTTGCCAGGACAGGCGCCCTATCGACATGAACTAGGGCATGAGCATGAATTCGTCCAGCGCGACGGGCGCTGGACAGTAGAAGCCATCAAGAGCTAGAGGAGCAACATGAGCCAGAACGTCGTAGTGGTGGGCACGCAGTGGGGAGATGAAGGCAAGGGCAAAGTCGTCGACTGGCTCACCGATCACGCTGATGTGGTGGTGCGTTTTCAGGGGGGCCACAACGCCGGCCATACCCTGGTCATCGGCGGCAAGAAGACCGTGCTGCACCTGATTCCTTCCGGCATCCTGCGCGACGGGGTGGCCTGTGTCATCGGCAACGGCGTCGTGCTCTCGCCTCAAGCGCTGATCGAGGAGATGACGACACTGGAACACGCAGGTGTCAATCTCGCTGGGCGCGTCACCATCAGCGAAGCGTGTCCGCTGATACTGCCGTATCACGGCGCGCTCGACCGCGCACGCGAAGCGGCCAAGGGTGAAGCCAAGATCGGCACCACCGGGCGAGGCATCGGTCCGGCCTATGAAGACAAGGTGGCACGCCGTGCCATCCGGGTGCAGGATCTGTTTCATCGCGAGCGCCTGGCCGCCAAGCTCGGTGAGGTGCTGGACTATTACAACTTCGTGTTGACGCGATACTTCAACACCAGCGCGGTGGACTTTCAGGCGACCTTGGATGAGGCGCTAGGCCTGGTGGAGCGACTGCGCCCCATGGTGGGCGACGTATCTCACCTGCTGCACTTAGCTCAGAAGCAAGGAAAGCGTTTGTTGTTTGAAGGCGCCCAGGGCACGCTGCTTGATGTCGATCACGGCACCTACCCATTCGTCACATCAAGCAACTGCATTGCAGGCGCCGCTGCCGCCGGCGCCGGAGTCGGCCCACAGGCGCTTCAGTACGTGTTGGGCATCACCAAGGCTTACACCACTCGCGTCGGTTCGGGCCCGTTTCCGACAGAGCTCGATGATGATATCGGCAAGCGCATCGCCACGCGCGGCAATGAATTCGGCGCCACCACGGGTCGCCCGCGTCGCTGCGGGTGGTTCGACGCGGCGGCGCTGCGTCGTTCGATTCAGATCAATGGCGTCTCGGGCTTGTGCGTGACCAAGCTCGATGTGCTCGACGGTATGGAGAGCTTGCAGATCGGTGTGGGTTACCGCGCCAACGGCCGCTCCTATGAGTTGCTGCCCGTGGGCGCGGAAGCCCTTGCCGAGTGCGAACCAATCTACGAAGAAATTCTGGGATGGAGCGATAGCACCGTCGGGGTCAAGCATTACGACAAGCTGCCGCAAACCGCACAGCGTTATCTGGCGAGGTTGCAGGAAGTCTGCGGTGTGCCCATCGACATCATCTCCACGGGTCCGGACCGGGACGAGACCATCGTGCTCCGGCACCCGTTTGGCTCGTAACACCCGTTTGGCTCGTAGTGTTCGAGCGACCGCTTCACTCCGCCGTGCGGCCTGAATCAACCAGGCCGTACAGTCGGTAGAAGAGTCAATTGAGCTTTGCTGAACTGCGCCGTCGAGGGCGCATGGCCGCCTTCGGCGTGGACGGCACACCTTCGGCCGCCACGAGTTCCAGCGAAAAGCTCCGCACCGTACCGGTGTCGAGACGCTCGGCATCGCGTACTTCCAATCGCCAGGTGCCCTGCGCGTTCTTGCCGATACATCGCGCCAATGACGGCGTAACCACGGGATCATAGGTGCGACGCAGATTCGCAGTGCGACCTTCCTTGCGGTTATGCAACGTTACGGGCTTGAGTTGGGTCGCGGCCGGCGGGTGAAGCTTGATGATCAGATCTCCGATGTACGTGTGTTCGATGTCGATGCTGATGCGCAGATTCTTCAGCACGATCGATTCAGGTACCGTGAGAGAGACGTTGGTCGTGCCTAAGTCCGCGATCGGTTCTGCGAACTTGCGCTCGATGAGCAGCTTGCTCTGCGTCGCGGACGGCATGGCGTGGCGTACGGCGGTCTCGGCGTTGAGGCGACCATGGCCGTACAGCAGGCTGTGGCCCTGGCCATCGTACCTGCCGCCGGCGGGGTCAATCCGTTCGCACGACTTGCGCAGGATGTCGGTGACTTCCAGCCGCCGTAGTGCGGGATTGCGTGCCAGCACCAGCGCTGCGACACCGGCCGCGCCCGGGCAAGCACTCGAGGCGCCGCCAAACCCGTTGGTGTACTTGAGTTGGGCATCGCCAGTGATCTCACCGCTTTCCGGGTCGGGGTTGTAGCCGGCGCGGCCCGTGCGATCCACTGTCCAAATTCCCGGTGTCAGCGGCGCTGGTCGACCTTCTGGTGGGAACTCGAAGTCGTTGCTGGGAAAGCTGCAGAATACGGCTTTGCCGAAGTCGCTATAGACGCTGCGCTTGCCGCGATCATTGCAGGCCGCCACCGCCAGCACCTTTTCGTAACTGGCATAGCCGTCCAGGTCCACACTTTCGTTGCCATTGCCGGCGGCGAAGAAGATCAGGCAGCCGCGGCCGTTGCGGCCGCGCTCGGCGGCGTAGTCGATGGCTAGGCGGATATTGTCGGGCAGGGGCGAGAAGCGCTTGTGTCTGGGATCGCTCGGGCGGAACCAGGCGCCGTCTTCAGGCCCCAGCTATTGGAGATGATGTCGGCACCTTGGTCAGCGGCCCAGGCAAAGGCATCTGCCAAGCGTTGCGAGTTGATCGACAAGGGCATGCGCAGCGGCATCAGGCGCGCCTTGGGCGCAACGCCGCTGGCGCCGAACCGGCCATCGGCACAGGCCACACCCGCGCAAGCACTGCCGTGATCATCGCCAGGTCCGGCGCTGGGATCGTCGTCGCCACCACGAAAGTCCTGGGGCGCGACGATCTTGCCGCTGCTGGAAAATTCCTCATGCGCCAGATCAAAGCCATCGTCGATCACCGCGATAATGATTCCTTCACCCTGCGACAGCGCGTGTGCCGCCTCGACATTGGCACTGGCGATGATGGCTTGCCCATTCACGGTCGTGGACTTCAAGTGCCACTGGGCATCAAACACTTTGCGGCGTGCGGCGGGTTCCACCACTTCCGGGTGGCACAGCTCCACATCCTCACGTGCCAAGAGCTTGTTGGCGATGTCGAACACACCTTGTCCTGTTCCTTCAGGCGCCTCGACGAAAAAGGCGTTGGTGGTGTAGGTCAACTCCCGCTTCACGATCAACCCCGCCGCCTGAATCACCTGCAGACAATCCTCGCGCTCCTCTTCATCGCGAAACTTGATGAACAGATTCTCCGTGTAGACGATGGGTTCGCGCGACTGGGTATTGACCAGCACACTGCCGGCGAAACGGGTGTCTGGTGCCTTGCGCAAAGCTTCCTTCACACTCTTGACGGCGACCTTCGAGCCGGCACGCTTTCGGAACACTTCGACGCCCGCCTCGGGGAATTCCGCTACGACGTCCATGTCATCGAGGATGGCCGCCTCGGGCCGCAGCACCGAACCGGCGCGGAAGGATCGCTTGCTGCGTGTGCGCACCGCCAGCAGATCGGGATCGACCTCGTACTGAATGGATGTGCCGTGTTTGCCGCCGTACTTGATTTGAGGCATGGGAGGCTCCGCGTGATTGAACACGGCGTCAGCCTACTCCGATGTCATAAGGACGGGCAATGGCCCAAAGGCCTATATCTCAGGAGTGTCGTCATTCCGTGCGAAAATGTGCTTGGGCGGTGGGATGTGCAAGACTCTCCTGTTGAGAGCCTCTCCCTCCCTGCCAACAATCCTGCATTTCCGTTTGGGCGCTTCCGAAGAACTTCGGAAGTTGGTGCCGAGAAGAGGACTCGAACCTCCACAGTGTTGCCACCGCCAGGACCTGAACCTGGTGCGTCTACCAATTTCGCCATCTCGGCACGGGGGCGAGAAATTAACGCCTGACTGGCGGCTTGTCAAACCCAATTCGAGAATGGGACGTGCAATTTTCCGCCCATCGTATTTTCATCAATCACTTAATAGAAAGACGCATCATTAGCAGTCGACGCAAGAAAAGACTCCGCGACCAAGATCCCTATCTGACGCGTGAGAAGATCCGTTACGATACCCCGCTGCCCAGCCGCGAGTTCATCCTGGAACTTCTGGAGCAAGAGGGCGTTCCCGTCCGGCCCTCTGAATTGGAGGCGATGCTGGACATCGAATCCGGCGAGCAGATGCACTTCGCCCGCCGGCTACAGGCCATGGAGCGTGATGGCCAGATCATGCGTAACCGCGCTGGCGCCCTGTGCATGGTGGAGAAGCTGGGCTTCATCCACGGCCGGGTGGAAGGGCACCGCGATGGCTTCGGATTCGTCGTGCCCGATGATGGCGGCGATGACCTGTTCCTGAGTCCGTGGGAGATGGGCAAGGTCCTGCACGGCGACCAGGTCGTGGTGCGGGAAGTGTCCGGCCGTCAGGGCAAACGCGAAGCGGTCATTGTGGAAGTGGGCATGCGTGCCAACTCCCTGGTAGTTGGCCGTCTGCATCATGAGCGTGGCATCCATTTCGTCGTACCCGAAGATCGCCGCATCAACCAGGATCTGCTCATTCCTGCCGATGGCATCGGCACCGCTAAGCCGGACGAGGTGGTGGTGGCGGAGATCATCCAACAACCCGAACCCCATGTGAAGCCGTTGGCCCGCATCGTGGAAGTGGTTGGCCACGCCACCGATCCCGGTATCGAGATCGAGATTGCCCTGCGCAAACATAGTCTGCCCCACGAGTTTCCCGAGGTGGTCGA
>Ga0194121_10008961_pt1 | contig 12508 bp, 9 predicted proteins | sample TA2MahCa50mmetaG_FD_148609 | JGI IMG/M metagenome (GOLD analysis project Ga0194121, IMG submission 148609) | Freshwater microbial communities from Lake Tanganyika, Tanzania - TA2015020 Mahale Deep Cast 50m | ecosystem: Environmental > Aquatic > Freshwater > Lake | place: Tanzania: Lake...
GGACTAAATTCTACATCTCCCCCTATATCTGTGAAAATTTGAAAAAGTCGTTCAATTTGTTTTGGTTGATTGGAAAAAATCAAGTTACGATACCCGTCTTTTTGTCTTTGTAATAAATCGGCTCGAAGTAAGTCGAAATTTTTATTGAAACTCGGTTGAGGTTGGAGATCAAAAGTGAAAACCTCTTTGGTTTTAAAGTGGTAATCCGAACCCCACTCAATTGTGCTGCGCTCATCAAGATTCTTCATTAAGGCGTCTGGGGGCAAATATAAATCCGAAGGCAGGTTTCTTTTCACGCTGTCGGACAATTCTAAATAGCGCGCAGTTGCTTTTTCATATTCCTTTTCGATCACAGAAACAAGTCGAGAATAGGAGCTCAACCATACATTAGAAGAGGGCCCTAAAAAATCAAAAAACGAAGCTACTCCCTCTAGAATCATTTGTCCTTGGATGTTAGGAATGATCATAAAAAACGCGTGATCGGAAATAGACAATTGGCTGGCAGCATCAAAGGTCCGAATCGATTCTACTTCGTCTCCAAAAAATTCCATTCTAAAAGGGTGATCGTTGCTGTAGGAATAGACATCCACGATTCCTCCACGAATGGCAAATTGCCCCGGCTCATATACAAAATCAACCCGTTCAAAATGGTATTCCAATAAAAGTTCGTTGATGAAATCCAATGAATACGTTTTACCTACCTCAACACGCATGGTATTCTCAACAAGTTTTTTCTTTGTGGGAACTTTTTCAAAGAGCGCCTCGGGGTATGTTACAACCCAAGCATTTTGATTGCTCGAAATCCTTTCCAATACTTCGGCTCTAGCCACCACATTGGCGTTATCAATTTCGTCAATTTGGTAGGGAATGCGGTAAGAAGCTGGATAAAATAGGATGCGCTTATCGTTAGGATAAAGACCTTCAAGATCGTTTAAAAAATATGCAGCCTCCTCTTTATCATTGAGAATAAACAACTGATGAGAAGGCAATTGTTGCGCTATGCTGGTGGCCACAATGCTTTTTGAGGAGCCTATCAATCCTTTGAGGTGAATACGCACGTTCTCCATTCTCAAAGTGCTTGCGGCAAAATCTACTTGAGTCAATTTAGCGAAGGAAGCGAGAATGGCACTTAATTCCATGCACGAGGTGCAAAATTACAGATTTATTGCGAGTCGTTAAAGAATACCTCGTATTTGGTGCACTAAAGTTGAAATAAATCGAATTCTGCTATCTTCGTGATACAAAAGGACGTTTTCACAAAAATTCAATGAAAGTTCTCATCAAAAATATTAAAGGTCTCGTGCAAGTCGGGGAGAATATTCCTCAGGTAATCTCTGGAACTAAAATGAAAGAATTACCGCTTATAAATGATGCTTTCCTGGCACTAGAGAATGGCGAAGTTGTTGCTTACGGACCGATGAGTGATTGGGAAGGAATTTCAGATTGGCGTGATTTAGAAGTTATTGATGCAAGCGGCTCTTTTGTATTTCCGAGTTTTGTCGACGCGCATACCCATTCAGTTTTTGCGCAAGCGCGAGCAGAAGAATTTGTTGATAGAATTAAAGGATTAAGTTACGAAGAAATTGCCTTGAAAGGTGGTGGGATACTAAATTCTGCTAGAAAACTTCAGGAAATGCCTGAAGATGAATTATTTGAATCAGCCCAATTGCGCATTGATAAAATGAAGGCTCTCGGGACGGGGGCACTAGAAATAAAATCTGGTTACGGGTTAAGTGTAGCGGGAGAACTGAAAATGCTACGCGTCATCAAACGCCTAAAAGAAAGGAATCGCATCCCAATAAAAGCAACTTTTCTCGGGGCTCATGCCTTTCCTGCTGAGTTCAAGGAGAATCACCGAGGATATATTGACCTAATTATCACAGAAATGTTGCCGCTCGTTGCAGCCGAAGGGTTAGCGGATTACATCGACGTTTTTTGCGAACGCAATTATTTCTCAGTGGAAGAAATGGTAGAAATTCTTCACGCCGGAAAAAAATATGGACTCATACCAAAGGTTCATGTAAATCAATTTTCGGCCATGGGAGGGGTCAAGCAAGCGCTTGCCTGTGGTGCCTTGTCTGTAGATCACCTCGAGGAGCTTACCCAAGAAGACGTGGACGCCTTGAGGCATTCAAGCTGTATGCCCGTGCTGCTTCCGGGTTGTTCGCATTTTCTATCCTTACCATTTGGAAATGCAAGATTATTGATGGATAACGACATTCCGTTGGCTCTCGCTAGCGACTTCAATCCCGGCTCATCGCCTTCATACAACCTATTTCAAATTTGGTCGTTGGCATGTGTAAAAATGAAAATGACACCCGAGGAAGCATTTAATGCTTTGACAATTAATGCGGCATATGCACTGGGTCTTTCTCAAACGCAAGGCAAGATTTTTTTAGGGTATAAAGGCGGTATTGTAATTACCAATGAAATCTCATCCCTTGAATACATTCCCTATTCTTTTGGTGAGAACCATGTTCAGCGGGTTTTGAATGTTTAATTCATGGGATTTTCTTGCTATGTAATTATTAAATTATCTGTTTTTAAAGGTATTAGACCCGTGAAAATACCTACCTTTGAATATTCATGAGGATTCTTATTATTATCAGTTTTATTTGGTCCTTTTTCTCATTCGCACAAACCACTTATGTGGAGAGCGATAAGCAATTATTATGGGAAATTACACACCCGAAATTAAAGGAGAAGTCTTTTCTGTTTGGTACTATCCATTCAAATGAAAAGCGGGTTTTTGATTTGGCTGATTCCGTGTATATTTTGATGGATAAAGCGAAAGTTATTGTTCTGGAAACGGATGTTTTTGCGCTATTCAATAAAATTGACACTCGAAAAGGACTCCCAAGGACACAATACGACAACAATGGAAATTCCTACTCTGCGAGTTTTCGTGCCTCAAAAACAGCTTATGGTGATGAAAATGGCATGCCTCAATTTTTGGACGCTTTTTTTGAAGAATATTGTTTCAACCATCAAAAACAATTTTTTGCCCTCGAGAGTTATGATGCTCAAAGAAGTTTGTTGACGAATGTTAATTATTCAAGCCGAAGACTAATCAATACCTCCATAAATAATTTTTCGCAAGACAAATTAATGGATTTATACTTGCAAGGCGATATTCAAGGCCTTGATAAACTGACAAGGGCAACTCTTTCTGTTGATCCGGAGTTGTACACAAAATTAATTAGCAGTAGAAATATGGGTATGGTTGGTCAGTTAGACTCATTATTGAGAAACCAAAACAGTTTTTTTTGTGCAGTGGGAGCTGCTCACTTGGGAGGAAGCGAAGGCTTGGTAAAATTATTACGTGAAAGAGGATATCGTATGCGAAGTGTGGCCTGGACAATAAACGAGCAAGCTTCAAAAATAAAAAAACAAATTCGTACGGAAAGATTTTATCCATACAAAGATGTAAGTTCAGGGATTACCGCGATTTTTAACGGGAAGCCTAGTGTCGAGAAATATACCGATGGCAGCGTGAAAATGATTTATCGAGAACTAGGACAAGGAAATACTTATGTGGTGGAGGTCTTTCCACTTGATACGACCTTAACATTGGATCAAATTGCTGCGACTTATATTGCCAGCCCACCCAAGACCCTATTCAAAAAAAGATTCTTAGAGGATGGAACAATCCAGTTTGAAGGATTAAGCAACACCTACCCTGAAGGATTAAATTGGGTGCGCATACAATTCAATCCAACACATTTCGCAGTTATCAAAGTATATGGGGGAAATAAATTTTTACACTCCGACCGTCCTCAAAAGTTTTTTGATAAAGTTTGGTTTGAATAAATGCCAATGTCGCGTATCTACGATTCCCTTTTCGCGGCAAAATTAAGAACGAACAAAATAATTTGGTTGGAAGGTCCTTTCGGATGCGGAAAGTCTACTTACGCTGAGCAAGCGATCCAGGATATAGGTTTTGATTTTGAAACGATTGATTTTCGCTCAAAACTTGTCCGAAATAAATTTAATGAGCTTACCTTGGCAGAAATGACCTGGTATTTTAATCAAAATCCAGCCTATGTGTTAAAAGACGTACAATATTTCAAGTCGCTACAACACCTTATAAAGTTGTCCTTAAGTCAAGAAATTAAGACTACACTTGTTCTCACAACTTCATTTAGGACAGGTATGAACGATGAGTTTACGGAAGCGATAAGATGGGAAGGTTTGTCTTTCTATTTTTCTCCGAAAACCTACTACGAAAGAACCATGGAGCATGGCATGGTACAAGAGGAAAAAAATTTAGAGAATCGTTTAGTTTTTGGAAATATGTTTTCAACGTTCGATGAAGATCGGGGATACTATTCTGAAGTGCTCACTCAAAAAATGGAACAAATACTTCTCCATCAACTGGGAGCTTTCGAGCGTATTAATAAGAAAAAGCCCTTGTTTCGCCTTTTACAGCTGCTCGCTTTAAAAGTTGGTGAGGGTATTTCATTCAACGAGTTGGCTGAAAGTGTGGAATTAGACAATGAAACAGTTGATCGCTACATCTCCTTATTTCAAGCAGCACACTTGCTAATTGTTTTACCGGCTATGTTCAACGATAACAGGTATGAAATAAAGAAACAACACGTTGTTTATTTTATTGATAATGGAATCCGAAATGCCCTAATTAGTAATTTCACACCTTTTGAAGATCGTTTCGATAAAGAAATTCTTTGGAAAAATTGGTTAATTTCGGAACGATTTAAATGGATTAAAACCAACCAAAAAATACCAGCGTTTTATTTTTGGAAATCACACACGAGACAATTTGTAGACCTCATCGAGATTCAAGACAATGCGTTTTTTGCCATACGTTGTTCATGGAGCAAGAAAAAATTAGCAAAAAAACCTACTTTATTTGCCAATTATTACCCAAATGTTATCTTTAAAAGTATTCATCGTAATAATTACCTAAGTTTTTTAGCCAGAAAATAATGCTGTTCATAGACAAAATAGCTCAAACGATTAAGGATCGCCCTGAGGATTTGCAGGATATCACAATCATTTTACCATCACAACGTGCTATAAAGTACCTTTCAAATGCTCTTGTAAGAGCCTACGGAAAACCTATTTTTTCGCCAAATATGTTTTCCATTGATCTGTGGGTGCAATCAATTTTTCCTCATTGCATTGACAATACACGACTTTTCCTTCTGCTCTATGAGGTTCATCTGGAATTAGAAAATACTCCTGAAACTTTTGAAGAATTTTCAAAATGGGCGACAATTGTGCTTAATGATTTTGAGGAAATTGACCGGCAGCTTTTAAATACAAAAGATGTTTTCCAGAACCTTTTTAGTATAAAGGAATTAGAAGCATGGAATGTCGATGAGAATAAAATCTCTGAGTTACAATACAAGTTTTTAAAATTTTGGGAAAAATTACCGCTTTATCACGAAAAATTATTCCTGAAACTTGAAGAAAAAAAATACACTACTTTATTTTCTGCGTATAGAGACCTGGCTGAAAAAGATATACTTCCTGAATCTCAATTTTATATTTTTGCCGGGTTCAACGCCTTAAGTACCGCAGAGTTAAAAATAATTAGAAAATTACAGTCGAGAGGTCAAGCACTTTTTATTATTGATGCTGATATTTATTACTTGGAAGATGAATTTCATGAAGCAGGATATTTTTTAAGGAAAGCTCTCGAGTTCCTACAACTATCGAATCCCTCCTACATAATTGATAAAATTTCAAAGGAACCCATCAATTTGAGGATCGTTGAATGTCCTCAAAAAACAGGACAAGTAAAAGTTTTAGCTGCAGAACTTGCAAGACTATCAAGTTCAGAGTTGGAGGAGACAGTTGTTGTTTTGGCCGATGAATCATTGTTGTCCTCGGTTGTTCAAAATATTCCGTCGAATGTTGGAAATGCCAATATAACCCTGGGGCTATCACTGTCTCAAACCCCTATAAAATCCTGGGTAGAATTACTCTTTTCAATTCAAGAAAATAAGAAAAGATACCGCACTCAGGCCATCTACCACTCGGATTTAATGAGTTTCTTTCATCATGTTTTCATAAGTGCTGCTGCCTCAGTTGTTGAAAAAGAAAATATGGCAGTGATTGAGTTTAAAACGGCTCAAAAAAATAAAGTTTTTCAAAATGTCGCTTCAATTCAAATTTCAGAGCGCCTGAATGAAATTCTCGGGATGTTGACAACGGATTGGAATGATGATTGGTTAAACGCAATTAATATAATTCGTCGAGTCACAAAGAAAATTATTGAATTAATCCCAAGGGAGAAGGAATTTGAGCTAAATTGTTTGTTGGTATTCGACAACCAGATTTATACTTTTTACAAGATAGTTGAGGAAGGTCTTCCTGTGATGAACCTCAACAGTTTTCAAAATCTTCTTTTTCAGCATTGGAGTGCAGGTAAATTATCCTACTTCGGAAATCCTACGAAAGGGTTACAAATCATGGGGATTCTTGAAACGCGATTACTCGATTTCAAAAGAGTTTTAATCATTGGATTCAACGAGGGGAATATCCCAAACGCATATGCCTTTAAGTCACTAATCCCAATGGATTTGAGAGGATTGCTAGGTTTACCTTCTATTAAAGAAAAACAGGGAGTTTCTGCGCATCACTTTTACAGATTATTGCACCATGCCCAACATGTAACGGCAACTTTTTCAAGTACCTCAGATCAATTGGCCAGCCATGAAAAGAGTCGATATCTACTCCAATTGGAATTGGAATTGTGTGCAGCGAATAAAAATATAAATTTACGTCACGAGCTCTATGCAATTCCAATAGAAAATATCACTAAATCAGATGGTGGACTTATTGTCAAGACTCCTTTTATCCTAAATAAAATTGATAAATATTTTTCCTCTTCCATTTCCGCATCGGGCATTAATAGATATTTAACCTGCCCTTTGGACTTTTACTACAAATATATCCTTCAATTTGGGGAGGAAAAAAATGTAGAAGAGGATATTGAAACGAATACTTTTGGGACTTTGATTCACAATACCTTAGAAAAATTGTATCTGCCCTATGCAAAATATGATAAAAATGGTCAAATCCAATGTGTTAATCCCCCAAGAGTGACTTGTGAAGTTATAGACGATATGTTAATAAAATACCAGGGAACACTTTATAATGAATTTCTGTCCTACTTTGACAAGGATGAAACCCTTTTTAAAAGGGGAAAGAATGCGCTGAGCTACAGAGTTGCCAATGAAATGACACTTAAATTCTTACATGCAGAAAAAGAATTTATTAAAAAATTAAACCAACCCCTATTCATTGAAAGATTGGAGGCAGGATTGGAAACATCTTTTCAACTGGAAGTAGACGGTGCAATGAAAACAATAAAAATTGGAGGATTTATTGATCGAATAGATAAGATAGGCGAAGATTATCGCTTATTAGATTATAAATCAGGTAAAGTTTACTTTGACGATGTTTGCTTGAAGACAAATAAAAGTGATCACCAAATGAATTTTCAAAAAACAAAACATGCCGTTCAATTATCCTTTTACGCGCTTATGTTCAATGACGAATATGGATTTTTTCCTAAGGAAATTAAGATCTGCTCTTTACTAGAACCTTCGTTGAATTTACCACTTCAAGGAGATAAGGGCCAAGGTATTGAGGAAATTACGAACGAAGCAAAAGAATTTATAAGAAAAGTCTACTCAGAAATGATTGACAAAAGCATTGAATTCTCACATGCCAGTTCTTCTTTGTATTGTAAATTCTGTGATTAAAGGTTATTTCAGTGAAATTTAAAATTCCGCTCAATACAGTTCGGCTTTCAGAGCATTCCGGTAGTCCTTAATTTCTTCTCGATTTACTCTTTGTTCCGCGCTTTTGAGAAGCTTTAAAAGGTATAAAAAATTTTCTTTCGCTTCAATTTCAATCGGATATTCGTTTCCCTCTTCATCCTCTTCATATTGAGCTTGTATGTCAAAGGTCTTATTTTCTTCTATGAATTCATATGTCAATCGGAGGACTTTCACCACAAGAGGATCTTGTTCTTGTAATGCCAATTCGCGAAGTGATTTTAAATCACTAATTAAATTTGGAGCTTTAAATCCACTCTTATCAACTTTAGAGATAATTTCGTCCAATCTGTTGTTTGCGGTAATTGTTTTCATGAAAGGAATAAGTTTATTCGTGCAAATGTAAACAGTTTACCTCAATTATTAACATTCAAATGAAGGGATGAATGAAAAATAGCGGTCTTACGCAAGAAAATTCTGTATATTTTTGATTATGCAAACTTATGTCCAGGCAATTGGTATCGGTTTTTTATTAAGTATGATACCCGGGCCTATATTTTTTTCATTGCTAGAGACAAGTATCACTAAAGGTATTCGTGCGGCCTTGTCTTTTAATCTTGGGGTTCTACTCAGCGATTTACTTTATATTGTGTGTGCATTGCTGTTTTTTTGGGAATTAAGTTCCTTGGCCCAAGGGGATCACAAATTACTTTTTCGGTTTATCACGGGAATAATATTTATCGGATTTGGCTTTGTCAATTTCTTCAAAAAGGTAAAAATTATCTCAAAAAAAGGGAATGAAGTTATCATTCATTCAAGACATCATTTACTATTAAGTTTAAAAGGGTTCGTATTGAATTTGGCAAATCCACTAATTGTATTTTATTGGCTAAGTGTGGTGTCTCTGGCTCAAACCTTAACTGATTCAAGTTCAGAATTTGAATTATATTCATTTTTAGGGCTAATTTTAATCACCTTTATTTTGATTGACCTTATTAAAATAATCTTAGCGAAGAGTCTACGTCCCTTAGTTACAAACATCCTTCTAAAAAGAATAAATCAGTTAGTCGGTATCGTTTTTGTTATTATTGGCTCATTTCTAATTTTTCAGTATTTGGTAAGGATAATGTAACAAAGCATAAATTTTAAGATTTACTCATCAATAAATGAAATCATTAATTTTAACCAGTTTTCTTACTTTTTTCTATTTTTTAAATTCCTTTTCCCAAAAAGTAGATAAAGAAAATTTAGGACAAAAGGTCCGAATTTATTGGGATTCAGGAAATAAAAAACTTCAGGCAACAGGCTCTTATTATGTTAATGAGGAAAAATTCATTTTAAATAAAACTGAAAAACATGGAAAATGGTCTTTTTATTCATTTGAAGGCAAATTGGAGGAGGACCGCATGTATTACCGAAATAGAATTCATGGAAAACAATTGACATACCACCCAAACGGTAAAATAAAAACATTAGTTTACTTTACATTTAACGTTCCAGATAGTATTTTTAAAGAGTACGATGAAAGCGGTAAGTTATTGATTTCAGGGAATTACGAATTAGGCAGCCCCGAAGGCAAGTGGGAGTATTTTTATTCGGATGGTAGGCAAAAATCTATCGAGAGAGTTGAGAATGATACGACTTACCTCATGCAACATTGGGAGGCTGATACGCTTCATAAACAAACCGTAATAGATGGAAATGGGTATTTAAATTCATACTACAGCTCGGGGAGAGCAAAAGAAAAATACACATATACGCGAGGCCTAATGACGGGGGACTTTGAAGAAAGAACCGCAAATGGCCTTATTTCTGTCAAGGGTGTTTTTAACCTTGGTAAAAAGGAAGGAGATTGGTTTTTTTATTCTTCTGAGGGGAAGTTAGAAAAACACATGCAATTTAAAAATGATTCCTTGGACGGCAATTATGAAGTTTTTTATAACGACACGCTCCTAAATACAAAGGGGCAATATCTAATGGGCCTCAAAACAGGAGATTGGTATTGGAATTTTCCGGATGGGAAGCCCGAAATGACAGGAGCTTTCGATGCAGATAAACAACACAATAAATGGGTGTATTATTTTCCGAACGGCGGGATATCCTACGAGGCAAGCTTTGATAAAGGAAAAAAAACGGGTAAATGGCATTATTTCTATGAAAACGGACAAAATTACAGAATAGGGAATTACGTGGACGACCTAAAAGAGGGAAATTGGAAAACGTGGTACGAAGACGGAACCCTTTTGATGGAGGGGGATTATAAGTATGGACAAGAAATCGGACAATGGAAAAATTATTGGGAGAGTGGAGTCGTAAAGAATATCGCCACTTTTGAAGCAGGTAAATTAAATGGGCCTTGGATATCCAATAATCCAAATAATATTCAAACAGTTCAAGGATGGTATAAAGATGGTCTGAGAGTTAAAGAATGGAAAGAATATTATGACAACGGCCGATTGATGCAAATCAGTAACTACAAAATCATTAAACGAAAAAATTACTCAAAAGGTATTGCTGTATTGGGTATGCGAGAAAAGCTCAGTGAGCTTCACGGAACCTTTTTAGCATATTCTCAATTAGACTACACCGTTAAAGCGAAAGGGAAGTATAAAAACGGATTGAAACATGGCGTATGGATAGATTATTATCCCGGCGGTATAATCCCCACCGTGATTTCCTCATATAAAAAAGGTAAACTACACGGCACCATGAAGCAATTTGGCAAACGTGGTAATTTAAATTTCGAGGCAAATTATAAAAACGGTCTGAAACACGGCTGGCTTATTATCTATGACAATCGCGGAAAAGAGAGCGTTCGTAAACTCTTTAAAAAGGGAATCGAGCTTACGCCTAAGAATGAAGGTGATATCTTTACCCCCTGATAGACTCAATAAATAATGTGAGTTCCTCAAAGTCTGCGACACTCAATTGTTCCGGTCTTTCCTGTTGAAATTTGCTTGGTAACTCGTGCGCCGACAGTAATTGGTTCAGCGAATTGCGCAATGTTTTTCTGCGCTGGTTAAAGGCCATTTTCACCACCTGAAAAAATAATTTTTCGTCACAAGACAAAGACGCTCTGTCGTTTCGGGTACAGCGAATTACACCCGATTTAACCTTTGGAGGTGGAGAAAATACGTGTTCATCCACAGTGAAACAATACTCAATATCGTAAAAGGCTTGTAAGAGCACGCTGGTGATACCGTATTCCTTAGAGCCTGGCTTTTCTGCCACGCGTACCGCAACCTCCCTCTGAAACATACCCATTATTTCTGGGATACGGTTGCGAAATTCTAAGCACTTGAAGAGAATTTGAGACGAAATGTTGTAAGGAAAATTTCCAACTACCGAAAAATTTACATTCGGAAAATAGGTGTCCGGATGTAATCGTAAAAAATCACCGCAGAGGATTTGGTCTTTTTTTTCTGGATACTTCGCGTGCAAAAAATGAACAGATTCTTCGTCAATTTCTAACAAGACAACACGCAAGTCTTTTTGTTGAAATAGATAATTTGAGAGAGCGCCCATACCGGGACCGACTTCTAAAACATTCCCGCAATTGTGATGTCTGGAAAATACCAAAGAAATCCTCTCACAGATCTTTTCATCCTTCAAAAAATGTTGCCCAAGATGCTTTTTTGCTCTTACATGCATGGTTTGAACTCTTCGATGACTGAAAGACAGGTGCGAAATGCTGTGAATTTACCTTCATAACGTTTGGTGTGAACTGCTTGTAGTGTCGGAGCAAATTCTGACTGATAATTTTCTAAGGTCTGTTGATCCCGACATAAATACATAATGGAAAAACTTTTTCCACCCTCTTCCTCTCCATGAATCTTAGATAATCGACATTCCAAAAAACAGCCTGTTTCTAATACCTCTGGGATGTGTGTTTTCCTCATCCAATCCAACCATTCCTCCCAAATGGAAGAGTCTATGGAAACCGTTACATTGTATAAAATCATGTGCAAAGGTACCCATTAATTGCAATTCTAAAGCCGATAGCCTACTTTGTACAAACTCAATTTCGAATTTTGCTACAACTGGGGTTTTTTATGTAAATTTGAAAAACATTAAATTTCTAAATATGAAAAAATTTTTACTTCTATTTGTTCTTGTCGTCGGTTTTTCTTCGACGCTACTAGCGCAACCACAAGGTGGAATCTGCGTTCCTGATCCCCTCTACACTGATTCCGTTTATGGTGCATGGCCAGATACAGTTACAAATTTCCCTCCAGCGACAGCATCTGTCTACTATGAAACGGTATTAAATTTTAAAGCACCAGAAGCAGTAACTGCAGCCTTAGATCCAAGCGGACAATTTGTAGGGTCTCCTATTCAAAACTATAGTGTAGCATCAGTAGCTGGTTTACCAACCGAATATGCATATACTTGCAATCAAACAAATTGTTCATTTACAGGAGGAATTCAAGGTTGTGCTACTGTCTATGGGACAACGGCTACTGTAAACACATACAATGTTGAAATTTTTATTGATGTTACGGTACTCGTAACCCTTTTTCCTGGGCTCCCTCCTGCACCGGTTGAACAATCAATATCTTTCACGGGTTATAAAATTATTGTTTCCGAAAACGGAGCAAGTCTCGAAGAAAGTACCAATCCGGTTTTATCGGCCTTCCCAAATCCAACCAATGGACAAGTTGCTGTTGATGGATTAAAGACATTAATAAATGCTTCAGAGATTTCGCTTACGAATATTGAAGGAAAGGTTTTGGCAACAAGGAATGTTGGCGAAAATC
>Ga0194121_10008964_pt1 | contig 12507 bp, 13 predicted proteins | sample TA2MahCa50mmetaG_FD_148609 | JGI IMG/M metagenome (GOLD analysis project Ga0194121, IMG submission 148609) | Freshwater microbial communities from Lake Tanganyika, Tanzania - TA2015020 Mahale Deep Cast 50m | ecosystem: Environmental > Aquatic > Freshwater > Lake | place: Tanzania: Lake...
CTCCAGCTTCACGCGGCGGTCGAAATTGAGCCGGAGCGGACCATCACCTGATTCACCCGTTGGGTTCTGCAAAATAGCCTCGTTCAATCCAGATTAACTTATTGATTCTTATATCTGAATCTCTAAGAAATTGCATCACAATACGGTGTCATCCGGCGAATGCGGGCAGAGAGGGATAATCGCACCAAGACTGCATGTCGGAAACTGTCGCTCGACCAACCCGCGTGGTCTGCTGGGCTTCGGCAAGGCCCTGCTCGGCGGCACGCGTGAGATGACGACGACGCTGGTCGGCGCCACTGCGCCGAACGGCATCATCGGCGAGATCACCAATGCCGGCGCGCTTCGGCACGAGCAGGGGCCGGGCATCTCTAGCAATACTGTCGTCACCTACAATGCCGAAGACGGCAACGCCGAGGAATTCGATTTGGCGCCGAACGGCGAGACCCAGTTTCACCTGAAGGTCGTGAGTGCCGACGCGGGGGTCGACCAGTTCCAGTTCGCCGCTGGCATAGGCGGTTGCCGGCTCCAGCCCGGCGCTGACGTAATAGACGCCCGACCACACCGCGTTGGGGTGGTTGTGCAGATGGTGGTATTCGCCCGACCGAAGGATGTTGGCCCAACTCTCGTAGCGGTAAGCGAAGCGGGTGCCCGGCAGGTCGCTGGCGCTGAACTCGGTCAATGCCTCGGCGACCCGGGCCAGCCGGTGGCGCAATTGCTGCGCCGGGGCTTCCGGCCAGTCGAACAGCGAATGTTCGGAATGCCAGCCTCCGACTTGCGGCCGACGCTGGCCGCGGCCCTGCCTCTCGGCCTGCAGCACCAGGGCACGCAAGTCTCGATTCAACGCCTCGCTGTCCGGCCACTGGTAGTGCAGCAGCGGCGTGTAGAATAGCGGCTGCAGATGCGCGCGGATGTCGAAGGGAGGCGGGCTGTCCGGCATGGCAGCGAAGGCTAGCCCAGGCGTTCCGCGCTTGCCATGCGGGCCGGGCCGGCGGACCATGGCCGCACCACGCAACCAAGCCATCCCGAGGCCCTGCCATGGGCGAGCACCCCCTCAAGTTTGGTATCTTCCTGGCGCCGTTTCATCCGCTGCACGAGAATCCGACGCTCTGCCTGGAGCGCGATTTCGACCTCGTCTGCCACCTCGACAAGCTGGGCTACGACGAGGCGTGGATCGGCGAGCACCATTCCGGCGGCTTTGAGATCATCGCCAACCCGGAGCTGTTCCTGGCCGCCGCCGCCGAGCGCACCAAGCACATCCGGCTCGGCACCGGCGTCGTCTCGGTGCCCTATCACAACCCCTTCACGCTGGCCAGCCGCATGCTGCAGCTCGACCATCAGACCCGCGGTCGGGTGATGCTGGGCATTGGGCCCGGCGCCTTGGCGCACGATGCCTTCAAGATCGGCGTCGATCCGGCCGACCAGCGGCGCATGCTGGACGAGGGCGCGGGCGCCATCATCCGCCTGCTGCGCGGCGAACGGGTCACGCTGAAGACCGATTGGTTCGACCTGCGCGATGCCTTCCTGCAGTTGCGGCCCTATAGCCGGCCGGGCCTGGAAATGGCGGTCGCCTCGGCCCGCTCGCCGGTGGGTGCCCTGCTCGCCGGCAAATACGGCTTGGGCATCCTGTCGATCGGCGGCACCTCGGACGAGGCGCTCAAGTTCCACAGCGCCAACTGGGCGACCGCCGAGGAGGCGGCCCGCGAGCATGGCCAGCGGGTCGAGCGCGACAAGTGGCGCATGGTGACGCTGATGCACGTCGCCGAGACGCGCGAACGGGCACTCGAGAATGTCCGGTTCGGCATCGCGCATTTCGCCGAGTATTTCCGGGACGTCGCGACCTTTCCGATCATTCCGGCCGGGACCGAGAACCCCGCCGAATATCTGACCAAGGAAGGCCTGGCGGTGATCGGCACCCCCGCCGACGCCATCCGGCATATCGAGCGGCTATGGGCCGGCACCGGCGGCTTCGGCTGCCTGATGGAACTGGTGCACAACTGGGCCGATTGGCAGGCGACGCAGAAAAGCTACGAGCTGGTCGCCCGCTTCGTCCTGCCGCGGTTCCAGGGCAGCAACGCCATGCGGCAGTTCAGCTACGACCACGCACGCGACAATCGGACCGTGCACGTGGCCGCGGCACACCAGGCGATCCAGGCCGAGATCGACAAGCGCCAGCGCCTGTTGGCGGAACGCAAGGCCAAGGGCCAAGCCGCGGAATAGGGTCGGCTTGGTGGCATCGGGCGGACGCTCTACACTGCCGTCCGGCGAACGGAGGTTGATGCATGGCTGGCAGCAACAGGCCCGGCGACTACGCCGCGGTATGGCCGCAGGGCGCCAAGACGGTACCGGTGCAACCGTTGGCGGCGCGCTTGCAATCGCTCGAAGGCAAGATCGTGGCGCAGCTCTGGGACTACATGTTCCGCGGCGACGAAATCTTCCCCTTGCTGGAGCAGGCGTTGAAGGAGCGCTTCCCGGGCGTGCGCTTCGTGCCGTACGACACCTTCGGCTCGACGCACGGCGACGAGGAACGCGAGATCATCGCCACGCTGCCCGAAAAGCTGAAGGCGCTGGGCGTCGACGCGGTCATTTCCGGCATGGGTTGCTGAGGCAGCTGTACACCCGCCGTGCTGCGGGTGAGCGCAGCGGCCGAAGCCGCCGGAGTGCCGAGTGCCTCGTTGGTCTGCGAAGGATTTGTCGGCCAGGCGGCCACCACCTCGGTCGGCCTGGGCATGCCGAACCTGCCGCTGGCCAAGGTGCCGGGGCACGTCGACGTGCAGACGCCGGACGAGCTGCGCGCCAACGTGCTCAACGTGACCCTACCGGAGGTCATCCGCCATCTGCTGAACGATCCGGCGCCGGCGGTGCTGGACAAGGATCCGCCGCCGGACGAGATCGTGTTCGAGGGCGGATTCGAGGAGGTCAACCGCTTCTTCTACGAGAACGGCTGGTCGGACGGCCTGCCCATCGTGCCGCCGACGGTCGAAAAGATCGGCGAATTCCTGCGCTTCACCGAACTGGCGCCAGAGCACAAGCTGGGCACATTGCTGCCGGATAACCGCGCCGCCACGGTGTGGAACGTGGCGATCAACGGCGTGATGGCCGGCTGCCGTCCGGAATACATGCCGGTGCTGGTGGCCCTGGCGGAGGCGCTGGCCGATCCGGCCTATGGCGTCGAGCATTCCGGCAACACGCCAGGCGCGGAAACGCTGGCCATCGTCAACGGGCCGATCGTCCGCGAGCTCGATTTCAACTACCTGCAAGGGGCGCTGCGCGACGGCTTCCAGGCGAACACCGCGATCGGCCGGTTCTTCCGCCTTTACCTGCGCAACGTCGCCGGCTTCCAATTGCACAAGAACGACAAGGCGACCTTCGGCGGCACCTGGCGGGTCGCCATGGCCGAGAACGAGGCGGTGCTGCGTAAGATCGGTTGGCCGACGGTGGCCGCCGACATGGGCCTCGAAGCGGGCGCCAACGCCGTAACCATCGCCCGCTACACCGGCGGCGACGTGATCGTCTCGGTCTATGGCGACAGTGCCGAGCGGATGCTGCCCTATCTCGCCGAAGCGGTGACGCGCATGAACGGCTGGCAGCTCATCTTCACGGTTGGCATCGCGCAAGGCACGCTCCGGCCGCTTCTTGTGCTGTCGCCGATCCTGGCCGAAACCATCGCCCGCTCGGGCTATGGCAAGGCGGATGTCAAGCGCTACCTGTTCGAGCACGCCCGCCTGCCGGCGCGCCAGTTCGAGGCCTATTACGGCCAGTACACCAACTTGTATCCAGCCAAGCGGTCGTTGAACGAATTGGTGCGGCTGGGCCGGGCGCATCCCGTGTTCGCGCAGTCGGATGATCCCGGGCGGCTGGTGCCGCTGGTGGAGGAACCGGAGCAATTCATGATCGCGGTCTCGGGCGATCCGTTGCGCACCAACGCCTATACCTTCGCGCATAACGGCATGCTGGGCTTCCCGACCGCCAAGAAGATCCGGCTTCCGCGCGACTGGACGGCATTGCTGCGCCAAGCCCGGGCGCGGTGAACGACAGCCTGTGGCTGGTCGTTCCGGTGGCGCAACGCGCCGCCGGCGACTGGATCGATGACACGCTGGCGGCGCGCGCGGCGGAGAAAGGTCTGACCGGCCGGCTCGATCTGGCGGGCCGCTTCCCGCGCCGACGGGTGGAGGTGATCCGCTCGGCCGATCCCGTGGCGCAGTGCAACGCGCTTTACCTTCGCCGTGGCTGGACCGACGGCCTGCCGATCGTGCCGCCGGCCATTGCGCGGGTCGACGACATGCTGCGCTTCTCGGCCCGCCCGCGCGAGGCCGTGCTGGGCGAGATGGAACCGCTGGCGGGCCTGGCGACGGTCGAGCGGGTTGCCGCGAACGCGGTGATGGCCGGCTGCCGGCCGGAATACTTTCCGGTCGTGCTGTCGGCGGTCGAGGCCATTCTGGCCCCAGAGTTCAACCTGCGCGGAGTGCAGACGACCGACGAGAACGTGACCCCGCTGCTTGTCGTCTGCGGTCCGATCGCCCAACGGCTAGGCGTCAATGGCGGCTTCGGCGCGCTGGGGCCCGGTTGGCAGGCCAACGCCAGCATCGGCCGCGCGCTGCGGCTGGTCATGCACAATCTGGGCGGCGGCTGGCCGGCGGCGGTATCGCTGGCGGGGCTCGGCCAGCCGGCGCGCTATACCTTGTGCCTGGCCGAGAACACCGCGCAAAGCCCCTGGGAGCCGCTGCACGTCGAATTGGGCCTGAAGCCCGAGGACAACGCCGTGGTCGTGCAACGGGCCGAGAGCGTGGTCAACGTGACGGGCGGACTGGAGGAGATCGCCAGCGTCATGGGTTCGCTCGCCTCGGCCTTCTCGCTGCTGCATGGCGGGCGCCCAGCGGTGCTGCTGGCGCCCTATGTGGCGGCCCGCCTGGCCGCGGCGGGGCTCGGCAAGGCCGAGGTCAAGCGGCGGCTGCACCAGTTGGGCCGCATCCCGGTCGAGCAGTGGCGCCGCTCGTGGCTGGCGCGCGAGCTGATCAGGGCTGAACGCTGGCCCGACTGGGTAAAGCAGGCAGCCGAGCAAGGCGCCATCCCGGCGGTCGAGAGCCCGGAGGACATCACGCTCGTCGTGGCGGGCGGCGACCTGGCGATCGCGCAACACGCCTATCTTCCGTCCTGGGGCTTTCCGTCGGCCCGCATCGTCAAGCCGATCGAGCTGCCGGCCGACTGGGCGGCGATGCTGGCGGAAGGTACCCGACCTTAACTTCGCGATTGTAGATTGCCGGGCAGGGCAGGACAGCGGGGAACGGGATGGACGGTGCGGGCGCGGTGCGGGCGGTGACAGTGCGGGCGGCCAGCGCCGCCGATGCCGCCGCCTGGGATGCCTTCGTCGCCGGCAACGCCGATGGCAGCTTCTTCCACCGCTTCGCCTGGGGCCAAGTGATCGAGGCGAGCTTCGGCCATCGGGCGCATCCCTTGCTGGCGGAAAGCGGCGGACGCATCACTGGCATCGTGCCGCTGGTGCACAAGACCAGCCGACTGTTCGGCGATCAGCTCATCTCCAACGCGTTCTGCTCCTATGGCGGGGTGGCGGCCGCGGACGAGACCAGCCGTCTGGCGCTGGAGAATGCGGCGGTGGAACTAGGCCAGCGTCTGGGCGTCGGTTCGGTCGAGTTCCGCAACCTGACGCCCCGCCGCGACGACTGGCATGCCAAGCGCGAGACCTATGCCCGCTTCCGTCGTGCCATCCCGAAGGACGAGGCGGCGATCATCAAGGCGGTGTCCTCTAAGGGTCGCCGGCACGAGCTGAAGAAGAGCCTGAAGCAGGGCTTGCGCTTCGAACGGCACGACGACGTGGAGGCGTTTCACGACGTACTGGCCGAGAGCTACCGCAATCTCGGCACGCCGATCTACGCCAAGCGCTATTTCCAGAACCTGCTGGCGGCGTTCGGCGAGGCTTTCGAGGTCTGGGTGGTGTCCGGCGCCGACGGGCCGCTGGCCGCCACCATGGCATTCTTCGACAAGGGCGACGTGCATCCCTATTACACCGGCGGCCGCGCCGCCGCCCGTCAGGTGCAGGCCAACGACCACCTCTTCCTCAAGCTGATGCAGCGTGGCCAGCAACGCGGCTCGACGCATTTCGACTTCGGCCGCAGCAAGTTCGGCACCGGCAGCTTCGACTACAAGTGCCATTGGGGCTTCAAGCCGGAGCCGCTGTCCTACGAATACAAGCTGATCCGCGACGCGGCCCCCCCGATCTCAACCCCTTGAACCCGAAATACCGCCTGATGATCGCCGCCTGGAAGCGCCTGCCGCTGTGGCTGTCCAAGCGGTTGGGTCCGCCCATCGTGGCGCAGGTCGGCTAGCGCGCCTGGCGGCTGCTTGCGCTAGCATTCCCGCCGGCAACAGTGGGGGTGGCCATGGCCGAAGCGGCGGACGGTCTTCTGGTCTTCGTCAAGCGCGAATGTCCGACCTGCGTGCTGGTGGAACCGGTGCTGGCGGCGCTGGCGCAGGACGGCGCGCACATCGTCACGCAGGACGATCCGGCCTTTCCGGCCGGGGTGCAGCGGGTGATCGACGACCGCGCCCTCGAGCGATCCTTCGCGCACGATATCGAGATCGTGCCGACCCTGCTGCGACTTGCCGGCGGCCGCGAGGTGGGCCGCGCCATCGGCTGGCATCGCGAGGAATGGCGGGCGCTGAGCGGCCTTGGCGAGCTGGGCACCGGGTTGCCGGCGGAGCGGCCCGGCTGCGGCTCGCTGACGCAAGAGCCGGGCATCGCCGAGCAACTGGCGCTCCGCCATTGCCGGGTGCGCTTCCAGGCAAGGGCCATCGAACTGGGCGAGCAGGAAGACGCGGTCGAAGCTGCCTTCGCGCGCGGCTGGTCGGATGGCCTGCCGGTGGTGCCGCCGACGCGCGAACGGGTCTATCGCATGCTGCAAGGTGCCAGCCGCCAGCCGGAGGACGTGCTGGGCCTGGCGCCGCCCAACCTGGTGCCGTGCACGGTGGAGAAGGTGGCGATCAACGCCGTCATGGCCGGCTGTCGGCCCGACTATTTCCCGGTGGTCTTGGCGGTGATCGAGGCGGCGCTGACGCACGAATTCTGCATGCACGGCCTGCTGTGCACCACCATGTTCAGCGGGCCCATGGTGATCGTCAACGGCCCCGTGCGCCGCGCCATTGGCATGAACTGGGGCGTAAACGCCCTGGGCCAGGGCAACCGAGCCAACGCCACCATCGGCCGCGCGCTGCAACTGGTCATCCGCAATGTCGGCGGCGGCCTGCCGGGCGGCATCGACCGCGCCACCTTGGGCAATCCCGGCAAATACACCTTCTGCTTCGCCGAAGACGAAGACGACACGCTGTGGGAACCGCTCTCGGTCGAACACGGCCTGCCGCGCGGTGCTTCGGCCGTCACCTTGTTTGCCGGCGACGGCGTGCAGCCGATGGTCGATCAGAAGTCGCGCACGCCGGATTCGCTGGCCCGCAGTTTCGCGGCCTGTTTGACCGTGGCGCATCACCCGAAGCTGGCCTTGGGCGGGGATGCGTTCCTGATCGTCTCGCCCGAGCATTACCGGGTCTTCCGCGCGGCCGGCTGGTCGAAGCAGCGCACCAAGGACGAGATCAACCGGTTGCTGCTGCGGCCCGGCGCCGAGCTGATGTCGGGGGTGGGCGGCATGGCGGAGGGTCTGCCGGCCCGGTTCCGCGATCAGATGGTGCCGAAATTCCGCCAAGGTGGCCTGAAGATCGTGCGCGCCGGTGGCCAGGCCGGCCTGTTCTCGGCTATCGTCACCGGCTGGGCGGCTGCCGGGGACTATGGCAGCAGCCCCGTCACCAAGGAGGTGCGCGCATGACGGAAAGACCGATCCTGCTCGACCCGACGGCCGAACTGGAACCGGCGAAGCGTGCCCGCCAGGCGCGCCCGGCCCGGCTCGACGGCCTGACGGTCGGCATCCTGGACATCTCGAAACCGCGCGGCGACGTGTTCCTCGACCGACTGGACGAGCGGCTGAGTGCGCGCGGCATCGCGGTCAAGCGCTACCGCAAGCCGACCGTGGCGCGGCCGGCGCCGGCGGCTCTCACCCGGCAGATCGTCGACGAAGTCGACGTGGTGATCGAGGGGCTGGCGGACTGAGGCGCCTGCACGTCGTGCTGTACGCATGACCTGGTGACCTTGGAGGAGCGCGGCATCCCGAGCGCGGGCGTGGCGACGGAAGTGTTCGTCGAGGCGGCCGCGGCGCAGTCGCAATCGTTGGGCGCCGACCCCGCCTATGTCTTCGTCGCGCATCCGGTGCAGGACCGCACCGATGCGGAACTGCGCGCGCTGGCCGACGGCGCGCTGGACGCCATCCTGGAGAAGCTGCAAGCCCAGCCGAACCGCTGAGTTGCCGCCGAGGCGGGCGAGGCGCAAGGCCTCGCCCGCTCAGCGCAGGAAGGACAGCAGGTGCTGGCGGATGTTGGCCTCGAGCTGGGCGTTGAGGTCGCCCATCGCCTGTTCGGTCAAGAGATAATGGGCGCGGTCGCGCTCGTTCAGCGTGATGTCCTCGGCCAGCGTCTGCGAGCGGGTGGCGAAGGCGGCAGCGCTGCCGCGCGCCAAGCCGCCGGCCGTTTCCACATCGAGCCGGGCGCGCAACGACACGGTAACGCGATCCGCCTGTTCGCGCGTGAACGCGCCGCGTAGCCCGCCGGTCAGCGGCAACCGTTCGGCCGTGGCGCTGGCGTCCTCGATGACGAACACGGCCGTTCCGGCGCTGCCCATGGCGGCCAGCCGGTCATCCGCCCAGCGCACGGCGGCGTTGGCGGGCGCCACCGGGAAGAGATGGTCGACGTTCGGCGCCCGCAGCGGGGCCTGGTAGTTCTGCCGCACCTCGATGCGCGATACGTCAAGGCCGATACGCGGCAGATGGGTGTAACGGAACTCCGGGAAACTGGGCTGCGGCGCGGTCGCCTGGCAGGCGGCGAGGGCCGGCACGATGAATAGCAGGCGGAGCATCGAGCGCATCGGGGCCTCGGGCGGGACAATGGATCTGGGCCGCTGCTTACGCGCCGGCGGCGGTCGAATCAAGCGTTGGTCAAGCCCGCCGCCGGCGGCAGGAATTCCTGCCGGAGGAATACGTAGCTGGAATTGCAGAAGCCGCAGGTGACGACGAAGCGGCCGTCGACCGCGAGATCCTCCAGCGCTTTCTGTTCCAGCGAGGCGAGAACGTTGCGCGCCCGGGCTTCCGAGCAACGGCAGCCAAAGCGCAGGCGGCTCGGCTCGAACACGCGCACGCCTTCGGCGTGATAGATGCGATAGAGCAGCTGGTCGGGATCGAGCGAAGGGTCCAGCAGCTCGGCATCGCTCGCCGTGGCCATCAGCGTGACCGAGCGGCGCCAGGCATCCTCGGTTTCCTCGCGCGACACTTCGCCGCCGCGCGCCAGGAAGGCGGGATCGCCCGCCGGCAGGCGCTGCAGCATCAGCGCGCCGGCCCGCCAGCGCCGCCCGCCGTCAGCCGCCGGCACGGCGCCGCAGGCCGCGCGGAACGAGGCATCCAACTGCTCGGAAGCGCGGAAATAGCGGTTGGAGCAGTCCGCCAGCGTCGTTCCTTCCAGCGCGACGATGCCTTGGTAGCGCTCGCCCTCGCCGGCGGGATCGATGGTGAGAGCCAGATGCCCGCGGCCGAACAGCCGTGGCACCGAGGCGGCTTCGCCCGCGTCGGCAAGCCGCGTCCGGTCGAATTGCAGATAGCCGCGCATCTCGCCCGGCGAGACATAGTCGGCCACCAGGATCCGCACCGGCCCTTCGCCCTTGGCTTGCAGCGTGAACAGGCCATCGAATTTCAGGGCGCTGGCCAAGGCCGCCGCCAGCGCCAGGGCCTCGCCCAGCAAACTGGATAGCAGGGGCGGGTAGTCGTGCTTGCGAATTATTTCGTCGGCGGTCGGCCCCAGCCGCACCAGGCGTCCCCGCACGCCGGTGCTTTCCACCTGGAACGGGCGGATCAGGTCGTCGGGCAGCAAGGCCCGATCAACCCAGGCACCAGGCAAGGATCCCCTTCTGCGCGTGCAGCCGGTTCTCCGCCTGGTCCCAAACGACCGATTGCGGCCCGTCGATCACCTCGGCCGTCACCTCTTCGCCGCGATGCGCCGGCAGGCAGTGCATGAACAAGGCATTCGACCGGGCCAGCGCCATCAGCCGCCGGTTCACCTGGTAGGGTGCCAGCAGGTTGTGCCGTTCGGCGCGGGCGTCGTCGTGCATGGAAACCCAGGCATCGGTCACCACGCAGTCGGCCTGCCTGACCGCCTCTTCCGGCTTGCTGGTGACGCGCACGGTGGCACCCCTGGCCTTCGCCCAGTCGAGCGCGCGCTGCATCGGCCGGCGTTCGGGCGGGCAGGCCAGGCGCAGCTCGTAGCCGAACTGCACCGCCCCGTGGATCCAGGAATTGGCCACGTTGTTGCCGTCCCCCGACCACGCCACCACCCTGCCGGCGATAGGGCCACAATGCTCCTCGAAGGTCATCACGTCCGCCATCACCTGGCAGGGATGGGTGGTGTCGGTCAGGCCGTTGATCACCGGCACTGTCGCGTGCGCCACCATTTCGTCCAGCACCTGCTGCTTGGAGGTGCGGATCACGATCGCATCCACATAGCGCGACAGCACGCGCGCGGTGTCGGCCATCGTTTCGCCCCGGCCGAGCTGCATGTCGCGGCCGTTGATGCTGATGGTCTGTCCGCCGAGCTGGCGCATCGCCACGTCGAACGACAACCGGGTTCGGGTCGACGGCTGCTCGAAGATCATTGCAAGCAGCTTGCCGTCAAGCGGCCGGCTGGCGTCGACCACCGCCTTTCCGGCACTGCCGCGCGCCGCCTTCAGCGAACGCGCGGCATCCAGGATGCGGCGCAGCGTCGGCCCGTCGACCGCGTCGATGTCGACGAAGTGCCTGGGGCCGTTCACGCCGCCATCTCCCGGCAGACGTTCTCCAGCGCGCCCATGGCTTCCTCGATCTGCGGCTCGTCCAACACCAGAGGCGGCAACAGGCGCACCACGTTGTCGCCCGCGGCGACCAGCAGCAGGCCGTGCCGGCGCGCCGCGTCCACCACTTCGGTGTTGGGCTTGCGGCATTTCAGGCCCAGCAGCAGGCCTTGGCCGCGCACGTCCTCGAACACCGTGTCGTTGCGCGTGCACAGTTGCTCGGCGCGCCGGCGCAGCTTGTCGGCGGTCGCCCACACCTGGTCGAGGAAGCCCGGCGCCAGCATGACGTCCAACACCGCGTTGCCGGCCGCGACCGCCATCGGATTGCCGCCGAAGGTGGAGCCATGGCTGCCCTTGGTCATCGGTTCGCCCGCCGCCTTGGTGGCAAGACAGGCGCCGATCGGCAGGCCGTTGCCCAGCGCCTTGGCCAGCGTGGCGATGTCGGGCGTCACGCCCGTCCACTCGTGCGCCAGGAACTTGCCGGTGCGGCACATGCCGGTCTGCACCTCGTCCAGGATCAACAGCAGGCCATGCTGGTCGCATAGCCGGCGCAGTTCGGCCAGAAAGCCGCCGGGCAGGGGATGCACGCCGCCCTCCGCCTGCACCGGCTCCACCATCAGCGCCGCGGTCTCGTTGGTGATCGCCTGCTTGAGCGCCGCCAGGTCACCGACCGGCACGGTGTCGAAGCCGTCCACCTTCGGCCCGAAGCCGTGCAGGATCTTCTCCTGGCCGGTGGCCGCGATGGTGGCCAGTGTGCGGCCGTGAAAGGCGTTCTCGAAGGTGATGATGCGGAACCGCTCGGGATGACCCTTGACATGCTGATAGCGCCTGGCCATCTTGATGGCGCACTCGTTGGCTTCGGCGCCGGAATTGGCGAAGAAGACATAGTCCGCGAAGGTGCGGGCGCAGAGCCGCTCGGCCAGCCGTTCCTGCCCCGGGATGACGAACAGGTTCGAGCAGTGCATCAGCGTGCCGGCCTGGCGTCGGACCTCCTCGACCACATGCGGATGGCAATGGCCGAGCGAGGCCACCGCGATGCCGGACGTGAAGTCGAGGTAACGGCGGCCGTCGCTGGCGTGGAGATAGCACCCCTCACCCTTGACGAAGGCCACGTCGGCCCTGGCATAAGTCGGCAGAACTGCGGACATGAGCATTTGTCCCTATGAAACGCAACGCGCGGCGGCAACAGGCCACCGCACGAACGAAACGATAATATTAAGGACTTGCGCCACCCACCGGCAAGGGGCATTCCGGTTGCCCGGCCGGCGACGGCCCTTTCTGCCGTCCCGCGGCTTGGCCTAGGTCATGAACTCATAAATGGGATTCCCAAAGTTGGCGAAGGGTGATTCAAGGGTCCTCGAGGAGGGTCGAGGATGCCTGCACGCCGCTACGAGATCACGGACTTCGAATGGTCGATCCTACAGCCGCTGTTGCCGAACAAGCCGCGCGGGGTTCCACGCGCCGACGACCGGCGCGTGCTCAATGGCATCTTCTGGCGGCTGAGGACGGGCTCGCCGTGGGCGGACATCCCCGAGCGCTACGGGCCGGCGACGACGTGCTACAACCGGTTCGTGCGCTGGCGG
>Ga0194121_10008965_pt1 | contig 12507 bp, 14 predicted proteins | sample TA2MahCa50mmetaG_FD_148609 | JGI IMG/M metagenome (GOLD analysis project Ga0194121, IMG submission 148609) | Freshwater microbial communities from Lake Tanganyika, Tanzania - TA2015020 Mahale Deep Cast 50m | ecosystem: Environmental > Aquatic > Freshwater > Lake | place: Tanzania: Lake...
CCGAGCACAAGCGCGACTACGACGACTACGCCCTGCACATCGAGCATACCGGGACCTTCTTTACGTTCTACGATTTGCTGACGCAGCTCGACCCTTCCGTTCTGAAGCACCTCGATGAGGCCACGCGCGAACGCTTCGCCAAAAAGAACATGGGCCCGCCGGTCCAGGTCCGCATTCCGGTCAAGGCGGGCCAGGTTGTTGGCAAGATCGGCGGAAGGTCACTCGATGTAGCCGTGATCAACACCGAGGTCACGCTCAAGGGATTTCTGACGCCGAAGTTGTACGGACACTACGCCTGGCGCGTTCATGTCGTTGATCTGTTCGACTGCTTCGACGAGCCGCTCAAGGGCGACTTGCTGAAACTCAACACCCGCAAAGCAAAGCCGTACTTCGGCAAGATCGACTACGATATCGACGGCAAGCTGGTCGGCAACTGGTTCAAGGAAGGTAGCGGCGGCTATCCGGGTGATCGGCGCGACCCACGCGGCTACTGGATGGGGCATCTTGCATTCGCCTATCACCACGTCGATCCCACCCTGGTGCTCGTGTCCATCGGAGATTTCGACGGCAAGCCGCGCCAGTTTGCCGTGCAGGGTAACGGCCCTGATCCCGCCAAGATTTCGGCCAAGGACGGGCTCGTCAAGTACGAGTTGCTGTACGCGTCCATTAACAGCAATGGGGACCGAATCGAGTTGCCGCCCCAGATGCGCGGCGTGCAGGGAACTCTCCTGGCGCAGGTCCTGGACAACCGGAAGCTCAAGATCGAGGTTCTGCCAGGAAGAAAGGCCAATGAAGTCCGGGACTTTGGCAAGGAAGCCAGGATTTACGAACGATAAGCTGACCGCTGACGCACTGCTGCAAGAGTCGGTGGAGTTTCTTCCGCTTCACAACGTCGCAAGGCCATGATCTTCCGCCTCGCCCTGCAAATACTCGTAGAGGTCGCTGAGTTCCGCTTCCACACGACCGCTCTTCGCGTGGTTCGCCGACCGCGCCACTTCACCCAGCAGATGCTCGAAATAGAATTGGTCGAGTTCAAAAACGACAGAATCCGCATTCCCATCTGCCGCCTTGAGCGCAGCCTCAAATTCCTCGAACGGATAACCGTGCTTGAGAATGAGAGAGCGCTCCTTCGGGGAAAGAGCAAAACGGACTTTCGTCTTGGGCACGGCATGTCCTCCATGAGGGCGAAAAACCGCGATCTCTTCCTTGCCTATCGTAATCACGTGGCATTTCGAGGCAAGCAATGCCCTGGAAACTCGGGGCTGCCTCGTCAGCTTTTCTGGGGACAGCCTGGCTGGAGTTCCCGAAGCCGCGATCAGAGATGGGCTTGTCACTGTGCGCGAACGCCGCCACGCCTGGTTATCCCGCAAGCCAGTGGCAAAACCGCGAAAAGCGGGTAAATTGGCATCATCGAGCCGGCGCGTGCCGGCCCATCAAGACAACCAGGAGAACGACGCGAACCTGACCCGTGGCGAAAGTGATCGCTGCGGCAACAATCCGAAGACTCGCGTGAGTCGAGACTGCTTCGAGAGAAAACCGCTACCCTGATTCGATTCGTCGGCTCTTGTATTTCCAGCAGAGGCAGTGCTTGGACCGCGCCCCGTAAGGGGCGTCGGCCTGAGCGCTGTTCTGCTGCGCCCCTGTAGCGGGGGTTCTCTTGAGCAGTGCCAGGTTCGGCGCTCCTCTTTTTTTGAATCGCTTACGACACGTGCTGATGGAAGGCTGCAATGCAATTTCCAAGTCCTGAAATCGAACGTCAGCTCCGAGAACTTGTTGCCTACTTAGAGGGTCTCTTGGATGCAGGCCAGATACCCGAGCAAGTTATTTCAGTCCTAGAGCAGAGGGGTTTTGAACGTGATCTGGCGACAGCATTCGTCCGTGAATTGCTCAACGCCAGAGCGGGCCGGTCAACGGCAGCGAACTGGCAAAGCCTTCCCGACTATTACGAGATACTTCAAGTTTCGCCGAATGCGGACATTGAGGTCATCCAAGCAGCCTATAAACGGCTGGCGTTCAAGAACCATCCAGATCGAAACCTTGACCCGGCCGCCGACCAGCGTATGCGACTCTTGAACGAGGCATACGAGAAGCTATCCGATCCAGCCAAACGCCAGGCTTATGACTATGCCCGCAAAGTTGCATCCACAACAACAGCGGGCTCGCAACAGCCGCAGACTTCGCACCCGCAACCGCCTACGGCTGACCTGCCACCTGGAACGATTGCTGTGTTCGATTTCAACTACTACAAATGGAAGGTCATCGCAAATGCCGTCTTCTTCTCTACCACTGCCCTGAGCGGCGCCCTAGGCGCACTCTTTAATCGAAAGCCTGAGAATGTCGCCTTCGTCGGGGAGGTTTCCGCTTCCACTTTCAACGTGATCCTGGCGATAGGCTCCGCGTTCCTTGGGCTTATGGCTCTCTTCTTCGTCGTAGAATCGGTTCTCGTTACCAAGCGTTCAGCCCGCATTGTATTTACCCTTGACGCACTCATCGTTCCCGTCGAGCCAACGTCGGTCGATCAAAAAGCCATCCCTTTTGTGGATGTCCGGGATATCGCGATTGATCCCAACTCATTCCTCGGATTTGGCGGCCATGTCGAATTGCAACTGACAGACGGAAACAAGTTCCGCATCAAGAAGGACTGGCTGTCGGGCAGGGCGTTCAAGGAGCTTGTGGTGCTATTGGCACAGAAGACTGGGATAACCATAGTTCAGTTTTGACTTGAGAGAATAGTCAGAGGGAGGAAGTATGATGACTCGGTGGCACTATGCTCCATTCGCGTTCGCTCTTCTTGTCTTCAGTGCCAGTGGTTGTTCAAGTCAGGACAAACACGAGGATGCCAAGAAGAAAAATCAGCAAGGGTTGGATGCGCACGCAGCCGGTGATTATGACCTCGCCATCTCCTGCTTTACGGAGGTTCTTCGCTTGGAGCCGAAAAACGAGCGTGCGTTCAACAATCGTGCCACGTCCTGGCGTGCGAAGAAAGAGTACGAGAAGGCGATAAGTGACTGCGAAGAAGCAATCCGACTCAATCCGAAGTTTGCCGAGGCGTTCAACACTCGCGGTAATGTTCGGTCCAACAGGGGCGAGTACGACAAGGCAATCCAGGATTTTGGCGAAGCAATACGGCTCGATCCCAGGCTTGCTCCCGCTTATTACAATCGTGGCATCGTCTGGTTTGAGAAGAAGGAGTTCGGCATTGCTATCAAGGACTATGATGAGTCCATTCGTCTCAACCCCAACCAAGCCGAGACGTTTAACAACCGAGGAAGAGCCTACCTCTGCCAAAACCAGCACGACAAGGCCATTCAGGATTTTGGCGAGGCCATCCGTATCAAGCCACGCCTTCCTGAACCTTTCAACAATCGGGCCGTTGCCTGGAACGCAAAGAGGGAGTTCAAGAAGGCGATTCTTGACTGCGAAGAGGCCATTCGGCTGCATCCCGCCTACGCCGTCGCGTACTTCAACCGAGCGCTTGCGTATGAATCAATGGGTGAGTTTGGTCGAGCCACCGCAGACCTGGAGCATGCATACCGGATTGACCCTTCTCTCAAAAAGTAGATTTGGCCGTCGATGGTGTAGGCAACTCCATGCCTGCGCTGTCGGACCTTTGTACTCGATAGCTAATAAAAAGGCCGGCCCAACGCCACGCGGACCGGCAACGCAAACAATTACCTCCGCGACAGCTCTCGCCTGATCGCCCGAGGGCCACGGCTGCTCGGCACCGATTTCACTCCGGCCGTCGTTTCCTTCCCGGCGCTGCGCCAATTCCGCCACCGTTCCCGAATCCACCTCGCGCACCACACCGCGCCCAGCCAGCCGTGCTTCAGCGCCAGCCAGAGCCAGTACAGGATCCACGCGATGGGCTTCGCCGTGACGAAGTTGACCGCCTTCTCGATGCTCACTTGCGACATGCTTGTTCTCCTTGGTTCATAGGTTCCGGATCAATCCTTGCCTGCGCCGTCATTTACCCGGACGGATGCCTCCATCGTGCAAAGCCATCGCCAACAACACGACGGCGGCAATCACGAAGACCGTCCACGAGCCCGTCGCGTAGCCGATGAGACCGGCAATGGTCAGGCTGCCCGTAATGAAGGCATTGTTGAGTTTCTCTCTCGCTCTCATATTCCCTCCTCCCCGTCTCTGTTGGGCGATCCGTAGTCATTTCACTTCGCAGTAACCCTTGCCGAGCTTTTCGCGGATGAGCTTGTCGGCATGCTTCTCGGCGGCCGCGCTGTCGGGAAACGTCTTCGTCGTGGTTTGGCCGCTTGTGCCGTTGCGACCGAAGCGGACCTCGACTTCGCTGCCGTTGACGCCGATCTCCCAGAACTTATCACTCGATCCGCCGATGAACTCGAAACGGCGCTTGATCGTTGAGGTTGGCATGATGTCTCCTTGTATTGGTGGAATGTGGTCAGTAACCGGCAGATCGGCGCGGATGCCCCGGTAGGACGCAAAGCGCGGCAAGCAGTTTTCGGTGAGGTCCTGGTAGACGAACGTGACCGTTGCACCGATAGGAGGCGGCCGATCTCTTTGTGCATCGGTGAACCCGGTGCCAATCTCAAACCGCACGCCGTTGGCCATCTCGACCACCAGCGCACCCATCCGGCCCTTGTGCCGCCCGGTGCCAGGCTCATAGCCGACCACGCGGGCCTCGGCGTCATGGAACCGCTTTACTTTGAGTAACGTGTCTGACCGGCCAGCGGCATAAACAGACCCAGCCCGGCGCAGCATCATGCCCTCACCTCCCAGGTGCTCAATGCGAGCCATTTCCCGATCCAGATGGTCACGACCGGAACAAATGACGTGCGGGTGGGCGCTCGCGAATGCCGGCTGGTTGATCGTCATGATCGTGTCGATGAGCGTCAGCCGCGTCTCGAACGGCCCATCATCAGCCGGGGCATCGAAAACCAAAAAGCGGATTTCCCGCCACAGATCGGGCTCGTCATGACGGCGAACAATGCTGACCGTGCGCTGAAAGCTCTTGCGACCCAGCCAGAGTTCGCCATCCAACGGTTCCAGCGGCAATCCCGCCGTGAACCAGGCCGGCGCATGGAACCGGTTGCCCTGCCGTGACAGGAATTGCTTGCCGTCCCAGAAAGCGCAAACAGACTGCCACTCAAAAGACCTCTTGTCCGCCAACGGCGAAATTGCCCATAATCGCTATCCCAGCACTCTTGTCGCTGGCTGAATGGAGTCGGAAACGTCGCGACACTGCACAAGGAGGTGAATCGTGCGACCAGTCCCCCCCCGCCCCAGATCAACGACCAACCGAGTCTTCTGCTAAAGATCCTCTGGCAGCGGCTTCTGCCCGCCACTCGGGACAAGGTTCTGCGCGAGTTGGCTCGCGTGGTCGCAGAAAAGTTGTTCGTGCCACCGACCGAAAAAAGGGAGGTGGACAATGAGCAAGGCTAATGCAACCGTGGAGGGTCGAGCTGAGCAGGTGCAAGATCGCCGCGATCATGCGACAGATCGGCTCATCACCGGCTTGAGTTCCACGAAGATCGGCCCTCATCAGTTGGAGCGCCTGGCAGTCGTCTATGTCCGCCAGTCTTCGGTGCACCAGGTTCTCGAACATCGGGAATCAAAGGCCCGTCAGTACCTTCTCGGGGATTACGCAGTCCGACTTGGATGGACACGAGAGCGAGTCCTGATCATTGACGAGGATCAGGGCAGCAGTGGCACGACGGCTTACGAACGGTCAGGATTCCAGCGCCTTCTGACCGAAGTCACGATGGACCACGTTGGCATGGTGCTGGGGCTGGAGATGAGCCGGCTGGCGCGGTCTGACAAGGACTGGCATCATTTACTCGAAGTGTGCGCCGTCTTTGACACGGTGCTGGCCGACCAAGATGGGATTTATGACCCATCGGACCCTAACGATCGCTTGCTGCTTGGGCTCAAAGGAACCATGAGCACGTTGGAGCTGCACACCATGCGCAACCGTCTTGAGAAGGGCGGGCTCTTTAAGGCCCAGCGAGGCGAGTTGTTTCAGGATCTGCCATGTGGATATGTGAAACTCGAATCCGGCGGGATCGCTCTGGATCCCGACGACCAGGTGCGTGCCGTCGTTCACCTTGTCTTCGAGAAATTCACGGAGCTTGGTTCCGTGCGCGCCGTGTTCAGATACATGCTGCGCCACGGCATCTGTCTGGGCATCCGCCCGAATGGCGGGCCGAATCGCGGCCAGTTGGAATGGCGTCGTCCGTGTATAACCACACTGTATACCATGCTGCATCATCCCTTCTATGGAGGTGCGTATGCATACGGTCGGAATCCCGTGGACGCCAAACGCAAGCACCTCGGCCGTGCGGGCAGAGGTCGGCGGTGGGTTCCGATGGAGCAATGGAAGGTGCTCAAACGGGACGGCGTGCCCGCCTACATCACCTGGGATCAGTATCTTCGCAACCGGGAGCAACTGCGCCGAAATGGCTCGGGCTGGGAAAAGCCAGGCACGCCTCGTCAGGGCGAAGCCTTGCTCGGAGGCCTGGCTGTTTGCGGCCAGTGCGGCGCGCGCATGACCATCTTCTACACCTGCGTGCATCGCGGCCGTTACGAATGCCGCAAACAAGCACGCGAGGGGCTGGAGCGCACTTGTCGTGGTGTTCGTGCCACGGCCATTGATGCTCTGATCACGCAACAAGTCTTGACCGCCTTGGAACCAGCGGCGCTCGAACTCAGTGTTCGGGCAGCCGAAGACATTCAAGGTGAACGAGAGCGGCTGGCTCAGCACTGGAAACAACGACTGGAGCGTGCGCGTTATGAAGTCCGGCACGCCGAACGTTGCTATCGCGCGGTGGACCCGGAGAATCGCCTTGTCGCACGGACCCTGGAACAGAAGTGGGAGCAAACCTTGCAACAGCAACGCCAGCTCGAAGAAGAATACGATCGCTTTCAGCAGCAGATGCCGCCGATTCTGTCCTCCGCCGAGAAGGATCGCATTCAGTCCCTTGCCTCAGATGTGCCTGCCTTGTGGCACGCCTCGACAACGACGGCCCAGGACCGCAAGGCGATCGTCCGCTGCCTCGTTGATCGCGTTGTGATCGGTGTCCAAGGCGACACCGAGTACGTGGACGTGACGATTCATTGGGCCGGCGGCTTTGTAAGCCAGCATCAGGTCATCCGACCAGTCGCCGAATATGACCAGCTCCGTGACTTCGATCATCTGGCGAAGCGCCTTCGCGAGTTACACGAGGCGGGCAACACGTCGAGCAAGATCACTGAGCAAATCAATCGAGAGGGCTTCCGGGCTCCGAGGACACGCGCGCCCTATGGACCAGTCGTGATTCGCCAGTTGATGTTACGCCTGGGTCTCAATGGGGAAAGGCCCGGGACCATCGATCTGGCTCCGGATGAATGGTGGGAAAGCGATCTGGCGCGGCACCTGCAAATGCCTCGCGGGACCCTTCATGCTTGGGTCCTCCGGGGCTGGGTTCACTTTCGTCGCTCCCCCGTCCAGGGCTTCCGTATTCTGTGGGCAGATGCGGGCGAACTCGACCGCTTGAAACGCCTACGATCATTTGCGGAAGTCTCGTCTCATCATCGCGACTATCCGAGGGAACTCACCGTCCCCAAGCAAGCAGCAACTCGCGAGGGCAAGGGAAAGACCGACGATACGAAGCAGAACGATTCGGATTCCCGTCGCCAGAAACGATGACTTCTCCAAAGAAAGATGTGATGCCAGATGTACCCGCCGCCGATATGGTGCACATCACGGCGGCGTTTGTTCACACCATGACACCCTGTAATGAAGGAGGTATTCCATTCATGCCTTCCAGAACGCACGGACTCCATCGAGCTTCTCGCTGAGCCAATATCCCTTCGGATCCAGCTCGCCGTCCCACGTTTCCGCCAGTAACAGCGGCGGCGCTTTCACGGCAGGCTTGGGCGGCCTGGGCTTCGCTGACGATGGCATCCCAACTCGTGCGTTCTCGGCGCTATCACCCCGCAGCTCTCGAAGATGGCGACATGTCCGCATCTCGATGGGCAACGACTGAAAGCGCCAGGCGGCGCAGGTGCAACTCAGCACGCCGCCGACATTTTTCAGCACGTAGGGCCGACGTGCCGATCCTTGCACTTCAACGGACTGGCCATTCTGCAAATCGGTCATGCAGTTGCCTCCTATCAGGTGGTGGGTGTGGTGGATCGTTGATTTCTTCAGCCGGCCCAGCGGCGGCATGGCTCGCGATAACTGCAAGACCCGCAATTCAGAGGGGACGGGTTTGGGTAAAAGTTACCTGACTGGATCGCTTGCCAGATATGCTGCACCGTGCGCTTGGTCCGCTCGACTTGCTGGTGATCAAGCGGCACTTCATGCACGGTCAGGACGGGCAGCTTCGTCTTGGTGAGGACCGCGAATGACAACTTGACTGGCCGCCCATCGGCGATGGGTTTGACCAGCTCGCTGTAGAGCAAAAGCTGTGGTGCGATGTCGTCAACCTTGTCGTCGCTCCACGAGCAGCGGGCGGTCTTGAAATCTGACACCAGTAGCTCGGGGCCTGCATCAACGATCAGGTCCACTCGTGCCAGGAGGTCAGGACAGCCGGGGACGACCTGGCCGCGCAACTCCTCTTCGACCCCAAGTATGGTGCCCTTGGGTTGAGCGAACTGGCTTTGCTGAAAGGTCCGCAGCAGCCGATCCGCCATCCGACCGAGGCCATCCCGATCTTCGCCAGCGCCAAACAGAACTGCTTGATCGTCACACGCTTCCCAGTAGTCCTGGTAGACGCCGAGAAGCGTGTCGAGGTCGGGGCTGGGTTTGCCGACCAGAAGTTGCTCGAAGTGGAACTGCACGGCCTGGTGCATCGCCGATCCGAACACCAGGCTGGATGAAATGGTCGTGACCGGCAGACCCAGAACGTAACGAAAGTAGAAACGAAGTGGACAGGTTTGAAAGGTCGAGATGGCAGAGTAGCTGATGTGATCAAACGCTTTTGGCTGCGGCCTGGGCGGGACCATTTGCAGCGTCGTCATGCGGCCCTCCCATCTTTGGCATCGCCTTTCAGTTCGTCAATCGCGGCGCTGGCCTCCTTGATGCTGAGATCGTCCGCGCGATTGACGTGAAAGCGATCATTGAGAAACTGGCCGATGTCGATGCGCCTGCTCCGTGCGATAGCGTGGATCGCCTTGATCTGGCTGTTGGTAGCCTGGCGCTGGCCGCCGTTGCGAGAAGGACCGTTGGCAGGTTGCTGGGTTTTCCCGTTGCCGTTGTCGGTCGAGGGAGCGTGGCCGTTTCCGTTCAGCTCCTCGTCCAGGGACGTTCGCACAAGGGCAAACACCTGCCTGACGCGTTCCTGGAACTTGGCCGGCTCCACAATGAGGGCGCTTTCCAGTTCGATCTCGACGTTAAGACTGGCCCCTCTCGACCCATAGTTGCTTTCACCGACCTTCTTGCTCAGACCGATGTTGAGCTTCAAGGGCATGGAATCTCTCCTTATGTTTGGGATGATGCCCCCGGGTTCGGTATCCAGGGGCTGGATTGTTTGCCGTCACGCCTCAACTTGCTGAAGCTGACGCAGGCTGGCGAGCGTGGATTGCATTGTTTTGGCATGCCGGCGGTATGCCTTCAGGCCGCCAAGAAGCTTGTTGGTCCGCAGCAGCAGATCGCGCAGCGTGTTCTGGATCGACTGGGCTTCTTCGAGCAAGCCATTGAAGCCCATTTTTTCGTGATGCTGGCCGTTGCTTGCCCCGTTGCCGTTGGTGGCTTCGGGCTCGGTCGGGGTGAATCGTTGAACCGGTTTCACGGGAGAAGTTCTCCTTTCATGGGGTTGTGAGTGATTGCCTGCTTCGGCGGAATCGGAACGCAGTCGCAAGTCCTTGTCGCTGGGTGCGAGCCCGGAATCCTTACCGAGACCCATGACGACGTACTTGCGGCGTTCGTCCTGGAACAGGATGGGCGTTTCCACGTTGAGCACGTGCCCGTCCATGAAGCCAAGGTTGATGGCCCGGCTGACGTACTGGCGATTGATCGCATAGCGCACCGCCTTGCCCTTGGCGTTGGATCGCGCCAGAATCACCTCCGTTGAACGTCCTTGCTCCGCGTCACGGGCGCGGACGGCAACCTGTCCGTTGAGGTCCAGCGTGACAGGTGAGAACTCGCTGTCTTCGCCGGGCAAGCGCGGCAGGGCCTTCGTCAAGAACGCGGCGTCCTCTTGCGCAACCTGGAACGTCGTGCCGTTTGCAGTCGGATTGGGGATGATGCTCTCGACGCGAGGGAACCGACCTTCCTTGTCGATGGGAAGGTAGATCGTCCACGCCCCGACTTGCACGCAGGCGTGTGTGGCGGTCTTACCGATCCTGACTTCGCCCTCCAGCTCCCGGCAGCCAAACACGTTCACACGCGGAACCAGCAGATCATCCGTGAACGGAAAGCGAAACCCGCTCGACCAGAGAAGTTGTCGGCCATCCGTGGCGGCAATGACGCCTGCCCGTCCACGCAGTTGGATCTTGTTGGTGCTGAAGCGCACCGAGTCCTTTGACGCAGTTTGCATGGCGTCGTCGAGCGCCTTGAGCAAGGTGACGTCCTGTTCCACGAGCCGGTCCGGTGCTTTGGGGAACTCGGGAAGTGAATCCGCCGCCGCTTCGTACTCGACAACGCGCGGCACACCGGCATCCGTCCACCGGGCCGTGACCTTCCCATCCCTACCGGGCTCAAGCGCGACCAGCTCCTGGCCACGCCCTTCAAGGTCATCCAGGGCCTGCGCCGGCAGAATGTGCTGACCGTTGCCCTGGGATGTGTCGCCCTGGCAGGCAACCGCGATGCCGTCCTGCTGGCTGCGAACCACCAAGCCATCTGGACCGGCCTGGAATTGGATGTGCGGAAATGGTCGAGAGAAGCACCGCCGAATGACAATGCGAAGCTGGCGAAATAACGATTGAGGAACCTGAATCACGCTGTTCCCTCCTTATAGTATGGTGCGAAGCCGGCGTGCTACGCCGCTTTGCACATGGGTTGATGAATCGGTTTCACGGGTTTGGCCGGCCTGGGAAGCGCCTGTCCACCACGCCGGGGCCGCCGATAGCACGGGCGCGGTACGATGATGATGCCGAAACCGCGCTGGCGGATCAGTTCCACGGTTTCACCGGTCGCCTGGGCCACTTCACGATGGAGTTGGTTCTGATTCATCTGGATCCTCCAAAAGAAATGGGCCGGCAACCGATGAGGTTGACGGCCCGCAACGAAAATGGGACGAGATTGTTTATCCGAGCCAGTGCGACTCAAGCCAGGTACGCTCGGCCGCCAGCGCCAGACTTCGGGCAAAGAATGGTCCAAGCGTAGGGCCACTCACTGGCCGCAAGTCCGCCCACCAGCGACCATCCGTGTCGGGCTCGACATGGCTGGCCCTGGTGATGATAAGAGAGCCCAGCGCCGAAAGGTCGATGGCCTCATCGTAAATGCACCGAACCGCGCCGCCAGGATCAACGGTGAGCGTCATGCGGCCACCTCCTGCGCCGCCGACTTGAAGTTGGTCCAGACCACTTCGGTCATGCGCCGCTTTTGCTTGCCGCCGCCGGCGTTGTTGGGCAGATCGAATTCGTGGCGAGTCCAGCCGGACAAACGCGAATCGTACAGTTGCGACGCATAGCCGGAGACCATGACCATTCCTTGCAGGCCGGTGATGGCGTCAAGGAGTTCTTCATGCTGTTCGACTGTCATCTCGAAATGACCAAACGCGTGCTTGGCGGCGCGGACTTCGGGGAGATACGGCGGATCGAGGTAGAACAGCACGCCCGGTCCGTCCTGCGACCGGATCACGTCCAGAGCCGTCCGATTGAGAATGACTACACGCTTGAGCCGGTTGTGAACCGCTGGCAGTCGGTCCACGGCATTGAGCCACGACGACGCCTGTTCATTCATGCCAGTGCGGGTGCGATTGCGCGTAAGCGGCGTGAACTCCTTACATCGCCCGGCCATGCTCTGCCTGCAAAGCACGAAGAACCGGGCAGCCCGCTCGACCATTTCCTGGCGGCTGGCACGTTTTGTCGCGCCGTCGAGATAGGCTTCGGCATCACGCCACTCGGCCTCACTGAACGGAATGGCCGCCACGCGCCGACGAAAACGGGCAAACAGGTCTTCATCCTGAAGCACACGCCAGAAGTTGGTAAACCGGCCATCCAGGTCGTTCACGACTTCCGACGTTCCTTCGGGCGGCTTGGCAAACAACACCGCCAGCCCGCCGGCAAACGGCTCAACGTAGTGGGTGTGCGCCGGCATCAACGCAACGAGGCGCTCGGCCAGGTAGCGCTTGCCGCCGTGGGTTTTCAAGGGGCCTTTCATGCTTCCTCCTCTTGATGATTTCGGATGATGCGCCGCCTCGGACGGTCCACCAGCATGCCGTCGATGACGCTTTGGACCTGACTGAACTGCGTCGCCACATGCTCCGGGGCACTTAGCTGCCCGCTGGGCCCTTTCCAAATAGCGATTCTGGCCATTTTTCGCAATTTTTTCTTGACAGCGTAAAATCAAGCCTTTAACCTGGTAGTCAGGGTGGATTGAAGGGATTTTCT
>Ga0194121_10008969_pt1 | contig 12506 bp, 7 predicted proteins | sample TA2MahCa50mmetaG_FD_148609 | JGI IMG/M metagenome (GOLD analysis project Ga0194121, IMG submission 148609) | Freshwater microbial communities from Lake Tanganyika, Tanzania - TA2015020 Mahale Deep Cast 50m | ecosystem: Environmental > Aquatic > Freshwater > Lake | place: Tanzania: Lake...
AAGTTGGTTTAAGGCGCTAAATTTATTGGCCGTTTGACGATGAGGTGAATTATCAAATGAAACTCCAAGAAAACTTATCAAATCTTATAACCTTGGTCCTCTATAAGTCTTTGCAATTTAAAAAAAATAGTTCGGACCAGCCTCTTAAAAAGCCCATTCAAAGGGTGCAGGTATAAAACTTTATACCTACTCCCCACCGCCCAAAAACCTCTTCGGAATAATCCCGATTCATGGTACAACGCGTCAACCGTTATTGTGGAGGCTTGATGAGTTTGAAATTCCTAAGCGCTTTTCTAATATTTTCAGCATCTTGCAAGTTAGCAATCGCTGGAACCTACTCTTTTGGAGGGGGTTGTGCTTCCGTAGGAGCCTGGTCCCAGGCCGCTTTATCTCAAACCAAAACGATTATGGGGATTATTGAAACCTTAAAAAACGACCCCAACTGTAAGGGAATAGAATCGATTATTCCCAAACTTCAAATCGCCCAAGACGCCCTTAAATCTCCTGAAGGAGAATCCAAGCGAACCGACCGGATTGAAAGTATTCCCAACGAAATCAACTCCCTTAGAAACTTTGTTGTAGCTAGCCCTCAATTAAAATCTGAAGTCTTTAAATTATTGACTGCTCGAACTCTCGAAGGAGCTTCCCTAGCTGCCGAATCTGCGAAATCTGTAGGAGTCGAAGCAGGGGCTGAAGCAATCGGAGTTGCAGCCAACCCTGCAGCAGCTGCTATCTCCATGGGGTTAAAGGATCTGTCCACGAGAGTGAGAAGATCAGCTTTAACAGGTATGGACATGATGGACCAAGTCTTTGCCACTCTTCCCAGCTATGACCGTTGCCTAATCGGAAAGCCGGATCAAGGCATGGCCCTTTTGGCAGCCTCGGTAAAAATGGCAGCGGCTTTCGTCTCCTCCCAAGAAGGGGTCACAAACCGACTAGGGAGCTCAATTGCCAACTTAGTGACCATGCTCCGCAATCGAAAATTTACAACTGCTTTGAGAAAACTTGATGAGAGTGAATTTTGGCTCTCGATGAGCTGTCTCATGGAAACCACTAGCCAAACCTACTGCGCTGCAAGGGATGCGAGACAACTCCTTGATTTTTCAATCGCCAACTTAAAACCCACTCGAAACAGACGAGGCGAACTCTCTATCGATAACCCGCTTGAAGGATACTACGTTCTCTCCCATGACATCCCAAAAGTCTCTCAGTGGATCCAAAAAATTCAATTTGGAATTCGGCCGAAACTTTCCACCGATGCCGTTTTTAAAAACCGGGTTCTTCAAGATGTGAATGGTCTCATGATGGACATTTATTCTATCCAAGGAACATATTCCGAAGAGATGCTCACCTATTCAACACTCAAAGATCTAGCGAGCAAACAAAATGCCCTCCTAAAACTCATCAAAATGCTAACTCACCGACTAGCATCAGGCGGAGAAAATGGGCATATCAATTTTTTCACTATCGCGACACACGAAGACATGATCCCATTTAAACTGATTGGACTTAATTTGATGCCGCTGGAGTGTCGCCCTCCCAAAGATCTGGAAAGTCGTATTCCGATAACTTGGGATAATTGGATGTTAAATGGCGGACAATATCAAGGTGTCTTCCAAGATCCTGATCAACTCTCTAAAGTTATTGGGCAACAGCTAGAGCGATTGATGGATCAAGCTCTAAGTCAGGCAAGCCTCTATTTCCAACAAAGAATGATTGTCGACATGCCAAACTTGGTTAACGAATCGGTGACAAATCAAACTTTAACTGTCGTTGAAAGTCTGACTCGTATCTCTTCTTATCTCAAAAACTTGCAAAAGAAGATCGTGGACACCGACGGAGACCTTATCCTCATCCCAACCATTCAAGACACGCGACTTAGAATTAAGAAAGTTTTAGATAGTTATGAAAACATTCGTAATATCGCGAAAGCCTCTATCGACGAAGACTCCCTCGAACTAGGAGAGGACATTAAGAAAGCCTATGCTTCAGTGATCGAAGCAGCCTTTGACCAATTTAATGTTTTATTACAGCGAGATACTTTTTTATCGAATCGTCTCTCAACTTTAATTCAGTATGATTACGCTCTTAGAATCAAACAGAATGAAGACTTAGGAAAGTGGGAGAGTCAGATCCTTCTTGAGAGCGGCAATGAAATGCTCTTCAGATTGCTAAGTTCTACCGGGCATAACCCCACAATGATGAAAAATGACTTAGCTTCCGCTCAAGTCGTCAACAAACGCAACTTAGAGACTCTCGAACAGGTCTTTAGTGATAGTTTATACCCCACCATTGAAACTCTGAGCTTGATTGCCGATGGGCAAGAGATTCCCAACTCTTTACTTAACATTCGCACCTTGTCTCGCCTCTACCGAGACACTTGGGGTGACCAAGGCTATTTTGGAAGTTGGCAAGGGTTCTGGGCCTTCTCGAGCACGGGGACTGCGGGTTATGTGGTACTTCCTTGGACGCGAAGAATGTTACACCCTGAGCTCTATCCTTTTCAGGTTTCAAGTCGGCCCGCAGTGCGCGGAGCAGATGATGAATTTGGCTCCTTTGATCAGTTCAAAGCCAAACTCTGCATTCAGACTTTGTCTTTTGAGGATCGATCAAAATTTCAAAAGCTCTGTAAAGGTGCGATTCTTCGAAGTGCTTTCGACTTAAATAAGGTCGGAAGAAATTCAGAGATGGCGAAAATGGGGCTTAACACACACTACGACAGTTTTATGCAAGAGCCTTATCGAAGTTGGCCTGTGAGAGGTGAGAGCATCTGTGCTTTTCAAAACTACGCTCGGCGAAACTTGGTCTATTGGATGACTCTCGACCTTCATAACGCCAAAGAGTAGCGTTAATACTTAATTTACATCTAGAGATGTAGCTTTGGGATTTTTCGACTAACCTGAACTGTCGAGGGAAATACGAAGTTAGGGAGATGATACACCCACACCCCGACTCTAAGTTCACTCAACTCATAGCCAGCCAAACGAAGTTGTTCATCGATTTCCCAGACTGCTTCTGTGCCGATAATGTTTTCGTGATACTCCAAGCAGATTGCTTTAGAAAAATGATTTTTTAAGGCATTTTTTGCAGTTCGAAAAATAAAAATTTCTGCCCCTTCACAATCTATTTTAACTAAATCGAATTGAGGACTGCCTTGAGAATACCACCAATCCTCAAACCTTTCGCTGCGGACTTTAATTCGATTTAATCCGCTCACCTTATCCTTAAACAAACTACTCGCTCCGCTATTGACACTATAGGAAAGCGCCAATTCAACTTCACCCTTCTCCTCGCTAAAAGCCAAAGGAAAAACCTGTACGTTACTGAATGAGTTGGCTTTGACATTGAGACCGATAAAGTTAGCTAAATCAGGTTGAGGTTCAACGGCAATTACCCGTCCTTGAGAACCGACCTTCTGCGCTGCTACTAGCGAAAAAAAACCCTCATTAGCTCCAATATCTAAAAATCGATCTCGAGGTTTTAACAAACCAAGTATCGTTTGACAGAAAACAGGCTCATAAATACCAGTTCTCATGACCTCTTGGCCGAAGTGAGAAACGGGATCGACGTAAAACTTTAATCCTTGCACCGTAACCCATCCCCGCTTGAACCCGAGAAGCTTTTTCAAAAATGCAGATAGCACTGCGGGTCGTAGCCGATAGATAGCTCTCTGAAACCAAATAGAACTTCGACTCCATTGGGAGTTAGATAAAGAGTTAGCTTCTGAAATTGACATGAAACCTAATTTTAACCAAAGCCACAAATAAACTAAACTCAATTCTTATTAGGGTTTGCTTTTCCTCTTAACTACTTGTCCCTATCACCCAAACGCCAGCGAATAGCCTCATGACAGTCTAGGGGCTTGGTGTTATCATCAATGCCACATGAATAAAGCTCCTATAGACCTTAAAGAAATACAGTCGGCTCAACACAGAATTGCTCCCTACGTCCGCAACACGCCTATCATAAAGTTCGATTACTTAAGCCGAGAATTAGAAAAAAATATTTTTCTTAAATGCGAGTCCCTGCAGATCACAGGATCTTTTAAAATTCGTGGTGCCGCTAATTGTATTTTAGATAATTTAACTCAAAGCAAAAAATCTGGGGTTGTTGCAGCAAGTGCTGGAAACCATGCTCAAGGGGTTGCAGCGATCTGTCACCAATTAGGAATCAAAGCCACAATTGTGATGCCCGAATGGACCCCATCCATTAAAGTTCAAAACACTCTCAATTGGGGGGCTTCAGTCGAATTGGTCGGCAAAGTTTATGATGATTCCTACGAGCATGCGATGAAACTTTCCAAAGACCAAGATCTTGTCTTCGTTCATCCCTTTCGAGATCCCAAAGTCATGGCAGGGCAAGGCACGATAGCTTTAGAATTGATAGAGTCCCCTCTCTTTGAAACAACTCAAGCTGTCCTAGTCTGTGTCGGTGGTGGTGGCGTTGCGACCGGAATTGGAACGGCCATCAAAGCTTTGCGACCAGGGGTGCGAGTTTACGGAGTGACCGCAGCTAATGCTCCAGCCGCCTATAAATCTTTTAAAACCAACACTCCCACTAAAGAAACTCCGACATTCACTTTGGCTGAAGGTGTTGCCACTAAAGGTCCCGATGCCTTCATGTTAGAGGCTTTAAAACATTCTATTGATGATATTTTTAGCGTTTCAGAAGAATCGATTGCCCATGCAGTAGCTGTACTTGCTGAACATGGAAAATTGGTAGCGGAAGGGGCCGGAGCTTTGGCCGTAGCCGCTATTTGTGACAACCTTATCCCGGAAAAAAACGTCACAGCCATTCTTTCGGGCGGCAATATCGATATCCCAGCGCTCAATATGGTTCTCAATCGGGGGATGGTCGAACAAGGAAGACTCGTTCGCTTGTTGATTACTGTTATCGATCGTCCCGGGGGACTTAATGCACTCACCCAAGTTCTCGCAGAATCAGGGGCCAATGTTTCTCAAATTTATCACCAAAGAGCAACTCTACACTCCAAAGTTGGAGAAGCTGAAGTTGAAGCCGATATTGAAACCCGAGGAGCTAAACACACAGAACAGATTATTCAGACTCTTAATAGCCGAGGGTTTAAGGTCACTCGTGTTTCGTAACATTTTAGTTCTTTTTGTTTTTTTGCCCTTATACTCTTTCTCTCAAACTTTAGAATTAGATAACCGTTTTGAAAATCATCAAACCAGAAGTGATTTAGGAGTTTTTTCAGCCTATTTTAACACCCCCTCAACAGAACTTCTTTCTTTCCATTCTGCCGGTCGAATTTCTCTGTCCACAAAAGATTTTGAAAGTTGGGGATATGCCGCGGGAGCCAAATTGGCTTGGCTGCCCTTATTGGCCAATTCGGTGCGACTCTCACAAGAAAATGGGTTGGGAGCTAGCACAGCCAGTTCAACACTTTTATTTTTAGGCGAGATTAAAGGTCGTCCTTTTGGATCCTTAGAGCTCTTTCTAATTGGGGGGTGGTATCGCCGATTCGTGACTCTCAATAAAGCACACTTTTTACCTGCGTTGGTGGGCTCAAACTTTTCTGAACATGACTTTGCTTTGAATTTCGGATTGGCGATTGATTGGAGTGATTCTATCTCAACGCTCTTCAAAGTCGCTACTTTTGAAGAGATCTCAGTTTACAATCTCAACAATCCATTCATCCATGCAGAAATCTCATTTAATTCTTTAGAAACCCTCAAAATCACACTCTACTCCCGATATAAACTCCTATTGGGCTTTGGCCGCCTCGACTCCTTAACTGTGGGTGTCAGTCTCCCATTAAGCTTAAAAGGTAGCGGTCACAGCCCGATTTAAAACCTCAAAGCCTTTATTCCTATCTGCCCCCAAACACCAAAACACTTTCAAACCAGCCATAAATGTGGTTTTCTTTGGGCTATTAACTTATTGGAAATAAGGAAGTTTATGGAAGTTCGACCTCTCAACTTAAGCCTTGAAGCCTCAAGCTCCTTTATGGATCGACACATTGGGCCCGATGACGCTCAAACGAACAAAATGCTTAAGGCTATTGGAGTAAGCTCGCTAGAAGAATTGATCAAAAAAGCGGTCCCCAACGCTATTCAAATCAAAAGAAAACTTTCACTTCCGGATCCCGCCGAAGAACACTTGGCCCTTCAGGAATTAAAACAGATGGCTCAGGAAAATCAGGTCTACCGCTCTTATATCGGAATGGGTTACTCAAACTGTATCGTTCCAGGGGTGATTAGTCGGAATATTTTTGAAAATCCGGGCTGGTACACTCAATATACTCCATATCAAGCTGAAATTGCTCAAGGGCGCCTTGAAGCTTTACTTAACTTTCAAACTCTCATCACCGATCTGACTGGGATGGAAATGGCGAATGCTTCATTGCTTGATGAAGGAACGGCCGCTGCCGAAGCCATGACTTTAAGCCTTGCCCAGCGAAAATCCGAAACGGCCAATAAATTTTTTGTCGCTCATTCGGTTCATCCTCAAACCCTTGCTGTAGTCACTCAACGAGCAGAGCCCATTGGAATCGAAGTTGTCGTTGGAGATCCTACGACTCACCTTTGGACAGAAGAGTTTTTCGGTGGACTAGTTCAATATCCAGATACCTACGGTTCTGTATTTGATTACACCGAATTCATTCAGAAAGCCCATAAAGTTAATGTTCTTATCACTGTAGCGGCGGATATCTTAAGTTTAGTTCTTCTAAAAACTCCCGGAGAAATGGGGGCAGATGTTGCCATTGGAAATACGCAACGTTTAGGCGTTCCGATAGGGTTTGGCGGCCCGCATGCCGCCTATATGGCAACCCGTCTTGAGTACCAAAGGCGTCTACCTGGTCGAATTGTCGGCGTCTCAAAAGATCGCGATGGAAGAAAAGCGATGCGGCTAACACTTCAAACTAGAGAGCAACACATTCGGCGAGACAAAGCTACAAGCAATATTTGCACCGCCCAAGTTCTTCTGGCCGTGATGGCGAGTATGTATGGCGTTTATCATGGACCCAAGGGCTTAAAAAAAATCGCAACTCGAATCCACAGTCTAACTGTTTTACTTCACAGAAGTTTAACTCAAGCAGGCTTCAAAGTTTTAAATCCTCGCTTTTTTGACACCCTAACCATTCAATTAACCAAAGAACAACAACAAAAGGTTCTTCGAGAGGCTGAAAAAAATAGAATTAACTTTAGAAAACTTGAAGATGGGACCCTTGGTGTTTCCCTTGATGAAACAACGACTGAAACCGATTTAAGTTTGATTCTCTCAAGCTTCGGCATTTTGACGGCATTGCCTTCTTTAAGTGAGCTTAAATCCTCTTTGTCCTATTCGCTCTTAAGAAACTCTTCTTTTTTAACACACCCGACTTTCAATCAGCACCACTCAGAAACTGAGATGCTAAGATACATTCGCTTTCTTGAAGCAAAGGACCTTTCCCTTACTTCATCGATGATTCCCTTAGGCTCCTGCACTATGAAGCTTAATGCCTCTAGTGAAATGTACCCGGTCAGTTGGCCCGAATTCTCGCAAATTCACCCCTTTGCTCCTGAATCACAGACTCAAGGGTATCAAAAAATGTTTCAGCAGTTGGAAACTTGGTTAGCCGAAATTACAGGGTTTGATGCGATTTCTCTTCAACCCAACTCAGGGGCTCAAGGGGAGTATGCAGGACTTCTTGTGATTCGACAATATCACTTAAATCGCGGAGATAAGGGTCGACAAGTTTGTTTGATTCCAAAATCGGCACATGGCACCAACCCTGCCAGTGCTGTAATGGTAGGAATGAAAGTGGTAGCGATTGAATGCGACTCTCAAGGAAACATAGACACCGAAGATCTCAAAAAGAAAGCTGCCACTTACAGCTCAGAGTTATCGTGTCTAATGGTTACTTACCCTTCGACTCATGGAGTTTTCGAGGAGACCATTCAAGACATTTGTCAGATCGTGCACTCTCATGGAGGGCAAGTCTATATGGACGGAGCCAACATGAATGCGCAAGTCGGTCTTTGCCGACCCGGCGATTTTGGACCCGATGTTTGCCATTTGAATCTTCACAAAACTTTTTGCATCCCTCATGGAGGGGGCGGGCCCGGAATGGGCCCTATCGGTGTCAAAGGACACTTAAGCCCTTTTCTACCCGGCCATCCTATTGTTCGCACCGGAGGAGAAAAAGCTATCGGGCCGGTTTCCGCGGCCCCTTGGGGAAGTGCAAGTATTCTTCCTATCTCCTGGATGTATATTAGGATGATGGGAGCGTCAGGTCTAACTCGGGCGACGCAAATAGCCATCTTAAATGCCAACTACATCGCCCAACGACTTCACCCCTTTTTCCCAGTACTCTATCGAGGAAAAACCGGACTCGTAGCTCATGAGTGTATCGTCGATTTAAGACCGCTTAAGAAAAAAGCAGAAATTGAAGTTGAAGATGTTTCAAAACGACTTATGGATTATGGGTTTCACGCCCCTACTGTTTCATGGCCTGTTGCCGGCACAGTAATGATAGAGCCGACTGAAAGCGAATCGCTTCAGGAATTGGATCGATTCTGTGATGCGATGATAGCTATCTTTCAAGAAAGTGAATTGATCGCTTCAGGAAAATGGGACAAAAGGAATAACCCCTTAAAAAACTCTCCTCACACCACTTGGGATTTAATGAAAGAGGCTTGGCCATTTCCCTACTCTCAGGAGACAGCCTTCTTCCCGAGCCCGTCTGTTAAAGCTCGTAAGTTCTGGCCGGCAGTCTCAAGGGTCGACAATGTTTGGGGTGATAGAAACCTATTTTGTTTGTGTCCGCCGGTTGAGGGGTGATTTTAGAGCTTAAGAAAGGGCTCTGATTAGTTACTGAAGAGGCCCCCCTTTAGAATAAAATACAAAATACCTCCCCCCATCAAATCTCATCTCCTGAGCCAAGGGGTAGCCCAACTCCCGAAGGCTTTCCAAAGGCATGGCACCTAACTCAGAATCATGTAGTAGGAGAGTCCCTACCGGATATTGGGCCTGAAGCATCTCAAAGGTCTGCTTGTTAGCGGGTAGAAATGACCATCTAACAGGATAACGACTTTGCACCCAAGGTGAGACTAACCAAAAAGGACCGATGAACACCTTATCTCTTTCCGGGTTTAAACTGTCGATGAATGCAATAATCTTTTGCTCTTGTGTTCTCACCAAGGAAAACTGCCTAGCCAAGTTATAAAAACCGTACTTAAAACTACCCACAACAAATAGAAAAGCTATCACGGTCTTGATTCGATTAGAGATCTGCCACCTTGCCATTTTGAATCCCAAAACCATAGCCATAAAAGGAGTCAGCAGAAGAAAAACTCGAGTCGCTCTAAAAGAAGCAGGTGCATAAACCGCCATTTGAAGAGAGCACAAACTTAAGCCCATGAATCCTACAGAAAACTCAAATAGGGACTTTCTAAATGCCCCAACACAAAATAAAAGAACCGACAGAAACACAATCCCTTTGTTGAAATAGATCTCAAATGTGAACGGGCTTAGTCGAAATAAGAACCGAATATTTTCGAATAGACGAGAAATAAGCGCTCTTATCCAATCAAAGCCACTCGGTTTAAAAGAATTAAAGAATAAAGCATCGGTATAAAGATCTTTAAATCCACCAAACATTTGAGCCAGCATTAAGTTAGGTCGACCGCCCAACGGCCACTTGAATAAGCATAGAAAACCCAAAAAGGTCACTAAGACAAAAATGAAACAATCCCGTCGCCTGGTTTTTAGTTCCTTTTTTTGCAAGAAAGCCGCAAGAACCGGAAAAAGAATTAAGACCGAAGTTTCGCGAAACATCACTGGGAATAGAACGACCAAGGCCCCAAGAAAGGGTCTTACTTTTGTGGGAAGTTTTAAAGAGCCATAGAAAGCTAAAACCGAGGCGGCCATCACCGTTAATTCTGCCATCGAAGTTAGACTAAACAAAAAAACATAAGGGGAACAAGCTGCAAATAAAGCTGCCCACTTTGCTGCGTTCTCTCCATAAAGTTGTCCGGTAGCCAAATAGACAAAAATCACTAAAAGAAGAAAGCCAATGAGACTCGGAAGAACCTCTGTAAAATAATTAACTCCAAAGAGATAAAAGCCTGTAGCCAATGAGAGATAATGGCCCGGAACATAAAGAAGTTTGGTTCGAGTTGTTTGACCAAGCGTTGAAGGGAAGATCAATTTAGGTTCGATAGTCCCGGTGTCAACCAAAGCCCTAGCCCCGCCCACATATCCAACCTGATCGTAAAGAGCATGCCCCATTGCAGTGACCGGTAGAGACCTAAATCCAACATAGTAAAATCCAGCGCTCCAGACTAAGGAGAGTAGAAATAAAATGAGAGCACAGAACTTTAGCTGTGATGGGATTTGCGTTGGATTAGACCCGCTCATAGTTCGTCATCTTTTTTAAGGCTCGAGTTTGAAGATCTCTAATCGCCCTTCTAAAATTTTTAGCCCCATTTTTCCCTGTAAGAGGTCGAGTAACTCAAGCCCCACTAAGGCCGCTGAACGCTCCGAGAGGATCCCTTGTTTGACCCAAAACTCAATCGATTCATTAGGGTGTTTTAAAAGCCATTCAATTTGTGACGCACTCAAAAGATACCGGTTTGCAATCGAATGCTCTCTCGCCAAAAAAGCCACATAACTTTGAACTAAATTAATCAGATGAGTCTCAACCGGGGGGCGTTTGTGATACTCTTTGTGCGGTTCCCGCGGTAAAGATTTGGCTCTCTCAATTCCTCGCTGAACAGCTTTTAAAATTTCCTCTCCGCTTCGCTCCACCTCTTTGGGATTTAACCCGCGAAAAGTTTTCAATTCAAGTGGCCCTCGAGGCCGAACCTTCGATAGTGAGAGCAAGACTTCGTTGTCCAAGATCCAAGCTCTCGGAATATTCTTTGTTTTGGCTCGATTTTCTCTCCACTCTACCAATTCAAGTAGAACGCCTCGTCCAATATTGTCTAAATGAGCATTTTTTCCCATTTTCAGCGCCATGGCTTCGGCCGTAACATCAAATTGTTCTTTACTGCTTTGGCTTTCCTCTAAGACCCACTCCCAACGACTTAAACTTTCGCACCGTTTTTTTAATGCTACTCCCAAGTCTACTAAATGCAGTACATCCTCTTCCGCGTAGATAAGAAGTTCATCAGACAAAGGACGCACTAACCATTTAACTCTAGAACGGCCTTTGGGAATCAAAATCTCAAGTTCATCTTTTAGCAATTTCTGCAATCCTACATTATCTCCAATTCCACACAGAGCGGCAGCGACCGAGGTGTCAAGAACTGGCTTAGCGAGACACCCATACGCCCAATAAAGACACTCTTGATCGGCGTGAGAGGCATGGATCACTTTAAGGATCGTTTCATCTTTGAAAATTTCGATAAGAGGCGCTAGGTCCTCTTTTTCTAAAACGGTCGGATCGATTAGCCAAACCTCTGTTTGAGTGGCAACCTGAATCAGAGCGATTTTCGGAAAAAAAGTGGTTTCTCTAATAAACTCGGTATCCAAAGCAATGATCGACTCGGATCTAAGTTTGTCACAAATTCCTCGGATCCCCTCAACGGTAGTAATAAGCTTCGGTACTGGTCTGGTTTTCAATGGCACGACCCCTTAAGTGTCGCATAATTTTTATTATGCGTTTTTGGCTCGGGCCTTACCCCCAGGCCCATTAAAGTTTAACTCTCTGACTCTGACTTTGACTTAACTTAAGGATTATATAAATTATTGTGTCATGAAGAAACCTGTAACCTCATCCTCACATACTTTTTCTTTAGAACAGTCGGCTTCGACGCACCGAACCCGTTTTATCACAGCCGCTTCCCTCTTTGATGGGCATGATGCCGCCATCAACATCATGAGACGGATTCTCCAATCATCCGGAGCCGAAGTGATTCACTTAGGTCACAACCGGTCGGTGAATACGATTTTAAAAGCAGCACTCGAGGAAGACGCCCAAGCTATTGCTATCAGTAGTTACCAAGGCGGGCACGTCGAGTTTTTTAAATACATTATCGATCTGCTTAAAAAAGAGGGTTTGAGCCATATTAAGGTTTTTGGCGGAGGGGGTGGAACTATCACTCCTGAAGAGATTCTGGAGCTTGAAAAATATGGGGTTACCAAAATTTACTCTCCGGAAGATGGTCGAAAGATGGGATTACAGGGCATTATCGACCATATGCTCCAATGTGCTACTATCGAACCTCTCTCCCAAATCGATTGGAAAGGCTTAAAAAACTACCATTCTCAATCTAAAGCTCTGGCTCAAGCACTGACCTGTATTGAACTTGGAGACAGTAATTTTGAGGGGCCGATATTTCACTCACACAAAAGTGACTGGGAAGCCCTAAAAAAGCCAATGGAATCGAACAAATCCCAAACGACTGTCGTGGGCATTACTGGCCCAGGTGGAGCTGGAAAATCAAGCCTCACCGATGAATTAGTTCTCAGAATTCTCGAGCAAGATTCCAAAGCAAGAGTCGCAGTTCTAGCGATTGATCCGTCTAGACGAAAAACAGGCGGAGCTCTTCTTGGTGATA
>Ga0194121_10008972_pt1 | contig 12505 bp, 8 predicted proteins | sample TA2MahCa50mmetaG_FD_148609 | JGI IMG/M metagenome (GOLD analysis project Ga0194121, IMG submission 148609) | Freshwater microbial communities from Lake Tanganyika, Tanzania - TA2015020 Mahale Deep Cast 50m | ecosystem: Environmental > Aquatic > Freshwater > Lake | place: Tanzania: Lake...
TACGGCGATCGACAGCGTGGTGCTGATGGGATCCAACACCACATTCAGCGCCGGCGCCGACATTCGTGAATTCGGCAGCGCCGAGATGCTGCGTGGACCGTCGTTGGTGACGCTCAACACTTGTCTCGAGGGGATGTCGAAGCCGGTCGTTGCCGCAATCGAGGGTATGGCGCTCGGCGGTGGTCTCGAGCTGGCCTTGAGTTGCCACCATCGCGTGGCGCTCGCCAGCGCAAAGATTGGCTTGCCCGAGGTCAAGCTCGGTTTGCTGCCGGGAGCTGGCGGCACGCAGCGCTTGCCGCGACTCATCGGTATCGAGGCTGCGATCAACGTCATGCTCGCGGGCGAGCCGCTCGCCGTCGGCCTCTTCGCCAAGTCGTCGCTGTTCGATCAAGTGGTTGAGGCGGATCTGCTGGCTGCCGCAAGCAGCGTCGCTGAAGCTTCAGCGGCGGCAGTCAAATCGGGCAAGCCGTTGCCGCAGGCCCGCGATCTGAAGGTGCGCGAGCCCGATCTGCAAGCGCTCTGCCAGTTCGCTCGTAACACCGCCAAGACCGCATTAAAAGAATATCCGGCACCGCTCGCCATCATCGATGCCGTGCAATTCGGGGTCGAAAAATCCTTCGATGCCGGTCTTCTCGAGGAGCGTCGGTTGTTCGAGCAGTTGATGAATAGTCCCGTCTCCAAGGCGTTGCGCCATGTTTTCTTTGCCGAGCGAGCGGCGTCGCGCATCGACGGTCTGCCCGCCGACACCAAACCGCGAGAGATTCGTCAGGTCGCGGTGATTGGTGCCGGCACCATGGGTACTGGTATTACCATCAATTTTTTGAATGCCGGCATTTCGGTACGGCTGCTCGAAGTGGGCAAGGAAGTGCTCGATCGTGGCGTTGCGCGGATTCGCGAGGTCTATGAAGGGCAGCTCAAGAAGGGCAAGCTCGACGCGGCAAAACTCGCTGCCCGCATGGATTTGCTGCAGCCCGTGCTCGAGTACCCGGCGATCGCCGATGTCGATCTAGTCATCGAGGCGGTTTTCGAGGAGATGTCTGTCAAAGAGAAAGTGTTTCGGACACTTGATGCGACGATCAAGCGGGGAGCGATCCTTGCAACCAACACCTCGACGCTCGACGTCGATCAGATTGCTGCCTTTACGGCACGACCGCAGGATGTGATCGGCCTGCACTTTTTCAGCCCGGCGAACGTCATGCGCCTGCTCGAGGTGGTGCGCGGTGCAAAGACTGCGCCCGACGTACTAGCAACCGCGATGATGCTGGCCAAAAAAATCAAGAAGACTGCCGTAGTGTCCGGTGTCTGCGACGGCTTCATCGGTAATCGCATGATTCATCGTTATTCCGCGCAGGCCATGCAGATGGTCGATGAGGGTGCGAGTCCCGAACAGGTGGATCGCGCTGTCGAGAAATTCGGATTTGCGATGGGTCCGTTCCGCATGGGTGACCTTGCTGGCAACGACATCGGTTGGTTGATTCGCAAACGCAAGTACGCCGAGGGCTCGCTAGTCGAGCGTCAGGTGATTGCCGACAAGATTTGTGAGCTTGGGCGCTTCGGTCAAAAGACGGGTGCCGGTTGGTACGATTACAAGAAAGGCGATCGTACGGCCTATCCCTCGCCGGTGGTTGCCGGAGTGATCGACGAGGCCCGCAAAGCCGCAGGTCGTCCGCTACGCAAGCTCGATGATCGCGAGATCGTCGATCGGCTCGTATACGCACTCGTCAACGAAGGCGCGCGCATCCTCGAAGAAAAAATCGCACAGCGGACTTCGGATATTGATGTCGTTTATTTGATGGGCTACGGGTTTCCGGTGTGGCGGGGCGGCCCGATACACTACGCAGAATCACAAACCCTTTATGAAGTGGCGCGTCGGATGCGCGCCTTCGCAGCGTTGCCGGGCGCTGACGCGGAGTTTTGGCAACCCGCCGCGCTCATCGACAAGCTTGCCGCTGAAGTTCGTTCATTCAATGGAGGTGCCGCATGAGCCGCGCCACATCGGGCCGCGAGGCCGTCATCGTTTCCACCGCGCGCACGCCGCTCGCCAAAAGCTGGAAGGGCGCGCTCAACATGACCCACGGCGCCACCATGGGTGGCCACGTGATCAAGGCTGCAGTCGAACGTGCGGGAATCGACCCGGCGTCGATCGATGACGTGATCATGGGCTGTGGTAACCCCGAGGGTGCTACGGGTCTCAATGTGGCACGTCAGGCTGCCTTACGCGCCGGCCTGCCGGTCACCGTGCCTGGTCTTACGGTGGCGCGATTTTGTTCGTCGGGTCTGCAAGCGATCGCGCTTGCGGCGCAGCGCGTGTTGGCGGATGAGGGCGATGTATATGTCGCTGGGGGTCTGGAGTCGATTTCCTGTGTGCAGGGCGAAGCCAATCGACACATGCAGACCGAGGGCTGGCTGCTCAAAAACAAGCCGTCGGTGTATCACAACATGCTGCAGACCGCAGAGACCGTCGCTGTACGCTACGGCATCTCGCGCGAACGACAAGATGAATATGGTGCGCGTAGTCAGCAACGCGCTTGCGCCGCGCGTGCCGCCGGATACTTCGATGCAGAGATTGCGCCGATTACGGTGCGTATGGCGGGTGTGGATCAGGCCGCAGGTGGCAAGCTGTACACGCGCGAAGTCACGCTTGCCGAGGATGAAGGCCTGCGCGAGGGGACGACGGTCGAGGCGGTCGCTCGCATCAAGTCGGCGACGCCAGGTGGCTCGGTGGCAGCCGGTAACGCGAGCCAATTCTCTGATGGAGCGGGCGCCTGTGTGGTGATGAGCGCTGCCGAAGCGGCGCGGGTTGGCGCCAAGCCGCTGGGTATTTTCCGCGGTTTTGCCGTGGCTGGCTGCGAGCCCGACGAAATGGGCATCGGCCCTGTGTTTGCGGTGCCCAAGGTTTTGCAGCGTGCCGGCGTCAAACTTGAAGACGTTGGCCTGTGGGAACTCAACGAAGCCTTTGCCGTACAGGTGCTCTATTGCCGTGACAAGCTCGGTCTGCCGGATGATCGCTTGAATATCGACGGCGGTGCGATCGCCATTGGTCATCCATATGGCATGAGCGGACAGCGGCTGGTGGGTCACGCACTGATCGCGGGCAAGCGCCTGGGCGCGAAGTGTGTGGTGACGACGATGTGTGTCGCCGGTGGTATCGGGGCGGCGGGCCTCTTCGAGGTGGTCTGATGCGACGCGTTACGGCAGCATTGGTCGCAACGCTGCTGGCACTCGTCGCAATCCAACCCGTCATGGCCATCGAGATCCCCGAATATCGCGTGCTCGAGCAGGACGGCGCGTATGAGTTGCGCGAGTACGCGCCGTACATGATTGCCGAGACCGAAGTCGATGCCGGATTCATGAACGCCGGCAACATCGCCTTCGGCCGTCTGTTCCGCTATATCAGCGGAGCCAACACGACGCGTACCGAAATCGCCATGACCGCGCCGGTCGAGCAGTCACGCGATTCGAGCGGCGAAAAAATCGCCATGACCGCACCGGTCGAACAGGCCAATGTCGATGGTGTGTATCGCGTGGGTTTCGTGGTACCGCGCAAGTTCACGCGCAACAACGTGCCGAAGCCCACCGATCCTCGGGTCACCATCCGTGAAGTGCCGTCACGGACGGTCGCAGTCTGGCGTTACTCAGGGCGTTGGACTGAAGAAAACTTCCGCGAGTATGAACGTGATCTACGCGCACGTCTGGCTAGACAGGGCTTACGCGCCGCACCTGGCGACAGTGCGATCATCGCGCGCTACGACGCGCCCTTCATTCCTTGGTTCATGCGTCGTAACGAGGTGATGATCCCGCTCGTCTCCTCGACATCGCGATAGTAACGACAACGCGACAGCAAGCTGTTTCAGGAGCAAAACCCAATGTCCGAGCCGATGCATGACGATTTGAGAAGCCTTCTTCCCTTTGCTGCGATCGATCGCCGCGGTTTCGTCACCACGGCGCTGGTCGGTGGTTTTGCTGCGGCGACGCTGCCGGTGAGAGCGGCAACAATCAGCACCGACACGGCGGGTCTCGAAGCCGGCGAGACGCGCATTCCGGTAGGCGATGGTGAACTGCCTGCGTATTTTGCGCGACCGGCCGACGGGAAGCGCTTGCCTGTCGTCATCGTCATTCAAGAAATCTTTGGTGTGCACGAGCATATCCGCGATGTCTGTCGTCGCTTCGCCAAGCTCGGCGCGCTCGGCGTCGCACCGGAGCTCTTCGCGCGGCAAGGCAATCCGGCGACGGTGACCGACATGCAGGTACTGATGCGCGACATCGTCGCCAAAGTGCCTGATGCCCAAGTGATGAGCGACCTCGATGCTACGGTGAAATGGGCTCGCGGCGAGCGCGGGACCGGTAAGCTCGGCGTCACCGGATTTTGCTGGGGCGGGAGAATGACTTGGCTGTATGCCGCGCATTCGGCTGAGGTTGCGGCGGGCGTTGCTTGGTACGGACGGCTGGTGGGCGAGCCCACCGCCTTGCAACCTGAACACCCGGTGGATGTCGCAGCACGGCTGCGCGCGCCGGTACTTGGCCTTTATGCGGGTCGAGACCGCGGCATTCCGCTGGAGACGGTCGAGCGTATGCAGGCTGCACTGGTGGCGGCGACCAAAGATTCGAGTATCACTGTATACCCCGAGGCACAGCATGGTTTTTATGCCGACTACCGTGCGTCCTACCGTGTCGAGGACGCCGTGCCGGCCTTTCGCAGCGCCACAGACTGGTTCATGCGACATGGTCTTGCACTGAAACAGTCCGCTACCTGAGTGCTGCTGCGTCTATCCGGAGTTTCGCTGGCGTTCGGCTCGCGACCCTTGCTCGATCAGGTCGAGCTCTTGGTCGGCGAAGGTGAGCGCGTCTGTGTGGTGGGTCGCAACGGCGAGGGCAAGTCATCTTTGCTCAAGCTGGTGGCGAGTATCGGGGTAGCCGATGATGGCGACGTCTGGGTCAAACCCACGGCGCGCGTCGCCTGGCTGGAACAAGATCTCGATGTCCTCGATGACCTCTCGGTGTTCGAAGTCGTACGAGCCGGTATTCCGCCCGATCTCGACAGTTGGGATATCAATCACCGCGTCGAAACCGTTTGCTCCAAGCTGGGGTTGGCGATCGATGTCAGGGTCGCGACACTTTCTGGCGGTTGGCGTCGTCGGGTTTTGCTTGGACGAGCGCTGGTGTCTGATCCCGATATTCTTTTGCTCGACGAACCCACCAACCATCTCGATATCGCCGCCATCGAGTGGCTCGAAGAAATAATGCTCGGATTTCGCGGTGCCTTGTTGTTCGTCAGTCATGATCGTGCGTTCGTCAATCGTCTGGCAACGCGCGTCGTCGAACTCGATCGCGGTAAATTGAGTTCCTGGCCGGGAAACTACGACGATTACGTCACCCGAAAAAATCTGCAGCTCGAAATCGAAGCCAAAGCCAATGCCGACTTCGATCGCAAATTGGCACAAGAAGAAGTTTGGATACGAAAAGGGGTCGAGGCGCGACGAACCCGTAACGAAGGCAGAGTACGCGCCCTGCAAGAGATGCGTTGCGAGCGCCGCGCACGTCGTGATCGTATCGGCCGCGTGGAGTTTGAGGTCACCGAGGCCAGCGAGTCGGGGACGCGCATTTTCGAGACCGAGTCGGCGACAGTACGATTCGCCGATCGCAACATCATTCGCAACTTGAGCGTGAAGATCATGCGCGGTGATCGGCTCGGCATCGTGGGGCCGAATGGAGTTGGCAAGAGTACGCTGATCAAGTTGCTGCTCGGCGAATTAGAACCGCAGGAAGGGCGCGTTCTGTGCGGGCCGCGATTGGAAGTCGCCTACTATGATCAGCAACGTGATCAACTCGATCTCGCAGCATCAGTGGCTGATAACGTCAACAGCGGCAACGCCTTCGTGCCGATCGCCGGCGAGAACCGCCACGTTTCCGGCTATCTGCGCGATTTTCTCTTCCGCCCCGATCAACTGCTGACGCCCGCACGCGCTTTGTCGGGTGGCGAGCGCAATCGGTTGTTGCTCGCACGTTTGTTTGCGCGGCCGGCAAACTTGCTGGTGATGGACGAACCTACCAACGATCTCGATATCGACACCCTCGAGCTGCTCGAGGAACGGATTGCGCAGTTCGACGGCACACTGCTGCTCGTCAGTCATGATCGTGCATTTCTTGATCGTGTCGTCGGCGGCTTGCTGGTGCTCGAGGGTGACGGCAGCGTGCGCGAATTCATTGGTGGCTGGAGCGACTGGCGTAGCTGGCGCGACAGCCAGCAGGGTGAGCGTCGTGCGGTGTCATCGCGCAGCGAAGAGCCGCGTCGTGATGCGGCGCCGAAACGCCGCAAATTGTCTTTCAACGAGCAGCGCGAGTTCGATGGTCTGCCGACGCGTATCGAACAACTCGAGGCCGAAAAGGCCGCACTCGATGCGCGCGTGGCCGAGCCCGCTTTCTATGGTCGCTCGCACGACGAAGTACGGGAAACCCTGCGTTTATTGCAGGCCATGACGACCGACATCGAGGCAGCCTATGCACGCTGGGCAGAACTCGAGTCGCGCCAATCCACCGCGTCGTGATATAACGCGCCGCCGCTTCGCGGTCCCATTTGCTACCTCTCCCCGGTTCCCATGCAATTTTCTGATCTCGGGCTCACGCCCGATCTGCTGCGCGCCGTCGCGGAAAAAGGCTACGACACGCCGACTCCCGTGCAGGCCAAGGCCATTCCGGCAGTACTCGCCGGTGGCGATGTATTGGCCGGTGCACAGACCGGCACCGGCAAAACCGCGGGTTTCGTACTGCCCTTGTTGCAAAAGCTCGGTGCGGCGGTAGGGCGTTCACCGCGCGTGCTGGTGCTCAGCCCGACTCGCGAGCTGGCAGCGCAGATCGGTGAAAATGCGCGAACCTACGGGCGCTACACCAATCTGCGCACGCAGGTGATTTCCGGGGGTGTCAGTGAACGTCCGCAGATCGATGCCCTGCGTAATGGTTGTGATCTGCTGATCGCGACGCCGGGTCGGTTGCTCGATCTCGTGGGGCAGGGTGCGCTCGATCTCGCCGCCGTCCGCCACTTCGTACTCGACGAAGCCGACCGCATGCTCGACATGGGGTTCATCCACGATATCCGCCGAATCGTCAAAATATTGCCGCCACAGCGGCAGAACCTGATGTTCTCGGCAACCTACTCGCAGGATATCCGTGATCTCACGACGCACATGTTGCGCAATCCTGTCGAGATCGAGGTTGCACCGCGCAACAGTACTGCCGAACGCGTAGCGCAGGTGGCGTTCCGCGTGCCCAAAGAAAGCAAGCGGCATTTGCTGGTTCATTTATTTCGCAACGGCGCAACCGACGAGGGCCCGTGGTATCAGGCGCTGGTCTTCACGCGCACCAAACACGGCGCGAATCGCCTCGCACAGCAGCTCGAGGGTGCGGGCATCCGCTCTGCAGCCATCCACGGCAACAAGAGTCAGGCTGCTCGCGTGCGTGCGCTGGCAGATTTCAAAGCAGGGCATATCGCAGCGCTTGTCGCCACCGATGTCGCCTCGCGCGGAATCGATATCAAAGAATTACCGCAGGTCGTCAATTACGAGCTGCCGAATGTCCCCGAAGACTATGTGCATCGCATTGGGCGTACCGCGCGGGCGGGTTCCACCGGCCGCGCCGTGAGTCTGGTATCGAGCGACGAAGCTGGCCTGTTGCGCGATATCGAGCGCACGATGCGGCAGACGGTGCCGATCGCCGCCTTGCCGAAGTTCGAGATCGTCGAAGTCAGCCGCCCGAGCGCTTCGCCGACCAACCGAGTCGCACCAGCTCCGCGACCAGCACGTCACGGTGGTCGCCTTGGATCTCGATCACACCGTTTCGGACGCTCCCGCCCGAACCGCAACGCTTCTTGAACTGTCTGGCAAGATCATCGAGCGCCGACGGTGCGAGCGGCAGGCCGGTGATGACCGTAACGCCTTTGCCGCCTCGGCCCTGAGTCTCGCGGCCGACGCGTACCGTCGCCTCTTTGCCGTTGCTGCCGCCTTTGAGGGGGGCGACGAGGCTCCCGGCCAAGGCTTTGCGTTTTGCATCAATGTTCATGGTGCGAAGTCTAGGCGAACTACCGGCGGGCTAAAATGCCGGCATGCATATCGAACTCCGGCAATTGACGCGTTCAGAGTCCCAGTGGCTCAAGGTTTTCGGCTTGTGGCTGTTGGCCCTGTGGTCGGTCGTGGCGCCAGCGGCGGCCTCAGTAAGTGCGCGGGACCGCGCTGCCGACTTCGCCGAGCTCACGCAGTTGTTCTCGGGACGCTATTCGGGGGTGGTCGCTGATCCCACCGATCCGACGGCACAACGCTCGATTTCTTTGTACCACAAGATCGCGCGTCTCGACTGGCCGGCACTCGGCGAGTACGTCTACTACCATCAGATCTCGCTGGACGGCTTCGATTCAAAGCAGCCCTGGCAGCAGAAGATCTACGTGTTCGATCAAAATCTGGCACGCAAGCATGACACGATGCGCGCCTTCGTCATACCGCCAACACTCGGAATCGCCAATCTCGAGAGCGATCCTGTAAAGCTGAGTCGACTCGCCAAAGGCGGTTCAGCCGAGGCGGCGGGTCTGCAGGGTTTTCAGGCCGGTTGCGAAATCCGCTGGAGCCGTGCTGCAGAGGGGACGTTCACGGCGCGTGTCCGCAAGCAGGATTGCCGCTACGACAGCGCCGCCTTCAAGCAAAAAATTTCACCCGAGATCAGTTATCGACTTTCCGGTGAGTCTTTCGGCTTCGAAGAAATACTGTACGGCGCGCAAGGCAAACCACTTTTTCCGGCGAGTGGCATGATCACGCTAGCTCGTCAGGCCTCGACCGCGGCAGCCGTGTTGGCGGCCTCGAAGCCGACGGAATGGCGCCGTCTCGATCCCGAGCGCACGCTCTACATGGACCTCGATGCGGGCCGCGTCATTTTCGAGTTGTCAGCCGTTTTTGCACCGCAGCATGTCGCGAACCTGCGCGCCCTCGTTCGCGCCGGTTGGTTTGAGGGTCTGAGCATCAATCGCGTGCAAGACAACTTCGTCACCCAGTGGGGCGATCCCGATGGCAAAAAGACCATTGTCGGCGCCGCTGCGCGAGTACCTCCGGAATTCGAGCGCGAGTGGACAACGGATATCAAATTCGATTCTTTGACCGATGGCGATATATTCGCGCCGCAGGTCGGGTTCGTGGACGGTTTTTGGGCCGCAGGGGATCGTGACGCGGGGCGCTTCTGGATGACGCATTGCTACGGTACGCTCGGCGTCGGTCGCGACACCGCAGCCGATTCCGGCAGCGGGGCCGAACTTTACGTCGTGATCGGTCACGCGCCGCGACAACTGGATCGCAATATCACCGTGCTCGGTCGTGCGGTGAGTGGCATGGAACTTTTGGCTGCACTGCCGCGCGGCACGCAAGCCCTCGGGTTCTATGCCACAGCTGCCGAACGCACGCCCATCCGCCGAGTGGTGTTTGCTGCCGATTTGCCGCCGACCGAGCGCGTCGAGCTTGAGTTGCTGCGCACCGATTCGGCGAGTTTTGCCGCACTGGTCGAGGCGCGCCGCAATCGTCGCGATGATTGGTACAAAGTGCCGGCCGGCAAGATCGATTTATGCAGTACGCCGCTGCCGGTACGTCGTAAAGCGATGCCATGAGCTCGGCGATCGTCGTTGGCGCAGGAATCGGCGGTCTCGCCGCCGCTTTGGGCTTGCTGCGCGCCGGGCAGCAGGTTCGAGTTTTCGAGCAGGTTGCTGCTTTGGGTGAAGTCGGTGCGGGGCTCAGCATCACGCCGAACGCCGGCAAGGCCCTGCGTTATCTCGGGCTCGAAGCTGAGCTAGAGCGGATCGGCTCGCAACCTCCTGCAGGCTGCATTCGTCACTTCAAAACTGGTGCGGTACTGGTGCAGCTGCCGCAAGATCAAAGCCGCGAGCGCTACGGCATGCCGCTGTATCACGTGCACCGTGCCGATTTGCACGCGTCTTTGCTGGCGGCCGTACAGGCACTCGATCCGCATTGCATCACGACAACTGCCGCGGTTCGGCGCGCGCACTCTACGGCCGGCTCGGCCAGCGTCGAGTTGCAGGATGGCCGTCGCCACGAGGCCGACTGGCTGGTCGGTGCCGACGGTATTCACTCGGTGACACGTAGTTCGCTGTTCGGACCTGACCGACCGAACTTCACCGGTTATGTGGCTTGGCGCGGTCTGATTCCGGGCGACTTAGTGCCGCGCGAATTGCTCGAGCCGCCGCTATGCATGACCGTCGGACCACGTCGTCTGTTGATGCGCTACCCATTGCGTAGCGGTGCCTTGGTCAACTTCGTGGCCATCGCTCGTCGTAGTACGTGGATGGAGGAGGGCTGGTCGGTACGCTCCGGTCTTGATGAACTTTTGACCGAGTTTGCCGACTTCGAGTCGCACAGCCTCGAGTTGCTGCGACTCACGCCGGCAGAGCGTTTGTTCAAGTGGGGGCTCTTCGACCGTGACCCGTTGCCGACCTGGACCTTGGCACGCGCCACGTTGTTGGGTGACGCCGCGCATGCCATGCCGCCTTTCACCGGACAAGGTGCAGTGATGGCCCTCGAGGACGCCGCTGTGCTCGGAAGAGTCATGAGCGCCCTCAAAGATAATCAGAGCAGCACCGATAGCCACGCTATCAATAGCGACGATAAGGGTCACAACGAGCTCGATGACGCGCTGCGTCGTTATGAGTTGGCACGACATGCGCGCGTGACCGCTGCGCTTGCCATGTCACGCGCGCGTTCCGAACTTTATTTTGCCGATGACCCGCAGCAGCAAGTGCAAGCCCTCGGTGCTGGAATGGCGGAGCTCCGCACACTCTACGATTACGATGCCGGGCGTGATGAGGCTGCAGATGCGGCCGCGACTCACTCGCGGCGCTGACGCGCCGCACGCTCGAGTCGACTGATACCGAGTGCGCCGCTGCGCACCACCTCGAGCAGCTCGGCACCCTTGGAAAGATCGGTGATGAACTTGTCGATCTCGGCTTCGCTCGCGGTGAGTTCGACGATGAAGCCATCGCTGGCCGGATCGAGGACGCGGCCACCGGCGCGCACCACATAACCGCGTACGGCGTCCGCTTGCTCAAGTCGCACCTTGAGTTTGAGCAGCACGAGTTCGCGCTCGATATGCTCACCCTGCGTCATGTCTTCGACCGCGACCACATTGATCAGCTTGTTGAGCTGACTGATGATCTGCTGCATGACCAAGTCCGAACCTTTGGTGACGAGCGTGATTCGCGATACCGTCGGCTCGTCGGTCGCCGCTACGGACAGCGATTCGATGTTGTAGCCGCGAGTCGAAAACAGACCGGCGACCCGTGTCAGGGCGCCCGCTTCGTTTTGCAGGTTGATGGCGATGATGTGTCGCATGGGTCGTGAAGCATATTGCACGGCACGGCTGAACTGGTAGTCTGGCTGGCCCCCTGCACGTTTTTCCGGTTGATCGCCATGTCCGAGCCTGCCGCCACACAATTCGCTGCCGCCGCCCGCCACCCGCGCGCCGGCACCACCATGACCGGCGCAGAGATGATCGTTCAGGTACTCGCAGACGAAGGCACGACGGTCATCTTTGGTTATTCGGGCGGTGCGATCCTGCCGACCTACGACGCGGTGTTCCGCTACAACCGGGAACAGACGGCGGGCGGTTTGCCGCAAATGCCGTTGATCGTTCCGGCGAATGAGCAGGGTGCGGGCTTCATGGCCGCAGGCTACGCGCGGGCGAGTGGTCGGGTTGGTGTATGCATCGTGACCTCGGGTCCCGGTGCCACCAACACCGTGACTCCGGTGCGCGACTCGATGGCCGACTCCATTCCCATGATCGTCATCTGTGGGCAGGTGCCGACTGGGGCAATCGGTACCGACGCGTTCCAAGAGGCACCCGTGCCGGCGCTGATGGGCGCCGTGGCGAAACATATTTTTTTGGTGACCGACCCGACCAAGCTCGAGGCGACGATACGCACCGCATTCGAAATCGCCAGAACGGGGCGCCCCGGGCCGGTGGTCATCGACGTCCCCAAAGATGTTCAGAACTGGAGCGGCACGTTTGCCGGCGAGGGGCTGCTGCCCATCCCGGGATATCGCAAGCGGCTGTTCGCTGCGGCGCACGCCGCCATCGAGACCGACGAAGCAGAGCAATTTTTCGCGATGCTGGCAGCGTCGCGCCGCCCCTTGCTCTACGTCGGCGGCGGTGCAGTCAATGGCGAGGCCGCGGCCGCCCTCCGCGACTTTGCCATTTCTTTTGGCATCCCCGTGGTGACTACCTTGATGGGTATCGGCGTCTTCGACACGACGCATCCGCTCTCGATGAGCATGCTGGGCATGCATGGCGCGGCGTTTGCCAATTACGCCGTCGAAGACTGCGACATGCTGATTGCCGTGGGTGCGCGCTTCGACGATCGAGTTGCCGGCGTACCCGGCAAATTCGCGCCGCAGGCCAAAAAAATCGCTCACCTCGATATCGATCGCGCCGAAATCAACAAGGTCAAGCGTGTCGATTGGAGTCACGT
>Ga0194121_10008977_pt1 | contig 12501 bp, 11 predicted proteins | sample TA2MahCa50mmetaG_FD_148609 | JGI IMG/M metagenome (GOLD analysis project Ga0194121, IMG submission 148609) | Freshwater microbial communities from Lake Tanganyika, Tanzania - TA2015020 Mahale Deep Cast 50m | ecosystem: Environmental > Aquatic > Freshwater > Lake | place: Tanzania: Lake...
CTTAATTATTTTAACTCAATTGGAGTAGCTAAATTTAGATTAGCTACATAAAGGTAATCTGAAAAATTGAAATTTTTTCAAAAAAAGAGGGGTATAAAACTATTTTTCCCAGCTATGCAACAAAGCCAGCCCGAGCTGAGGTTAACATAGCAATTCTTAAGGCCTTGTAGGCTGTTCGCCTTATTGCCGAGTCTGTTCTAATAGTTCTTTCAGCATATGCATGCCCGATGGTTGTGTGTTTATTTTACGGATAGTTCCTGTCCGGTTTGATTGTGTAAGCTTTTTGTGGCTCTATTTTTTTGTGATTCAATAAACGAGGAAGTTTGAGCTCTGTTTTTTGATATAAATTTATTAAAAAGATATGCAGCTATTGCATTTTAAAAAAAAGTGCGTATCTTTGTTACATAGTTAATCGCTTAAACGGATTGTCAAATAAAGCGTAGTTAATTATAAGTTCTTTGAAAGGGATGTAGGTAAGAAGCTCACTGAGTATGTTAAATACTAAAATGGGTATGAAAAGCGTATAACTCAAAAAGATTCTTTAATATTTGTTTGTATAAAACATGTATTCAGGATTTCTTATTTAAAGTAAATACATAGAATGAAGAGTTTGATCCTGGCTCAGGATAAACGCTAGCGGCAGGCTTCATACATGCAAGTCGAGGGGCAGCGAGGCATTTCGGTGCTGTCGGCGACCGGCGTACGGGTGCGTAATACGTATGCAACTTACTTTACATTGGAGCATAGCCTTTGGAAACAAAGATTAATACTCCATATTATCTTTTTAGCGCATGCTAGGAGGATGAAAGCTCCGGCGATGTAAAATAGGCATGCGTCCTATTAGCTAGTTGGTGAGGTAATGGCTCATCCAAGGCTTTGATGGGTAGGGGTTCTTAGTGGAAGCTCCCCCACACTGGCACTGAGATACGGGCCAGACTCCTACGGGAGGCAGCAGTAAGGAATATTGGTCAATGGGCGCAAGCCTGAACCAGCCATGCCGCGTGCAGGATGAAGGCTCTATGAGTTGTAAACTGCTTTTGTACAGGAACAAAAAAGTCCCTGAGGGGATTCTTGAGTGTACTGTAAGAATAAGCACCGGCTAATTCCGTGCCAGCAGCCGCGGTAATACGGAAGGTGCAAGCGTTATCCGGTTTTATTGGGTTTAAAGGGTGCGTAGGCGGTTTATTAAGTCAGTTGTGAAATCCTAGTGCTTAACATTAGAACTGCAATTGATACTGATAGACTTGAGTTAAGAAGAGGTAAGTAGAATTTATGGTGTAGTAGTGAAATGCTTAGATATCATAAGGAATACCAATAGCGTAGGCAGCTTACTGGTCTTTAACTGACGCTGAGGCAACGAAAGCGTGGGGAGCAAACAGGATTAGATACCCTGGTAGTCCACGCCGTAAACGATGATCACTCGATATACATCTTTTGTCATGTGTGTCCAAGCGAAAGCGTTAAGTGATCCACCTGGGGAGTATACTCGCAAGGGTGAAACTCAAAGGAATTGACGGGGGTCCGCACAAGCGGTGGAGTATGTTGTTTAATTCGATAATACGCGAGGAACCTTACCTGGGCTAGAATGTATTTTGACACTTTAAGAAATTAAAGGTTCTTTCGGGACAAAATACAAGGTGCTGCATGGCTGTCGTCAGCTCGTGCCGTGAGGTGTTGGGTTAAGTCCTATAACGAGCGCAACCCTTTTACTTAGTTGCCAGCACGTAATGGTGGGGAATTTAAGTAGACTGCCCGTGTAAGCGGGAGGAAGGAGAGGATAAGGTCAAGTCATCATGGTCTTTATGCCCAGGGCTACAAACGTACTACAATGGCGTGTACAAAGAGAAGCCACTTGGTAACAAGGTGCAAATCTCAAAAGCACGTCTTAGTTCGGATTGGGGTCTGCAATTCGACCCCATGAAGTTGGAATCGCTAGTAATCGCGTATCAGCAATGACGCGGTGAATACGTTCTCGGACCTTGTACACACCGCCCATCAAGCCATGGGAGTTGGTAGAGCTTGAAGACAGTGGCCGTAAAAGGAGCTGTTTAATGTTAGACTAGCGACTAGGGCTAAGTTGTAACAAGGTAGTCGTACTGGAAGGTGTGGCTGGAATATCTCTTTTATAGAGTAAAAAATGCTTTTTTCTTAATTCTTACCTTATCTTTTTTAAAGATATATCTTAATTAATAAAGTGTATTCCTATAGAATAACTGTAATCTACTAAGTATATAGTATGTTACAGTTATTTTTTTATAGGAGCTTATGATGTATTATGTTCTAATTATGATCATTTAGTGATATATTTATATATAATACAATTGTTCGGTGTGCTATATTTTGTGTAATTCTTGTAGTACGCTTATTTAATTAATTATTTCAAAATTTATTTCATGTTTGTCTCGTTTTTTCTTTCCCCTCCTTTTCTTTCCCCTCTTTTTTAAAACTTATTTTTTTATACTTATTCCAAGTTGTAGACTGTGGTAGATTTGTTAGCCACTAAATTAATCCCGATGAAGGCTAGTTGAATAAATAGATGGGTGTCTTTTGGGATTAACTATGATTTAATGTATGCTGTAATAGTAAATATTATATATAGCAATGAGGTTCTACAGGGTCAGCGTCCTATTTTAATAGCGAAGGGAAATCTAAAAACAGGAGATGTAAATGTATATAGAGAAGATTTGCTAATAGAATTCTTAAAAGAAAAAAAATAAATGTTAATGCTCAAAACCTACATGAACTGTATGTTCAAGACTGACTATCACTAGTATATTCTACACATGCTTGTGTTACTTATATAGATAGAAACTATATTGAGAGTTCAATACTTTTTATTAAGCTCAAACTTGTTGCGCGCTTTGTGATTGTATATTGTACAAATTATTATAATCGATGTCATGTTCTAAAAAAAATGGCATTAAGCCTCGTACACATATATATTATACCCAGACTAAATACATGAATTAATTAAATTATGAGAATAAATACTTTTTTACAAAAAAATAAGTTACATGGGTGTTTCTACAGATTTTTTTCGTTTCGGTGCAAGGCGTTATCTATCTTGTTCATGATTGTTATGATTATAAGTTGTAGTAGATTTACTATGATGCAGGTTTATCCTTATAAAAACCAATTAAGTGAATCACTAACAGCATATCCACAACAAGCTAATATTTCTCTAAATCAATCTGTCCATACTAAAATTGACAAAAAAATAGATTGTTTTGTTTTGATTTTGGGGGCACTCTCGTCAAAGAATCCTTAATGAATGCACTAAAAGGATGTACATCTGAGGAAGAAAGACAGCGCGCTGCAAAAGCTTTTTTTGATGATCCAGAAAAAAGTTGGGTGGGGGGTAAAGCATGCATACAAAATCTCTTTCAAAAAATATTACAAAACGGGCATCATATAGCTATTACCTCTTTTGGTTTGTATCCTGAGATTGTAAACACTTATGTAACGGACTTGGTTTCTTGTAAAGAAGATAAAGACAAAATTTTTATACTAAGATGTACCCATGAAGAGTTGCAAGAGAACTATCCCAATGTTCGATTGATAACTCCTATGTGTGAAGGTAAATCATTGTATATTTCAGTAGCTATGGACCATTTTAACATTCCTATTTCCGAGCTACATCGTGTTGTATTTGTTGATGATGTTCAAAGGAATATTGATTCAGCTTGCAAAGCAGGCATACACAATGCTATATTAGCAGACAAGCAACAAAAGTTTTTACAAGATTGTGAGCATTTTGCAACAGAACCATTATAAACGATGTATAACTAGTTAGGTATATCGCATGTGATTTTTTTTAATAAACTTGTAATATAACTTCAGACCAACGATGGCTTTGTTGCATGAATCAGTGAAAAATTAATTTTTGTGGTTCATATAGACTGGTTTCTTTTACTTCCTTCCAGTTCATGCATTAGGATATCTCTCTGTCTCTTTTAAATACATTAGATCTTATACTTGAACTATATATTACCTTACATAGAAAGAGGCCATTGCAATAGACTACAAAGCACCATATAGCTGCGTTCCTTCGGTATTCAGATCCTCAAATACAGTTAGTATTCTACGGTCTTGCGTGCCTCAGCGCCTTGCTCTCTGGCACTTATCAGCCTATTGCAACGGCCTCAGAAAGTATATGCATCAGAGTCCATGAGTTTCTTAATAGAAAGTGTGTTAAGATTTCAGTAATTTTCATTAAATTCAACATTGTTATCAACTTTCTGATTTTATGTTGTACCAATTATTATGTTTGTTTTTCATGGGCTGAAAGAGGCTTTTCAAAGTCTTTATATGCACAAAACTAGGCTTTTTTCTATAGGATTTGGTGTATTGTGGTCTATTTTTATTTTGGTTTTATTGTTGGCGCTTGGTAATAGTTTACATGGTGGTGTTGCACATGCATTTCAACAATATGGAGACCAAACAATCATCATATCTTCTAAGCCAGATCATCAAGGAATTCCTTTCGGAATCGTAGAGCATTTAGATCATAAGTTTAAGGGAATAAAAACAATAAGCCCTATTATTATGATCAATAATCAGAAAGTTTCTTATCAGGAAAAGGGAGACAATATACGCTTTCTTTCAGTGGATGCTTGTTATGCAGCATTAGCCAATATGGGTTTGAAAGAAGGTCGTTTTTTTTCTAGACGTGATGAAGAAAAAGTAGAAAAATTTTGTGTATTAGGTGCTCAGATTAAAGAAAAACTCTTTGGTAAGCAAGGTGCACTTGGCAAATATATTGATGTAGGAACCCTTAAAATGTGCGTCATTGGTGTCTTAGATGATCTAGGGAACAACATGTATGGAGAACAAAATTGTGTATTGGTTACAAATAGTTTTTCTAAAGTTGTCTTTCAGAGATTTCACGCTATAGAGGTCCGTTTGACTTTGTGGCCAACAGTCAATAATAAATGCTTAGAACAACAACTGCGTTCTTATTTTTTGCGTCATCTGAATATGGATTCTGGTGATCAACGAGCTAAGTACGGTTTTACGCTATTTAATCTCGCTGAACATGCTCATAAATTTCATCTTTTTTTTAAAAATTTATCTATTACTTCGTGGTTGATAGGTGTTTTTTTCTTATTGACGAGTGCCGTGGGTATTACTAATATGATGCTGGTGGTTGTTCGTGAAAGGAAACATGAATTTTCTATTCGTAGGATATTAGGTGCTAGGTCTAGAGAAATTGTAGCCATGATGGTATGGGAAGTAATTATAGTCACCTTTTTAGCTGCATTAATGGGTTTATTAGGCGGGTGTGCTCTGTTACAATTGTTCAATCAGTGTGTGCTTCCCTTTTTGAAAAAATATTATTTGCTTCCTTTAACTTGCTCATTTGATTTTATCTTAAAAGCATCAGAACTTATATTGTTATTTAGCTGCTTGGCTGCTATTTTTCCATCTCTGAAAGCATTAAAAATAAAGCCAGTAGAAGGGTTAAATGATGTCTAAGTAGCTGCTTATTTGTTTAAACTAATTATGGCCTATTCATATGTTGTAGAATGTATCTGTAATCTACAGAACCAGAAAATTAGAACTTTTTTTACAGGTTTTAGTGTACTGTGGGCTGTGGTTATGCTTGTATTACTGCAAGCCGGGAATACTGCTTTTTACAATGGTATGATGCGAAAGTTTAGGCCATATGTTAAGCAAATGGTTACAATTTATCCAGGCTATACAGCAACTACTCCGATTGTTTTAACAGAAAAATTTGTAGATAGCTTAGCTCATCATCTAATAGAGTGTGAAGCTGTGATGCCACTTTGCCGCAAGAAATCATCTGTTGTTTATGAAAATAAAAATTATGAAGCTGATGTAATGGGTACACCTTCTAGGTATCCTCAAATAGAAAATTTAGAACTAGCAAGTGGTCGTTTTTTTAATAAACGAGATGAAGCCGACAATAAAACCGTCTGTATTTTGGGCGCAAAAATGAAAGCAGAACTTTTTGGTGATATGCCAGCTATCGGTCAATCTATAGGATTGGGCAGTGAGTTGGTCTCTGTCATAGGTGTACTAATACCTACGGGAGATCAACATGATACTAAAATGCTTATACCTTTGTCTGTTTTGCAAAGATTGTTTCAGTACACAAGCGTTGATTCTATTGTCTGTAGGTTGAAACCAAATAGTGATCTTCATAAGACAGAAAAGAAAATACGAGATTATTCTGCTAGACAGCTTAATCGTGGAGAAGTAGATCAATCTTTTATCTATACTAGTATCAGTTCACATAAAGTAATAGATCGTTTTAAGATACTTTTTCAAGTTGTGCGAATTTTTGGTTGGTTTGTTAGTTGTTGTTTTATGGTTATGGGGATGGTGAGTATTAGTAATATCATGTTGGTAATAGCTAAAGAACGTGCATCAGAATTTGCCATACGTAAAATATTTGGTGCGACCAGGTTAAGTATTATAGCATTGGTTTTAGGGGAATCTATTTTTATTACTTTGTTGTCTGGTGCTTTTGGAGTTGGAATTGGTCTATTCATTACTCGATTTATTAATCTAGTTTTGTCTAATTGGATGGTAGCGTATCATGTAGCCAATTTTGAATTTCAGTTTGTGGATGGTATCCTGGGTTTGGTTGTATCGATATTAACAGGATGCGTAGCGGCTATTATTCCCGTCAAAAGAATTCTATCTATGCAGCCCATAGATGCTTTAAATAATAAATAGAATGCGTAGTTTTACTAAAATATTAGTCATGTTGTTGTTTTTAGGGGGAGGGTTTCTTGCCTATTCTAATTTAGCTAGTCTTCCTTTTGCTTCGGTAATCAAAGAAAATTTTAAAACTGAATTACCTGTTACAAGGGATATTGTGTATAAGAAGTTGTTTTCTGGCCACCTTGTACCTGCTAAGGAAATAAAATTAGAAGCCCATATTACTGGTATTATTGATAAACTATATGTAAAGCCAGGTGATTATGTAGAAAAAGGAGTTTCTATTGCTCGCATTAGTATACGCCCTAATCCAAATGAGATTCAAAAAGCTGAAAGTAATTTACACCTCGCTTTGATCGCTTTAGAACAGACTAAAAAAAAATATCTGAGAGACAAGGAATTGTTTAATAAAAAAATGTTATCACGCGCAGCTTATGAAAGTTCATTGACTTTTTGGAGAGAGACCCAGGAAAAAGTAGTATCGGCTCGTAAGCATTTACAAATTGTACAACGTGGCTATACACAAGCTCAGGGCATTGGCGCAAACTTAGTGAAAGCAACCAGTCGTGGAACTATTTTAGATTTGTTGATTAAAGAAGGTAGCATGGTTAAAGCAACAAGTAATCAAGCAAATGGAACAGTAGTAGCGATAATAGGGGATATGTCAGATTTCTTATTTAGAGCGCAGATCAGTGAATTAGATGTGGTGCATCTTTACAAAGGCGCCTCGTTTGAGATTGCGCTAAATGCTTCTAAGGAAGAAAAATTTCAAGTAACTCTGACCAAAATTGCACCAAAAGCTAATGAAGAAGCAGGTAATAGAGGCGAGGTAAAATTTGATATAGAAGGGATCATACACAATCAAAAAAAATCTAAAATAATGCTTCGTGCTGGTTACATCGCAGTGGCTGAAATGGTGCTAAAGCGTGCCAATAAAGTATTAAGTATTCCAGAAAGACTCATTAAAATGGAAGGAGATACCTGTTTTGTATGGTGTTTAGATGAAGGCAAGAAAGTAAAAAAAGAGGTGGTATTGGGGCTATCAGATGGTTTCTATGCGGAAGTAAAAAAAGGAATTGAACCGACAGATCAGCTCATTATAGAAGAATAATATGATTAAGATTGAGCATTTGTATAAGTCTTATTCCAATGGAACTAAGTGTAGGCTTGTGCTGAATGGTGTAAATTTTCAGATTGAAAAAGGGGAGTTGGTAGCTTTAATGGGTCAGTCTGGTGTAGGCAAGTCCACATTACTAAATATTATTGGTATATTGGATACCTATGATCAAGGAGATTACTATTTAAATGGCATACATATAAAAAATATTCCTATTCGCCAAGCCAATAAATATAGAAGCCAACTTATTGGATTTATCTTTCAACGTTTTCATTTGATTTCATTTAAAACAGCCTTAGAAAATGTAGCTCTTCCCTTATATTATCAAGGTATTGAGAAAAAAGAACGGCATAAACGTGCTTTAAGTATGTTGGAAAAAGTAGGATTGATTGACTATGCTCAATATAAGCCAGATCAGCTATCAGGTGGCCAACAACAAAGAGTGGCTATTGCTCGAGCATTGGTAACAGATCCTCCCTTGATTTTAGCAGATGAACCAACTGGTTCATTAGATAGTAGTACTTCTCACGAGATTATGGGATTACTCAAAGAAATGAATAAAGAGGGCAATACAATTTTAATTGTGACCCATTCTTCGCAAATAGCTAGGCAATGTCACACCATTCAACAAATTGTAGATGGTAAAATTTTTTAGTAAGATTCACCTTCTTTATAACATGCTTAAAATAAAAAATAAATTTGTTTCGAACACTCGACCTTTGGTAAAACGCGCTTACAATCAAACACTTGTACAAGAGGTTCCCAGACCGTTGCAAAGCTCAGATAACTGGTTAAATGTAAGGCGTACCGGAACGGAAAAGGGGCTTCCAGCCATCTTGTTGTTCAAGAAGTCTATTCTTTTAGGGATTATTTTGATCTGTACACTAGGAATAGGTCAAGAGAGGGTGTATGCTACCAAACAGCCTATAGACTTAAAAAATAGCATACAGATTGCTTTGAAAGAAAATTTAGATGTTCGTATCGCTAAAATACAAAGGAAAGGATTATTGTTGCAACATGGAATATCTAATTTTAGTAGATGCTTTCCTAGTGCTACTGTTTCTATTGCGCAGCGTAAGGCTTGGCAAAAGCAAGATAGCACAACTACCCTTCAGGCTGTCCCAATTGTTGATGTGGCATGGAAGTTATCAGCTATAGTTGATAAACTATTCGATACTCAATTAAGCCATAGGCGTAATAGTATGAATGCGTTACATACAAATCATATCATAGAAAAAGTGGTAAAAGAAGTTGTTACTGGTTATTATAAGTTGGCTTTGGTGCAAAAGAAATGTGAAATGTCTAATACGATACTCAAAGTTGCTACAGCTGATTTAAAAAAAGCAGAAGCCCGCTTGAAATTAGGTCTTATTGCTAAAATAGATTATCTAGAGGCAGCATTGTCTTTAAAAAAGTTAAAACTAACTTTATTAGAACAACAAGAAGATCTCAAAGAAAAAAGTAGAGTTTTTAATTTGCTTTTGAACCAAGCACCTAATAGTCCTGTTGTAGTAGTGTCAAATTTTTCTATTGAGTCTATTGATACTATAACTAATGAAACACCTTTGAAAGTCGTTGATTTTGATTTAGATCTCCAAAAAAAACAGGTAGAATTAGCTTCGATTAAGTTAAATCAATCTAAATGTAAGTTCCTTGCTGGTTTTGGTTTTTCGTTTCAGTTGTGCTCTGATGGTTCTATATATGATTTTAAAGACAAAGCCTGGATTAGGCAACCTGCTCAATCTTTGTCGTTGGGATTAACTTTTAGTCTTGATCTTGGTGAATTGTTATTGTTACCTGCACAAGTTAAGTTGGCAAAAATGGAGTTGAATGCTGCTAAATTCAAGCTTTTCAAACAACAAGCTACTTCTGAGGGGGCCTTAGAGCATAAAAAATGGATGTATCAACATGCTATTTCTATGTATAAAATTGCTCTTGAGCAATTCAAGGTTTGTAAACAAAAGTTAGATTTGGTAAAAGAACGCTATCGCCTAAATCAGATTGAATTGCTTAAGTTGCAAAAAGCTCAAGAAACAGTTCAAAAGGCAGAGCTGGCATTGATAGAAAATGTCATCAAAGTCAAGGAGCTAGAATTTGAATGTTATGAGTTGACTACTTTTTTTGTTTGATAGACCTTATATCTGAAAGACATCAGGTCTAATATTTTTTAATAAAATGTTTGCCATAACAATAAAAATATTTCGTAGTATCATAATAAATTTTTTTATCTTTCGGTTGGATTGTGTAGAAGCAAAATCTTCGACTCGTTCAGTCTTAAAGAAAATAGAAAATGGTTCTTATCAAGAAAACCTCTCTGCTTACCGAGTAATGTTTGTTAAGGCAAAAAAAGAAAAAAGAAATACACAGAGCCTATCTTCTATGCCGTTAGATAAAACAGTTGATTTAGAAGCGCTTTTATTGAAAAGGAAGTTGGCTTATCAGATGATGGAGAGGTTGCCAGGATATACTATTCAAATTTATATGGGCAATAGTAGGGTCAAGGCTTTACAGTTGCAGGAGCAAGTTAGTAGCTTTATACGTCCTCATGTTCCTATACTTGTGTATAGGGAGCCTAATTATACCATTCATTTTGGTTTTTTTTCTGATAAATTAGAGGCTTATTTTATTTATTTAAGACTCAAAAAAAAAATTCCTACTGCTATCATTCGTCCCTATTCGATTAGCAGAGAGGCATATCAAGTGCTGGGTACTCAGAATCTGTTATCTGCGTAGCCTAGCCTATTGAGACCGTTGCAAAACTCAGATAAACGCCTAAATGTAAGGCGAACCGGAACGGAAAAACTGCAGCATACTGAAGTATCTGAGGCTTTTGAGTACCGGAGCAACGCAAAAGTTAGGATGGTTAGATGGGTTTTGCAACGGTCTCCTATTGTATCACAATAATAGTTTTACAAGCACAATGTATTGTCGAAATGTATGTCAGAGTTGGAGGAAAAAACTTTTCTGTTTTTTTGTATGGTTGCAAGGAATTGTAGGCTTATCTGTACACGCCTCCCCAGTATCCAGTAATAATTATGCTAGTACTGATAACAGATTTAATAAGTATGTTTTGACAACTTCTGCTATATTGTTTAATGTACCTTATGTAGTTTCTGTGTTACGTGCTAAGGCTCCGCGTGAAGTCATTAAGAAAAATTTCTTATATCCATCTGGTAAAACAGAAACTTGGCTCAACTATGGTTTGATGTTCACGAGCATCGCTTGCTTATGGCCTGAATTATCCTTTCTTCAAAATATATCAGTCAATGCTACTCTTTTTGGTATCCAAACTTGTATGTATACAGCGGCCAATGTGCATGGGATTTCTTTGATATGGTCTGGTCTTACAGGAATTATGATAGGTAGACTGTTGAACAAGAGGGATGGTGATCGCGTCCATCTATGGATTCCGATTATTTTAAATAGTCTTGTATTAGCTTATTATGCTGCAACAGCTCCACCGATCACGACCATAGCACATGGCTGTGGTGTTGGGTTGGGTTTACTCATCTCTATGCCCTTGTTTCAAGGGAATTCATCTCGTTGAAATGCTCTAACCCAAAATTTTCGTTACCATAATGGCTGAAAAAAACGCATGGATAAAGATATGTTCAGGCTAGGTGATGTCTAACTTCTATAACCAACAACCTAGTGGATAATTGCTCTAGCATATCATGATGCATGGTTGATTTATTAATCTTGTCTAGGTTAGCATCCCACTCATCCAGCAGGAGTATAGGGGGGGCTTTTGAATGGGCATAGAATTCACTAAGCTCTTTCAGTTTCAGAATACTTGACTCCCCACTAGAAGCTTGGTCCATTTGTGTATGATGTTCATAAATAAGAGTAGCATGAGTAGGCAATAGATGCGCACCATCTCCTAATTTTTGTTTGATAAAATATAATATAGTCGTTTTACCAGCACCATTGTTGCCTTAGATTTGTATTCTTCCTGAGTTGAGTCCAATAAGTAAATCCATGAAGACATCTAAGGAACCAAACCTTTTAGGGCTTCCATTTATTGAAATACCAATGTTCTTCCATTGTATCTTATCTTAGATATTTAGGAGACTAATCTCTCGATTTATAGTCTGAAACAAGTTGCTTAACTTTGGTTTTAGGTCTTTCCATTTTACTAGATAGTGGGAAAAGAAATAAAAATGCTGTAAAATTTGAATTTGTCTTGGAAGGGTTGCTATCAGACCAGCTAAGAATATCGTATTGTCTATATTTAGGTGTATAAGGTAGCCTAGATTCAAAACAACAGGAATTGTGTTTAGGATGGTACAGAGTGTACTAGATAGATTAGATAGCACTACACCCGCTACAGATGTATCACGCCAAGCCGACCATGCCCTTTTAAATAAATTGTGCCAAATAGTATAATTATAGCAATTACCTATTATAATATTGTCCCAAGTGTACATTAAATGTTCTGTAAGTCTTTTTCTATTCATCTGCAAGGATAAAGCGTTTTCTCTTATTCTTTTTTTGAATAGTTTGAAACTTATTGGCGTAAAAATAAATATAAACAAATAACCATATAGCAGATTTTTTCCTATAAAGGAAAATAAGACCAGAGTCTGTCTCTTAAACTGTGTAAATATTTTTTAGGTTGTATATTACACTAAACCGAATAACACCTAAAAGAATGAAAAAGAAAGAACTTCCCCAAGACGGCATAAGCAAGGCCATAG
>Ga0194121_10008980_pt1 | contig 12497 bp, 10 predicted proteins | sample TA2MahCa50mmetaG_FD_148609 | JGI IMG/M metagenome (GOLD analysis project Ga0194121, IMG submission 148609) | Freshwater microbial communities from Lake Tanganyika, Tanzania - TA2015020 Mahale Deep Cast 50m | ecosystem: Environmental > Aquatic > Freshwater > Lake | place: Tanzania: Lake...
CGAGGCGCTCCAGGACAAGATCAATCCGAAGGAGTGGAACGAGAACTCGATAGCGGAGGCCGAGCGTGCCATCGCCGAATTCTATGGCCGGCCGAATGCAGAGTTTCTCGCCAAGGCGACGCATTTCGCTCAACACGTGAACCCGATGGGTACGGGCTTCGGCGGCCTCGGCCCAACCTGGTCGAACACCACCTTCCGCTCGATCGTGACCAAGTGGATGCAGGGCAAGACCGACATCTGCCTTGTCGACTATCACACGGGTCTCGGTCCCTTCGGCCATGGCGACATGATCTATGCCGGACAGCCGGGCGAAGGCATGGCGCGGCAGTGGTTCGACCACGTGACGCCGACCGAGGAGCAGCTCAAGACCTCCGATCACCTCGCCAACCGGCTGACGGGCATGCTCTGCCAGCTGCCGCCGGAAGCCTGCACCGGCGCACGCGTGACTTCGGGTGCGATCGAGTACGGCACCTATGACCGCCGCTCGGTCGGCAAGTCGACGCGCGGCGATGTCTGGCTGCATGCTTATGGCGATCCGGCCTCGAAGCAGGGCCAGGAGATGAAGGCGTATATCCGCGAGATGTTCTTCCCGTCCTCGATCGAGTGGCGGATCATGGTCGCCAGTCGCTCGAACGACATCCTGCGCCAAGCGCTGGCGGGCTTGCGCCGAGTCTAATCGACGAGCTCGTCGCGCCGATACCCCTGCAGATAGAGCAGCGCCGTCAGGTCGCCGTAGCGCACCTGCACCGGGATCTCGGCGTTGACGACCGGCTTGGCATGAAAGGCGACGCCGAGTCCGGCGGCGCCGAGCATCGCAATGTCGTTGGCGCCGTCCCCCACGGTGACTGCATCCGCCATCGCGAGCCCGCGTGCCGCCGTCAACTCCTTGAGGCCGTCGAGCTTGGCCGCCTTGTCGAGGATCGGTCCGACCAGCACGCCGGTGAGCCTGTCGTCGGCGACGCCGAGCACGTTGGATCGATGCTCATCGAAGCCGCATTGCCGGCCGATCTCTTCGGTGAAATAGGTAAAGCCGCCCGAGATCAGGGCGGTGTAGGCGCCGTGCTTCTTCATGGTCTGCACCAGCGTGCGCGCGCCTGGCGTCAGCGCGGTTGCTTCGAGCGTCTTTCTGAGCGCGTCGACGCTGAGGTCCTTGAGCATTGCGATGCGCTCGCGGAGCGCGGTGGGGAAGTCGAGTTCGCCGTTCATCGAGCGGCGCGTGATCGCGGCGATGACGTCCTTCAGGCCGGCGAAGGCAGCGATTTCGTCCAGCGTCTCGGTGGTGACGACGGTCGAGTCCATGTCGGCGATCAGCAGACGCTTGCGCCGGCGCTCGCCGGGTATCAGGTTTGCATCGATCGGCGCATCGCCCAGCGCGTTTCGGATCGCGGCGAGATCGGCGTCGTCCGGCACGGGTATGTCGCAGGCGATCTGCGGCGCGAGCCAGTCGGGTGTCCCGGCTTCGCCGGCGGCCTTGCGGGCGCGGTCGAGATGGCGCCGGTCGAGGGTAGGTTGGCCGGGATCGACGAGGAGCGAGAGCACCAGGGACATGGCGCCCCATAGCCGAGAGCCGATGACGATGTCCACCGATGTCGTGCTGGTGGCGGGACCGACCGCGGGCGGCAAGTCGGCGCTCGCCCTCGATCTGGCCGAGCGCTTCGGCGGCGTTGTCATCAACGCCGATGCCATGCAGGTCTATCGCGAGATGCGTGTGCTGACGGCGCGGCCCGATCCCGCCGAGGAGGCGCGCGCACCGCATCGGCTCTACGGCTTCCTGCCGGCGGCCGAGATCTGCTCGGCGGCGCGCTGGCGTGCGCTCGCTGTCGCAGAGATTGCCGCCGCGCAGGCCGCCGGCGAGCTGGCGATCCTGGTCGGCGGCACCGGTCTCTACCTGAAGGCGCTGACGGACGGTCTCTCGCCGGTGCCGCCGATACCCGAGGCGACGCGCGCAGCGGTAAGGGCGCGGATCGAGAGCATCGGTGCCGAGGCTTTCCATGCAGAGTTTGCCGCGCACGATCCGGTGATGGCGGCGAGACTTCGCCCCTCGGACCGGCAGAGGCTGTCACGTGCCGCGGAGGTCCTGGAGGCCACGGGGGTCTCGCTTGCCGAGTGGCAGGGACGCGCGACGGCGGAGGAGGGCTTCCGGTTTTTCACTGTGCTGCTGGCACCGCCGCGGGATGCACTCTATGCCGCCTGCGATGCCCGCTTCCGCAAGATGGTCGATGCCGGCGCGCTCGACGAGGCGAGGGCCATGCGGAGGCTCGCGCTCGATCCCGCCTTGCCGGCAACGCGAGCGGTCGGCCTTCGCGAGCTGATCCGGCATCTGGAGGGCGAAATCAGCCTCGATGAGGCGATCGGGCTGGCTCAGGTTGCAACGCGGCAATACGCCAAACGGCAAATGACGTGGTTTCGCAACCAGTTACAAGATCCGACCGTTCTTTCTGAGCAATATTCGGAAAGGGTGCGACAAGAAAGCTTTTCGAAAATTGAGCATTGGCGGTTGACCCCGCCCCGGGCGAGCGACTAGGGTCCGCCTCCCGTTCAGCCGATTCGCGGCCGGACTCCTAGGATTCGTGCCATGGCGACCGCCACCCAAGCCCCAGCGACCGCTGCCGAGATGACCGGCGCGGAGGTCATTCTGAAAGCGCTGGCGGATCAGGGCGTAGAGGTCGTCTTCGGTTATCCCGGCGGCGCGGTGCTGCCGATCTACGATGCGATGTTCAAGTCGAACTACGTCCGCCACATCCTCGTCCGCCACGAGCAGGCGGCGGTGCATGCGGCCGAAGGCTATGCGCGCTCGACCGGCAAGGTCGGTGTCGTGCTGGTGACCTCGGGCCCCGGTGCGACGAACGCCGTGACCGGGCTCACCGACGCGCTGATGGATTCGGTGCCGGTCGTGTGTCTTACCGGCCAGGTCGCGACGCACCTCATTGGCAACGACGCCTTCCAGGAAGCCGACACCACCGGCATCACGCGCCCCTGCACCAAGCACAATTACCTGGTGAAGGATTCGAACGCGTTGGCGAGGACGATCCATGAGGCTTTTCACGTCGCCAAGTCGGGCCGTCCGGGTCCGGTGGTGATCGACCTGCCGAAGGATATCCAGCTCGCCAAGTCGCCCTACGTCGCACCGGAGGAGGTTGAGCACAAGACCTACCGTCCGCGCCGCACACCCGATCCGCAGGCGATCGAGCAGGCGGTCGAGATGATCGCGAAGGCGAAGCGGCCGCTGTTCTACTGCGGTGGCGGCGTCGTCAATGCGGGCCCCAAGGCGGGCGAGCTACTGACGCAGTTCGTGCGCATGACCGGATGCCCGGTGACGCTGACGCTGATGGGGCTCGGCACGGTGCCGGCTTCCGACCCGCTGTTCCTTGGCATGGTCGGCATGCACGGCATGTACGAGTCGAACATGGCGATGCACGACTGCGACCTGATGATCAACATCGGGGCGCGCTTCGATGACCGGGTCACCGGCAAGCTTGCCGCCTTCGCGCCGAACTCGAAGAAGATCCACGTCGATATCGATCCGTCCTCGATCAACAAGAACGTGCGGGTCGACCTGCCGGTCGTCGGCGACGCCGGCGAGGTGCTGGCAGCGTTGATCGCGCAGTGGAAGAAGAAGAAGGCGAAAATCGACGACGCCGCGCTCGCCAAGTGGTGGGACCAGATCAAGAAGTGGCAGGCGCGCGATTGTCTGCGCTACAAGGCGTCGAAGACGATCATCAAGCCGCAATATGCGCTGGAGCGTCTCCACGCGCTGACCAAGGAGTACGAGCCCTACATCACGACCGAGGTCGGTCAGCACCAGATGTGGGCGGCGCAGTTCATGAAGTTCGAGCGGCCGATGCAGTGGATGACCTCGGGCGGCCTCGGCACCATGGGCTACGGCCTGCCTGCCGCGATCGGCGCGCAGGTCGCGCATCCCGATCGCCTCTGCATCGACGTCGCCGGCGAAGCCTCGATCCTGATGAACATCCAGGAGATGTCGACCGCCGTGCAGTACCGCCTGCCAGTCAAGGTCTTCATCCTCAACAACCAGTGGATGGGCATGGTCCGCCAGTGGCAGGAGCTGATCCATGGCGGGCGCTACTCGGAAAGCTACACCGAGGCGTTGCCGGACTTCGTCAAGCTCGCGGATGCCTTTGGCGGCGTCGGTCTCCGCGCGACCAAGCCCTCCGAGGTCGACGACGTGATCAAGGAGATGATCAAGGTCAAGAAGCCGGTGATCGTCGACTGTGCCGTCGACCAGAAGGAGAACTGCTTCCCGATGATCCCGTCGGGAGCGGCTCACAACGAGATGCTGCTGGGGCCTGAGGACCAGGCGAGCAAGAAGACCTCGGACGAGGGGCTCGCGCTCGTATGAAGGCCTAGAGCCTTCGTCGTTCCTCATCCCGCCCCTCGAGTTCCCGTTAGAGCCATGGCAGACAAGATCGAAACCCATACGCTGAGCGTGCTCGTCGACAACGAGCCTGGTGTCCTGGCCCGCGTCATCGGCCTGTTCTCGGGCCGCGGCTACAACATCGAGAGCCTGACCGTCGCCGAGGTCGATGCTTCCCGGCATCTCTCGCGCATCACGCTCGTGACGTCCGGCACGCCGATGGTGATCGAGCAGATCAAGGCGCAGCTCGACCGGCTGGTGCCGGTGCATGCCGTGCGTGACCTCACCACCGAGGGGCCGCATGTCGCGCGCGAGATGGCGCTGATCAAGGTCGTCGGATCGGGCGAGAAGCGTGTCGAGTCGCTTCGCATCGCCGACATCTTCCGCGCCCGCGCGGTCGACTCGACGATCGAGAGCTTCGTCTTCGAGATGACGGGCAGTCCCGAGAAGATCGACGCTTTCGTCAATCTCATGCGGCCGCTCGGCCTGGTGGATGTCAGTCGCACCGGTGTCGTCGCCATCAGCCGCGGCGCCAAGGCCATCTGATCTCAGTTTCCGTTTCCTGTTTTCCGTAAGGGGAGAAGTTAAGATGCGCGTTTATTACGATCGCGATGCCGACGTGAACCTGATCAAGGCCAAGAAGGTCGCGGTCATCGGCTATGGCAGCCAGGGGCATGCTCATGCCCAGAACCTTCGCGACTCCGGCGTCAAGGACGTGGTGATCGCGCTCCGCGCCGGCTCGGCGACGGCCAAGAAGGCCGAGGGTGCCGGCTTCAAGGTCATGACCGCGAGCGACGCGGCGAAATGGGCCGACGTCATGATGGTGGCGACGCCGGACGAGCTGCAGGCGGCGCTGTGGCGCGACGAGCTCAAGGCCAACATGAAGCCGGGCGCGGCGATCGCCTTCGCCCACGGCCTCAACATCCACTTCAATCTGATCGAGCCGCGTCCGGACGTCGACGTGTTCATGATCGCGCCCAAGGGGCCGGGCCACACCGTGCGCTCCGAGTACCAGAAGGGCGGCGGCGTTCCCTGCCTCGTCGCCGTGCACCAGAACCCGTCGGGCAACGCGCTCGAGATCGCGCTCTCCTATGCGTCGGCGATCGGCGGCGGCCGCTCCGGCGTGATCGAGACGACCTTCAAGGAAGAGTGCGAGACCGATCTCTTCGGCGAGCAGGTCGTGCTCTGTGGTGGCCTCACCGAGCTGATCATGGCGGGTTACGAGACGCTGGTCGACGCGGGCTACGCGCCGGAGATGGCTTACTTCGAGTGCCTGCACGAGGTGAAGCTGATCGTCGACCTCATGTATGAGGGCGGCATCGCCAACATGCGCTACTCGATCTCGAACACCGCCGAGTACGGCGACTACACGCGCGGGCCCCGCATCATCACCAAGGAGACGCGCGCCGAGATGAAGCGCGTGCTCGACGACATCCAGTCCGGCCGCTTCGCGCGCGACTGGGTTGCCGAGAATCTCGCCGGCACGCCGAGCTTCAAGGCGATGCGCCGTCGCGGCGCCGAGCACCCGATCGAGGTGGTCGGCGAGAAGCTGCGCGCGATGATGCCGTGGATCAAGGCGAACCGCCTCGTCGACAAGGCCAAGAACTAGTCGGGCCTCGCTTATTTCGCCGGGGGGCGTGCCGGGCGCGGGGTGACTCGCGCACTAGGTGCAGTTCCAAGGCGTAAGCCCTGCCAAAAGCTTGCAAATCCACGGCCTCCGGGCGTACAAGGAGGCCGTGGCGACGGGTTAGGGGCCGAGACCCGAGAGAGCCGCGGCCCAAACCCTTAGTGTTCTGTTTTAGTTTGTGATTTTTGCTTTCGTGCGGGCATCGGCGGAGCGTGCCGGGGGGCGGTCCCGATTCGCGCAGATGGCTGGAAGGCAGGGCGGGATGGGCTCGGCTAAGGACCGCGTCCTCATTTTCGATACGACTTTGCGTGACGGCGAGCAGTCGCCGGGCGCATCGATGAACCTGGAGGAGAAGCTCAAGATCGCGCTTCTGCTCGAGGAGATGGGTGTCGACGTCATCGAAGGCGGCTTCCCGATTTCCTCCAACGGCGACTTCGAGGCGGTCCGGCGGATCGCCGAGACCGTGAAGAACTCGACCGTCGCCGGCCTTGCGCGCGCCGCCAAGGGCGACATCGACCGCGCCGCCGAAGCGCTCTCCAAGGCCAAGCGCAAGCGCATCCACACCTTCATTTCGACCAGCGCCCTGCACATGAAGTTCAAGCTCCAGATGGAGCCGGAGCAGGTGCATCAGGCGGTGATCGACTCGATCAGCCATGCGCGCCGCTACACCGACGATGTCGAGTGGAGCCCCGAGGACGGCTCGCGCACCGAGCACGACTTCCTCTGCCGCTGCGTCGAGAGCGCGATCAAGGCGGGCGCGCGCACGATCAACATCCCCGACACGGTCGGCTATGCGGTTCCTGCCGAGTTCGGCGCGCTGATCGCGATGCTGAAGAACCGCGTGCCCAACATCGACAAGGCCGTGATCTCGGTCCATTGCCACAACGATCTCGGACTTGCCGTCGCCAACTCGCTCGCCGCCGTCCAAGCCGGCGCGCGCCAGGTCGAATGCACGATCAACGGCCTTGGCGAGCGCGCCGGAAATGCCGCGCTCGAGGAGATCGTGATGGCGCTCCGTACGCGCCCCGACTTCATGCCTTACACAACCGGCGTGAAGACCGAGCTGATCACCAAGGCCTCACGCATGGTCTCCCAGATCACCGGCTTCGTCGTGCAGCCGAACAAGGCGATCGTCGGCGCCAATGCCTTCGCGCATGAGAGCGGCATCCACCAGGACGGCGTGCTCAAGAACGCGCAGACCTACGAGATCATGACGCCGGATTCGGTGGGGCTCACGCGCTCCAAGATCGTGCTCGGCAAGCTCTCCGGCCGCGCCGCCTTCAAGGCGAAGCTGAAGGATCTAGGCCTCGAGCTCGGCGATAACGCGCTGCAGGAGGCGTTCCGCCGCTTCAAGGAGCTCGCCGACCGCAAGCGTCATGTCTATGACGAGGACATCGTCGCGCTCGTCGATGACGAGCTCGGCCGCGCCAACGAGCGAATCCGTTTCCTCTCGCTCAAGGTCGTCTGCGGCTCGACCGGCCCGCAGACCGCCGATCTCGCCCTCAGCATCGACGGCGAGGAGCATTCGGTCCAGGCGAACGGGCAGGGCCCGGTTGACGCCACCTTCAACGCGATCAAGGCGCTGTTCCCGCACGAGGCCAAGCTGCAGCTCTATCAGGTACATGCGGTGACTGAGGGCACGGACGCTCAGGCCCAGGTCACGGTGCGCATGGAAGAGGCCGGAAAGTCGGTCAACGGCCAGGCCTCCGACGTCGATACCCTGGTCGCTTCGGCCCGGGCCTATGTGCACGCCCTCAACAAGCTTCTCGTCAAGCGCCAGAAGCAGGCGCCGGCGGCGATCTCCGCATGACCTCCCCCGCCCGCTCACGGATGAAGGACCGTTCCAACTAGATGTTTTCCAAAGTTCTCGGCTGGCTTTCCGCCGACATGGCGATCGACCTGGGCACGGCGAATACGCTGGTCTACGTCAAGGGCCGCGGCATCGTTCTCAACGAGCCCTCCGTCGTCGCCATCGCCAATGTACGCGGCAAGAAGACCGTGCTCGCGGTCGGCGACGAGGCCAAGCTGATGCTGGGTCGCACGCCCGGCAACATCTCCGCCATCCGCCCGCTTCGCGACGGCGTCATCGCCGACTTCGAAGTGGCCGAGGAGATGATCAAGCACTTCATCCGCAAGGTTCACAACCGCCGCTCCTTCGCCAGCCCGCAGATCATCGTCTGCGTGCCCTCCGGCTCGACCGCGGTCGAGCGGCGCGCCATCCAGGAATCGGCGGAGTCGGCCGGCGCGCGCCGAGTGTTCCTGATCGAGGAGCCGATGGCGGCGGCGATCGGCGCCGGCCTGCCGGTGACCGAGCCGACCGGCTCGATGGTGGTCGACATCGGCGGGGGCACCACCGAGGTCGCGGTGCTCTCGCTCGGCGGTATCGTCTATTCCCGCTCGGTGCGCGTCGGCGGCGACAAGATGGACGAGGCGATCATCGCCTATATCCGCCGCAACCATAACCTCCTGGTCGGCGAAGGCTCATCCGAGCGGATCAAGAAGGAGATCGGTTCCGCCTGCCCGCCAGAAGACGGCGAAGGCCGCACCATGCACATCAAGGGCCGCGACCTGATGAACGGCGTACCCAAGGAACTGGTGATTTCCGAGCGCCAGATCGCCGAAAGCTTGGCCGAGCCGATCAGCGCCATCATCGAGGCAGTCAAGGTGGCGCTCGAGCACACTGCGCCCGAGCTCGCCGCCGACATCGTCGACAAGGGCATTGTCCTGACCGGTGGCGGCGCGCTGCTCGGCAATCTCGATCTCGTCCTCCGGCATGCGACCGGCCTTCCGGTCTCGATCGCCGACGATCCGCTCTCCTGCGTCGCGCTCGGCACCGGGCGCTGCCTCGAAGAGATGGGCACGCTGAGAAGCGTGCTCATCCCGTCCTACTAGCGCGCTAGGCGGGGGGACGGGGGATGCGCGAACCGGGATATCGTTTTGCCAAGCGGCTTACGGTGCCGCTTCGCGGGTTCGCGCGCCGCTTCGTCTATCCGCTTCTCGTGCTGGGCGCTTTCGGGCTGATGATCCTCGGCAAAGCGGACCTGATCCTGATTGAGCGCATGCGCACGACCATGGCGGACGCGCTGGCGCCGATCCTGTCCTTCATGTCGGAGCCGGCGGTGCGGGTTGCCGATGCCATCGAAGCTGGGCGCGAGTTGGTGCGGCTGCGCGAAGAGAACATCCAGCTTCGCCAGGAGAACGAACGGCTGCGCCAGTGGCAGATCGTCGCCAACCGGCTGGAGCAAGAGAACGTCCAGCTTCGCGACCTCGCACGGCTCACCGCCGAGCCGCCCTCGACCATGATCTCGACCCGCGTCGTCGCCGATGCGGGCGGCATCTTCGTCCACTCCGTTTTGATCGGCGCCGGCGCCAAGGCGGGCATCGGCAAGGGCAATGCGGTCATGACCTCGGAGGGGTTGGCTGGGCGCGTCGCCAGCCTGGGCGACCGTTCGGCGCGCGTGCTGCTGCTGACCGACCTCAACAGCCGTATCCCGGTGATGCTCGAGTCGACGCGCGAGCGCGCCATGCTGGCTGGCGACAACTCGCACCAGCCTCGGCTCCTCTATTTGCCTACGACTGCGCATCCGAGCGCCGGCGAGCGCATCGTGACCTCGGGCGACGGCGGCAGCTTCCCGCCGGGCCTGCCGATCGGGGTCATCAGCGACGTCGGTGCTCTTCGCGTCCAGCCCTTCGTCGACTTCAACCGTCTCGAATTCGTGCGGGTCATCGACTTCAAGATCGAAGGCCCGGTGGTGCAGACGGAGGTTCCGCGCGGGCGCGAGCGTCGATGACTCCCTCCGCCGCCGAACGGATGGATGATTGGGGGCGGCGGCTTGCCCCGTTCGCGACCGTGCTCGTGCTGCTGTTCTTCGGCCTTGTCCCCTTCGGCGTGCCGGGGCTCCCGCTGATTGCGCCGGCCGGGACGCAGATCGCGGTCTTCTATTGGGCGGTCTACCGCCCCGACCTGATGCCGCCGCTCGCCGCCTTCGGCCTCGGCTTCATCCAGGACGCGCTGGCAGGGACGCCGCTCGGCGTCGCCTCGCTCGCCTTCCTGATCCTGCACGGCATCGCGGTCAACCAGCGCAAGACCTTCGTCGGCAAGCCTTTCCTGCTCGTCTGGCTCGGGCTCGCGGTCGGCGCCCTGCTCGCCGCCTTCGCCTCATGGGCTCTCGCGTCGGTGCTGCTGGGCGGCGTCATCCCGCTGGAGCGCCCGCTGTTCCAGGCGCTGGCGACGATCGCACTGTTCCCCTGCTTCTCCTGGGTGCTGGTCCGCATCCATCGCGGCGTGGTGCACTGATGCCCAGCTGGAAGGACAAGGACCAGGATCGCGGCAAGCTGTTCGGCCGGCGTGCGGCGTTGCTCGCCGGCGGCAAGGTGCTGCTGCTGTCGACGCTGGTCGGGCGGATGTACTACCTGCAGGTCGTCGAGTCCGACAAATACCAGAAGCTCGCCGAGGACAACCGCATCAACCTGCGCCTGCTGGCGCCGCCCAGAGGCGTGATCTACGACCGTCATGGCGAGATCCTCGCCCACAACCAGCAGAACTATCGCGTCGTCGTGGTGCCAGAGCAGGTCAGCGACGTGACCCTGGCGATGGATGCGTTGTCGGAAGTCATCGAGGTTCCGGACTTCGTCCGCCGCCGCGTCATGCGCGAGATCCGGCGCAAACGCTCCTTCGTGCCCGTGACGGTGCGCGACAACCTGACCTGGGAGGAGGTGAGCCGGATCGAGCTCAACGCCACCAGCCTACCTGGCATGCAGATCGAGGTCGGCCTGACGCGCGCATACCCCTTCGGTCCGTCCGTGGTTCATGCCGCCGGCTATGTCGCGGCAGTGGCCGAGCAGGATCTGACCGGCGACCCGCTGCTCGAGCTGCCGGACATGCGCATCGGCAAGAGCGGGATCGAGCGCCAGCACGATCAGGCGCTCCGCGGCACGGCCGGCACCAGCCATGTCGAGGTCAATGCCTTCGGCCGCGTCATCCGCGAGCTCAGCCGCGAGGAGGGTCGGCCGGGCAAGGCGTTGACACTGACGCTCGACATGGGCCTGCAGAGCTTCGCCAATTCGCGGTTGGCGAGCCAGGAAAGCGCGAGCTGCGTCTGCATGTCGATCCCTGAGGGCGAGATCCTGGCGCTCGCGAGCCATCCCGCCTACGACCCGGTTCCCTTCGGTCGGGGCCTCACCGGCGTCGAGTGGCAGGAGCTACTGCACCATCCCTACGGGGCGCTCAACAACAAGTCGATCGCCGGCCAGTACCCGCCGGGCTCCACCTTCAAGATGACGGTGGCGCTGGCCGCCCTGGAAAGCGGCATGATCCCGCCGACCCACCGCGTCGGCTGCCCCGGACATTTCGAGCTTGGCGAGGTCCGCTTCCATTGCTGGAAGAAGGGCGGACATGGCGCCCTCGACATGGTCGAGGCGATCGCTCAATCCTGCGACTGCTACTTCTACAACATCGCCCTCAAGATCGGCATGGAGCGCATCTCGGCGATGGCGCGGAGGCTCGGCTTCGGCGGGCCGACCGAGCTCGACATCCCGGGCGAGAGACCGGGTTTAGTGCCGAGCCGCGAGTGGAAGAAGGCGACCACCGGCGAGAGCTGGCAGAACGGCGAAACCGTCAATCTCGGCATCGGCCAGGGCTACATCCTGACCACGCCGCTTCAGCTCGCCGTGATGACCGCGCGTGTGGCGACCGGGCTCAACATCAAGCCCCGCCTGACGCGTGCGATCGGTGGGGTGCCCGTCGATGCAGCGATAGCGGAGTCGCTTGGATTGTCGCCACAGAATCTCACGATCATGCGGCGCGGCATGGACCAGGTCGTCAACAACGCGCGCGGCACGGCCGCTAAGGCAGCGATCAAGGAGGCCGGCTTCGAGATGGCGGGCAAGTCCGGCACAGCCCAGGTCAAGCGCATCACTCAGCGCGACCGCGACATGAAGAACACCGACTCGAAGAAGTGGGAGTGGAAGTTCCGCGACCATGCGCTCTTCGTCTCCTATGCGCCGGTCCACGCACCACGTTACGTCTGCTCGGTGATCGTCGAGCATGGCGTTGGCGGCTCGGCGGTTGCGGCCCCGATCTGCCGCGACGTCCTGCTCGAGGCGCAGAAGCGCGACATCATGAAGAGCCAGCGCATCGCCTGAGCGGGAGGCCGTCGTGGCGGGCGTCAGGGACAGGGATCAGGATCGAAGCAGGCTGTTCGGCCGGCGCGCGGCGTTGCTTGCCGGTGGCAAGCTGGTGCTGCTGTCGGCGCTGGTCGGTCGCATGTACTACCTGCATGTGGTCGAGTCGGCGAAGTACCAGAAGCTCGCCGAGGACAATCGCGTCAACCTCCGCCTGCTGGCGCCTCCCAGAGGCGTCATCTACGACCGCCACGGCGAGATCCTCGCCCACAACGAGCAGAACTATCGCGTCGTCTTCGTGCCGGAGCAGACCAGCGACGTGACGCTGGCGCTCGACGCGCTGTCGGAAGTGATCGAGGTTCCGGACTTCGT
>Ga0194121_10008989_pt1 | contig 12488 bp, 20 predicted proteins | sample TA2MahCa50mmetaG_FD_148609 | JGI IMG/M metagenome (GOLD analysis project Ga0194121, IMG submission 148609) | Freshwater microbial communities from Lake Tanganyika, Tanzania - TA2015020 Mahale Deep Cast 50m | ecosystem: Environmental > Aquatic > Freshwater > Lake | place: Tanzania: Lake...
GACCCTGTGCGTAAGGGGTACCCCATTTTGCGTCAGGGGTGGGGTATAGGGGGGTATGGGTAGGGTGGGGGTATTATACCGAAATGGGTATAAAAGGATGGTAGTATAAATACTTAGTTAAAATAGAGCTTGACAAAGGTGGGGTGGTTTCGGTAGGCTTGGGGCTGGACCCTGGGGAGGGTTGAAAGCGATGCGCTTTGTATTGGTAGGCCAGCTACCATCCGGTAAAAACGCCATTAAAACCACCCGTACAGGGCAACGCTATCCTTCTAAGCGCTTCAAAGAGTGGCGGGATGAGCAAGTTTGCGCGATTCGGCGCCGACGGTGGGAATTAACAGTGGCTCCATCCCCTACGCTGTTGGACCACCCCGCCTTTACCGCCATCCATCCCGTCCGGTGTGAGATTCACTACACCCCTGGAGATCGACGGCGGCGGGATGTCCCCGGCATGTTGGATGCGCTATGGCATGTTCTAGAAAAGGCGCTGATTGTCGAGGATGATGCCCAGATTACAGCCGTCACTTGGGTAGAGGAGAAGCTGGATCGTGACAACCCAAATGTGGTCATTGATGTACATGCGAGGTAATATGGAAAGCACAACCGACGTAGATATTCTGTGCGCTTCGCTCGCTGCCCACCGAGCGGCGTTGCAAGCCTTGGTGGAGAAGCTGACTTGTGAGAAGTTGGTGGAGGGGTTGAAAGGGGTGTGTATGGTGGCCCAGCTACACGGGTGTTCGTATGAGGGGCCGACGTGGGCGCTGGAACTGGAGCGGGCGAAGGACGTGTTGGCCCAAACACCGACTTCGTGAGGACGCAAACGAGAAATTAGTTATGGGGATTTTTAATGCTGGAATTGAGACAGACAAAGAGAACCGATAAAGACCTGTTGGAGAGGATGGAAAACCATTATTCAAAACCAAGGGGCTTTGTTGGTAGGAACATTTGCTATGCCGTCTTTTATGATTCAGTTTATTACGGTCATATTGTTGCTGGTTCAGCTACTCGCTTCCTGCCAAATAGGAATGAATTTTTAGGAATCACCATTGAAGACATCAGCAAAGTTATCAATAACATTTTCTTCAATGTTTCCCCTCCGAACGATGGCTCATACCCAATGCGCAATTTCACATCTTCTGTGGTTAAGTTATTTGTCAAGCAATCACAGAAGGATTGGCAGATAAAATACGGAGATGTTTGTGTGGGTTTTGAAACGCTTGTTGAAAAGCCAAGAACAGGGGACTTGTATTTAAGGGCTGGTTGGACGCTAATAGGAGAAACCAAAGGATACACTTGTAAGCGAGTTGCAGGGAAAGGGACTGATTGTTGGTCTGGTAAAAGAGTCTGGAACACAAATCCCGACGAATTACGTCCAAAATTGGTTTTGTGTTACAGGTGTTTACAATGAAAATCTATAAAATGACTAAAGCATCTGAATACTAAGGAGGCCGTGATGCGCTACCAATGGGATGGGTGGGATACACACGATATGAACCCCGACTTGGACGACGACCCTAGTTCCACCGCTGATATGCGGTTACAAGGGGGAAGTCAACGGGGAAGTCAAGGGGGAAGTCGCCCCCACGCACCGTACCCAAAGCCGGTGAAGGGTAATTATGGAACATAGAGCGAAGGAATTTGCGACTCTCTACCACGGCAGCATTGACCAGCGCCGGAAGTACACCAATGAACCGTACATCAACCACCCGGCAGCAGTTGTTGAGTTGGTGCGGAGTGTGCCTCACTCGGAGGCGATGATCTGTGCGGCTTGGTTGCACGACGTGGTGGAGGATACACCCTGCACTTTGGATGAGGTCGAACGGGTGTTCGGCTCTGAAGTATCCTCGCTGGTTGGAATGCTGACAAACGTGAGCAGGCCAATAGACGGCAACCGGGCTATGCGCAGGGCGCTTGACCGCGCACACACGGCCAAAGCGAGCGCGCAAGCCAAGACCATTAAGCTCGCTGATTTGATCGACAACAGCCGAAGTATCGCGGCGCACGACCCGAAATTCGCCGAGGTGTGTTTGGCTGAGAAAATACTATTGCTCAATGTGTTGAAAGAAGGCGACGCGACCTTGATGGAGATGGCGTGGGCGTTGGTGGTCACGAACAGTCGGTGAAACATGCAACCAGGTCGTAAGTATTATCTGTATTCTGCCCACCAATGGGCGGAGAAGGTGCCACTAGAACAGGACCAGTATGTGTGTATTGCGTGCGGCCAATATACCAGCCTATCAGCGATGTCTGAATTCGAGGGGACCTGTACCAACCTACTGGCGTTCACGTATGAGATGTTGCCGTTTCACTTAAAGCAGTTATTTTTAGAGGAGGAGGGTGTCGGGGCATGATCCTCCACGAAATCACCACCAACATCCCCACCATTTCCACCCCCGTCCATCTGTTTCCAGCCGGATGCTGGCATACCGATGACCCAGGATTCCGCCGCGATTTACTCCATCAATGGATCGACGAGATTAAACACACGCCCCACGCCTATGGGGTTGGACTCGGCGACTACCGCAACTTCCTTCGTACCCATGCCCGTGATTGGCTCCGGCTCTACCCCCATGACCAGGATGCGTTCCGCGATCTAGACAGCATGGTGGCGAAAGAAGCCCGCGAACTGCACCAACAGTATTTGAAGCCCATCGAAGGCCGCTTGTGGGGGTTATCGGAGGGCAACCACTTCTACGCCTTCCACGGCACCTCCAAAAACCAGTGGCAGGCCGGGGAAACCGACACTCAATACCTGTGCCGTCTGGCCGGGGTGCCGTACTTCGAGAAGCTGGCCTTGATTCGGTGGAAAATCGTCAACAACGGTAGGTCACTCCAGACTTTGAACATCCTGCTGCACCACGGCGATTGGAGTGGGGGCTACGGGACGCCGGGCGGCGACTTGAACGCCCTCAAAAACAAGACCGTCGGGTTCGACGCCGACATCATCATCGCCAGCCACACGCACATCAAGTTCGGCTACCTCTCCCCCTTACTGACCATCCCGAAAAAAGGCGTCCTCAAAACCGTGGAACGCCCTCGCGCCTTCATCAAAACCGGCTGCTTCGTCGGGGCCTACGACCGCTGCGTCCCGACTAACTACGTCCAACGCAAACTGATGCACCCAAACGAATTAGGCTATGTCCGCTTGACAGTTCGGTTCTTTACGCCGTATGATGGGGCTAAGTACGCCCAGGAATTGAGTCTGGGAAAAGACCGTATGAAAGCGCGTCACAGCGGCAACCTTCGGTACAAGTTTGAAATCCGGCTGTAGGGTATGTACTACGTCACGGTCTGTAAAAACACCATAGCGAGCAACCTAAAACACGGAACGAAGAAGCCTGTTATCCGTGTTAGCCGAGGTAAGTATGGTAGACCGAAGCGGGTCCATACTTTTACACGCGTGGGGAAGGTGACTATCCGGTATAACCCAACCCACCCACTTCCTTGGGGTGCGCGTGTTTGGCTGGAGGTTACATAACGGAACCATGTGCTGCTACTTAGGCAACTTTGAAATCCGGCTGTAAGGAGCCTTCACAGGAACCTCGCCCATGCCCACGAGACAAACGCCCCTTTGTCCCACGTCAGTACCGTCGGTGGCTCCAGGAGGAGGGGTGGGTGTCGCTCCCCAAAGCCGCCCTTTCGTTCCATCTGACCTCCGCCAACCTGCTGGCCCTGTGGGATGCGCTGCGCCTGCCCAAGTTCCACCATCGGGGACGGACGCAATGGGGAAGGCGCCGACACGATCACTGGGCACAGCCGGACCTGACCACGACGCCCCGCAACTACGCGCTCCACACCAGTCATCTGCTCTTGTTCTACACCCTGATCCTCAAGTACAGTTGGGAGCAGGACCTTCGCGCCCTGCGGGATGCCTTCCCGACGCGCCGTCCATTCCCGCCCTGCCCACTTCAGGTCTCCGAGGCCCTGTACGCGCAATTCTCGCAACTGTGGCCCCCACTCTGCTCCAAGGGACATTCGCTGGTGTCAACCGCCTCTTTCACATGGCTGAAGAAGCGAAAGGGCGCCAAGACTTCCCCTTGGAACACCTCAACACGGTCGCGGCGACGCGCCTCCAATTAAAACTCCTGGAGTTCACCGTCGGGAAAACGCTCCACGTCAACGCCACCGTCAAGAACCAGACCGATCTTCCGCGTTGGGATGCGCTCCCCCCTGAGACTCGCGCCCAGTTGGACGCGATCCTGAGCACCACGATGGCGGGGGGCGACGTGATCGACGTGGAACCGACCTTTGGAGGCGAATGAGAGCGATGAACAACACGCGTTCATGTTTCATGAACAGGGAGGTTTGATGATGTCCGACCTGGATACACGCTTAGAGGAATTGGAACGGCGCGTGAAGGAATTGGAGAAGCGCGATTTACCGACGATTTGGCCGCTCTTTGACCACACTTGTTCGCCGGGTGTGCCGTGTATTAGGCCACATCAGCCAAGTACAGCCGATCCGTCGCCGTGGCGGTTCAGCAACATTTGGTAGGAGTTGTTCATGTTATTCACCCGCACCAGAAACGGTGAACTGCTCATCGAAGTCCGCTTTGAGCCGTTCAAGCTCGAATGGGTCAGTGCTTCCATCGAGCAGCGGTGCGTTTTAGAGGACCACCGCCCCGCCGTCCGCCGCGTGGATGAACTCGGCGTCACCTACACCACTCTCCACCCCGAAATTTGGGAGCGTGTTAAATCTCACATCAAGCCGCTGCTGAATAACGGGAAGCCGCTGGAGAAGTTGGGGCGGGCCAAGCGCTGTTCAGCTTGCGGCGATGAGTTGAAAGTGACGAAGGAGTTTGAGGGGGTCTGGGTAATGCGCTGCCCCCGCTGTGCGTCCCTCGCGGTCCTAGGGAAAGCTCAAGTTGGGGGGACCATCGGCGCGGGTGAAAAGGAACAACTCTAATGCCGTCACCCAACATCCCGATCTCTTCCACTGTCCTGGATGATGTCCGCCATGCGCACCGTTTACTGGAACTCAGCGTGGCCCAGGTGAAGGCGGGTCCCGCCTTAAAACCAGGCGAACCTGTCTATCAGTATAATCGCTTACGGGAAGCTCTCGCCATCCTAGATGGGTTTCTCCGTGTCGCCAAAGTGAAGCGTGCGCCTAGCGATTAGTCAGGTGATTGTCAACGATGTTTACGTTGCTTTGTCAACGTTGCTTGAAGCCGATTGATCCAATGGACCAGGATCATCTGGCTGCGTGTTGTTTGGCCACGTTGTGGTCCTTTCAAGAACAAGTGGAGCAGGGTGGGGCGTTGTGGTTGATTTTGAGCGCCTTGGAGCAGGACCCGCCCACATTAACCTAACCACCATGCAACCTGAAAACCTAAAACCATGAACGAACAATGGCCGAAGAAAACCATGACCGCCCTCATCTGCGACAGCCTGCAATCCGGTGGACTCCCCCAACATCAGCGAGGGGGCGCCCCCGTGACGCGCCGATGGCGGGCGATGCGGAGTTTTTGGAATCCTCCACCCAGGACACGACGCAATGACCGGCCAATTCGCTCAACTTGATCCCCGCCTCCTCACCGTCCTCACCCAACTGGAGCAGGAAGACGGCCTCCCTATCCATGTCAACTCCGGGTTCCGTGATCCCGCCCACAACAAAGCGGTCGGCGGGGTCCCCCAAAGCGAACACACCGACCAGCCAGCGACCGGCGCCGACATCCAATGCCTGCAATCCACCACGCGCTTCAAACTGGTGACGGCGGCGCTGAAACGCGGGATTACCCGCATCGGCATCGGGAAAACCTTTGTGCACATCGGGATGTCCACGACGCGCCCCACCTCCGTCATCTGGCATTATTACCCGGCGTTCGTGGTCGCGTGGCTCCTGGCGGTGTCGTCGTGTGTGTGGTCGCCGCCGACCCCCGCCGCCGCCCAAATGGATACGTTGGAAGCGATGGAGCGCGACTTCCTCCGCTTGAGTGAACCCTGCCAGGCGGAAGAAGCCTGGGAAACGCGAATCGACGGCGTGGAGTACCGTATTCGACCCTACCGTTGCGGCGCGAAGAAATGGCGCTTGTGGCAATACAAATGCAAGGAGGGTTACTGGTCCAGGGTGGTGCTGATGGATCAGGCCGACCGCAACGAGGATGCCTATTACATGGATCAATTCAGCAGCCTCCATAATGGAAAGCCGGGTGATTTGGTGGAAGCGTACCGTCCCCAGTGTGGGACCTAAACCATGACGACACTGAACGTCAGTCGGAAGTGGAGCCGGATGGCCCAGTTGTATCGGCGGTTTGCGGGGGAGTCTCAAGACGCCGATTTCAGCGACGCCGCGCTCCTGTCTATGTATGCACACGAGTCGCAAGGGACGCCGCTGTTGGATGCACTTACCAACGGGTATACGCATGGCAAGAAGTGGATGGATGTGACGGTAGCGATGTGGAAAGAGGATATCCGACAGGGGACATTACGTGTTGTTGAACTTCAAACGGATGGGTATCCAGATTGGTTTCTTGTGAAAGTCGGCGTACTACCACTAACAAGGGGAGGACACAATGTATAAGCGCGTTCTAGTATGGGTGTTCATGTTTGGGGCGTTGGTAGCTGTCTTGTCCTTTCAGGGGTGTGCCAGCGAGGATGTCGCTAAAGCGAAAGGCGTGACGCAACAGGCGTGTGCGATGGTTCCGGCGGCGCAAGTCGCAGCGGATATCGCCAAAGCGGAATTGCGCGCCCTCCCACCAGGGACGGACGCCACCCAAGCGCAAGCCGACATGGAGCAAGCGCAGCGTGTCTTGAAACACCTTCAAACCGTGTGCGGCCTCGTGGCCCCACAGTAAGGAGTTCAGTATGCTAGAACTCTCTTTAGGTATGTTAAAACTCCTTGTCATCCTTGCTGTCATCAACATCGTGGAAGTGGGGCTGCTTAGTTATGCCGCGTGGAAAGCGTATGAACATATCCAGGATCAATTAGATGTTCTCAACGTCGAACTGGTGGGCTTTACCATCCCGCCCGACACCATGAAGGACGTACCCACGCGATCAGACAACCCAGAGGAGGTGCTAAGTGAAATTGGGAGCTACCAAGGGCCGTCGGGGTGGCACTAAGCCTGACGCCGTGAAAACCGCAGCTATGTTGACCATCGTGGACGCCCCACGGATGACGGCAAAAGGTCGTCGGGCCATCGCTGCTTGGCTCTTAAAACAGGGCTTCTTCCTGGTGGCGTATGGACAGGAATATGCGGCACGTTTCACAGCCCGTTATCGTTACCGTGATAAGTAAAAACACTTACTCTAAACAGGAGTCAGCAGAATGATACTCGATGTATGCTGCTCAACGAGGAAGTGGAAACCACATCAGACGGTGGAAGTCGTGTTCGGGTTCGATTGCTTGCGAACTGTCTCCCCTGATGCGGTCGCTTCTTTTCTGCACCTTCCCGTCAAGGCGGACTCCGTGGATGAGGTATGGGCCGATCCTCCACACCTTATTCGCAACGATGTCAAACACTGGAACCCTTCATACCGCCGGTTTGGGAACTGGAAGAATCGGCGTGAGTTTACAGACGGTTTGAGGACGTTGTGTTGCGAAGTACACCGTGTCCTTAAACCTGGCGGCACGTTCTCCCTAAAGCTGATTTACGGTAAGGACTATCGCGTCCCTCACTACGCCGATTTCAAGATTGTGGAGGGTTTTTTTGGGTCTCCCTCGAATTGGGTCGAAGAACCGTCGAAGTTTGGATGGTCCACGAATACGACAGTATATGCTCGCTATATGAAGGCAAGCTAGTCGCAATGGAAGCCAGCACCCCTGAATACGACCGCCTCTACTGGGCGAAAGAACTGAAAAAGTGTGAAACCAGCTACCTCTACCTCGCTCAGAAGTACCTCCGCATTAAATCGCGGACGGTGGTGGGCTTTCCCACCCTCACCTTAAACCCCATCCAGCAAATGCTCCACAAAAAGGTGATGGCCCAGCAGAAACGTGACGGGTGGGTGCGTCAAATCTGGGGGAAACCGCGCCAAATCGGAGCCTCAGCTTACGTCCTCTCGCTCTTTTTCCAGCGTACCGCGTTCCAGAACTTCCACAATGCCTTTATCGTCTCCTACGACGAGGATACGGCGGCGGAACGCTTCGATACCATCGCCACCTTTTACGACGCCCTGCCGACCCCTTTGCAACCACCCACCCGCTACAAATCCAAGTTCAAAATCGAGTTTGATGGGCGGCGCTCCCGCTTTCTCGCCGGTCACTCCAAGAACGTGAACGTGGGCGCAGGCGAAATGAACCACCTCGTCCATCTCACAGAGGTCGCCCGCTACAGCAACCCCGACGAAATGCAAGCCTCCCTCTTCCCCACCATCTCGAAAGCAAAGGGCGCCACCCCCTCCATCGTCATTATGGAATCTACCTCGTTTTTCGGGGGTGACTGGTTCAAGGAATTCGCGGAAGCGGCCCGCAGGGGCGACACCGAGTATGAGTTTACGTTCGTCCCGTGGTCGATGAACCCGGAATACTCCGACCCGGTCCCCTCGCACTTTGAAGTCTCCGGCGAAGAGCGCGACTTGATGCACCAATATGGATTGACGCTGGGGAACATCGTCTGGCGTCGGCGCACCCTCTCCAACTACGCCGCCGCAGGCAACCCCGCCCTGTTCTTCCAGGAATTCCCCTTGTCCTTCGAGGAAAGCTGGCAGAGTCCCAAAGGCACCTTCAGGGCGTTCCCTGATGAATCCTTGGCCTACATCCAGGATCAACTGAAAACAGGGACCACAGGGTTTGTTGATTCCACCGGCTTCCACGAAACCTTTGACGGCGTCGTGGAGCGGTGGGCCGAACCCGTGGAAGGCGCGTACTACGACATCGGCATCGACGTGGCCGGGGGCCACGAAACCGGCGACTGGACCGTTTTAGAGGTCATCCGCCGCGACACCCTGGAGCAAGTGGCTGAAGCACGCGGCCATTGGAACCCCGCCGACGAAAACTTTTTAGACCTTGTGTATTGGACGGGGTTGTACTATAATCGGGCGCAACTCATCCCGGATATTACGGGAGGCTGGGGGTATGCACTTCTCAATGATCTCCAAAAACGCGATTACCCAAACTTATGGCAGTGGCGGCGGCGTGACGATCTACTGGAACGTCCGTCAAAACGGGTGGGTTTCCTTTACAACCGCCGGGAAAAAGCGTCGTTGGTCACGAATGCTGTTAGGGTCGTACAGCGAGACCATCCTCGCGTCTATTCCGCTGGTCTCTACCTTGAATTGCGGGAATTCCTTAACATCGGGATCGACGAATGGGGAGCGCGGAGTGGGGGTTTTGATGACTGCGTTAATGCGTGGATGCTGGCGCTTCTGGCATCGAGTGATGAACGGCGAGGACCATCCCCGGAGTCTCAAATCGTGAAACCGATCACCCCGCCCCCGTGGGCGCTCCACGATATTGACGCCGACCTCTACGATTATGCCCATGAAACCGGTGATTACTTACTCGATCCATCCCACCACTTATGGAGGTAAGTTCGATGTCTGCAACTGGACGAAAAACTGCGATGGTCTCGCTCCCGGCGGACCTGTTTGATGAATTGACGAAGGAAGCGATTGCCCGTGGCGTGAAGTTTGGGGCGGTCGTGGAAGCGCATTTAACCGCGCCCGTCGCCTCGGCGTCCGCACCATTGAATGGGGAGGCCGCGTGCGAAATCATGCTGTCCTTTCTCCCGCCCGATCACCGCCAGTTGATTCGAGCGTGTGCGAAGGAACAAGCCCGCCCCTTGATCGACTTCGTGGTCGGCCCGATGGAATTGGTGAGGGACCAAGGCTTAGTCGCCAGTATCACCGCCAACCAACTGAACACACCCCCTACGGTGCTGCTCTCCCCGTCCACCATTCCACAGACCAAGACAACCTGTGTGTACTGTGGACAAGGTTTCATCCCCCCAGTGGACCGCCCCGACGCTCGCTTCTGCCCTCCGCCGGAGGACGACCAGGTGGAATCCTGCGGTCGGAAAGCGTCGTTAGCCGAGCTTCGCCGAATTCGTGACGCACGCACGACCCCCAAAGGCACCCCAGTCCCGCCCACCAGTTTCGGTGCCCCTTTAACAGCCCCCGCGAGGTAAACTGTGGCTGACCGCGAATTCGCACCCCCCATCAACACCACCAACAAGGTCGGCGCCGACGAACGCTCCCTTCTGGACGACCTCCACGCCCTCATCAGTGAATACGAAACCGCGAAAACAAACGCGCTGGAGCGAAACGACGGCTTCACCGACGAGGACGACCTGAAACTCTATCGTGGGGAAGTCGGCCCCAAAGACCGCCTCTTTGAGTGCAACTTCACGCAAGCCTTCATCGACCGGCTGGTGGCGCAACTCACCGACAACCGCCCGATCCTCCGCGTCGAGCATCGCAAGCGTGGATTAGCCAATGTCGCCCGCGCCCTGGAAAAAGGCGTGATCGCGGTCTGGCAGGAAACCGACCTCCAGCGCCAGGTCTTCAAAATGTGCCACAACGCCGCCATCAAGCGGAGCGCCGGTCTCTACACCGGCTACGATCCCGCTACCGACGACATCTACGTGGAAATGCTGCGTCCAGACCAGTTGCTCGCGGACCCCGCCGTCCTCGAAGCGGGGCTGTTGGACCACGCGGAAGCGCTCTTTATCAAGCGTGTCGTCCCGCTCTCGCTGTTGCGGCGTCGGTTTCCAGGGCGTGGGGCACTCGTCACACCCGACAAAGCCTCCTCACCAGGCCGCTCCGCCATGCGCACCGTGGAATCCCCTGTCACCACCCTCCTGGAAAAATCACGGGAGTCGAAAGCCTCCCAAAGCGTGAACGCCGTCATCCCCCGCGCTACCGTCTGGGAAGGCTGCATTCGGGACCGCCAAGTCAACTCCAGCGGGAAACTGGTGTTCCCGTATGGACGCAACATCCACTTCACTCGTGATGTCGTCCTGTGGGACGGCGCCTACCCTTACTGGGACGCGCAATGGCCGGTGGATTGGTACGACTGGACTGTCGATCCTGACCACTTGTGGGGCCACAGCGCCATCTCCCTGCTCCGCCGGATTCAAACGGCCTTCAACCAACTCGTCGATGGCACGGTCGAAAACCAAATCATCACCAACTTCGTCAGCATCATCGGCGACCACGATGTCCTCACCAACCGCCAATGGACACAACTCCAGAAAATCCGCAACTCGCTGGTGTTGAAAAAGCAAGGGGGGCCGAACAAGACGCTGACGCTGCAACCTCCGCCGCCATTCGGGGCCGACCGGATGCAATTGTCGAAGTTCCTGTTCACCTTCGCCCAGATGATTACCGGCGTCACCGATGTCACCCTCGGCGAAACCGCCGGGTCGCTGCAATCAGGGCTGGCGATTGAAGGACTCCAGGAAGGGGCCAACTTAATGACCCGTGCGCGAGCCTCCCGCTTGGAGGATTTACTGTCGCGGGTCGGACAGAAGTTGGTCGCCCGTATTCTCCAGTTCGTGACCGCCGACCGCGTCTTTTCCATTATGGGGCCGTCGGGAGAAGCGGTGGAATACGCGCTGGCCCGCAGCGAACTCTTCATCAACGACGATAAGTCGCCGGTCACGCCGGACCAGCGCCGCGAGTTCTTCAAGTACCTCCGCTTTACCGTGGCCCCCGGTTCCAGCGCCCCCGGCACCCGCGCCCGTCGCGCTGAAATGATGATGCGCTTGAACGCCATCGGTGCGGCCTCCCGGAAGATGGTGCTGCAAGCCGCCGACTTCCCAGACCCTGATTACATGCTGAAAGAAGCTGAGGAGGACTTCCAGAAGTTCCCACCGGCTGGGTTTAAGCGCGATCCAAACGCCGTCAACGCCATCGCACAACGGAGTTAGCTTTTTGGCTGCTTACTACAACTCTAGTTACACTTGCTCCCCGCTCACTGGTCGTAGCGTTGGCTGCACCCTGGGCGGGTGTTTTTTCATCTGCTAGAGACATATTGACAGGATGATAAAAAGGTGGGTATACTGCATTTGCCCATCAATAGGGTGGAGGCGCGAGGGGGGATTGAGCCTCAAGCCATGCGTAAACATGGCTCAACGGTTTGCAAGTCCGCCGCCCTAGTGACCCTTGGGGTTCTTGCCCCCTCGTTAGCCCACCTAATACGGAATTAACCATGCCCGATAACCCCCTCTAAGCCTACATCGACGCCATCGAGGCCTACATCGACGCCATCGAGCGAATGGAGGCGTAGCGAAGGGGGCGGTCGCTAAAACCACCCTAACTTTTTTTTATCCCAGGTACTTGACAACGTCACTCAACTTATGTAACATACTCAACAAATAGGGAGACGTATGCCTGCTGGCGTAGGGTATCCAGGAATGTCGGAGATGTTGTCGGGCCTGTCCGGTTCCAGTGGGGCGACCCGCGATCCTCAGGATGTGAGCTTCACCTTGGGCTTCCTGGCTGCGCTGGGCGCGAAAGAGGTGGGCGATCAAGCCGCCTCCCAACAGCGCGAATCCATGAAAGCGCAAAAGCAGGCGATGTCGTCCCCGGCCCAAATGCTGCAAGGCAACC
>Ga0194121_10008995_pt1 | contig 12485 bp, 11 predicted proteins | sample TA2MahCa50mmetaG_FD_148609 | JGI IMG/M metagenome (GOLD analysis project Ga0194121, IMG submission 148609) | Freshwater microbial communities from Lake Tanganyika, Tanzania - TA2015020 Mahale Deep Cast 50m | ecosystem: Environmental > Aquatic > Freshwater > Lake | place: Tanzania: Lake...
TAATTCAACAAATGCTCTTTCTGCACCACCGCCTTCAAGTGAAGGTAAAAAAATAATAATATACGATTTCATCCCGACTTAGTAAAACTGATTATTTATTAATAGATTAAATCATCTTAGAATATTTCGGAGCTTGATTGTATAACCACCAAAATACTTGATTATAATATAAAAAGGCAAAAGACTCCAAAAAATTGGCCATAAAATAGCTCCAGTGGTATCTCTATAAGTACCTATAACTGACATACATAAAAAGATATAGAAAAAAGTTTCGAAAAATCCAGAATTATTTTTTTGATACCAACGATGAACTCGTGCCAGAAAATAACCTAACAATGCTCCTCTAAATGCTAATTCAAACCAATCAAAGCCAATAATTGATTGTGTAATAACACCCCACATATATCCTTGACCAGTATTACTTATTCCTTTTTGTATTAAATACCATTCAGCCCCAGTTATCTTACTAAATTGCACAACTTGCTGTGGAGGAAGCAAAGGCATAAAATCATTAATCCACAAATACCAAGGAATAGAAGTTCCTGTTAACTTCATTTGGTAAACATCATAAGAGGTTCCTAATAAAGCCTGAAATTCATTTGTTGCTGATGCTGATGTTTCTAAATTATTAAAAGCAAGACTGAAGGATGTTAAACTATCAAACGGCCTATAAAAACCTAAAAAAATAAATAAAGTAAAAAGAATTATCAATGTGAAAAATAAAAACTTAATATTTAATCCTTTAAAACGATAATAGAAAAGAATTACTCCAAAAAGAAAATACATTTCACCTGATCTTGAATTTTTTTCAAGAAAAGATTTCAAAACCGTAATAATAATTAGTAAAATCAATAATACGAGCCATTTTTTTTTATGACTTAGTGATACAAGCAATGCAACTAATGCTATTTGAAAAACAAACTCAATTTCTATCAATTTTCCTGAAATCTGTAATAAAATTGTGGGGGCGCTTGCATTAATAGCAAGCTTATTTTCAACTGAAGTCTCGTCATAACCATGATTAAAACTTATCCCTGTTGAAAGTTTTAATAAAAAAAATAAAATCTCAAAAATAATATACCCGATGACTAAAATATTTCGTGTTCGAATAGTCGGCGATGTTATATTATTAGATGTAGTTTGTAGATTTTTCTTTCGAAAGTAAGAATAAGATGATGCTAGAAATAGCAAATAAAGCACATGCCTGTAGTGAAATAACCCAATTTCTAAAGGACTTAGTTGATAGTTTTGTAATCTGCCATCTGATAAAATCCCAAAATTTAATCCCCCCAAAAAAAAATTGAATAAAGGGTATATTGAATAAAGGCAAGTTATTGAAACACAAATCATGCCAATGTCGATAATTGGTGCGTCTTGGTCTCTTTTTCGTAATGAAACAAATAACGAAAAAGTTATTAAAATGCATATAAGTATTGGCGCTAAAACAAAACTTTCATTTGGATTTGCAAAAAACATACAAATGATTCCAAAAAATAATAGTGGTATAGTTGTAGTAATATGCTTTTTGTAAAATATTTTCACTCTTGTTTTTTAATAATAAATTTTAATCCCTTAACCTCTAAAATTAATGTTTTGTAACATTATGTCAGCGATCCTCAATATAACTCCGTAATGCTTCGAAATGCTTAACTAAAGACTTTAAATTAAAATCAGTAGGTGATTGATTCCAATCATTATAACAACCAGGTGCAAAACGGCTAAGTACAGACTCAAGTCCAGCTAAAATTGAATCCCTATCTAGAGTATTTTCAAGTAATTTACTTCTAATTTGAGAAGGTAAATCAGTTATACGGCCTACTTTTGTTACGTTTGAGAAATCATTGTATAATGTTTCGCCAAAAACTAGAACCTGCTTACCAAGCATGGCCGCCTCTAAAGTAATTGTACCCTGAATTGAAAATACCAAAGCAGCTTTCTCTATAAATAATCGAGATGAAGCATAAGGTGAAACAATTTCGACATTAGGGAAATTTTTCAGTCGATTAAATTGGAATAAAGAATAATTATCCGCATCTATTTTATGCACTTTTACTAATAGTTTATGCGATGGCGGGGCTGATCTTGCAATTGATTCAATAACGTTAAATTGATTAGAGAAAAATGGTGCCCAAACATCAATTGCCATTTCTGGTTGCATATGTAATCCTATAAACATAAATGGAGTGTTTGGGGGATTCATTAGCATTGTTCTACCCTGAAGAAATATTAGGTTAACTTTTCTTCTAAAATAATCCAAAAATGATTGACTAATAGATCGTCTTGTGTATTTATCATGTTTAAAATTTAAATAGTTCTTTACAGAAATTAACAAGTTCGATACTCTGTTAGGTACTTTCTCTATTATCGATTTAATGTTATTTTCTGTTTTTATCGTAGGTGCTTCTAGTATGTAAGTTTCAAAATCTGATAAAGTTTTTTCTGCTAAAATCTTTAAGTTAGATTTAGAAATTTCTAATGCTGAAAATGTTTTACTATTATCAGTTGTTGTAGAAAAACCTGTTAATCCTTTGGGTAAAACAGAAAAACTTAAAGCAAACCATGGGATTTTAATTTTTTTGGCGATAGCTAATGACATACTACTATGAAAACCATCAAACCCACTGACAATAAGAGATGGCTTCAATTCTAGAAATAATTTTTCCATTTGCAACCCGACAAATGATGCATATGCAAGCGCTTCGCTATATGGAATAGAACACAAAAAGGAATCACCCATTATCATATTATGAATAGTCGGAACACCGTCTGTCTCTAATCCCGATAAAAACTCAATGTTGGGATATGGTAGTATAAGGTTAGGTTTTTCCCGAACACAATATAGATTCAAGTAATTTTGCTCTTCTAAAATATCATTTCGAAAATAACTTGGATGAAGGAGATGACAAAAAGAAAAATTACTTCGCCTTTTAATTGGCTCCCATAAAATATTTATCACATGTAAGCCATAACCTGCTGTTAATATTTTAAATTCACTGTTACTTTTCATATACTAAATACACAATAATAAATGTTATCTAAAATATTCACCCAAGAAAATTATGGTTATTTATCACTTTCTAGCTTCTATATAAACTGAAATCTGAGGATAAGTCTGGTCGAAATACATTAAATCTCTCATCCAAACTTCTTTACTTTGGCCATATCCTGATCTGTAAATATTTGTAAAACCTGCCATTGTTAAATACTGCTTTAGTTTCTCGAAATTCCACCAGCAAATATGGTCCCCAGGAGAATTAATATTAAAAACCAAATCACTAGTTAAATTATTTAATAATTCGGTAGGTTGATTTTTTGAAACAATTATTAATTCTCTAATGTCATCGCTAGTATATTTTAAACTGCATTTTGTTTGTGAATAAATTGATTTAGGAGTTGCAACATGAAATAACCATTTATCATATGGCGTCATTGGATTCAATCCTTTTTTAAAGGTCTTTTGAAAATCTTCATCATCATAAAAATACCACCAATCATTATCTAATCTTTCCATTGCATCCCAGTCTAAATCAGCACATGGTCCAGTAGATATTCGGAATACCCCCCCCTTTTTCAAACATCGATAAACTTCACTAAAAAGATTTTTGTTCGCATAATCTGGTATGTGTTCTACAACATGAGAACAATAAAAGTTTTCTACTGTATCAGACATAATAGGAAGTCTAGAATCTTTTACTAGATCATGATGTATACAAGGAGCCTGAATGGAGGCAAATTCAGGTGATTGTGCAGGTAAGTCTATATTTGTCCAACAAGGATGAAACCAGCTGCCTGCCCCAATATTGAAAAAATGGTTTTTTGCTTTTTCAACACTGCCAAATTTTTTTACATATTCATTAACGGTTATATTAATTGAACTAGGTCTTTTATAAATCATAATAAAGGGTTTTAAAAATTTAATAATAATTTTATAATAAAGAAGTTTAATTGGAATTAAAGTTCGAGAGATTTTAAATTAAGAAAGGTAAAGAAAAGAATTTAGTTTCATGAATTTATTTTAGTTTTAACTCCTGATTTTATAAATTTCGTCCATTGTTAAAAAAATTAAACCCTAGTTGTATCTCGAGATTTTTTGCAAATAAATTATTGATTATTTTAGTTAATAAATTAATTTTTTCGATCGACTTGATGTTTTCTATTACTAATATGATTTAATTATAGTAGTTTTTTATAACCTAGAACAGTCTCAGCCCACAGCCAATCAAACTCTGTATCAATATCGATACTTTCGGCCATGTTTTCACTAATCAAGGGAAGCATATCATTGCTAAAAAATGAGCGATCTTTTCTCAAAGTATTTGGTGACACTAGATAAAATGACCCATTAATTACATATGCACTTGTTAATTCCTGTGAGCGTAACTGTAAATTACTACTTGCAATAAAAGGCTGCAAAACCCCGTCTTCAATTTTAAAACACCACATTGGATGTGATTCTGCAGGAGACATGCCTATTACCGAACGTTGCTGGTGATGTCTTTCAAAAAGCTTAATGCCTTTTAGTAAAGTTTCACGAGAACGAAAAGGTGTTGTTGGTTGTAGCAATAATAATCCATCTATTTTTCCCACTTCATTTTCATACCAATCCAAAGCGTGGATCGCAGCATCAAATGTTGTAGCAATGTCATTTGAGAGTTTTTCAGGACGAATCCATGGCACCAACGCTCCAAAACCTCGAGAAATTTCTGCAATTTGTTCATCATCAGTAGAAACTAGTATGTCGACTATATCAGATATACCTTTTACAATTTCAATGCTCCATACAATTAAAGGTTTTCCTCCTAAACTCCGTATATTTTTTCTCGGAATTCTTTTTGACTCCCCTCTGGCAAGTACAAGTGCTAAAATTTTCATTATTTTAAAAATTGACTTATTACTTTCAACCCAGATTTTCCACTTTTTTCTGGATGAAACTGGCAACCTGTAATATTTCCCTTTTTAATTACGGCAGGTATATTATGTCCGCCATATTCACAGTAAGCAAGCAGATTTGATTGATCGACAGGAAGTGCCATAAATGAATGAACAAAATAAAATGTTTCACTAGATTTTATTTCCTGAAGTGGAGTACAAAGCCATGTATTTTTGCTCTTAGGTATGATTAAATTATTCCAACCTATATGAGGACTCTTCAACAATCTACCATCACTATCACAAATAGGTATAGGGATTACTCTTCCGGTTATTAATCCAAGACCTGCAGTGATTCCATATTCTTCACTTACATCAAGCAACATTTGCATTCCTAAACAAATCCCCAAGAGTGGTGTATTATTTACAACTACTTCATGAATAATTGACTCGAGTTTATGATACCTTAACTCTTTCATACCTTCAGAAAAGGACCCTACACCGGGTAGTACCACATGAGATGCATCAAGGATTAGTTTAGGATTAGATGTAACTTCAACTCTAGCCCCACAATGTTCAAACGCTCTACTCACGCTAAGTAAATTACCGACTCCATAATCAATAATAGCAACACTATTACTTTTCATAGTTTCTAATTTTAATACCTCCAGCTAATGCAGCTGAACGAATATCAGCTATTGAAAATCGGTTGTAATGGAGTATATCTGCAATTGCAGCCGCATCAGCACCTCCTTTATTTATAATACTAATTATATCGTCAGGCTTGCCCATTCCTCCACTAGCAATTACAGGTATTCCAATTACATTTGTGATTGATCTTGTAAGTTCAATATCAAACCCTTTGCGTGTACCTTCCCGATCTATAGATGTTAAAAGAATTTCACCCGCCCCCAACTCTACACCTCTGCAAGCCCACTCGATTACATCTAGACCACTTCTTTCACGGCCACAATCAGTATAGACCTCCCAATTTCCTGAAGGTTGCTGTTTTGCTTCAATTGAAAGAACCATACATTGTGAACCAAACTTACGGGAAACTTCTCGAATCAATTTTGGACGGTTTACTGCTGCAGTATTAATTGCAACTTTATCAGCACCCGCACGAAGCAAGTCTTTTACATCGTCTAGATTTCGGATTCCGCCGCCAACTGTAATAGGTATAAAAACCTCATCTGCCGTCCTTCGAGCAATATCAATTAATTTACTGCGACCATACAAACTTGCCACGATATCGATGTATAGTAATTCGTCAGCTCCTTGCTGATAATATTTTCGAGCAAACTCCTGAGGATCCCCAATAATCCGAAGCCCTTCAAGATGAACACCCTTAATCAAGTTAGGGCCTTTAATATCCAAACGAGCAATAATTCTCTTATTTTTCATTATGATACTCCCCTAAATTCAGACCGCAGGGTTAGTTAATAATTTTTATTAATTTGAACCTCAAGTATGAAAAAGCAAACCCGCAGAAAGTTTAGTTACGCTTTCAAAGCTAAAGTAGCCCTGGAGGCCGTCAAGAATCAGCAAACACTGGCAGAACTGGCCAAGAAGTTCGAAGTCAACCCGGTGATGATCTCCAAGTAGAAGGCTGAGTTTTTAGAGAACCTATCGGCCACTTTTGAACGTTCAGAGTCGACAGATAATCAAGATCAGGACGCGGAGAAACTGTATGCTGCCATCGGCCAATTGAAGGTCGAGAATGAATTTTTAAAAAAAGTTGCAAGAAGTTTGGCATCGAGATTTAAGGGTTCAACTAGTGCAACCACGTGCTTCAAAAATTTCTATCCGCAAACAGTGTGAGCTTTTATCCGTGAACCGAAGTCAGATTTATTACAAACCAGTTTCTGAAAAACCGGAGAATATCAAGATCATGCACTTTTTGGACCAGCATTTAACCAAACATCCGACAGAAGAAGTAAAATCAATGGTGCTGCTTTTAAGATCCATGGGCTACCCCATTGGTCCAAAGCGTATCCGTCGTTTGTTCAGGGTCATGTGCAGAGAAACGATTTACAAGCGTAAGAATCTGACCAAGAGTGGTCTAAAAGCGTTCATCAAACCTTATTTACTGGGGAGATTAAACATTACCCTGCCAATCAGGTCTGGTGTACCGACATTGCCTACCTGCCGATGAAAAGAGGCTTTATGTACATGACGGCCATTATCGATGTATACAGTCGTGAGATTGTAGGCTGGAGCATCAGCAACTCAATGAGTGCGCAGTGGTGCAAGAATGTACTGGAGAATGCCATTGCTACCCATGGAAGGCCTGAGATCATAAACAGTGACCAGGGTAGTCAATACTCCAGCGCTCTGTGGACACAATACGTGGAGCAGCAGGGTATCCAACTATCGATGGATGGTAAAGGCCGGGCATTGGATAATGTGTGGATTGAACGGTTCTGGAAATCCTTGAAGTACTACTATGTGTACTTAAACCCCGTCGATGATGGTTTTGAACTTTATGGAGGCGTTCAAAACCACATCGACTACTACCATCAAAAAGTCTATCATACCACCTTGCAAAAACCTCAAGATCAATATGATGAATCCATGAAAAAGGCTGCCTAATGAATCGTTTTATAACCCTAAATCTTAACTTAACAAACACCCCTTTTGGTCTTAAATGTAGGGAGTATCATACATTATGAAATATTAATATCATTTTCTAACCAGATAGGACATCTTAATTCCCATTTATCATTTTTCTTTTGCCATATATGATCAGATCGCCAACTATCAATAACCTCGTTTACTTCCTCATTAGTAATGGAGCAAAATTCTAAAAATTCTTTATAATATTTCCTGGGGAACTCATGATCGTATCTCCTAACGAGTGCTATACCTTCTTCTCGTGTAATTTTACCATCACGTATTTCGTGCGCAGCATCGGAAGTAGTCCTACCAATTCCAAATTTTATATATGACAGATAGTAGTGAAACCCATCAATTTGATCATCAAGACTTGCATATTTGGAATATGTTCCTTCGGAGCGCTCTGTATTTGGAGTAAATCCAAAATTCTCACGGCAGTAATAATAATTTTCTTGCGGGTCCCAAAATTTATAATACCCAAAGAAGTGAATTTGTGTACCATTTTTAGTAATTTCATCAAAAGAAGGTGACATAAAAGGAACAAGATCACTCATAGAAACCCCATGATCAGCCCAAAATTCAGGTGGTAAGCCGGAAAAATAATGTTTATCATGATCTTGAATTTCCCGCGTAGCACAAAAAGCATTTTTCATATCTCCACCATATTCTACTTCGCCATTTTCCCCGTACATTATTAATTGTACATTATACTTCAAAGCCATATGAAGTGGAAAGTTAGTTTGTCCATAAATAAAAGGCTGAAATGGATCTCCAAGGTGCTTAAAAGAGAGGTTTGTTAATCTTTTTGTTACTTGTGGATTTGGTGTACCTAAAATGTGATTGAAACCGGATGCTATAAACGAATCAAGATTTTGTCTCCCGATTAAAGTTGCCTTTAAAGGCGCCCAAGTAACTGCTAATGGGTTCATCCCGTACTTATATTTTAATTGATGAGCCACAAAACTCCCATCTTTCCCACCACTACAAGGCACAATAACATCATATCCACCGTTACTTTTTCTGTATTTATTACAAAGTTCGATGAGCTCTTTTTCTCGAATATTCCAATCAATTTTTTTACGTTTGTATTCTGCATAATTACATGCAGAACAAACACCATCTGCATCAAACGATATTCTTGGACGTTGATTAGATATAGTGCACTTTTTGCAAAACTTAACCTCTTTAGGAAGATTATACTGTTGAATTAAATTTCTTTTCATTTTTAATCTGTGGGTTTTATAAAATATTTATAATCAAAAAATAGTAAATAACTATCTTTATTTTATTAGATATATCAAAATTTATTATTTAAAGATTTAGAAAATAAATCTAAATCATCTGGTCTGCCAACATCTATCCATGTTTCATGCATAGGAAATGCTATTGTACGCTTGTCTTTCTTCATCAAACATTCGAATAAGGTTGTCATATCGAATATGGTATTAATTTCAATTTCATCTAATGAGTCTGGAGACAAAGCATAAACACCAGCATTAATATAATTTCTTGAAACAGGCTTTTCCTCAAGTCCTATTATATCAATACCCTTTGTTTTCACTATACCAAAAGAATTTTGCAATTCATGAATTCGAACAGCCATTGTAGCAGTAGCTTCATAAAGATTGTGAAAATCAAGTAATTGAGCATAATGTACATCAGTCATTACATCGGCGTTGGTTACAATAAAAGGCATATCTGGACGAGGATTAAGAAGCCTTAGTGCGCCTGCAGTACCTAAAGGGGTTAACTCACGTAAATATTCAATTTTGACGTCGAGTCTTTTACCATCTCCAAAATATTCCTCAATTACATTGCCGAAATGATGGATAGCAATAACAAAATGATTGAAACCCTCTAACTTTGCTCGATGAATTAGATGTTCCATAATCGGTTTACCAGCCACCTTGATCATTGGTTTTGGGCAATTTTGTGTGTATGGCATTAGCCTTGTCCCCTTTCCCCCAGCCATAATCACCATTATATTGGATCTATTAGCTTTAGTATTCAATTCATCCCAAAGATTTAAACCAACTACTTTATTATTTTCATCTACTATAGGAATTTGATGAATTTTGTTGAGATGCATGAGATTTAAAACTAATTCGCGGCTCAATTCAGGAGTTACAACTAATGGATTACGACGAATTATGCTTGTAATTGGACTGTTTAGATTGAGCCCTTTTAATAAACCTCTCCGAATATCGCCATCAGAGATAGTACCTTCAAGTTTTTCGAATTCATTTATTACTAATACAATTTTTAAGGTTGATTCAATAAGATTTTGTATTACATCCTGAATAGTAGAATCTGTTTTAAGTAAAACTTTTTGCCATTGTTGCATTTAGTTCAAATTTTTATTTATGATAGATCATAGAATGATTTCTTTATACTAGTCCTTAAATCATAATTTCTTAAAACTGCAAGGATTTTTTCACTTGCTCCACCATCGCCATATGGATTTTTGGTAATACTCAAATTTATTTGAAATTCTTTTGAATAAATTTTATTTAATGCGTCTAATATACTATTTGCATTTGGCTCGCAATCCAAAACACTTATAGCTTTTAACCTACCCTTTTGTCGGTCCCCAATATTTATTGTAGCCTTTTTAAAACTAGGCGCTTCAATTAGCCCACTTGATGAGTTGCCAACTACCGCATCTACCTGTGCAATAGTTGAAATATACCGTAGCTGACCCATAGAGGTAAAGGCTTTGGCATGTGGTCGTTTGGAAACATAATCTTTTATCATCGCTGAAATGATTTTCCCATTTTTATCGGCATTTGGCATAGTAAAAAAAAGATTTGTTTCTTTCAATGCATCCAGCGCGAAGAATAATTCTTTCATCTGTGGAACTACAGTGGAATGTTCAAGCGTAACAGGATGAAATGTAATTAAAAGATTTTTTTTCCCAAACTTAAAATCCAAATAATTTTCCAACTCTTCCCTGCCTAGAAGCTGCAATTTGTTAATACTATCTACCCCCAAACCTCCTACCAAAAAGACACATTCAGGATTCTCGCCCAATTGAATCACTCTTTTACGATATTCATCATTAGCTACAAAATGTATATTAGACATTTTTGTAATAGAATGTCTAAATGCTTCATCAAAAGAACCTTCTGTAACTTCTCCACCATGTATATGTCCAATTGGAATACCCCTAATCATTGCAGCAGTAGCAGCTGCAAAAATTTCGAATCGATCACCTAGTAATACTACTAGATTTGGTTTTAGAATTTCAAATGCATCCGCAAAACTAATCATTCCAAGTCCAACGGATTTAGTCAAACCAACTGAAGTATCAGAACTCATCAACATTTCAACTTTGTGATCAATCATAAAGCCATCATCTTCAATGTCTTTATATGTCAACCCATATTCCGGAGATAAATGCATTCCAGTAACAACAATTTGGAGTTTCAAATCTGAGTATTGTAGGATTTCTTGCATCAACCACCGAAGCAACCCATATTCTGCACGACTACCAGTAACAAAACAAATTTTTTTCATAATTCAATCATTTCGTCTTCTTCAAAATCCCGTTTTGCTTTACAACCTATAATTTCATCCCACCGCATTGGGGATATACCATTTCCGGGTCGCTTCGTTGTAAGATTTTGAATCGTAAAAACATCACCTGCATTAATAAACTTTGAAGCCACAATTGATTTACGAACTACAGACTTGTTTCGTTCCTCACTTTTACTTGTCATCTTTAATCCATTACCAAGAGCTATTTCAATATTACGTATAGCAGAAACCATATCTTTTAGTTCGTTTGGCTCTAAGCTAGCTTTGTGATCTGGCCCCGGTAAATTGCGATCAAGCGTAAAATGTTTCTCGATAACAGCAGCACCAAGCGCAACTGCAGCAATTGCAACTTCTATACCAGCAGTATGATCAGAATAACCAACTTTTACTCCAAAAGATCTGCGGATATTATCCATGGCCAAAAGGTTTACATCAGACATTGGTGTTGGATATTCAGTGTTACAATGTAACACAATCAGATTTTCAAAAGCTGTTCCAGCAGTATGTAATACATTTAAAGCATCTTCAATTTCACCTAATTTTGCCATTCCAGTTGAAATAATAACTGATTTTTTCATGCAACCAATATGTCGTAAATAGGGTAAATTTGTTATTTCACCAGAAGGGATTTTTATATAATCTACACCTAAATCAACAAGAAAATTGATACTATCAATATCGAAACCTGAGCTACAAAATTCAATGTTATGCAGTTTGGAATGCTCAATCAATAATAAGTGCATTTCACGTGTGAGTTCAAGCCTACGTAACATATCATATTGAGATTCAAAAACATTAGATGATTTATTTTGATATTCAGCTTTCTGAGCATTTGGTGTTACAAGAAGTTTTGAAGAAAATGTTTGAAACTTAACCATATCTGCACCAGAAGTGGCGGCTACTTCTATCATCTTTTTTGCTAAATCTATATCACCATTATGATTTACACCAGCTTCAGCAATAATTATTGTTTTTTGTTTATTCATTTTCAATTTTTATATGTTGTTCCTGAAGGCAGATTATGAAACACTATTGCACCTGCGCCTACTATACAATTATTACCAATTAAAATTCCTTGATGTATAATTGCTCCGCTGCCAATGAAAGTTCCAGAACCAATGTAAACACCGCCATTAATTTTTACGCTAGTAGCTATATGACAATGGGATTCGATAGTTGTGTCGTGTTCAATTAGAGCTTGACTGTTAATAATACAATTTTTTCCAATTTTCACATTTGCATTTATCAATGCCATATGCATAACAATTGTACCTGAACCAATTTGTGAATGTCTCGAAACATATGCAGTGGGTGAAATAATAACTGGAAATTTAAAACCTAGTAAAGCTATAGTGTCAAACAAATGAATACGCTTACTCGCATTTTTTATTTGCCCTATTGTTATTAATGCTAATTTATAATGTTGAAAAAGTTTAATTAAAGAATCGTCGTTACCTAATATT
>Ga0194121_10009000_pt1 | contig 12478 bp, 10 predicted proteins | sample TA2MahCa50mmetaG_FD_148609 | JGI IMG/M metagenome (GOLD analysis project Ga0194121, IMG submission 148609) | Freshwater microbial communities from Lake Tanganyika, Tanzania - TA2015020 Mahale Deep Cast 50m | ecosystem: Environmental > Aquatic > Freshwater > Lake | place: Tanzania: Lake...
CATTGATGACTCCGTTCAAGAGACGATTTTTTTGGCCCAAGACGGCCATGACCTGTTCCAGGCTCAGGTTGTGAATATCTAATTTTACTTGGTTTCCAGGCTTGTCGGAAATCAAGCCGTTCAGCATGAGTCTGGACGAATCATGCACGAAGGTGACGGAATCCAGGTCCCAAATTTTCCCATATTTCCGGATTTTACCTCCATCCTCAGAAGCCCAAACTTGATTTCCTACACTGGCCCTAAGGGTATCAATATCCAAAATCCATTGATCGTCCGAAGTCTTGAGGGAACCGTGAAAGAGGGAGGTTTTGAGGCTAGAAGGGTCAGTCCCTGTGAGCCGAAGCGTGGAGGTTTCACGATTCTGAATTTGTTGGTAATTAACTTTTTGAAATATATTTTTTTCATCCTTGTTAAGGCTATCCAATTGACAATGAACCAACAGCGTATTTCCAAGGTATTCAGTTCGAATGGAAATTTTTCGGGCAGCCCACCCCCGCCAATTTGCCGTTCCAATATCCAATCGAATGCCTCTGTTCCAATAAAGGTCTGAACCCGGTTCTGGCATCGACCATTGAAAGTTACCTTTCAAATTAGAGCTTTGGACCGGAGGTGCGTGGAAGAAAAAGGGAAGGTAATCCTCAAGATTATTGATTTTGAAGTAGGCGTGAAAAGGGATTTCCTTTCCGCTATAGGCCGTATTGCCAAGAAGAAATTCGCTTACCTGGTCGAGGGCTTGAGTGACATGTTCGGATCTATTGAGCCCAATGGTATGGATGCTGTCCTCGTTGATGGTAATTTGGATGGCCTGGCCTGGGCTCTTTCGATCTAATTTTAGACTTGCTTGCCGTATCGGCAGGCTTTGTTGTTGGCATAACAATGCTCCATTCGCCAAATCAACCTGGATCAATTGACCAGAGTCCTTAAAGTTGAATTCGCCTAATGCACGCAGGGGTCCACAAATTTCAGGGATGGATGGAAATTGAAAATTAAGGTTCCCATGGCCAGCGATGGATACCGCTCGTCCATTGCTGAACCGGGTATTCCAACCAAATCGGAGTTGGTGCGTGGAATCCTGAAGGTCAAGTTGTCCGGCAAGGTTGTTGTTATGCCAATTCACCCGAACATCCAGGTTCCTGAATGATTCCTTTTCCCAAACGACAGAGTCTGTTTTTATTTGAAGGTTGAGGTGGTTGGGCTTATGCAGTGACCATTGGGCTATCGTTGGCCCAAGGCCGATTACTCCGGGCATCAGGTATGTATTGAGTTGTGCAGTTCCCGCCCATTGAGATAGTGGGGCTAACCGATGTGCGATAAGTTGGAGGTTGCTAGTTCCACAGTTGCCTTGGGCTTCGGCAAAGAAACCTAAGGTGTTTTGGTGAAGTCTACCCTTCAAGGTCCATTGCTGGGAATCAGGCATATAGGCTTGGATGGAACGGACACTCCAAGCAGGGGAAAGGGGAATGAGCCCGGAACTCAAATTATGTTGAATCCTTTGCCAAATTTGATCCCATTGAGAATTTGCGTGCAATGACCATTTTAATGCGAGTGTTGTATCGGTCCCATCTGAACCAGATTGCAGGGAATTGCCGTGGATAGATGGACGCCATTGTCCCGTAGAATTCAGGGTGAAACTACCGGCCATATCCGCTTTCAAATCCATCCATGAAAGAAGGCCTTGAGTCCATTCCACAGAGGGGCAATTCATGGACAAAGCAGGCCAAGGCTGGGAGGCTGGTATCCAACGATTCAAATGACCCTCTGTAAGATGAACGCGGGTATTTCGTGCGACTATCGACGAGGCTGAATCTAGAACCAAGGAGGGAATGAACAATACGGCTTCTGGATGGTCCACACGTATGGTTCGGGCCATGATTTTGCCGTTGGGCCATCCCGCAATGAATCCACTTGCATGAAACGGCATAGGGTTACTGACGGTGAATTGTTTCATAGCGCACTTAAAGCGCCATCCCGAAGGATTCGTCCTGATCTGAGTTAGGGCTAGGCCGGTGGTTTTCCGTGGAGCAAAGCCGGCAATGGTTGGATACCCCGTGATCTGCCAGTCTATTTGCTTGATAAACGCACGTTTCAAGGTTAGCACCCATCTTTGGCGTTCCCTCCTTGGAGATTTTGGGATTCGTTGCCAGAGGCAATCCCAATTGCTTCCTTGTATTGGATGATTCTCTACGAAGGAGGAATTTGCGATGAGATGAGGATGGACTACCACCGTGGCCTGGTCCACGGTCAAAGTGCTCAGGTCTATTTGCCCTCGAAAGGGGTTGATGGCTTTCCAGGACAGATCCAATTGGTGTATCTTCAAAAGTGTATCGTCTTGGCAACCCCTCACCGCGATCCTCCCCAAGGTTAGCCTGTTCCAGCCTAATTCAAAACTTTCGATTTGAACCTCTGAACCCAGACGCGCAGATAGTTCTTTGTTCACCAACCCCAGGACCCAACGTTGACCGGGCCTTGTACCCATTAAGATTCCAAGGGACATTAGTGTCAAAACCAAAATCAAGACCACCGCAAGGCCAACTGCAAGAAGCGCCTTGCGGACATGACGATGTTTAAGGGCTTTGGGAGGGGGCACTGAGGTATCCATTTGGGGATTAAGAAATCCTATGGAATGAAAATTTGCTTTTAACCGGAGGTCACCTTCTTTTTAGGAATGCGCTATCTTTCATCAATTTGGTGCAAAGCTATGGAATTTAGGCCATTTTTGCAGGGATTAAGCTCGTGGTTTTACCTTTTTTGCAAAAGGAACGATTTGAATAACGCTAACAAATCCTTATTCTGATGCCTTTGATTCTCGCCATCGAAAGTTCCTGCGATGATAGCTCCGTGGCCTTGCTGCAAGGGAATCGTTTGATTGGGATGAAGCAATCAGGGCAGAAGGAACATACACGATTTGGAGGGGTCGTTCCAGAGCTGGCATCCCGAGCCCATCAGGAATGTTTGTCTCTGATGCTTAATGATTTGATGCGTGATACTTCAACCTCCTGGTTCGATATTCAAGTCATTGCCTACACCCGCGGTCCAGGATTGATGGGGGCATTGATGGTCGGGGCAGCGTTGGCCAAAGGCCTAGCTTTGTCGCTTGATGTTCCTTTGATCGGGGTAAACCATTTGCACGGTCACTTGGTGTCGCATTTTGTGGAGCAGGAGCCTGATGAGGGTATTTTCCCTATGCTATCCCTGACGGTTTCCGGGGGTCACACCCACCTTGTTTGGTTGGATTCGTGGCTGGAGGGACGTATCCTTTGCGAAACCTTGGACGATGCAGCAGGGGAGACCTTTGACAAATGCGCCAAAATGCTGGGGCTCCCTTATCCCGGTGGGCCTGTTTTGGATCGCTTGGCTTCTCAGGGGAACCCTGGGGCGCATACTTGGCCCATGCCTCAATTAGGGAATGCGTCATACAGTTTCAGTGGATTGAAAACCAGTGTTTTGTATTATCTAGCAAAGCATCAACCGAACCTTTCTGATTGCGCGGAGTCGTCGTTACACGACCTATGCGCTTCCATTCAGGCCAATGTTGTGGAAGCCCTTATGAAGCCTGTCAAGCACTACGCCCGTCAGATGAAACCGCGTAGTTTGGGTCTGGCTGGCGGGGTAGCGGCGAACTCGCTGTTGCGATCTCGCATGTTGGCTTTGGGCGAACAATTGGGCTGTGCCGTTCATATTCCGCCCTTGAGTTGGTGCACCGATAACGCAGCGATGATTGCGGCATCAGCCCGAATTCTGTTGGAGCAAGGGGTTATCCATTTAGAGGCTTTGGGCGAGAAGCCTTTGCCCCGCTGGCCTTTGATGGACTACTTTCGGGACTTGTCTTCCTTAAACCTGAGCCAAAAGAGCGGGTCATAACGCTGTGCCAGATTCACCGGATTCGTTATCATCGCGGGAAGGGTTATCCGCCCAGAAAGCCTGGGAGCTTGAGTTGCTCGCTGATTTTGCCAACGAACAGACTCGCAACCGGGCCTTTACGCGGTTGATGGAGCGTTACCGCAAAGCCTTGTACTGGCATATCCGGCGTATGGTATTGGACCATGATGAAACGGACGATCTGCTGCAAAATACTTTTATTCGTTGCTATCAAAGCTTGGACCGCTTCGAGGCCCGTTCCGGCTTATACACCTGGTTGTACCGGATTGCCACCAATTTGTGCCTTTCGCATTTGAATCAAAGAAAACGCCGACGCATACTATCCCTCAGCAATGATACTGTCCGTATGGAAGCGGAGCTAAAGCGAGTGACTCCCCAGGAGCGTATGGGTTCGGCGGAGTATTTGCTGGAAAAGGCCTTGCTTAGGCTACCTCCCAAACAGCGCTTGGTTTTCCAGATGCGGTATTACGATGAGATGCCTTACGAGCAAATGTCGGAAATTTTAGGGACGAGTGCAGGGGGCCTCAAGGCCTCCTATCACTTGGCCTTCAAAAAAGTCGAGTCAATCTTAAAGAGTCGTTAAACCAACCCCCACGTTGCAATGTCCATAAGTCATCCTTCCAAAGTCATGGATCTTAACCATCAGTCCAAAATGCCCTTCAAGCAAGATTATCCCGTTCCCGATGGGTATTTTGACCAATTGTCCCAACGAGTCCTAGCTCGTATGGAAGGGGTCAGGAAGTTGGAAGGGGCTAGAAACGAGAATATGGTTGGGTGGCCTAGCGCATGGTTGCTTTTCCAAGGTCTTCGTGGTTCGAGGCCAACCATGGCTTGGGCAGTTGCTGCGTTCTTGGCTTTGGTTGTTGGGGGTTGGTTTCTTGGGGAGGTTTGGTGGTCTCGCATGAATCCGACCTTTCAGGCCACGGCACCATCGGATTTTTTCGCAGAGGTAAGAATTGAGGAGGTCTACGAAGCAGTCCATCAAGAGACCAGCATGGAACTTATTGAGGAGGTGGTGGAAACTGATCCCGCTTGTCGCAATTTGCTTATGACTTTGGTTGACGAGATGAACCACGAGCCTGTTTCTTTGGAAGAAGCCGTTCAGACCCTTCCGAACGACTTAAGCGTTTTGGTGGAGGCAGCGGAGATTGAAATTTAAGGGCCTATTTCAATAATAAGTAATTATATATTTTAAAATCAATTAATTAGATCAAAAATTTATTTATAAAATCAATGCCATGTTCAAGTACCTGTTGTTCTTCGCAATGTTATTGCCCTTGTATCCTGCCTTGGCCGAAAGTCTGCCTCAGGAAAGAATCAAAGCGGCACGGGTTGCCTACCTAACCAAAGAGTTAAGTCTAAGTCCGGAAGAAGCCGAGAAATTCTGGCCGGTGTATAACCAATATGATGGGCAGCGCGAGGACCTGCGGAACCGCATTCGGGACTTGTTGGAGGAAACCCGGACAAGAGGATATTCAAGCGACGATAAAGCCAATGCTGCCTTGGATGAAATGCTCAGTATCCGCGAGCAAGAGTTGCAACTTGAGCGGAATTTTCGCAAATCCATGCAGGGTATTTTGCCGGCACGTCGATTGGTGGTTTTACATCAAGCCGAACGGGAATTTCAGAAAGAACTGATTCGACGTATTCAAGATCGAAGGGAGCCTATGCGTCCCAACCGCGGCAGGCGCTAAGTTTGCCTATGTGGAGCATAGCTATCTAAGGGATTTATTCAGAAAGCATTTGGCTCCCACTTCGCCTTGGTCCATGGCGTTGGAAGTGGATCGTGCGGAAGGATCCTATATCTACGATCACCGGGGCAAGGGGTACTTGGATTTCATCTCGGGCATTTCGGTGAGCATCCTGGGGCATCGGCACCCAAAGGTTCATCATGCGGTAACCGGGCAATTGGAACGGTACTGGCATACGATGGTCTACGGTGAGCATGTGCAACACCCCCAAGTCCGTTTGGCGACCTTGTTGCATCAATGCCTGGGCCCATCGTTTGATCAGGTTTATTTGGCTAATTCCGGTGCTGAGGCCATCGAAGGGGCTATGAAATTGGTCAAAAAAGTTAGCGGCAGGACCCGTTTGGTTTCCTTTCGGAATGCCTACCACGGGGGGACCCAAGGGGCTTTAAGCCTGCTCGGGTCGGAGATGTACCGCAGCCCGTTCCGTCCATTGTTGCCGGAGACTTATTTGTTGGAATACAACGACGAGGCTGGCCTGGATTTTCTGGATGAGCGGGTGGCCGGGGTTTTTGTGGAGGCTGTGCAAGCCGAAGCTGGTGCGGTGCCGGCGCAATCGGGTTGGCTCAAGGCCCTGGAAGCACGATGCCGTCATTTTGGGATCGCCTTGGTATTCGACGAAATCCAAACAGGACTTGGACGATGCGGGACTTGGTTTGGTTTTCAGCATGACGGTATTGTCCCGGATGTGGTGGTCATGGCCAAAGGCCTGGGAGGCGGTTTGCCCATTGGGGCCTTTTCGGCATCTTCCTCCATGATGAAGCATCTGGCCGAGGATCCGCCCCTGGGACACTTGACCACTTTTGGAGGCAACCCGGTTTGTGCAGCCGCTGCGGTGGCGGTGATTGAGGTTATCCGGGACCAGGATTTAGCCTCCAGGGCTTTGCAAGCTTATGGGATTTTGGTAGAAAGGGTGAAGCAATGGTCGCTTGAAATAGGAATTCCAATTCAATTAAGCGGTAGGGGATTGCTTCTTGGGTTGGAATTGGAGCAAGACCCGGTTCGGACCAGGGAATGGATTGCTCGATGTTGGGAGGCTGGGCTTTTGGTAGACTGGTTTTTGTTCAACGAGGGGCGGCTTCGCTTGGCCCCGCCACTCAATATTTCCGACAGCCAATTGCATGACGCCATGGATATCCTCCGTAAGGCTTGGGGGTAGGGTCCTTACCTTTGTAGCCTGATGGAATCATCATGAAATTATTATCATACCGATCATCCAGGGGAAAGGATAGGGTAGCCTTGTGGGCTGCAGGTCAGGCCTGGGATGCTGCCGCTTGGAATTCTCAATGCGGACCCGATATGGCCTTGCTTTTGGAGCAAGGGGAGGCCGCCATGGATGCCTTGCGGTCCTTGGAGCAGAAGGTGCTTCAAGGGAATGTCCCCATGGAGCCGGTGGTCTTGGAGGCCAGGGATTGGCTAGCTCCGGTTCCCAGGCCTGCCTCTTGTCGGGATGGTTACGCTTTTCGACAGCACGTGGCCGCGGCTCGCCGGAATCGGGGGGTCGATATGATTCCTGAATTTGACCATCAACCGATTTTTTATTTCACCAATCATCAGGCGATCATCGGGCCTGGGCCTGTGTTCTGCATGCCGGATCATTTCCGGCAATTGGATTTTGAGTTGGAAGTGGCGGTGGTAATCGGAAAGGCTGGTCGGAATGTTCACGCCAAGGATGCCGACCGCTACATTGCCGGGTACACCATCATGAACGATTGGAGTGCTCGAACCCTGCAAATGGAAGAAATGTTACTGAGCCTGGGTCCCGCCAAGGGCAAGGATTTTGCAACCGCCTTGGGCCCGTACCTGGTCACCCCGGACGAATTGGAGGCCTGGGTGTGTCCACCCAAAGAAGGTCATACCGGCCGCTCTTTGGCCCTGGAAATGGTGGCCAGGCTTAACGGCGAGGAAGTATCGCGGGGTAATATGAGGGATATGGACTGGACCTTTGCCGAAATCATTGAGCGCTGTGCGTACGGAGCTTCCATCATGCCCGGCGATGTCATTGGATCAGGTACGGTGGGGACCGGTTGCTTCTTGGAGCTTAATGGAACCGGTCGGCGACTCGATCCGGAAGGTTACCAACCCCGCTGGTTGGCGGCAGGGGATGTAATGGAATTGGAAATTACCGGACTGGGTACCCTGACCAACACGGTGGTGGCGGATACGGATGCCTTTTCGATCCTGGCGCTCAAGAAGCCTTCGTTATGAACGAAACGCCCAACCCGTCGGTTATGTCTTGGCATTTTGAAGGGTGGGATCCCGCCAATCTGGACACGCCCTCGGTTCAAAACCTGTTGCATGGCGCTGTTGGACCCAGGCCTATAGCGTTAGCCTCCACCATCAACCTTAAGGGGCAAGTGAATTTGTCGCCCTTTAGTTTCTTTAATGTTTTCAGTGCCAAACCTCCGGTTTTGATTTTCTCACCCGCACTGCGCGTGCGTGACGGAAGTTCCAAACATACCTTACTCAATGTTATGGAACTTCCTGAGGTCGTCATTCAGGTGGTTCCTTTTGCGATGGTGGAACAGGTCTCTTTGGCTTCCTCGGAATTTGCCGAAGGGGTCAATGAATTTCAAAAGGCTGGCTTGACGGCGTTGCCTTCGCTAAAGGTAGCCCCGCCCAGGGTGGCCGAATCGCCAATTCAAATGGAGTGCAAAGTTTTGGAAGTGAAGCCGTTGGGTTCATCAGGCGGGGCAGGGAATTTGGTGATTTGCGAGGTGTTATATTTTCATGTGGCCCGCGAGGTGATTTTGCCCACGGGGTCTATCGACCCTTATGCCGTGGATGCCGTGGCCAGATTGGGAGGGGATTGGTACACCCGGTCGTCCATGGGATTGTTCCAAGTAGAGAAGCCGGTCCGTACCTGCGGGATCGGGGTGGACGCATTGCCTCCATGGTTGAGAGAAACCGGGTGCCTGGACGGTAACCGATTGGCCCGTCTGGGTAACCAGCCCACCATACCGAACCCGGAGCGATGCAGGGAAATTTTTAAGGAGCAATTTCCAGATTGTTCTTTCGATCCTCAAAGCCCGGAAGGTCGCAGGGAATTGGCGAAGGCGATGAGGCAGCTTCTGGATCAAGGCCGAACGGAGCATGCTTTGGCATTGGCGATGATCAGTTCTGGCGCAGCGGAGGATTAGTCAGCAAAGTTGATGGCGGTATGGAAATCCATGCTGGATTGAAAAGACCCAAGTTCGAAAAGAAATAAAATTGGAAAGACTCAAGATTAAATAAACCCAGGATGGATGCGAGCAAGGGTTGGTTGATTTACGGAGCAACAGGTTATACCGGTCGCCTGATTGTGGAGCATGCTGTTTCGCAAGGATTGCGTCCTGTGTTAGCAGGTCGTAACGAGGCCAGGGTCCGTGATCTGGCATTGGTCTACGGTTTGGACTACAGGGTGTTTGGTTTGGATGACCCGAATGCTGTGGATGCGGGCCTGCAAGGGATTGAAATGGTTTTGAATTGTGCAGGGCCTTTTGTGTACACTTACCGTGCGATGGCAGAAGCCTGTCTGCGCATGCTTGTGCATTATTTGGACATTACGGGGGAATTGGCAGTCTTGGAGGGATTGCACCGCATGAACGATCAAGCCAAGAGGGCAGGTATTGTTTTGATGCCGGCCACCGGCTTTGATGTGGTTCCTACGGATTGTATGGCGATGCATTTGGCCGAGCGTTGTCCTGACGGGGATCGTTTGTTGCTCGCCTTCGGAAATTTTGGAAGCCGAATATCTCACGGTACCCTTTCATCCCTTTTGACACGAATTGGTGAGCCGGGGGCAGAACGGGTGGGGGGGGAAATATTGTCGCGACCGGTAGGGCGCCTTTTGGAACGAATTGATTGGGGTGCAAGGAGTTCTTGGTGCATCAGCATTCCTTGGGGGGATTTGTTCACCGCGGGCATTAGCACCGGTATACCCCATATCGTGACGATGACCACTGCTACACGGCGTTTGCATCGAATCCTGCGCTTACAATTTGTTTTCAATCCGTTGTTACGATTGCGTTTGGTTCGCCGCTTCTTGCAGGCCAAGGTGGATCATAAGGTTTGGGGTCCTACCCATCATGAATTGCATCATGGGTACGCCATGGTATACGGTCGAATAACCGGCCCTTCGGGAACCACGGTGGAAGCAAGGTTGCAATTGCCTGAAAGCTATCGTTTAACAGCTTTGACCGCAGTGCATATTGTGCAACGAATCCCCGAACTCAAGCGCAGGGGGACAGTCGGTTTTCTCACCCCAGCCCAGGCTTTTGGACCCGCATTAATCACGGAAATTCCCGCTTGCCGTTACCTCGAGGAGTCCACCGAGGCGAGACCCGCCTTGTAAGTGGCCAAGGCCCGAACTCTCGCTTGGGCATGGTCCACGATGGGGGCAGGATAGGTGAGTTCATCCACTTCCGGCACCCAGCGGCGAATGTAATGCCCTTGGGGATCGAATTTGCGGGTCTGTTCGTAGGGATTAAAAACCCGGAAGTAAGGAGCCGCATCGTTACCGCAACCGGCGGCCCATTGCCAACCCCCAACATTACTGGCCATATCGTAATCCAGCAGATGCGTGGCAAACCAGGTTTCTCCCCAACGCCAATCGATAAGCAAATGCTTGGTCAGGAAACTTGCCACAATCATGCGTACTCTGTTGTGCATCCATCCGGTTTGCTTGAGCTCTCTCATCCCTGCATCCACGATAGGGTAGCCCGTATCTCCTTGGCACCAGCGTTCAAATTCATCCGGATGATTCCGCCATGGAATGTGGTCGTAGGCCGGCTTGAAGGCGCGATCTATGGTATGGGGGTAATGCCACAAAATACTTTGGTAGAAATCTCTCCAAATCAATTCGTTCATAAAGGTATCGCTCAAGGTGATGGCCTTCGAGGCAAGGCTCCGTACCGAAAGGGTTCCAAAGCGAAGGTGCAAACCCAGGCGGCTGGTTCCTTGTAAAGAAGGGATATCCCGCTGTTCGGCGTATTTCCGTAACACATTGGCTTTGATTTGCAATTCCGGCCATGGAATGGTGGAGGTTTGGAATCCCATGTCCCCGAGTGAAGGACCCATGGTCGTCTTGGGTAGAATCGCCCACTGGCGATGATCCTCCTCGGTGATCTGCACAGGTTGGATATCATTTCCGGTGATCAGTTCTCGCCAACGCCTGGCAAAGGGAGAAAAGATGGTGTAGGGTGTTCCGTCCCCTTTGAGAACCCTGCCAGGTTCCATAAGGCAATGATCGGAGGCTGTTGTTACGGAAATACCGTTATTTTGCAGAAGGGTAGTGATGGCCCTATCCCTTTCCAAAGCATAGGGTTCGTAATCCCGGTTCCAGAACACATGGTGCACGGGAAATTCTTCCAAGATCTGTGGCCAGAGGATCGTTGGATACCCGTAATAAACCTTCAAACCACTACCGTAGGCTTGTAATTCGCGGTTTATGGCTTGGAGGGTACGATGAATAAACATAACCCTTGCGTCTTGCTTGTTGTCCAACTTGTCAAGGATGTTTCGGTCGAAGATGAAAATTCCCTGCACCTTGGCCCCGCTGTTAAGAGCCAATTTCAAGGCACGGTTATCGTCCAAGCGCAGGTCCCGACGAAACCAATGCAGATGAACGAATTCGGAACGCATCAAAGATTTTTGAGGTTGGCCATCCCGCCGTCCACGCCCCAGATTTGCCCGGTGACCCATGAGGATTCAGGATCCAAGAGAAACCTCACTGCAGAGGCGGGTTCGGAGGCTTCCCCCACGCGGCCCAAGGGGTGTCTTTTGCCGGAGGCTTCAACCTTCTCGGGGGTGGACAACAGGGACCCTGCGAGGGGGGTGCGGGTCAAAGAAGGGGCGACGGCGTTGAAGCGAATTTGTTGGCCGGCGTATTCGGAAGCCAAGCTCAGGGTCAAGCCTTCCAAGGCTGCTTTGGCCGCAGCGATGGAGCTGTGAAAGGGCATTCCTACACGAGCTGCCACTGTACTCATCAAAACCACCGATGCAGCACCGGCATTTTTAAGAGCGGGTAGTGCGGCTTGGATGCTCTGAACAGCACCCATCAGATTAATGTTCATAGTCTGACGAAAATCTTCCAAACTGGTGCGGTGGAAGGGCTTAAGGGGGATATTGCCCGGCATATACGCCAAACCATGCAAGACTTCCGGTAAAGTTTGGGTCGGTGCTGGCTCTTCCGATAACACATCCCAATACGTCCATTGCTTCACTTGATCTTCCAAGGACTGTCTGCCCCAGGCGTGGACATGGGCGCCGTGTTCTTGCAATTGACGAACGAGTTCTTCGCCTATTCCCGAGGAGGCCCCTACCACCAAGTAGTTGCGTCCGGCAAGGGAAGAAGCCATTAGGAGTTTTTGCCGATTTCCAGAAACTTAAGGAATTCGCCGCGAATGTTTTCTTGCTCAAAAATCCCGGAATAGGAAGCAGTAATGGTGCTGCCTCCATGATCTTGAACGCCGCGCATCGAAACGCAGAGATGGGATGCATCGACGATGACCGCAACGTCTTTGGTGTGAAGGACTTCTTTGAGACCATCTGCAATTTGGTTGGTCAAGCGTTCTTGAACCTGGGGCCTGCGGGCATAGTAGTGAACCAAACGGTTGATTTTCGAGATTCCAATGACTTTGTCGGAGGAGAAATAAGCCACATGGACTTTGCCCACGATGGGTACAAAATGATGCTCGCAATTGGAATGGAAGACGATATCCTTTTCGATCAGCATTTGATTGTAATTGTATTTGTTTTCGAAAAGGGCAATCTTGGGCTTGTTCGCCGGGTTCAGACCGCTGAAAATTTCTTTGACATACATTTTGGCCACCCGGTCCGGGGTGCCACGAAGGCTGTCATCGGTCAGATCC
>Ga0194121_10009005_pt1 | contig 12473 bp, 8 predicted proteins | sample TA2MahCa50mmetaG_FD_148609 | JGI IMG/M metagenome (GOLD analysis project Ga0194121, IMG submission 148609) | Freshwater microbial communities from Lake Tanganyika, Tanzania - TA2015020 Mahale Deep Cast 50m | ecosystem: Environmental > Aquatic > Freshwater > Lake | place: Tanzania: Lake...
CCGTCATCATTTCCATCCAATCGCGAAGGCATGCTCTTGGGAATCAATCACGCCGAGAGCATATCTTACCACCTTTTAGAATTTTCTACAGCCTAGGTCCAGTCTCTGGAAAGTCGGCACGCGCGTGCACTGCGAGCGCGTTTCTGATACCACACCAAACTACGTGCAGCATTGCCAATTGTGGCAATAGCGACGACAAGAGCCTCCTCCTTGCGCCATGCAGGGCGGAGGCTCGGCAGTCAAGTCAACGGTGCGGGCTGACTGGGTATCTGTCCCACTGTGGTACCACCCACGCTGCCCGTCAAGGCCAGTTGGCAGGCCAGGCGCACAGTATTACAGTGGGCCTCGACAATGTCATCAATCTCTCGGGCATAGCCTCCACCCATCGTTGTCACCACTGGTACACCGGCCTGATAGCATGTCTCGAGGACATATGCGTCACGCTGACGCAGTCCGGCCAGCGTCAGGGCCATGCGTCCAAGTTTATCCCCCATGTACGGATCTACTCCCGCCAGATACCAGATCATCTGTGGCTGAAAACGCGCCAGCACGCTGGGTAAGGCATGTTGCAAGGCTGCCAGATAGGCCGCATCCTCAGTACCATCAGGTAGCTCAATGTCCAGGCTGCTCTTGGCCTTGTGGAATGGATAGTTTTTCGCGCCATGCAGGGAGCAGGTAAACACCGCCGGATCCCCGGCAAAAATGGTCGCCGTGCCATTGCCCTGATGCACATCACAATCAATGATTGCGGCTCGCTGCAGGCCATGGTCGCGCTGCAAGACCCGAATCGCGATGGCCATATCGTTAAACACGGAAAACCCTTCGCCGTGGTCGGCAAAGGCGTGATGCGAGCCACCGGCCAGGTTTGCCGCTAACCCGTGTTGCCAGGCCAGCCGACTGGCGGTAATCGTCCCCTGCGTCGCGAGGCGGGCACGGCGTGCCAGCGGTGCGGACCAGGGGAAGCCCAGGAGGCGCATCTCCTGGGGAGACATCGCGCCAGCGAGAAAGCGCTCGACATAATCGCGCGTGTGCACCAGCAGCACATCCGCCAGTGCAGCTGGGGCTGCTGGCACGAGCTGGGCGCGTGCCAGCGTGCCTTCAGCGCGTAGACGGGCGTAGACCATGGCGTATTTCTGCATAGGAAAGCGGTGGTTGGGGCCAAGGTCAACCGTATACCCTGGATGGTAAACGACAAACATCACGGTCTACCCTTCCGTGTACCCATTAAAAAGCATCGAAGCCGGTGAGGCCGCGCCCCAGGACCAGGGTGTGGACTTCGTCTGTGCCCTCATAGGTGTAGACTGATTCCAGGTTGAGCATGTGACGAATCACTGGGAACTCGAGGGAAATGCCACTGGCGCCATGGATCGAGCGCGCCATGCGGGCAATGTTGAGGGCCTGGGCCACGCTGTTTTTCTTCGCCATACTCACCTGGTAGGGTGTCAAGCGATCTTGCTCCTTGAGGCGGGCAAAGTGGTAATTCATGAGCTGGCCTTTCGCAATTTCCAGGGCCATAGTGACCAGTTGCTCCTGAATAAGCTGCTTACTGGCAATGGGCACGCCGAACTGGATACGCTGGCGGCTATAGGCCAGGGCAGAATCGAAGCAGGCCTTGGCAGCTCCGAGGGCGCCCCAGGCAATGCCAAAGCGCGCCTGATTCAAGCAGGCGAGCGGTGACCCCAGGCCGCGGGAATCTGGCAGGAGATTGTCACGCGGGATACGGCAGTCTGACAGGAGAATCTCGCCCGTGTGAGACGCGCGCAGGGACATTTTTTTGGCAATGGTTTTCGTCTCGAATCCCGGAGTCCCACGTTCCACGAGAAAGCTGCGTACAGCTTTGGGGTCATCTTCCTCCAGCTTCGCCCAGATCACTGCGACATGACTGATGGGAGCATTGGTAATCCACATTTTGGCGCCATTCAGTACGTAGGAGTCCCCATCCTGACGGGCCATGGTGCGCATAGAGCCAGGGTCTGAGCCCGAATCGGGTTCTGTAAGCCCAAAGCAGCCAATGGCTTCGCCACGCGCCATACGTGGCAACCACTGTTGTTTTTGTGCTTCCGAGCCAAAGCGATAAATTGCGTACATGCTCAGCGAACCCTGCACGGAGACAAAACTGCGCAGGCCGCTGTCGCCATATTCCAGTTCTTGCAAGATCAGCCCATACGTTACGGCGTTCACGCCGGCACAGCCATACCCCTGAATGCTTGCCCCTAACACTCCCAGGGCGGCAATCTCGGGAATCAGCGCCTCCGGGAAAGTGTGCTGCTCAAAATGGTCACTGACAACGGGTAGGTATTTTTCAGCCACAAATTGACGGATAGTGTTACGCGTGAGGATTTCATCATCCGTAAGCACCGCATCGAGATCCGTCAGGCGATCAAGCGCAATAGGTTCCATAGCCGAGTGTGCTCTCCTAGTAAGCGATCAGTGTTCCACGCCTTCTATGGTATGTTGCTTGCCACCTCACGTCATTTTTTGCCTTTTGTGCCCTGGCCTTCTATAATGCCCTGGCGCGCAGGTCGCGCGCACTGGAGCGGCTGGACCTGGGAAGGAGAACGAGCGTGGCAAGCGATTGGCGCGAAGAACATATCACGATTGCCGGCCTGCAGGTGCAGGTATTTCACGGTGGCCAGGGACCACCGCTGCTGGTCTTGCATGGGGCTGCTGGGAATCCGGGCTGGTTGCAAGCCTACGACGCTCTGGCCGAGCGTTTTCACGTCTATGCGCCCTCGCATCCAGGCTTTGGCACCTCCGATCGACCTGAATGGGTGGAGCGCGTCCATGACCTCGCTTACTGTTATCGCTGGTTCATGGAAGCCTTGCAGCTCAGTACCTTATCCGTCATCGGCTTCTCCATGGGGGGCTGGTTAGCGGCGGAAATGGTCGCCATGTATCCGGCCGCCGTGCGCCGGATGGTGCTGGTGGGGGCAGCAGGCATCAAGCCCAGCGTGGGCGAGATCGCCGATATCTTCCTGATGACGCCGCAGGACGTGCTGCAGAAACAGTTCTATGACCCCGCGCAGGCCCCGGAGTATGCCCGTCTCTATGGCGCAGAGCCTACCCAGGAACAGCGCCAGATGGCCGCGTGGAATCGTGAGATGGCGGCACTGTTGACCTGGCGCCCCTATATGTACAACCCCAAAATGCCAGCCTTGATGGCGCAGGTGCACACACCGACGCTGGTGGTCTGGGGACGGCAGGATGCCATTGTGCCCCTCAATTGTGGTGAGCTGTATCAACAGGCCATCCCGGGGGCCCGTCTGGTGGCGATTGATCACTGTGGGCATTCGCCGCAGATCGAGAAGCCGCAGGCGTTTCTCGACACGGTCCTGCCTTTTCTCACCGCCCCCTGAACCGCACGCATGGTGCATGGCAGAGGAGCCCGTCATGGTTGACGTCTATTTTTTCACAGAAATGCCCTATGCGGAATTCGATGAGCGTGCGGCAGAGCAGTATCCGTCCATGCGCCTGACCTTTCCCAATACGTACTTTGATCCAGCGAAAGCCAATGTCTTGTTTCGCAATTATTATGACCAGTTTCAATGGGCTGAGGAGGTGGGGTTCGATGGTCTGATGATTAACGAACACCATAACACCCCATCGTGCATGGACGTGGCCGTGAACCTTTCGGCCGCGGTACTTGGGCGTATTACACGGCAGGCCAAAATTTTGCTTCTTGGCAATATGCTCCCCACCAACGATAACCCGGTGCGTCTGGCGGAAGAAGTCGCCATGGCGGACGTCATCTCTGGTGGCCGTATTATTGCCGGAGTGGTGCGTGGCATTGGTATTGAAACCTGGGCCAACAACACTCAGCCGAACTACAATCGTGAGCGTTTTGAAGAATGCCACGATCTCATGCTCGCTGCCTGGACCCGCCCTGGCCCGTTTCGCTGGGAGGGCAAGCACTATCACTTCCGCGTTGTCAACCCCTGGGTCCTACCTATCCAAAAGCCGCATCCGCCCATCTGGGTGCCAGGCACAGGCAGCCCTGAGACGGTTGAGTGGGCTGCCCTGCACCGTTATACCTACGCCGCCTTCCTGGTGCCCATGGATGCGGCCGTACGGCTGTACGAGAACTATCGCGAGCATGCCAGGGCCGCTGGCTACGAAGCCACGGCTGAGCAGTTTGCCTACATGGTCTGTTGCGTCTGTGCCGATACCGATGAGCAAGCGCAGGAGCTGGGCAAGCACTATATGTGGCGGATGGGACATCCACTGCGCGGACCTGCCGAATACTGGGCCCCGCCAGGCTATGTGGGGCAGCGCAAAGCCGTGCAACCTGCTGGAGTACTACGCCATGGACGGAAACCGCTGTATGAGATGACGTATGAGGAACTGCAGGAATCGTATCATCTCGTGGTAGGGAGTCCCCAAACCGTGCTTGAAAAACTGAGTCATATGCACGAACGTCTCGGTTTTGGCTCCCTCTTACTCGAAGCGCAGGCCGGAGCCATGTCCCATGCCGCGACCATGCGCTCGCTCGAATTGTTAGGCCGTGAGGTGATCCCGCAACTCAAGAAACGCTCCTGAAAGCTGACGGGCGCATTCCCATGTAGACAGGTGTTTTCTTTTCTGGGTACACTTGTACGCATCGTGACATTTTGTCGTTATGTCAAGCGCAAGGACACAATGGACTTCCACAGTGTTCCTGGTCGTCCGCAGATTTTTTTGGGTTGCCTTGCGCATCGAAATCCCGATAGGAGCGTCTATATTGCATAGCCTAGACAAGGCACGCCGGTATAGGTGCCTTTATCTCTGTCATCAGAGGGAGGTGTGTAGATGGCAACTGGTACGACTCTCGACGAGCTGTGTATAAACACCATCCGCACGTTGTCAATGGACAGTGTCCAAAAGGCAAACTCCGGGCACCCAGGCACCGCCATGGCGATGGCGCCGGTGATGCACACCCTCTGGGACCGGTTTCTGCGTTTTAATCCTGCCCAACCGCGCTGGCTGAATCGTGACCGTTTTATCCTCTCCTGTGGGCACGCTTCGATGCTGCTCTATAGTACCCTGCATGTCAATGGGTTTGACCTCCCGCTCGATGAACTGATGAATTTCCGCCAGTTGCACAGCCGTTGCCCTGGCCATCCGGAGTATACCCCGGACCATTCGCTGACGCCTGGTGTCGAGACCACCACTGGCCCGCTGGGTCAAGGCGTGGCAACCAGCGTTGGTATGGCGATTGCCAGCCGCTGGCTGGGGGCACGCTACAATCAGCCTGGGCATGAGATTATCTCGCACAATATCGTTGCTCTGTGCGGGGATGGCTGCATGATGGAAGGGATCTCCGGGGAAGCCGCATCGTTGGCCGGGCACCTGGGGTTGAGCAATCTCGTGTGGATATACGATAACAACCGTATCACCATCGAGGGCAACACGGCTCTGGCGTTTACCGATGATGTCGCGACGCGTTTTATGGGTTACCACTGGAACGTGCAGCGTGTGGGCGATGCCAATGATATTGAGCAGTTAGAACAAGCGTTTGCCACCGCCCTGCAAGAAGACGAGCGGCCCTCGTTGATTATCGTGGATAGCCATATCGCTTACGGCGCACCGCACAAGCAGGATACCTCTGCAGCGCACGGCGAGCCCCTTGGGGAAGACGAAATCCGCGCCACCAAGGAGCGCTATGGTTGGGATCCGGATAAGCATTTTTATGTGCCGGATGAAGTGAAAGCGCGCATGACGGCTATCCGAGAGCGCGGGACGCAGCAAGAAGCGGCATGGAATACACAATTCGCGGCCTATCGGCAGGCACATCCTGACCTCGCCCGTGAACTCGAGATGATTCAGGCCGGGGCATTACCCGCTGGCTGGGATCAAGATATTCCCGTCTATCCGGCCGATCCCAGAGGGGCCGCTGGCCGTGACGCCAGTGGGCAGGTCCAGAATGCTATTGCCCAGCGCGTGCCGTGGCTGGTCGGTGGGGCTGCTGATCTGGCACCGTCTACCAAGACCCGTCTCACCTTCAAAGACGCAGGGGATTTTCAGAAAGGCTCGTATGGTGGGCGCAACCTGCATTTTGGAGTGCGCGAACACGCCATGGGAGCCGCGATGAATGGCATGGCGCTGATGGGACTGCGGGCGTATGGGTCTGGCTTCTTAATCTTCTCTGATTACTCACGTCCTACACTGCGTCTGGCCTCGCTGATGGAACTTCCGGCTATGTACATCTTTACGCACGATAGTATCGGCGTCGGAGAGGATGGTCCAACGCATCAGCCCATCGAGCACCTGGCGTCGTTGCGGGCCATTCCGCATCTTACGGTGTTACGTCCAGCGGATAGTAATGAGGTTGCGGAAGCCTGGAAAGTCGCCATGGAGATTCACAAATACACCCAGGGTGAACGCGGTCCGGTCGCGTTGATCCTGAGTCGGCAGGCCATGCCGACGATTGATCGGAGCAAGTTCGGTGCGGCGTCCGGTGTCAAGCAGGGAGCGTATGTGGTGGCGGACCCGCAGGGCGCCCCGGATGTGATCCTGATGGCGACGGGTACGGAGCTGCAATGGTGTATGGCCGCGTACGAACAATTGCAGGCCGATGGCATTAAAACGCGCGTTGTCTCCATGCCGTCGTGGGAGATTTTTGAACATCAACCCCAAGCCTATCGTGACACCGTGCTGCCGCCATCGTGCCGGGCACGCGTGGCGGTAGAAATGGCCTCCACGTTCGGGTGGGACCGCTATGTTGGCCTCGATGGTCGCATCATCGCGCGGGCCGACTTTGGAGCTTCAGCACCGCTGAAGGACTTGCTAAAGGAGTTTGGGTTCACGGTGGAGCATATCGTTGCCGAGGCGAAAGCCCTGGTAGGGAGGAAATAGCTATGGCGAATCCGCTGCTCGATATTAAGCAGTACGGACAGAGCATCTGGTATGACAACATCCGACGAGGGCTGATCACGTCGGGTGAGCTCCAGAGCCTGGTCGATAATGACGGACTCATGGGGGTGACGTCGAACCCGGCGATCTTTGAGAAAGCCATTACTGGCAGTACAGATTACAACGAGGCCATCCAGGCGCTCGAACAGGACCACGACATGGACGCCAAGGCGCTCTATGAGCACCTGGCCATTGGTGATATCCAGATGGCAGCGGATGTCATGGCGCCTGTGTATGCCAGCTCGAACAAGCGCGATGGGTATGTCAGCCTGGAAGTGTCGCCCTATCTGGCGCACGACACCGCTGGCACCATCGAAGAAGCGCGGCGCCTGTGGCAGGCGGTGTCCCGCCCCAATGTCATGATTAAAGTGCCAGCCACTCCGGCGGGCGTTCCAGCGATTCAGCAGCTCATCAGCGACGGCATCAACGTCAACGTGACGCTGCTGTTCCAGCTGTCGATGTATGAGGCCGTGGCCGAGGCGTACGTCTCCGGCGTCGAAGCGTTCGTCGCCAGCGGTGGTGACCCCAGCGGCGTGGCCAGTGTGGCGAGTTTTTTTATTAGCCGTATTGACTCGGCGGTGGATGGCGCCCTGGAAGCCCGCTTAAAGACCGCACAGAGTGCGAGCGAGCGTATGATGCTCCGCAGCCTTCTGGGCAAAATTGCTATTGCCAATGCCAAGTTGACGTATCAGCGCTACAAAGAAATTTATCGGAGTGCGCGCTGGCAGGCTCTGGCCGCGAAAAATCCGCAGACGCAACGCCTGTTGTGGGCCAGTACCAGCACAAAAAACCCACAATACCGTGATGTCATTTATGTCGAAGAGCTCATCGGGCCTGATACGGTGGACACCGTGCCTACGGCCACGTTTGATGCCTTTCGTGATCATGGTCGGCCGCGGGCGAGCCTGGAAGAGCATCTGGAAGAGGCGCACGATGCCATCGAGACGCTCGAACGAGTGGGGATTTCTTTACCGTCCATTGCCGATAAATTGCTTGAGGAGGCGGTCAAGTTATTCGTCGATCCGTTCGATAAGCTGCTGAGTGCGGTCGAAAAAAAACGGCAGGCGCTGCTCGCTAACGAGATCCCGCGGTTGAGTTACACACTCCCCGCAGATCTCGCCGCCAACGTGCAGGCCTCGCTGGAAGACTGGCGGACCACTGGTAAAGTACGGCGTCTCTGGAACCGTGATGCTGCTCTGTGGAGCGGTACGGACGAGGCGTCCTGGCTCGGCTGGCTCGGTATTACAGACGACCAGCTGGCCCATATCGAACATCTGCGCGACATCGCGAAAGATGTGCAGGAAGCTGGCTTCACGCATGTCCTGCTGCTCGGTATGGGTGGCTCCAGCCTGGGCCCGGAAGTATTAAAAATGACCTTTGGCACGGTGCCAGGGTTCCCGGAGTTGCAGGTCCTGGACTCGACCGACCCGGCACAAGTCAAAGCGTTTGAAAACAAGGTCAATCTCGCCAAGACGGTGTGCATTGTCTCGAGCAAGTCGGGTAGTACGCTGGAACCGAACATTTTTCAGCAGTACTTCTTCGAGCGCATGCAACAGACGGTGGGCGCCGCAGAGGCTGGTAGGCATTTTATTGCGATCACGGATCCGGGTTCGAAAATGCAGCAGGTGGCGGAAGAACACGGCTTCCGGCGCATTTTCTACGGCTGGCCGAGTATCGGTGGGCGCTATTCCGTGCTGTCGGACTTTGGCATGGTGCCTGCTGCGGTGATGGGCCTGGATGTGCACCGTTTCCTGGATGAGACGGAGTACATGGTGCATAGCTGTGCCGGCTGTGTGCCGCCAGCGGATAATCCCGGGGTTGTGCTCGGCACGATTATGGGTGTCCTGGCCAGGCAAGGCCGTGACAAAGTCACGCTGATCACCTCCCCTGGTATCTGGGACTTTGGTGCCTGGCTGGAGCAGCTCCTGGCTGAATCGACCGGCAAAGACGGCAAGGGGCTGATACCGGTGGACCAGGAGTCGTTAGGCGCTCCTGGTGTGTACGGCAATGACCGGCTGTTTGTGTATACTCGGCTGGAAAATGCCGCTGACCCGGCGCAGGATGCTGCTGTCGCAGCGCTCGAAGCCGCTGGCCAACCCGTTGTACGGATTGCGGTCTTAGATCCGTATCAACTGGGCGAAGAGATGTTTCGCTGGGAGATGGCCACCGCGGTCGCTGGGGCCATTATTGGTATTCATGCATTTAACCAGCCTGACGTGGAAGCAAGCAAGATTGCCACACGCAAGCTCACGTCAGAATACGAGAAGAGCGGAGCGCTACCGCCTGAGACACCGATTCTGGAGGCCGATGGCATCAAGCTCTTCACGGATGCCACCAATGCCGCAGCTATCGCCAGTGCGGCTGGCGGTACACAAACGCTTGCGGCATATCTGAAAGCCCATCTCAATCGCCTCGGCGCCGGAGATTATTTCTGTGTCTCGGCGTACATTGAGATGAAGGACGCCCACCAGCAGCCCTTGCAGGCCATGCGTCATGCGGTGCGTGATCGCAAGTATGTGGCGACGTGTCTGGGCTATGGGCCGCGCTTCCTGCATTCCACTGGACAAGCGTACAAAGGTGGCCCAAACAGTGGCGTGTTTTTGCAAATCACCTGTGATGATGCCGCTGATGTGGCCGTACCGGAGCGTAAGTACACCTTCGGTGTGGTGAAAGCGGCGCAGGCGCGCGGTGATTTTGAAGTCCTGGCCGAGCGCGGCCGTCGAGCGCTCCGAGTGCATCTGGGTACGAACGTTGCCGCGGGCCTGGCGACGTTGCAACAGGCACTCAACCAGGCATTGGCCTAGCATGGTACGCCCTCGTCCTGGTGGCGAGGGCTTCCCCAATCTCAAGGAGACGAAATCATGCAACTCGGTATGGTTGGCTTAGGGCGCATGGGCGGCAATATGACCGAACGCTGCATGCGTAGTGGACACGAGCTGGTGGTGTACGATCGGAATCCGCAGACTGTGGAGGGTTATGTTGCCAAGGGCGCTACTGGCTCGACCTCTGTCGTAGACCTGGTGAGCAAACTGCGTACCCCAAAAGCGGTGTGGCTGATGCTGCCGGCAGGTGATATCACCGAAGCCGGAGTCAATGAGCTCAGTGGTTTGCTCAACGCGGGTGACATCGTCATCGACGGCGGCAACTCGATGTTCAAAGACGATGTACGCCGGGCCAAAGCGCTGAAGGCCAAAGGTATTCATTACGTAGACGTCGGTACGAGTGGTGGTATCTGGGGCATCGATCGTGGCTACTGCATGATGATCGGCGGTTCCAATGAGGCCGTGGCGCATCTCACGCCGATTTTTCAGACCTTAGCGCCGGGCCGTGGCAGCATTGAACGTACCCCAGGACGTGAGAAAGTCACGGGTAGCACCGCCGAGGATGGCTATATCCACTGTGGCCCTCCCGGAGCGGGGCATTTCGTGAAAATGGTCCACAATGGGATTGAGTATGGCCTGATGCAGGCGTACGCGGAAGGCTTTGATATTTTTCGCCATGCCAACTCGTCAGAGGTAGCGGAAGAGCACCGCTTTGATTTCAACCTGGCGGAGATTGCCGAAGTCTGGCGGCGTGGCAGCGTGGTGAGTTCCTGGTTGCTTGATCTGACCGCTATGGCACTGATCGAAGATGCCAGTCTCGAAGGCTACACCGGGTTCGTGCAGGATTCTGGTGAAGGCCGCTGGACCATCATGGCGGCCATCGAAGAGGCTGTGCCGGCTGACGTGCTGTCCGCATCGCTCTATACCCGCTTCCGGTCGCGGCAAGAGCATACCTACGCAGAGAAGATTCTCTCAGCAATGCGTCACAAATTCGGCGGGCATGTCGAACGCCCGGCCGGTGGCTGAGAGGAGAGACTATGAGCGAAGCGCATGTGGAAACTATAATCCAGACAGATGACAGCGCGCCTGCACGCCTGAGTGATCCGTGTGTGCTGGTGATTTTTGGGGCTTCTGGCGACCTGACGCGTCGCTTGCTGATCCCATCGCTGTATAACCTGGCTCATGACAATCTCTTGTCCCCGAACTTTGCCGTTGTCGGGGTAGCACGTAATGAATCGAGCCATGAAGAATTCCGCCAGGCCATGCACAAGGCGGTTCACGAGTCGAATCGTGTAAAGCATGTCGATCCGGCCATTTGGGATAATCTGGAACAGCGTCTGTACTATGTCACCGCGCCGTTTCAAGATCCAGAGGGCTATCCCAGAGTCGAGGAGGTCCTGCAACAGTGCGACCGTGATTGGGGCACCAAAGGGAATTATCTGTTCTACCTGGCAACGCCCCCAACCTTCTTTGGCGAAATCGTGCAGAATCTGGGACGGGCTGACCTGTCCCAGGAGCGCGAGGAAGAGGGGCGGGGTTGGCGGCGGGTCATTATTGAGAAGCCGTTCGGTCGGGATCTCACCTCGGCACGGGATCTCAATCGCAGCGTGCTCAATGTGTTTGAAGAGCACCAGGTGTATCGTATTGATCATTACCTGGGCAAAGAGACGGTACAGAACATGCTGGTGTTTCGTTTCGCCAACGGCATGCTTGAACCGCTCTGGAGCCAGCGCTACATCGACCATGTGCAGATCACCGTCACCGAAACGGTGGGAGTTGAAGGCCGTGGCGATTACTACGATAGTGCCGGCCTGATGCGGGACATGATGCAGAATCACATGTTCCAGTTGCTGGCGCTGGTCGCGATGGAACCGCCGTACTCGTTCGCCTCGGAAGCGGTGCGCGATGAGAAAGCGAAGGTGCTGCACGCGGTGCGGCCAATGACCTATGAAGAGGTGCTGACCAATACGGTCCGGGGGCAATACGGTCCTGGTCTTGCCGATGGGCATCCCCTCGTGGGCTATCGTCAAGAACCGCGTGTGCCACCGAACTCGAATACGGAAACGTACGCTGCGGTCAAACTGTTCATCGAAAACTGGCGCTGGGCGGGGGTGCCCTTCTATTTGCGTTCGGGCAAAGCCATGCCCAAGCGCTTGACCGAAGTGGCGATTCAGTTCCGTCAGGCGCCGCATATGCTCTTCCAGCACGCGGGACCGATGCAGTTTCAGGCCAACCGGCTGATTCTGCATATTCAACCGCGTGAGGGCATCTCGTGGGATCTGGAGGCCAAAGTGCCTGGTCCAGCGGTGCGTCTGAAAACGGTGAGCATGGATTTTAACTACAGTGACTTTTTTGGTGCTGAACCCAGTACTGGTTACGAGACGCTGCTGTATGACGCGATGATTGGCGATGCGACCTTGTTTCAGCGTGACGACATCGTCGAAGCGGCCTGGAATGTGGCGATGCCGATCCTGGACGTCTGGCAGGCTCTGCCGGCGCGCGATTATCCCAACTACCCGGCGCGCCAGTCCTGGGGCCCGCAGACGGCTGAGGAGTTTATCCGTCGCGACGGGCGGACCTGGCGGCAATTCTAACGCTGCACACCGCAATGGCCCCACCGTACTGGTGGGGCATATTCCCTTGGCACGGAGAACAACACCATGTCACGTGTACACGAAATTCTCAGTTGGTATGGCAGCGATAATCCTGGCACCCTGACCAACCTGGCGCGCATGCTCAACCACGGCCGTTTAGGCAGCACTG
>Ga0194121_10009023_pt1 | contig 12459 bp, 14 predicted proteins | sample TA2MahCa50mmetaG_FD_148609 | JGI IMG/M metagenome (GOLD analysis project Ga0194121, IMG submission 148609) | Freshwater microbial communities from Lake Tanganyika, Tanzania - TA2015020 Mahale Deep Cast 50m | ecosystem: Environmental > Aquatic > Freshwater > Lake | place: Tanzania: Lake...
TGCTCGACGAGCAGCGTGCGGACCTGCTCGACGCGGGCGCGGCCGATCGCGCGCTCGGCCGCTTCCTCGAGACGGCGCGTCTCGGCGGCCAGCGCGGCCTCGCGCCGCGCCGCCAGCTGCCCGTGGACCTCCGCGTCGAGCCGCCGGCAGCGCTCGTCGGCGTCCGCTTCGATCTGCCGGATCTGACGCCCGATTTCGTCCTCGAGCGCCGCGAGCAGCTCCCGATAGCCCACGGCTACCACCCACCGAAGAGCAGGAGCATCGCCACGACGAAGCCGAGGATCACGATCGTTTCCGGAATCGCGAGCATCAGGATGACGATGCCGCGCAGCTCCGGCTTTTCGGCGATGGCACCCGTGCCCGCCGATCCGATGCGGGACTGGACCCAGGCGGTGGCCAGAGCGGAGAGCCCGATAGCCAGCGCCGCGGCCACCGCAGTCAGGGCTCGTTCCATAGCGTTCGCCTCCTCACGTTGTCAGGGCGAACGGCTCGTACGGCTTGCCGCCGCCCTCGAAGAACTTGTCGAAGAACTCCACGTAGTGCAGCCGCAGCGCCTGGATCGTCGGGCTGAACAGGCCCATCGCGAAGTTCACGGCATGGAGGGTCACTGCCGCGGTAACGCCGACGATCGGCGAGCTGAAGATCTCCATCATCCGGTTTGCCACCTCCGCCAGCATCACCGAGGCGGTCCCGAGCGCCATGAGCCGCGCGTAGGACAGGATGTTGCCGAAGGTGCCGACCAGCTCGACGGCGGCGATCGCGCCGCCCAGGAACACGGCCGCGACCACGAGCAGCGCCAGCGCCACGAGCGCCGGCCGCCCCAGCGCCGACGGGACGTACTCGACGTGGGCCAGCCCCGCGAGAATGGCGGCCGCGACCACACCGAGCGTGACCACCCGCGTCAGCGCTTCCACGCCGTGCCCGTGTCGGAGCGCGTTCCAGAGCGACAGGCCGATGCCGATGACGACGTGGAACAGGCCGAGAACGAGCGCCATGGCCAGGAACGTCAGGGCCGCCGTCCGTCGATCGAAGAGCACCGGGTGCAGGCCCAGCGGCTCGCCGAGCGCGCCGAAGAGCTCGCCGAACAGCACCCCGAATGCGATGGCGCTCAGCGCGCAGGCCAGTGCGATCGTGGTCAACTGCCGCCCGAGCGTGCCGCCCCATCCCTTCGCGCGCACCAGCAGCGCGCCGGCCAGCGCGAGCCCGCCGAAGCCGATGTCGCCGAGCATCACGCCGAAGAAGAATGGAAAGAAGCCGGCCACGAAGGGGGTCGGATCGACCGAGCCGTACCGCGGCCACGCAAAGAAGCCGATGAGCGGCTCGAACGCGCGCACGTAGGGCGGATTGCGCAGCACGACCGGCACCTCGTCGTACTCGGCTGGACTCACCGCCGAATCGACGACCATCACGCGGCCGGCGAATGCCGCGTCGAGCGCGGCCGCGAGCCGCGGGCGCTGCTCGACGGGCACCCACCCGTAGATGAAGAACGCGTGGTCGGTCTGGCCGCACGATTGCAACGCGGCCAGCCGCGCGAGCCGGCTCCGCGCCGCGAGCAGCGCGGCGGCAAGCGGCCGGTGCCAGCGCCGCGCGAGCGCCATCAGCGCGGCATCGACCTCGTGAATCTCGCCAGGCAGCTCCTGGCTCCGCCGGGTGAGGTGCAGGAGCGCGTCGAGGAGCGACTGACTGGTGTAGCGGTCCGGCATGCGAATCTCGGCGATCCCCCGCTCGAAGAGCAGTCGCGAGACAGCCGGCGCAGATTCGCGGGGGACCGTCAGGAGCAGCCCGATCTGCTCCCGATCGACGTCGCCCGACAGCAGCACGCAGGCGCCGCCGGTGACCCGGCGCACTTCCCGCTCGAGGACCTCCAGGACCTCCGCACGGTCGCGCCGCAGGAGGATCCCAAGCGTCGTCACGCGCTCCCCTGCCGGAAGCGCGGGGCGCAGCGGGGCGAGCGCCGCGAGGAGCCGGCCGTAGCGCAAAGTGAGATCGCGCTCTGCCTGCAGCGCGTCGCGCCGGCTGCTGAGGGCCCTCACCTCGGCCTCGAGAGGCGCCAGCCGCGCCGCGAAGTCGGGGGTGGTCGCGTCGTCTGGAAGCTGCTCGTGCCCCCCGCCGGTGATCCGGTCGGGCGACGGCAGCAGCACCAGCAGCTCCTGGAGCCGTTCGGCCATGTCGGCCAGCGTGCGCTCGGCCGCGCGCTCCGCATCCACCAGCGGCACCGCGCGGAGCGTCGTCCGTGGCCCACCGGGCAGCGCCCGAATCTGGACGACGCCTTCGGTGTGCAGCACCTGGAGGGTGCGCGGCAGCAGCGCCCGCGGCCCGAGCACCTGCACCTTCCTCATCGGGACGATCATGGCGTCCCGCTTCCTGTGACCACCGCGAGCAGCCGGTTCAGGACCTGCTCTCGATTTGCCACCGCGCGGCGCGCCGCGAGCGCGACCTGCTGCGCGGTCTCGTCCCGCACCGTCTCGAGGAGGGCGCCCAGGCGACGGGCTCGCTCGTCGCGCAGACGCGCGACGTCGTGTCGGCAGTCGGCCTCGGCCAGCGCCTCGACGCGCGCGGCCGCCTCGCGGGCGGCGAAGACGCGCGCCTCGGCGGCCCCCCGGGCCTCGTCCAGACGGCGACTCAGCTCCTGCTCGTAGGCCCGGAGCCGCGCCACCGTGGCGAGCTCGTCGTCGGCCTGATGCGACATACTCGCGGCGTCAATCTGCGCCACATGATCGACTCACCAAGGTTCGTGCCTTTGTGCACAAGCGCCGACGTGGTGAAATCGGCGTCTTTTGGGACTCTGCCGGGTGCCTCGGTCGAGCCTGCGGGAGTGGCTGCGGAAATTCCTCCGCAGGGCGGGCGAAAACCCGCGCTCAACTGGCGTGAACGTGCTCGGGGATCAGCGAACGGGCGCCCCCGCCGCGGTGCCCAGGCGGCCGAACAGCTCGACCCGCTCGAGCCAGGCCAGCCAGCGATCGACGCCGTCTCCCGTCACGGCCGAGAACGGAATGTGCTCCGGCTGCGGCATGACGCGGCCCAGGGCCTCGACAATCGTCCGGAGGCGCACACCGGGGAGGTGCGGCAGGAGGTCGATCTTCGTGAGGAGCACGAGATCGGCCTTGCGGAACATCACCGGGTATTTGAGCGGCTTGTCCTCGCCTTCGGTGACCGCCAGCGCCACCACGTTGGCCTCCTGCCCCAGGTCGTAGATAGCGGGGCAAACCAGATTGCCGACGTTCTCGATGAACAGGTAGTCCAGCTCCCGCCACGAGACGTGATGCAGCCCGTGGTGCACCATGTCCGCATCGAGGTGACAGGCCGAGCCGGTGGTGATCGATGCCGCCTCGATGCCGGACGCGCGCAGGCGCGCGGCGTCGTGGTCGGTGGCCAGATCGCCGGCGAGCGCGCCCAGCCGCCGCCCGCCCGCCAGACGCCGTGCGGTCGCCTCGAGCACCGCCGTCTTGCCCGCGCCCGGCGAACCCATCAGGTTGACCGCGACCACGCCGGAGGCGCGGAAGTGTTGGCGATTGTGCGCGGCCGCGCGATCGTTGCCGGCGAGAATCCGCTCGTGTACGTCGACCGGCACGATCCCCCGGTCGCCGCATCCACACGTGTCGCACATCACGGCACCTCCATCTCGATGCGATCGAGGACAAACTCGTCCCCTGCGGCGAGCCGCGCGGGCAGCGCGCACACCGGACAGCGCAGTCGCTCTCCGCGCGCGATCGCGCGGAGGCAGCCCGGGCACTCCCAGCGCGCGGGAATCGTCTGCACGTCGAGCGCCGCGCGCGCGCAGATCGTCCGTTCGCGGAACGTCTCGTACGCCGTCGCGAGCAGTCCCACGTCGACGCCCGCCAGCTCCCCCACCTGGATCGAGAGCCGGTGCACGGCCACGGCCCGCCGGGCGCGCGCCTCCGCGGCCACTCGTTCCATCAGCGCCTGGACGATCGAATACTCGTGCATATCGTCGTTCGGATCGTTCGGGGCGTTCGGATCGTTCGGATCGTTCGCGTTCAATTCCCCTTCCCGAACTGCGGCGGCCGCTTCGCAAAGAAGCTCTCGATCCCCTCCTCGAACTCCGCGCCGTCGGCGCTGCGGGCCAGACGCTCGATCTCGCGATCGAGGTGGACGTCGAGCCGGTCCATCCCGGCCGCCTGGTTGAGGAGCCCCTTGGCGACGGCGAACGCCTCGGCCGGCCCCTGCGCCACCGCGTGGGCCACCCGCCGAACCTCCTCGTCGAAGGACGCCACCGGGTACACGCGGTTGACGAGGCCCAGGTCGTGCGCCTGCGCCGCATCGAGCCGCGGATTGAGCAGTACCAGCTCCATCGCGCGGTGGAAGCCGACGAGCCGCGGCAGCATGAACGTGGAGCTCTCGGCGCCGGTGAGGCCGGTCTTCGCGTAGGCCCACTCGAACACCGCGCGATCGGAGGCCACGACGAGATCGCAGCACATGGCGAGCCCGAATCCGCCGGCGGCCGCGACGCCGTCCACCGCCGCGATGAACGGCTTGGGCGCACGCCGGATCTCGGCAATCGTGCTGTGGAGGTACTCGAGAATCTGCTTGAAGCGCTCGCCAAAGCCCTCCGGCGTCGCACGGGCTCCTGGGCTGAGATACGCCAGGTCGCCGGCGTCCCCGCCGGAGCGGATGTACTTCAAGTCGGCGCCCGAGCAGAACACGCCACCCGTGCCGGTGAGCACGACCACGCGCACACGCGCGTCGCGCGCCAGCGCGAGGCCGGCGCGGCGCAGGTCCTGGGCGGTGCGCACGTCCAGCGAATTGAAGCGCGCCGGGCGATCGATCGTGATGACGCCCACCGCGTCCTCGACGCGCGTGTGGATGTGTTCGGTCAGCACTTCTGCCATGACACTCCACCTCCGACGGTATGGATCTCCTCGTCGACATCCCTCGGCATCGGCGCGGCGCCATGGAGGACGCCCCCCTCGTCGAGGTCCCACGGCGGCGGCAGCGCCGTGTTCGGCACGCGCGCCAGCGCCGCCAGGTTCACGCGGCGCGCGGCAATCAGCTCGATCGCGCGCGCCAGCAACGGCCCCCAGGTGGCTCGAATCATCCACTCCTGATGCGCCCACGCGTAGGCCCGCACCACGTCCATGTCCCCGTGCCGCCGCGCGTCGGCCGCCAGCGGCGAGACGGGAAACGGCCGCGACCGGAGGAACGGCGCCCCTGCGTCGAGCCTCTCGGTGACCAGGTGGACCGTGGCGCGCGTGACGCGCGCGCCGCCGATGATGGCGTCGCGCACCGCGCGCAGGCCCGGCAGCTGGGGAGTGCCGTCTCGGCGGCGCAGCAGCAGATCGCTGTGATGCACGTTGATGATGCGATCGCGGAACGCCGACAGCATCGGCGCCGACAGCACGAGCAGGTAGCTGGACAGCACGATCAGGTCGATGCCGAAGGGCATGAGCCGTTCGACCGTCACCCGGTCGTAGGACGCGCGTGCGACCGGATCGGCCAGCCGCACGCCGTGCGTGCGGCAGAATTCGCGGATCGAGTGGAACAGCACCGGGATGCCGTGGGCCGCGGCCGCGGCCGCGTCGGCACATGCGTCCTCGCTCGTGAGCAGGCACGCCACGTCGTACAGGCGCCCGCGGTTGGCGTCGCGGTCGAGCAGATACGACAACCCCGGCGCGCGATGAGAACAGAGGACGCCGACTCGCAGCCTCTCCATGCCATGCTCCCCCGTCAGCAAATCCGCGGCAGCAGCTCTCCCTCGGGCTCAGTGACCAGGCGCCGCCCGAAGCCGGTGTCGAGGATGATGGCGCCGACCCGTTCCGCGACGCAGCGCCCGATCAGGGCGGCCTCGCGGCCGAGCGGATGCGCGCGCAGCGCGGCCAGAACGTCCTCGACGGCCTCGGGGCGGACGCCGAGCACTGCCTTCCCCTCGTTGGCCACGTGCAGCGGATCGATGCCGAGCAGCTCGCTGGCCGCCCGCACCGGCGCCGTTACGGGCAGCGCCTCCTCGTCGAGCACGATGCCGACGCCGCTCTTGCCGGCCATCTCGTGCAGCGCGGACGCGAGGCCGCCGCGCGTCGGGTCTTTCATGGCCACGATCGCGCCGGGCGCCGCCGCGAGCGCCGCGCGCACGAGGCCGTTGATCGGCGCCATGTCCGACCGCAGGTCGGCATCGAGCGCCAAGCCGTGCCGCTCGGCCATCACGGCCATGCCGTGATCGCCGAGGGTGCCCGTCACGATCAGCAGGTCTCCCGCGCGCAGCCCCGAGTCGGGCACGACGCGATCGCTCATCGCAATCCCCGTGGTGTTCAGCACGATGCCGTCCAGCTCCCCCCGGCCCATCACCTTGGTGTCGCCCGCGACGACGGTCGCTCCCGCCTCGTCGCACGCGGCCCGGATCGAATGCTGGATCCGGATCAGATCCGCCCGTGGAAACCCGTCCTCGATGATGACGGCGCAGGTCAGCGCCAGCACGTCGGTCGCGCCCATCATGGCGAGATCGTTCACCGTGCCCGACACGGCGAGGCGGCCGATATCGCCGCCGGGGAAGAAGATCGGATGGATGACGTGGGAATCGGTCGTCACCACGAGCCAGCGCCCGCCGACTCGCAGCGCCGCGCCGTCGTCCATGGCGGCGAGCCCGATGTCGCCGTTCGGGTGCTGGGGAATCAGGCCGTCGAGGAACACCTGGCGGATGAGCGTCCGCATCGCTTCGCCGCCCGCGCCGTACTTCAGCGTGATCCGTTCATCGAGCGCAGACCGCACCGTCGCCTCCTTGCGCGGGTAGCGCCAGATCGGGGTGACCGCCGTACTGATGCCAGATCTTGCAGGTGCCCTCGCTGCTCACCATGCACGCGCCCACCGGGGCGTGCGGCACGCACTCGCGGCCGAACAGCCCGCAGTCGGTCGGCGCCTTGATCCCCGCCATGATGTCGCCGCAGATGCAGGCATCGACGAGCGCGGGCGGCGCGTGATCCCACAGCCGCCGCAGGTCGATGTCGAACTGCCGGCGGGCGTCGAGATGCGCCCACTCGTCGCGCAGGCGCAGGTTGCCGTTCGGCACGTGCGCGATGCCGCGCCACTTCCCGCCAATGGGCCGGAACACCCGCCAGAGCTGCTCCTGGGCGCGCCGGTTGCCCTCCTTCGTCACGCAGCGCGGAAACATGTTCGCCACGTCCGCCGCGCCGTCGCGCACGAGCTCGGCGAGCTTCAGCAGCCCCGCCAGGATGTCGAGCGGCTCGAAGCCCGCCACCACGACCGGCAGCCGATGGCGCGCCACGAAGGGCTCGAAGACCCCCCAGCCGGTGATGGTGGCGGCGTGCCCGGCGGCGAGAAACCCCTCGACGCGCGTCTCCGGCATCTCCGCGACGATCTCCATCACCGGCGGAATGTACTTGTGCGCCGAGAGCACGAAGAAGTTGGCCGGCGGATCTCGGAGCACGGCAGCCGCGGTGGCGACGGCGGTCGTCTCGAAGCCGGTGGCGAAGAAGACGACCGGCTCGTCGCACCGACGCGCCAGATCGACCGCCTGGGCCACGCTGTAGACGACCTCGACGCGGCCCCCCTCGGCCTGCGCGTCCGCCAACGACATGACCGTCCCGGGCACCTTCAGCATGTCGCCGTAGGTGGCAATCCGGACGCCCTGCCGCGCGAGCGCCACGCCCTCGTCGACCTCCGGCACGTCGGTGATGCAGACCGGGCAGCCAGGCCCCATGATCACGTTCAAGCCGCGCGGCAGCGCGGCCCGCAGCCCAAACCTGGCGATTGCCTGCTCGTGGCTGCCGCAGACGTGCATCACCGACACCGGTGCGCGCCCGATCGCGGCCACCACGTGCGCCAGCGCCTCCGAGAGCGCGCGCGCCCGCGTGGGATCGCGGAACTTCAGCTCCGCCAGGCCGCGGGGCGTCCCGGGGCTGCGGCGCGTAACCCCGCTTCCATCAGTCATTGCCCGTCCCCTGCATTTCGTTCCGCACGTCGGCGGCCATAAGGTCGTCCTCCGCCTCCGCGCGCGCCAGCAGCTCTTCGTAGAGCGCCAGCGTCGCCTCAATCTCGCCGATCGGAATCCGGCGGATCGCGTACCCCACGTGATTGAGGATGTAATCCCCGGGCTCGACCGGCTCGTCGACGACGTCGAGGCGGACGTGCCGGCGCACGCCCCAGAAGTCGACCACCGCGACCGCGTCGCGCACCTCAATCACCTTGCCCGGCACCCCCAAGCACATCGCGTCGATCCCCCTTCCGCGCGGTCCTCACGTGCGCGGCGGCGCCACCCCTACGGACCCTGCTGCCGCGCGATCGCGGCCGCGACCACCGCCTGCCCCAGCGCGAGCCCCCCGTCGCCGGGCGGCACGTCGCGGTGCAGGCACACGCGATACTCGGCCGTCAGCGCGGCTGCCAGTCGCTCGGCGAGCAGCGCGTTCTGAAAACACCCGCCGGTGAGCACGACTGGCAGCGTCCCGTGGATCCGCGCCGCGGCCCGCACGACGGCGGCCGTCGCGGCCACCAGCGTGTTGTGGAACCGCGCGGCGATCACGGCCGCCGACACGCCGGCGCGCAGGTCGCGCACCACCTCACGCGTCATCGGACGCAGATCGATCTGCCAGGGCGACGCCGACCAGTCGGTCGCAAAGCCGTAGCGCTCCCGCACGGCCGGATCGGCGACGCCGTTCCAGGCGAGCGCGATCTGCCCCTCGTAGCGCGAGTCGGGGCGCGCGAGCACTAGTGATCCGATCCCGTCGAAGTACCGCCCGGCGCCGTGCGCGGCGGGCGACCGGAAGCGGGCCCCCAGCATCTGCCGCACGGCCGCGACGTCGGAGGCCGACAGGGCGCCAAAGAGCGCCAGATCGTCGAGCGGCGGCCGGCCCTCGAAGGCGTCCTCGAGCAGGGCGAGCGCAATCCGCCAGGGGTGGCGGATGGCGGCGTCGCCGCCGGCGAGCCCGACGGGGCGCAGCGTGGCCACGCGGGCGAACGAGTCGTACCGCGCGACGAGCACCTCCCCGCCCCACGCCGCGCCGTCGGAGCCGTACCCCGTTCCGTCGTACGCCACGCCGATGACGGGGCCCGCCAGGGCGTGCTCGGCCATCGCGCTGGCGACGTGCGCGTGATGGTGCTGCACGCCGATCTTGATCGGCTCGGGCCGCGCCAGCGCGTACGCCGTCGAGACGTAGCCGGGGTGCAGGTCGTAGGCGATGATGGCCGGCGCCACACGGAGGAACCTCTCCATCCGCGCAATCGACTCCTCGAACGAGCGCGCCGTCTCGAGGTTCTCGAGGTCGCCGATGTGAGGACCCAGGTAGGCCGCGTCGCCGGCGCCGATGCAGAACGTATTCTTCAGCAGGGCGCCGCACGCGAGCACCGGCGCCTCGAAGGACGGCGAGGCCGCGATCGATCGCGCCACGTATCCGCGCGATCGGCGCAGGACGACCGGCCGTCCGGCGATCACGCGCGCCACCGAGTCGTCAGTGCGGGTCTCGATCTCGCGGTCGTGCAGCAGGAAGAGGTCCGCGATGCGGCCGAGCCGTGCGAGCGCCTCGTCGTTGCGATACGCCAGCGGCTCCTCCGACAGGTTGCCCGAGGTCATCACGAGCGGCCGCGCCGCGTCGCGCGCGAGGAGGTGATGCAGCGGGGTGTACGGCAGCATCACCCCCACGAGCGGCGTGTCCGGCGCGACCTCGGGCGCCAGGCCGCCGTCCGGCCGGCGCACGGCCAGCACGATCGGCCGCTCGACCGACGCCAGCAGACGGCGCTCCGCCTCGCCAAGGTCGGCAAGCCGCGCCGCTGCTGCGTCATCCGCGACCATCACGGCAAACGGCTTCTCGTCGCGGCGCTTGCGCTGCCGGAGCCGGCGGACCGCATCCGACGAGGTGGCGTCGCACGCCAGATGAAACCCGCCCAGCCCCTTGACCGCGACGATCCGCCCGGACCGCAGCTCGTCCGCGACACGCGCGATCGCATCGTCGCACGGCAGCACTTTGCCACCCGGCGTCACGACCACGAGGCGCGGGCCGCAGACCGGGCACGCGTTCGGCTGCGCGTGAAAGCGGCGATCGACTGGGTCGTCGTACTCACGCCGGCAGGCCGGGCACATCACGAATGCCGCCATCGTGGTCGCCGGGCGGTCGTACGGCACGTCGCGCGTGATCGTGAAGCGCGGGCCGCAGTTGGTGCAGTTGGTGAACGCATAGCGGTACCGGCGATCGGCCGGATCGCGCGTCTCGGCGAGACAGGCCGGGCACGTGGCGAGGTCGGGCGGGATCGAGACGCGCGGTTCGGCGGCCTGCCCGCTCTGCACGATGGAGAAGCCGCCGACCGGCTCGACGGGAATCGCCCACGACCGCACGCTGGTGATCACGGCGGCCGGGGGCGGCGACTCCTCCAGGCCGCGCAGGAACAGATCGAGCGCGTCGTCCGAGCCGAAGGCCTCGATCGTCACGCCGGCGGCGTCGTTGCGCACGCGGCCGGCCAGCCCTCGTTCGGTCGCCAGCCGATAGACCCACGGGCGGAAGCCGACACCCTGCACCACGCCGCGGATCTCGATGTGCCGCCCCGAGGTCCTCACCGGGCTTCCCCCAGCGACAGCACGAAGGCCGTCATGTCCCAGGCGTCCCCTTCGCTCAACGCCTTCCAGTTCGGCATCGGCGTCCCCTGCAGCCCCTCCCGAACGGCAAAGAACACGCGGCGTGCGGAGGTGGAGTGACGCCACGAGGCCACGGTGAAGTCACGCGGCGACCGCGTCAGGCCCTCCCGCCGCGGGCCGCGTCCGTCGCCGCGGTCGCCGTGGCAGAGGGCGCAGTGCTGCAGGAACAGCTCCCGGCCCCGTGCCCGTGCGTCGGGCGAGTCGAGCCGTGCGGCCGGGACCACCAGTCGCCGGTAGGCCCGCGGCAGATCCCGATCCATGTCACCGCACCCCGGCAGCACGAACCACATCGAGAGTGCGGCCACCCACAGGCGTCTCATCGGCGTCCCGGCGCGCGAACACGAACCCGCACGCGCGCGCCTCCTCCACCACACGCTCGACCAATGCGGGCAGCGCGGCCTGCACCGCCGGCGTCAGGCCGACTCCGAGCTCGATCGACGCGGGAACCACGCCGTGCAGCACGACCCGGCGCGGGTACCGGCCGACGAGCCGCGCCCCGTCGAGCAGATCGGCCACGCCCACCTGGTGCGGCGAGAGGCGTGTGGCGACTGCCGGCGGCACCTCGTCGCCCTCCAGTCGGACGAGCGTGCCCGGGGCATCGTCGGTGTGGACGGCGTCGACGAGGAGGACCGTGTCGGCCTCCCCGAGATACGGCAGGAGCGACAGGCCGAGCGTGCCGCCGTCGAGCACGCGCGCGCCCGGCGGCGGCTCGAAGTCGTCGACGAGCCGCGCGACCGCCGCTGCCCCGGCGCCGTCGTCCTCGAGCAGGACGTTGCCGAGCCCGAGCACGAGGAGCGGCGCACGATCACTCATCGACCTGGCCCTTGCGGTTGATGAAGCGGTAGCCCGAGTGCTGCAGATCCTCGCGGCGGACGAACTTGTAGCCCGAGAAGATCGACTCGACGGTCCCGTTCGCCTCGATCGTCGACATCAGCACGCTGCTGTAGACGTGATGGACGGCGAAGCCGAGCAGCAGCCACATCACCGCGTGATGGATCCAGCGCGCGATCTGCAGGCCGCCGAAGAGCGGCGCCCACGCGGCGAACCAGCGCAGCGGCGACTCGACGTCGGCGCTCGCGCCGCGCATCACCAGACCGGTGGCAATCGCCAGGAAGTACAGGCCGAACACCAGGGCGTAGGTCAGCCCCGCGAGCGGGTTGTGCCCGACGAACCCGGGCGGCTTCCGCAGCGCGAAGAGATAGAACTTGAGCGTCGGCCAGACGCCGTGCCGGCGCCGCCGGTGGACCGGGATGAACTTGTCCCAGTGCGCGTACGTGTTGCCGGTGAACATCCAGATGATCCGCGCGAGGACGGCGCCCATGAACACGTACGCCGTCCACCCGTGGATCACCTTCATCCACCCCATCACGAAGTGGTCGCCGGCCGGCCCGGATACGGTGATGAAGGGATAGCCGATGTAGAACCCGGTCACGGACAGGACGACGATCGAGAGCGCAATCAGCCAGTGCGTGATGCGGACGGGCGTCTCCCAGACGTACACCCGCACGAGATCGGACGGCGCCCCGCCGGCAGCGGGGACGGCAACGGTGCTCATACGGCCCTCACGCGCGCCACCTCGCGGCGCTGTGCGTCGACGACGTGCACGCCGCACGCCATGCACGGGTCGAAGGAATGAACCGTGCGCAGGATCTCGACGGGACGCTGCAAGTCGGCCACGGGCGTGCCGATGAGCGCCTCCTCGTACGGCCCCCGCTGTCCCTTCGCGTCGCGCGGCCCCGCGTTCCACGTGCTCGGCACCACGCACTGGTAATTCTCGATGACGCCGTCGCGAATCGACACCCAGTGCCCGAGCGCGCCGCGCGGCGCCTCGTGGAAGCCCGCGCCCATCGCCTCGGCCGGCCACGACC
>Ga0194121_10009038_pt1 | contig 12444 bp, 9 predicted proteins | sample TA2MahCa50mmetaG_FD_148609 | JGI IMG/M metagenome (GOLD analysis project Ga0194121, IMG submission 148609) | Freshwater microbial communities from Lake Tanganyika, Tanzania - TA2015020 Mahale Deep Cast 50m | ecosystem: Environmental > Aquatic > Freshwater > Lake | place: Tanzania: Lake...
CACGCCCCGCACCCGCCCGCTCGCCCGAACAGTTCGACTTCGCCTGAGTCGACGCCCTTCACCACATCCAGCCCGCTCCTCGCCCGCAACCCGCGCCGGCCGGCAGGCCCGGTCGTATCCAAAAAGCCCGCACCACCGCCCCAGCGGGCCTCGAACGGCTCGCCAGCCCGCCACCAAGGCCCGATCTGGGCTCTGGTGGACCACTTGACGGATCGCCCAGCCGCGGCGAGCCTCCCTATCGCGGTCGACGCCGACCGCCTCCGGCGGATGTCATCCGCTTGAAGTTCCTATCCGACGGTCCGTGGCGCGGGCGCTTTGCTCAACCAGAGAGAAGCAACGCGCTCTCCCCCAAGTCCGTCAAGGGGGCGCACTAGGGCCGATAGCGGTACAGCCGCACCTCGTACTCGTCCGATGCTCTGCGCAGCAGGCGCGCGGCTCGGAAGGGCGGGTGGTCTTCGAGCAGGCGCACATCTTTCACCTGCGCCGCCGCGCGCGCGTGCAGTTCGAGCTTGGCGCCGGCGGCTTCCACTAGGCGCTGCTCGGCGCCGTTGAGCCGTGGGTAGTAGCCGCAGGCTACGAATGTCTCGCGCGCATCGCGTTCGAGGCGTTCGAAACACTCGGGGCCGCTGACGCCTTGCGTGTCGCCGACGCCGCCGCGCACGAGGTACCACGCCAGCGCCGGGTCGCCGAGCACGAAGACACGTGCGCCCTGCGGCAGTTTCGCGGCGAGTTCGGATGCTGCACGCTCGACGCCGCGCGCAGCGCGCCAAGGGTCGCTCAGATCGTCGCGGAAGTGCGCGCCAACCGCGGTGAGTGCGGCGAGCGCCGCAGCGAGCGAGGCCGCGAGCGGTGCGCGGCCAGACGGCGCCTGCGAGCCGGTCTCGACCCAACGCCCGAGCGCGCACGCGGCCGCGAGCAGCGCGAGCAGCAGGAGCGGCAGCAGCAGGCGTGCATACGGGTGGTAGAAGGGCGTGAGCAAGCTCCACAACGCGAGCCCGCTCAACAACGCGAGCGCGGGCCACTCGCGGCGCAGCGCTTGGCGGACGAGCCAAGGAAGCGCAACCAAAGCCAGCAGCGCACACACGGCGACGCCGCCGACCAGAACTCCAAGCGCGCCGAATCCGAGCGCAACAGCGAGCACCGGCGCGGTGCGCCGCGCACTGCTCACGACGCTCGACGCGCAGGCGAGCGCGAGCGGCACGGACGCCGCGCTGAGCGGCCCCTCGAAGAACAGCTGTTGCGAGCCCTGCCGCGCGAGGTTCTCGAACCAACCGCCGTGCAGCATCGTCCTCTGGTACTGCGCGAGCGCGGCGTAGCCGCCGGGTTGAGCCTGCACATGCAGCGCCCAGGGCAGATAAACGAGCGCCGCCGTCAGCGCCGCCGCTACACCCAATGCGAGCGGCCGGCGCCAGTTTTCGCGCGCGACCGCGCGCGCCACGCCGATCGGAACATACGCGAGCGCTGCTGCGACGACGGCGAGCCAGCCGTGGTACTTCACGTTCCACGCCAGCCCGACGAGCGCGCCTGCGAACAGCACGCGTCCAACACGCTCGGCGCGCAGCGCTTCGATGAGCGCGAACCACGCACCCAGATGTACGAGCGCGAAGCCGACATCGGTCAGCGCCGTGCGCGAAAGTGCTATGTGGTACTCGTTGCACGCGAGCAGCGCCGCGGCCGCAAGTCCCGCAGGCGCGCCGAACCAGCGCCGCGCGACGAGGCCGAGCAGCGCGACGCTCGCCGCGCCGAGCGCGGCGTTCAGCGCGAACAGAGTGAGCGGTACCTCGCAGCCGAACAGACGCGCTAGGACACCGGCTGCACCGAAGTAGGCCGGCGGAGAGAACTTCTCCTGGCCCGGATACAAGGCCGAGAATTGGTCGGGCGTCGCAATTGAGGACGCGCTCCAGGCGTAAACGCCCTCGTCGAAGTGATCGAGGCCGCAGCGCTCGAGCGCCAAGCCGCGCAGCAGTAGCGCGAGCGCGACGAGCGCAGCGAGCACGATCCAAAAGCGCCGCGACGCGGCCGATGCGTCAGCCACCGCGGCCCTCGCGTTCGAACACGATCCCACCCTCGGCGCGCACGAGCTCGCGCCACCCCGGCAGCTGCGCGAAACGCTCCGGACGCGCGCTGCGAGGTGCGTGGAGGAAGTCGATGCCCCACGCGTCGAGTTGGCGCGCCTGCGCTGCGAGGTCCTCGGAGGCGTAGAACGCCTCGACCTCGGCGAACTTGCGCTCGAAGTCGACTGTCAGGAAGAAGTGCGCGTGGTAGCTCCGGCCCGGGAACTCGGGCGCGAGCCAGCGGTAATCAAGCGGCTGCGCCAGCAGCACCGAGCGCTCATTCGCGCGCGCCGCCAGCGCAGCGACTGCAGCGCGCTGCTCGCGCGACTGGAACAGGGCCGGCCCCTGGTTGCGGCCAAATGTCACCGCGCGCGCGCGAAATAGGGCATCGCGCGGCGCAGTCGCGCCGAGCAGAGCGAACGCCAGCAGCGCGTGGCCCCACGGAACGCGCGAGCGGGTCGCGAAGTACATCTCGCCAGCGATCAGGAACAACGGGATCTGCGCCGTCGTCGGGCCGCGGTCTGCGTACGGATACCAAGGGCTCGAAAGCGTCATCGCCAGGCACCCGCCGGCCCAGCCGAGCAGGAACAGCTCGTCGATCCCTGCGCTGCGCCAGTAGGCGCGCAAGCGCGTCGGCGCGATCAGCGCCACCAGCGGATAGGCGAGCAAGACACTGATCCACGACACGTCCGGCGGTCGCCAAGCCGGAATTGGCAGGCCGGATTGGCGTTGCAGCGCGAACAGCGCGACCACCGCGAGAGATGTCGCTCCGCCGCCGACAAAGAGCGCCGCATTCAATCCAGGCAAGGAAACCGCACGCCAGCGCACGAGCACGAAGGTCAGCGCGTAGATCAGCAGCAACAACGGCCCCTCGTAAGGGTGCAGCAGCGTGACGACGGTCGATGTGAGCGCGAGCGCGATCAGGCGCAACGCCGTCGGCCGGGCGAGCGCGGCGCGGAAGGCGAGCAGGGCCGCGATGGTGAACACCCACGCGACCAGGAAGTGCGTGTCGAACAGCACCTTGCACACATAGTGGCTGCGGTATTGCTCCCACACGGGCGCCTCTTCGAGCCGCTTCAAGAGCCACTCCGTGCCGCTCGCGCCGAGCAGCTTCTGCTCCGCGGCGAGCTTGAGGTACGCGCCCAGCCCGCCGCCGCCGAGCGTCGCGAGGAACACCCACCATCGCGCCGTCGGCGTGGCGAGGAAATGCTGCGCGCACAGGTAAAGCAACACGACGAGCAACGCGGCCAGCGGTGCGCCGAGCCACTCGTACACCCACTCCGGCGCGACGCCGAGCGCGCGCCCGAGCGCGCCGACGAACCAGTAGAAGGCCACGGGCAGGTACGGTTGGTGCGCCTCGGTGGTGAAGCGGCTGTCGGTGATCGGACCGGTGAACTCGGTGCGTCGTTCCCATACCCGGTACTGCATGTAGTCCGGCGAAGTCGCGAGATTGCCCGTGAACTCCCAGGGCGGCTCGACGCTGGCCTGGGCACGCCACAAGGGCGCGAGGTGCGCGAGCGCGGCCGCGAGGGCCAGCAGCAGCACGACGGGCGGAACCCGTCCTAAGTGCGTGCGGAGTGTGGACACCTTCTCGAGGGGCGAGCGATCTGGGGGGTGAGTTCACCAATGCCGCCGTGCCGACGGCGCTCAAGCTGTAGAATTCGAGCTAAGTCAGCCGGGACCGTTATTGTGAGCCCGAGTCTACCATCCCCCTCGCAGCAGGCGCTCGCATCCATGGCATTCAGTCCCTCACATCCGGCTGTCGCCGCAGCGGAGCGGGCGAGCACTCCGCATGCACTGCGCGCACTGGCCGCGCTGGCAGCACTCGCGGCGCCGGCGCTGGTCGACCCCGACGCGCTGCAGCGTGCGAGCGAGAGCTGGCGCCTGGCTGAGAACGCGCAGCCCTACTGGCCGGGCGAGCGCGTGCTCGAGTCGTGGCTGTGGACGCCGCTTGTGGCGCTCGGCGCTTGCACACTGTTCCTCGCGCCCGGCCTGGCAATCGCCGCAGCGTGCGGTGCCGCGACCGGACTCGGACGCTGGCTGATGTGCGCTCTGGCGGCCAGCCTGACGAGTGTGAGTGCGCTCGCCTGCGCGCTCGGACTGTGGGCGCCACAGCTCGGCCGCGGTGCGCCGTTCGGCTGGTGCGTCGCCGCCTTCGCGGCGCTCGCCTGGTCGGGAGTGGTGCTCCGCGCGGCGCGTGGCGCACCCTTGCCGTGGCCGCCGCGGCTCGCCTCCGCGCTCGCGCCGACGCTGGTCGTTCCGTTCGTGCTGTTCGCGCTTCTAGGCCCCAAGTTCCACTGGGAGAGCTTCAACGGCGACGGCGTGCACGCCTTCGAATCGATCCGCCTGCTGCTCGTGCAACCCGTTCCGTTCTGGTCCGAAAGCGCAGGCAACATCCGCGGCTTTCCTGGCCCGACGAGCATGTTGTTTGCGTTCCCAGGGGCATGGTTCGTGCGTCTGCTCGGCGAGAACGAAGGCGCGGCACGCGTGAGCATCGCGCTCTACCTCGCGGGCGTGTTCGGCGCCATCGCTGCGCTCGTCGAGCACGCGCGCGGCGTGCTGCGGGCCAGCGAAGCGTGGCTGATCTGGGGCGGCCTCGCCCTGTACCTGCTCGTGATGGCGTTCAGCGCGAGCTACGACCCGTACAGCGCCGACATCGCCCTGCCCGCGACGCAGGACACGCTGCTTGTCGCCTGCGTGCTCGCCGCCGTCGTCGCATCGTTGCGCGGCGAACGCGCCTGGACAGCGCTGTTCACCGTGCTGTCCTACACATCACTGCCGAGCGGGTTGATGCTGCTCGGACTGTGGCTCGTCGCTGCGTGGCTGTGCGTGCGGCCGCGGCCGACGGTGGGACTCGTCGCACTCGGGGTCGCGTTGGTCACCTGCGTCGCAGCCACACGCGTCGCGCCCGTGCTGCTCGATGCATTCGGGCTCCCGCAGCCGGGCGGCGAGTACGAAAGCCTGCTCTCGCGCTTCGCCTATCTCCAAGTCGCCGATGTGCGCCGCACGCTGTTCGCGCTGGTGCCCTGCGGACTTTTCCCGGGCCTTGCGCTGCTTGCCTGGCGCCGCTTCGACGGCGTTTCGCGCGCGCTGGCGCTGATGTCGCTGGGTTACTTCGCGTGCTTCTATGTGCAGGCCTACATTTCGCTCCACCAGTTCGTGCCGGCCATGCTGCTCCCACTTGCGGCCTTTTGGCGCTCGGGCTTCGTCGCAGCGCCTGCGAGTGCGCGGGGAGCACGCCTTTTGACGGTCGCCGGACTCGCGCTCTGCCTGTGGCTTTCTTGGCCGACCTCATGGACGCCGCTGGTACACGCGCGCCGCATCGGTGAGCGCTTGCACGCCCATGTCGAAGGCTACCAGCTCTCGGCCCCGGCATCGCTCGCCGCAGCGAGCGCGCTACGCCATTTGTTCCCGTCGGGATTTTCGCCGCAGGTGCCCGACGAGCTCTACGGCGGCTCGCCGTACATCTGGAATCGCTACGCACAACGAGCGGGCGGCGAGCCGGCGCCAACGGCCGACTATTGGCTCGCACCCGAACAACTCGAGCCGCCGCCTGGAGCTAAGCGGGTGGGGCTCGAGAGTGGCTTCGCGCTCTATGTACGCGATGTCGACAAGTGGCGCGTGGATGCGCACAAGCAGTTGCCGAATCCGCCGGGGGCTGAGCTGTACGCGATCGATCGCGGCCGTCTGTTCTCCGGCGCGAAAACGCGCTCGGAGGGTCCAGCAATCTACGACTTACGCGCGCTGCGAGAGCGCTGGATGCGCAGATGAGCGGACCTGCGCAGGAACGCACGCGACACCTGCGCGCCGTCACGATCGTCAGCCTTCTCGTAGGCGCGTTGATCGCAGCATTGTGGGTGCGGGGGACCGATGGCAGCGCAGCACTTGCGGCTTTGACGCGCGCTTCGGCGACAGCGGTGGTTTTGCTGCTGACGCTGACGGCGTACTTCGTACTTGCGCGCTTCGTGCGTTGGCAGTTTCTGCTGCGCCGCGCCGACGCCTCGGTACCGGCGCGCGATAGCTTGAAGATCTACCTCGCTTCGCTCCCCGGCACGGCCACGCCCGCCTACATCGGTGAGGTAATCCGCTGCGTGCTCCTGCGCCGTTGCATCGGCGCGCCGCTCGCGCGCACGCTGCTGTGCCTTGCGCTCGAACGAACACTCGACGTGGCTGCCCTGTCGCTGCTCGGCATGCTCACGGCGCCGCAGATGTGGATGCGCGGCGTGCTTGCGCTGACGCTCTTGTGCGCGTTGCTCGTCGCATGGTTCGCGCGCAGCATCGCCGCACGCCGCGGCGCGCCGAACGAGGTCCTGCGCGAGCTGTACTCAGCGCCAGCAGTGGGCAGCGCAGCGCTGCTCTCGCTCGCCATCTGGATTCCCGTAGCGACCGGACTCGCCTTCGCGGCCTGGGGCATGGGCGTGGAGCTGGCGCCGCTGGCCGCCGTGGGCAGCTACAGCGCCGGCACGGTGTTCAGCGCCCTGACGCTCATGCCCGCCGGTGTCGGCACCGCGGGCAGCGCGCAAATCGTACTGCTGCAGGAGTACGGGCTTGAGCTCGCCGATGCGGTTGCGTGCGTGACGCTGTTCCGCGTGCTCACGACCGGCGTGTCCCTGACCGTGGGCGTCGTGTTCTTCGCCGTCGAGTTGCGCGCGCAGCGCCGCGTGGGCGCGCCCGCGCGCGGGCACTTCGACGAGATCGCGCAGCAGTACGGCGCTCAGTTCCGTCCGCACATGTGGGAACTGCTGCTCGCGCGCCGGACTCAGCGGCTCGCGAAGGTGCTGCCGCGCTCGGAGGGCAGCATCGGACTCGACCTGGGTTGCGGGCTGGGGCTGCAGGCCCAAGAGCTACGCCACTTGGGCTGGCGCGTGATCGGACTGGAGCCTGCGCACGAGTTGCTGCGTGCCGGCGGCGGCCCGCCGAACTCCTCGCTGGTCGCCAACGGTCTGGCGCTACCGCTGCGCTCCCACAGCGTCGACTTCGTCTACACGATCGGCGTGCTGCACCACATGATCGGGCCAGAGGAACAGGATCGCGCCTGCGCTGAAATCGTGCGCGTGCTCAAGCCGGGCGGTGTGCTCGTGGTGCAGGAGACCAATACGCTCAACCCGTTGTTCCGCGTCTACATGGGCTATGTGTTCCCGATCCTCTCGCGCATCGACGAAGGTACCGAGCGCTGGCTCGCGCCGCGGCGCTGGCGCGAGACGCCGGGGCTGCGGCTGGAGGCGATCGAGCACTTCACATTCGTGCCGGACTTCCTTCCGCGCGCCGTGCTGTCGCCGCTTCTTGCGCTCGAGCGTCGCCTGGAGACCAGTCCGCTGGCGCATCTCTCGGTGCACTACCAGGCCACGCTGCGCAAGCCAGACACCGAGTCCTGAGCAGCGCAGAAGCGCAAGGGCACTCGGGCGGGCCCGCGCGCGCTGCGCTGGTCGAAGAGAGTTTTGCTTGTCGCACGCTGGGCCTAGCGGAGCACGCTGACACGCGCTCATACCACAGCCGCGGCGCGCGCCTTGAGCTCGGTGCAGCTCATGTCCCCGACTTCGTTCGTGAGTTGCGCGCCGGTGTGTACGCCCTTGATGCGCCGCGAGGGGATAGGAACTCCAAGCGGATGACTTCCGCCGGAGGCGGTCGGCGTCGATCTGCACCAGAAGCTCGACATGGGGAAGTGCTGCGTGCGCTTCCAGCGGGCGGACGAGCTCGCGCTCGAGGTGATCGGTGAGCTCGTCGCGCGCCTGCCGGCAAGGAAGTTCGTCGCGGGCTACGTCGCCGCTCGTGACGCCCAGGAGAAGCGTGGCCCCAAGCCACGCGCCGAGATCCGCGCCGAGGCCGCGTCCCGTGCGGCGGCGAAGAAGGCGGCCAAGAACACGCAAGAACGGGCCCCGAGGGCCACGAAGAAAGTGACGAGGAAGTCGAGCCGCGCAGCACGCTACCCCGTGCGCTGTCCGTGCAACCCGTCAGGCCCGAGCTCACGCCATGGACCCCCTGCTTCGGGTCCGGCAGATCGCTGCGGCGCTCCTCTGCGGCGCGTCCGCGCGACGAAGGCCTTTCTGTTCGACAAGGACACGACCGACGTCGCGTCCTTCGGCGCGTTGCCAAAGAGCGTCTGGTTGGCGCCTGGGCTGGTCGAGCACGTCTGCGTCGTCGGCCCAGTCTTCCGGCTGGGCTCGCGCTCGAGAGCCGCTTGTTCCTCTGGGTCCACGTGAGGCACTGCGAGACCCTGCGAATCGTGATGGTCGTCGTGCTCGGACTCTTGATGACCTTCCTCGCCTGCGGGCGCCTCGTGATCTCGCCGCTCAAGTGAGGCGTGGGGCTTTCGGGGCAGCGCGGCGGCGCTACCGTGGGGGCGGGGCGCGCCGGCGCCCGAAAGGAAACGCTCGATGAATCTGCTCCCGTCGCTCGCCGTCGCCGGCCTCGTCGCGGCGTGGCTCTTCACCCAGGAACCGCAGGCCAAGGAAACGCCGAAGGAAACCGCGCTGCAGCTCGGCAATTTCTCGGTCAGCCTCAGCGTCAAGGACCTCAAGGCCTCGCAGGCTTTCTACGAGAAGCTCGACTTCAAGCAGGTGGGTGGCAACCCTGAGCAGAACTGGGTCGTGCTGCAGAACGGCTCCACGACCATCGGGCTCTTCCAAGGCATGTTCGAGCGCAACATGCTGACGTTCAATCCGGGCTGGAACGCGAAGAAGGAGCCGCTGAAGCAGTTCGAGGATGTGCGCGAGCTGCAGGCCAAGCTCAAGGCACGCGGCCTCGCGCCCACGCCCGAAGCCGACCCCGCCACCGACGGCCCGGCCTACTTCATGCTCACCGACCCCGACGGCAACCCGATCCTCGTCGACCAGCACGTGCCGAAGCCCAAGGGCTGAGGCGGCGCGTTCAGGCTTTTCGCTCGACCATCGCGGCGGCTCAGACGAGGACGCGGGGCGGCATGCCGCCCTTGCAGACGGGCCAGTCCTTGCTGAGGCCGAGCTTCTCGCCGGAAGCGAGCCCACGGGTGCGGAGTTCGGCCTGGTGGGTGCCGAGGTCGCCGAGCGCCGTGTTCATCGTCCTTGGCACTTCGGGCGCGGCTTTGGGGCGTTCCTTCTCGATGCGGGCGCGCCGGCCTTCTCGTTGTGCTTGCGGCCTGATTCGTTGCCGAGCGACTCGAGCTCCGCGAGGAGAGCCGAGGTGTCGGCGATGCGCCATGGTTCGGCGCGCGACAGCGACCACGGACGTGGACTCCGTCCCGTCCTCGGTGACCGTGCACCCGTCTCTCGCGGCCCGACCGGAGAGAGTCGCTCTTTCGCCTTGATTCCGCGGCGAATCTGCAACGGCTGGACTTTCCCCGGGTTCAGACCTTGCGGTCCCCACGATTCGAGGCATCCTCGAACACCGGTGGAGCCCACGCCCGTGATCGTCGGGCCCCCGGATCGTGTCGAAAGCCCTGACTCAGGAGTTCCCAGCATGCGTCTCTCTCTCGCGTTCGCTCTCGCTGCTCTCGCCGCCGCCCCCGCGGCCGCGCAGGTCTCGGCCATCGGTCCCTTCACCGGCAACCTGCAAGAGTCCTTCGAAGGCCCTCAGGTGGTCTTCACCCCGTGCCTCACCTACCCGGCGTTCGGAGGTGCGGCCACGCTCTGCACGCCCAACGGCAGCAACTGCCACACCACCTCGGGATGGGGCTTCATCTGCACCATCTTCGCGCAGAGCGGCGGCAAGTTCTTCGCCAGCGTCGGCGGCCCGACGGAGATCGTCTTCACCGGGAACGTGTACACGTTCGGCGGTTACTTCGGCTCGAACAGCACCGGCGGCGACGCCACGTTCGACTTCTATGACGCCTCGAACAACCTGATCTCGAGCCAGGTCGCGCTGTTCCCGAACGACTGCCAGTGGCGCTGGTTCGGCTGGCAGAGCTGCTCGACCGCGATCCGCAAGGTCGTGGTCACGGGCATCAACACGACCAGCGGCGGCTACATCGACATGGACGGCCTCGAGGCCGGCACGACCCTGCCCGGCGCCTGCAACCCCGGCCCGCAGCCCTACTGCACCTCGGGCACGAGCACCGCGGGCTGCGTCTCGGTGATCAGTGCGACCGCTCAGCCGAGCGCCTCCTTCTCGACGCCCTGCCAGGTGAACGTCTCGGCCGTCGAGGGCCAGCGCACGGGCATCATCTTCTACGGCCTCGGCGCGCTGCCGCAGCCGTGGTGCAGCACTGGCGGCACGAGCTTCCTGTGCGTGAAGGCACCGACCCAGCGCACCTTCGCCGCCAGCTCCGGTGGCACCGCCGGCGCCTGCGACGGCAGCCTCTCGCTCAACTGGAATGCCTTCCACGCCGCCAACCCCGGCTCTCTCGGCACGCCTTTCTCTGCCGGTCAGGACGTCTACCTCCAGACCTGGTTCCGCGACCCGCCGTCCTGCAAGACGACCACCCTCTCGGGCGGTCTCAAGATGACGATGCAGTAGGCCTCCGAGGCTCTGCAGGCGCACGACGGGCGGTCTTCGGGCCGCCCGTCGGCATTTCAGGCGAGTGGCCCCACGGCCCCGAACTCCTCGGCGCAGAAGCGCTCGAGCTTCTCGCGCAGCGTGTCGCGCGCGGTGCGGAAGCGACGAAGCAGATCCTCGCGCGGAAGCGTCTCAGCCTTGGTCGCCGGGTCGGGGATCGGCCAGTGGAGCCGCCGCGCGCGACCGAGGAACACGGGGCAGACCTCCTCGGCGCACAGCGTGATGACCGTGTCGACGAGCTCGGGGTCGATCGACTGCACGGACTTGGAGTGCTGGGTCGAGGCGTCGAGGCCGAGCTCGGCCAGCACCTCGATCGCGTACGGGTTGACCTTCGAAGGCGAGCTGCCGGCGCTCAGCCCGCGCACCGAGGCCGGGAACAGCCGGTGCGCGAGGGCCTCGGCCATCTGGCTGCGGGCGGAGTTCGCGACGCACAGGAACAGGACGCCACGGGTGGCTGCGGGAGGGGGCATGGTCACTCCGCTCGCGAGGAGGACTCTTTCGGGAACCAGCGCTGGACCACTTGACGGATCGCCCAGCCGCGGCGAACCTCCCTATCGCGGTCGACGCCGACCGCCTCCGGCGGATGTCATCCGCTTGAAGTTCCTATCCCCCACCGAGCACGAGAACGCGCGGCTCCTCGAGCTGCAGATCGCGTTCCGAGCCCAACCGTCATTTCGCCGGCTTGCCGCCGAGGATGACAATCGCACGCTGCACCAGCCCCGCGAATTGCACTTCGTCGACCGCAGCGCTGGGGTCGTTCCAGGCCGCCGAGAGCGCGTACCAGTTCCCGTCGGCGGCGCGCAGCAGGAAAGTGAAGTCGAGCACTCCAGTCTCGGATCCGCCCTTGAATCCCGCCCAGGGGAACGCGCGCGTCGAGACCGAAAGACCGCGGTTGATCGCCAGGACCTCGCGCAAGCTCGACGCCGGTCCGCTCTCGGTCGCCTTGCGCAGCCAGTCCATCGCGCGACACAAATCGGCGGCCGAGGCGAACCACTCGAGCTCCTCGATGTGCATCGGCTGCGTCAGGAACCCGCCGTCGAGGATCGACTCGTCGAGCGGCCAGGCGGCGACCTCCTTGGCCAGGAACGCGCGCTTGCCCGGTAGGTCGAGCTTCAAGTACTCCGCGACGGCCTCGGAGTTGCGCGCGGCCTTGAGGCGAAAGAGTTCGTGCGTGTGGAGGAAGGGCAGCGAGCGCGCAGCGTTCTCATTGCCCATCTTCGCCAACTGAGCCTCGACCCGATCACGCGAAAGAGCGGCCATCAGGTGATCCGTAGCCGTGTTGTCACTGATCGAAATCATGTCCGCCGCGAGCGAAGCCAAGGTCACCGGTGTACCCAACGGCCAGGTGTGCAGCACGCCCGACGGAAGCGACCGAGAGCGCGCGTCGAGCGTCACGACGTCCGAGAGCTTCCGCTTGCCGGCGGCGACCTCATCGACCAGGGCGCCGAACACGTACAGCTTGAAGGCCGAGCCGATGGCGAGCGCGCGGTCGGCCTCGTGCGCGGCGAGCACCTCGGGTTTCTCGGCCCCGAGTTTCCAGACGGCGAAATTGCTCGACCCGGGGAGTTTCTGAAAGGCCTCGATCACTGCCGGCCAGTCGGACAGCGCCTGCGTTGGCACGCCGAAGAAGAGCATCACGATCGAGTTCGGAGCTGCCGCGCCCAGCCCGAGCGTCAGCGTCGCGACCTGGTCCTTCGAGAACGTCATCTCGAATACTGCGCTGTGCTCGGTCTTGCGCTCTTGCAGGCGCACGTCCGTCACCTCGCCGCACTGAGCGAAGTACTGCAGGCCGATCGCGCGCAGCCTGGCCGGCGGAACTTCCTTGAGAAAGGCCTTGTCGAACAGGTCGTCGGCCCACTTCGGCTCCGCGGCGATGATCGCGGCGACTTCGCGCGCGCGGCGCTCCAAGGCGTCCTGATGC
>Ga0194121_10009040_pt1 | contig 12444 bp, 9 predicted proteins | sample TA2MahCa50mmetaG_FD_148609 | JGI IMG/M metagenome (GOLD analysis project Ga0194121, IMG submission 148609) | Freshwater microbial communities from Lake Tanganyika, Tanzania - TA2015020 Mahale Deep Cast 50m | ecosystem: Environmental > Aquatic > Freshwater > Lake | place: Tanzania: Lake...
GCGCTGTTGCCGTTTCGTCTGGGCTGAGACCCAGTAAGTCGGCGATACCTGGTGTCAGGTGCTCGAGACGGTGTACTTTGTCGAGCATAGAGCCCAGTTTGGCTTGGAAGGTGAGCGTGGCTAATTGTGGGAGGCTGTCAGCGAGTCCTTGCTGGATGTCGTGTTTGTAGAAAAATTCAGCATCGGCAAAGCGCGCGCGTAACACCTGTTCGTTACCGGCCGTGACCGTCTCCAGGTGCATCGCGTCACCATTACGCACGGTCAGGAAATACGGCAGTAGACGGCCATCCTGGGTATAGAGGGGGAAATAGCGCTGGTGTTTTTTCATCACCGCTACCAGCACTTCTGGCGGTAAGGCCAGGAAGCGCTCTTCAAAGCGCCCGCAGAGCACAGTCGGATATTCCACCAGATTCGCTACTTCGCTGAGTAAGTCAGGATCATCCCGGCAGATCCCGCCATGGTGCGCGGCGAGCGCTGCGGCTGCAGCAGAGATCGTCGCCTGGCGTTCCTCCACGCGCGTCATAATGCTGTGCTCTTGCATGAGGCGGGCATAACTGGCTGCCTCGTCAATGACGAGCGCTGGCGAGCCATAGGGACGTAACCCACGGCTCGTCCGTCCGCTCGTCACCCCGGCGTAGGTAAAGGACACGACGTGCGCACCATAGAGCGCTACCAGCCAGCGTAACGGCCGGCTATACGCGACGTTCGTGGCATTCCAGCGCATGCTCTTGCCAAAGGCCAGGCCAGCAATGCAGCCAGGCAGCGCCTCCGCCAGCACCAGCGCTGCGGCACGGCCTGTCTCGTGGACCAGGGCTGCGACATAGCGTCCACTGGCGTCTTCAATGACCTGTAAGGCCGTGACGTCTACACCCCGACTACGGGCAAAACCACGCGCTGCCTGGGTAGGCTGACCCGTGTCGTCAAAGGCACGGTTGGCCGGTGGTCCTTTGACCAGGCTTTCTAGATCACGCTGGCGGCTAGCAAGCTGCGGCACATACACGATGAGACGGCGGGGGGTGCCGTGTATCTCTACCGTGTCATACTCCAGCCGCAGCGTGTGGAGCAGCGCGGGCACAGCGCTCCGGAGCTGTTCTAGAGCGCTGTTGAGATCGTCTGCAGGTAATTCTTCACTGCCAATTTCCAGGAGAAACGGTTGCGACTCCTGGGAAAGAGAGGCTGGCGACGCTGGCTGCGTAGGTTCTGCGGCGGGTGTCTCTGGTGTGCGCGCACGTTGCAACAAAGGAAAATCCTGTTGCTGGCGCTGTGCCACATAGAGCGTTGAAATGTCGCGTGCGATATTGCGCATCCGGCGGAAGTAATTGGCCCTCTCGGTCACCCCAATGGCTCCGCGCGTATCCAGGACGTTGAACAGGTGCGAGCATTTGAGATTATAGTCGTGGGCAGGGAAAACGAGCTGTGCGTCGATGCAGTGTTGCGCCTCTCGTTCATAGATGTCATACACGCTTTTTAAGGCCTCGACATCCGCGACGTCAAAGTAGTAGCGGCAATGCTCGATTTCACTGGCGAGGAGAATATCGCTATAGGGAATACCGGCGCCGTAGTTCATCTGCCAGACACTCTCTAACCCCTGCAACGCCAAGGCGATACGATCCAGACCGTAGGTAATCTCGACAGACACCGGTTCGAGCGCTTGCCCGCCGGCTTGCTGGAAATAGGTAAACTGGGTGATCTCCTGGCCATCGAGCCACACTTCCCAGCCTAGTCCCCAGGCCCCCAGGGCCGGGCTTTCCCAGTTGTCTTCAACAAAGCGAATGTCGTGTTGACGTGGATCGATGCCAATCGCTTCCAGGCTTTTGAGGTAGCGTTCCTGGGGGTCCCCAGGGTCGGGCTTGAGGATCACTTGTAATTGATGATGCATCTGCATGCGATTCGGGTTGTCCCCAAAGCGGCCATCATCGGGGCGGATACTGGGCTCCACGTACACCACATTCCACGGCTCGGGGCCGAGGACGCGCAAGGCGGTCGCTGGATTCATCGTGCCGGCGCCCACCTGCACGTTGTAGGGCTGCTGCACCAGGCAGCCCTGGGATTGCCAGTAGCTCAGGAGGCGCAAAATAATGTCTTGAAAACTCAAGGGCGTGCTCATGCTAATCCTTTAACGTCGTGACTCTCTGCTTTTCTCAGACGCATCTTTCCTGGTAGTATAGCATAGACACATTGTAGGGATGGGGGGTTCGGCCAGGTTGGCCATGCCGTGTATCCCGGAAACCAGAGGTAGCAGCACCACCATGACTATACGATTCGATCCTGCCACACGGACGCTGTGGCTCAGTATTGGCGATCTGGTGGACACCACGGCCTTTCCAGGGAGTGTGCATCTCACCCCACTGCTGCGGAGCCGTGCGGCCATGGGACGTGCGACCCACACCCGACATCAGGCCGCGCAGCAAGCCGATATGCCTTCCTATCGTGCCGAAGTCACGATCCGTCAGGAGCTGCACATTGATGAGTATACCGTGCATCTGCAGGGACGCATTGACGGTCTCTACGAGACTGATGAGAGCCTGATTGTCGAAGAAATTAAAAGTCTACTCGTGCCCCCCGAGCAGTTTGCGACGATTACCCTGGGGCATTACACGGCCTATGAACAGCAGCTCACGCTCTATGTTCATCTGCTGCAACAGGAACGCGAGGGACCAGTGCGTGGCCATCTCGTGCTCATCAATCTGGCAGATAATGCCTCGAAGACTCTGCTCATCGCCCCAGATGCTACCGAAGGCATGCCGTTTATTGTGCAACAGGTACGACGGGTGTTGGCGCGCTACACGGCCCGCGCGGCCCGCGCGGCGCGGCGTCGAGACAGCCGGACAGCGCTGCGTTTTCCCTTCCAGACGCAGCGGCCACACCAGGCAGCGATGATGGATCAGGTGCGGCTGGCCATCCGAGACCAGAGTTGCGTCTTGTTGTCAGCCCCGACTGGCATTGGCAAAACGGTGGCGTCACTGTACCCTGCCGTAGAGCACGCCCTGCAGGATGGGCTGCGCGTCTTTTTCGTCACGGCGAAAACCACGCAGCAAACTTTAGCAGTCGACACGTTACAGCAACTCGCTCAGCACGGGGTGGAGTTTACCGCAGTGCACCTGCGAGCCAAGGAAAAGAGCTGTCTCAATGAAGTCTACTACTGCCATGAGAATGTCTGCGACTTTGCCCGTGACTACGCTGGCAAACTGGAGCGCGGACACCTCATCGAGCGCCTGCTGGAACTGCCCGTCGTCGGGCCAACCGTGAGCACTGAGGTAGGGCTACGCCATCGCGTGTGCCCATTTGAACTCTCTCTGGATGTGGCCATGGAGGCAGACGTTATTGTTGGCGATTACAACTACGTCTTCGATCCTGCCTCGTATCTGCGGCGTTTTTTTCAGGATACGTCGTACAATGACTGTGTACTGATTATTGATGAAGCACACAATCTCTACGCCCGTGGCCGTGACTACTATTCGCCGGTGCTGCGCCAGCGTCGTGTGCGGCAGTTGTTGAGCCATTGTGCGGACGAACCAGCCCGTCTGTTTCGGGATTTTGAACACTTTTTTGCGGATCTCGATGATCTCTTCCCGCAACTCTACGAAGATGCTCCGGCGCGACCGCAGCCGGGGGCTCAGACCCTGGTGACCCCACCCTGGGACTATATCGCTGAGCTCCGTGGCCGCCTCGAAACGCTCATAGCAGAGTATGTGATCTACCGCCGCCGTAATGGCCCTGTCCCTGGTGGTGATCCCCTCCAGGACTTTTACTATAACTGGCAACGCCTCTGTGACGTCCTGGCGCTGGGCGGTGATGAGTTTTCGTATATTTACCAGCACTCCGCAGACGACGCCATCTTCAAGGTGCTGTGCAAGGATGCCTCGCGCTTTTTACGGGAGCGTCTCGAGGGGTTTCACAGTGTCATCGCCATGTCGGCGACTCTGACCCCGTTTGCGTTTTATCAAGACGTCTTGGGGTTTCCGCCAGAACGCACCTTTACCGCGGAGTTTCCTTCGCCGTTCCCTGCAGAGAACCGTAAAGTCGTGGTGGTCTCCGACATCTCGACGGCCTATCGGGAGCGCGAGCGGGATGCACCCCGTACGGCCCAGATTATTGATGCCATTATGGCCCAACACCCTGGGAATTATGCCGTGTTTTTTCCAAGCTTTGCCTATATGCGGCTGATTCGCTCCTGGTTGCAATACCCGGCCTATCGACTCATCGAACAAACGGAAACCATGTCCGAAGCCGACCGAGCTGCGGTCATCGAGCGCCTGCAACAGCACCGGCTGGAGCCCACGGTGTTACTCGCGGTACAGGGTGGGATTTTTGCAGAGGGGGTGGACTATCCTGGCGATATGCTCATTGGCGTCATTATCGTAGGCCCAGGGCTCCCCCGCATGGATTTTGAGCAAGAACTGCTTCGTACCTACTATGAAGAAAAGTACACCAGTGGCTTTGCCTATGCATATCTCTACCCTGGCATGAATCGCGTGGTGCAATCGGCGGGCCGCGTGATCCGTTCGGAGACGGACGTAGGCATTATTGCGCTGCTGGATAAGCGGTTTACCTACCACAATTACACGTCCCTGTTTCCGAGCCACTGGTACAATCGGCATCCCCGTGAGCTCGTGACGCGTGATTATCAGCAGGCCCTGTCGCGCTTCTGGGATGGGCATGAGAAAGGCACGACAGGGGCTGAGAAGCAGGTGGAGACGAACCGCTTACGATAGCAAATTGTGCTGAAGTCGCGAACGCGCGAGAATACGCTTGCAGGGAAGTACAGCGACAGAGGAGTTCCTCTGGAGTCGTCGGTATGAGTATTGGGCACAAGGATACCGGCTCATGATAGCAGTTTCCACCGAAGACCCCCAATGCCAGTCAGCCATTCATACCTGCGCCGTGGCCTTGCGCCGGCTCGCCCAGTTTGAGTTAGACACCTTGCTCCAACAGCGGCTGCATGATTTAGGAGCGCGGAAAGAGTTGCTCACCCCTGCCGAACATGCCGAGTTACTCGCCCTTGTGGCCTTTGCCCAGCAACGCACGATCGAGAAGCTGGAGGCTCAAGCGGCCTTACATCGCTTGCGAACGGTGCTCCCAGAGAGCATAACTGACGCATGAGTGTGCCTTCGGCTTCCCTCCGTGAGATGGTCATCCGTCGTGCGGGTAACCGTTGCGAATACTGCCAACTGCCCGCCCAGTTCCAAGTTGGTGGCTTTGTGGTGCGTCGGCAACTGGCGGCGGAAGGGTCGACGTTAGCCGGTCTGTATGCGGGCCATGCCAAGCGCGAAACGGCTCAACCAACAGCCGAGCGGTTACTCGAAGCGTTTCAAGAAGTGACGCTGACGGTGGTGAAGGGGGTGCAGCAAGTCTATCGCCATTTGACCGCTCTCAGCCCTCTACAGGAGCGTATTTTGGAGCTGTTGGGCTTCTCTTCGCGTGTCTATACAAGGCTTTGCACAGTTTCTCACGAACCACTTTAAAAATGGGCGAACCGTAAGTTTCCCGTTGCGCCCTGGGACCACATGTGCCTGAAGCACCACTGTCGGCTTGCACAGGCAAGCGCAACTGCCTATGCTTTAACATCATCGTGTGTCTGTCCATTGCTTGCTCCTGGAGGATGCTGTTATGTCCACTGCCCCTCTGCTGCACGTCCCCCAGGAGGGGACGGTTGTCGCCGATGGTATGGTCTATGTGACCACGGCCTATGCGCTCCCTTGCCCTCCAGATACCTCCCATCTCATTACGGAGGACGACACCCCCGTGGATAATCTGGCCTCGGAAAAACACCAGCGTTTACTCACCGAGCCGCTCTATAGCTCGTGGGCGGGGCCAGGGCCAGGGCGGACGTTTCTGGTCGCGGCGAATGTCGGGCTGTTCGTGGTGCCACGGAATCCGGCGATTGTCCCGGATGTGATGCTGAGTCTCGATGTCACCGCACCCGAGGACTGGTGGGCGATCCGGTCGTATTTTGTGTGGGAATATGGCAAAACCCCGGATGTCGTCATCGAGATTGTCTCCAACACGAAAGGTGGCGAAAAAAGCACCAAGCGCACGCAGTATGCGCAAGCTGGTATTCCCTATTACGTGGTCTATGATCCAGATCGCTATCTGCCAGGGGATGTGCTGGAAGTCTACGAGCTCCTGGCCAGGGCCTACAGACGACGGCCTGATGCCTGGTTGCCTGAGGTTGGTCTCGGAGTCACGCTGTGGGAAGGCATGTTTGAAGGGCGACATGGGACATGGCTGCGCTGGTGCGACCAGGCAGGAGAGGTGATTCCTACTGGGGCAGAACGGGCGGAGGCAGCGCAGCAGCAGGCGGAGGCGGCCCAGCAGCGGGCGGAGGCAGCGCAGCAGCGGGCGGAGCGTCTCGCGCGCAGGCTGCGGGAACTCGGGCTGGATCCTGAGGAAGTCTAGCATCCTTGCGGGTATAGTTCACTACCCTGGCGCCACTGGCCCTCACCCCAGCCCTCTCCCAGAGGGAGAGGGAGGTGGGACAGCCCTTAGCCCCCGAGGTACTGCCCGATCAGGGCGAGTCGGTCCCCAGGCTGCAAGGGGCTCTCCAGGGTGTGGGTGATATCGAGCACCGCATCGTTTACAAGCACTTCAATATGCTCAGCCAGGTTGCCAGTATCAGGGTCCCAGAGGGCCTTGTGCAATTGGGGAAACCGTCCACTCAGGCGGCGCAAGGTCGTACGCACTGTATCGCCGGCCTGCAGGGGTTCCTGATAGACCTTGCGGGTACTACCATCACCACCGACAAATTTGGTGACCCAGGCTACGACCTCAATCTCCACCTGGCCGCTCACCGTGGCAGAGGCTACTTCCGATGCGGGCATGGCCTACTCCTTAGTCCCACAATGTGGGAATGAGATCCTCAAGACCCAGTTCCTGCAAGGTTGCTGGCAACGGCTTGCCGGTTTCGCGATCATAGCCCACCGTTTCGTACCAGACGTTGATCATCTGCTCCCAATGCTGGCCAACATCTTGTCCCTTGGCCGGGCCATCTACCGGGATAGAGCCATAGCGCTTAGACGGTTTTTCAAGGTCGGGCGTAATACCACAGCGCACATTGAAGGCACGCATCAACGCCGCAGTTCGACGGCCGAAAGCCACCGCATCATCCTTGCCAAATTCCCATCCAGTTGCTGCGCTCAGCACGCGGCAGAGCATTGCCAGGGTGGTACGGGTGGTAAAGATACACGTGCCGAGCGAGTCCTCGAACTGCCGCCGTCCACGCGTCCCACCGACCATTGTGGCCACAGCGACAGGGTCAAAGGGGTTAATACGCGCCGGTTGCCCCATTTCCGTTTGCTGCACGGGTGGACCACTATCGATGGTGCCGCCACTGCCCGTACAGGTATCCAGCATTTCCTCCCAGCGGGCGCGATGGTCATGCCCACGCGGTGAATCGCCCTTGAGCGTATAGATAGCACAGTCTGCCGCAGGGCCACCCACGATCTCCGAGGCGCGCTTCACGCCCTCGGCGAGAATGTTGCCAAACCCCTCACGGCGAATAATCATCTGTAAGAGCGCATTGGCTGCCTCGGCATCACCCCATTTGACTTCCAGACCACCCAGCTGCTCTTTGGTAATGTAGCCCTTTTCCTGGCATTCCATGACCCAGCCCATGAGCCAGCCGAACTCATTGACGTCGACACAGGCCCGATCGAGCTGAGTGTTGAGCCAGGACACCGCCACCGGATCCGTACACCCTGTGGCCCAGCCAGCTCCGGACCAGCCTTCGTATTCCGGTTCGTCAACGATCTCGCCTTGGTGCGGCCCAGAGCCCAGTACCTGCGTGTGACAGTGGTGCATACCACAGCCATTGCACTGATGCCCACGATGATCAAAACCATGGCGTAGGCCGGAAGCGGTCCATTGCTCCATGTCCACGCCTTCTGGCACCACATTCGTCGTGTAATTTTTGATAGGCAGAGCACCCAGACGCGACAAACCTACCACGCCGGGCAACGTGCCATATTGATAGAGCGATTGCGTCGAGGGATTCGTGCGCAGGTCGTGGGCAATTTCTTCGGCTGCCAGCCAGAGACCACGCGGATCGTTCACGCCCAGGGCCTTGCTGCCGCGCACAATAGCGACGGCTTTGACGCGTTTGTTACCCAGCACTGCCCCACAGCCATTTTTGCTGGCCACGTGGCCATAATCCCCGTGGATCGCGGCAAAGCGCACCTGATTCTCCCCGGCAATACCGCTGGTATACACGCTGAGCTGATGGCCCGTGAGATTCAACGTCTGCTCCAGCGCCTGCTGCGTTTCCCAGGTATCTTTACCGAGCAAAGCGCTGGCATCGCGCAGCTCAACGGTATCATCGTGAATATACAGATAAACCCATTGTGGCGCCTGGCCTTGGAGTACAATGGCATCATAGCCCGAGTATTTTAAGTTGGCGCCGAAAAAGCCATTGGCCTGGGTGTTCGTCGCGCCGTTCGTCAGCGCCCCACGCGTCACGACAGTGAGACCTCCCGTCCCCCAGGCCGGCAAGCCAGCGAGAGGACCAGTCGCCAGCACGAGACGGTTGTCCGGATGGTCCCAGGTGACTTCTGGCGGCACTTCTTCCCACAGAATTTTTGCGCCAATCCCGACACCACCGAGATACGTCCGCGCCATCTCCGGAGTCCAGGGCTCGGTCCAAATATGCTGCGTGGTGAGATCCACCCGCAAAATTTTGCCAGCGTAACAGCTTGGTACAGTTGCGGCCATTGTCTGCTCTCCTCTGTCCTGTTAGGCTACCGCCACAGTCCCTGCCGGTACTGAGGGGCTCCCCAGTACAGTCTGCGGCAAGAGACGGGCTGTGATACCCGAGGCAATATAGGCCCGCTTGATATCAAAGAGATTCCTCTGTAAATAGCCCTTCCAATCGCCAAGCCGCGACCCCGTTTGTACCAGCCCTTTGAGCATACCGACATCATTGCTGGTCCAGACGTCTTTTTCAGGACCCAGCAACATGGCACCAATGAGGCGATCTCCCTGCCATAGGAGTTTACGATAGGCCGGGCGGTCTGGCCGGGTCGCACTGAACACCTCGGCCGTGCTGCTATCCCAGGCACCAAAACTGGCGATTTCCAGGCCCAGCACTTCGACAATGTTCATCAGCAGGCTGCCGCGATAAGCCAGAGGTTGGCCAGCCATATTCGCACCGGCAACACGTCCGTGCTCCATAGCCGTGGGTTCGATCGCGTGCACCGCAGGTTGTCCGCTGATCAAGTCTTTCCCTTCCGCTACATCACCAGCCGCATAGACATTGGGGATGTTGGAGCGTTGCTGCGCATCGACCAGGATGCCGCGATTGATGGCTACGCCCGAGCCGTCCAACCAGCCAAGATTGGTGCGAATGCCGGTGGCCATGATGACGCAATCGGCCAGCAGGTCTGCATCACCTTCAAAACGTAAGCGCTTCTGGCTCCCAGCGTCTTCAATGGCCTGCAATCGCGCACTGGTCCGAATGGCTACGCCACGGTCGCGTAGCCACTGTGCCACCATTTCGGCGCCCTGCTGGTCAATCATCCGCGGGAGAATTTGCGGGGCAATTTCCACCACGGAGAGTTTGACACCATGGGACAGCAGCGCATTGAGAATCGTAAACGCGATAAAGCCTGCCCCCACCATTGCCACCGCACTGCCAGGACGCATCTGGCGTACCACGCCCTGGGCTTGCTCCAGTGTCCAGAAGCTGTGAATACCCTGGCCATCTGCTCCGGGCACGGGCGCGCGCACGGGCGAGGAACCGGTGGCAATCAACAGGTTGTCGTACGGTAACACCGTGTCATCGTCCAACGTGAGCGTACTGGCCTGGGTGTCCAGCCGTGCTGCTCGCCGTCCTAGATAGGCTTCGACATGCAGCGCACTGAGGCGCGATGGACTAGCCGTGTAGACGTGCGATTCGCTAATGGAGCCCTTTAAGTAATACGGGAGGACCATGCGCGCATAGGGCCGCTCTGCAGACACCAGCATGATGTCTGAGGCGCCCCGGTCATACTGGCGGATGGTCGTAATGGCATTCATGCCCGCCGTACCGCCTCCCACAATGACGTGCCGTGTGCGTGCCATGGCTGCCTCCTATGCCTGACCAGGCAGGAGGCCAAGCCGTCCTGCGGACCGTGTTGCGGCAAAATCGCCCAACCAATCGGTGGTCTGTGCCTCCACGTATTCAATGGCAGCGGTAGGACACGCTTCTGCACAGGCCGGATTGCCTTCGCAGAGATTACACTTGAAGGCTTTTTCCGTGTCCGGGTTATAGAAAATCGTGCCATACGGGCAGGCAATCGTGCACAGCTTGCACCCTACACACATATCATCTTGCACAACTTTGGCGCCGACTGGCGAGATCGTAATCGCTTCTACCGGGCAAGCCACCAGGCACCAGGCTTCTGCGCACTGTGTGCAGGTATATGGCGCATAACTCGTATGAGCTTCAAACGGGGAGATCCGGATCACCGACTTGGCTGGTTGAAAGGTCCCAGTCTGCATGTACGAGCAAGCCAGCTCGCACCGCATGCAGCCAGTACAACGCTCTGGCGTGATACGCAAGACTTTCATAAGCGCTCCTCATTCGTATCGTCAGCACGTCTGCGGTCGTCTGCCTGTACGAATATGCGGTGTCTGGGCTGAGAAGTCAACAGCGCGGGTGAGGCAGTCGTGCAGAATATGCCAGAGCGCGTGTGTCTGCTATACTCTCTGAGGTAAACTGCTGCAAAGCCCCTTGCCACAGCCGCCCAGAGGAGAGCACGATGGCTGTACAGATCAAGCACTATCGCGACATGGGCGCCTTTACCTACGGCGCCGCGGCGCAGATGACCCCGCTTATCCGTCGTGTGCTGTGCCAGAATCCTACCCCGTTTACCTATAAGGGCACTGGTACGTATATTGTCGGGACAGGTCAGGTTGCAGTCATTGATCCCGGACCGTCCCTGGCCTCGCACGTTGATGACATTCTCGCGGCCCTGCGGCCCGATGAAGAAATCACGCATATCTTTATCACCCATACGCACAGTGACCACTCAGCGCTCACCGCCCGCTTGCAAGAGCGTACCCATGCCCCGGCCTATGGCTTTGGCCCACATGGCGCCGTGCGGGCGTTCGATCCCAATGACAAAGTTGATTTTCGCAAGTATTTTACCCCAGAGGAACAAACCCGCTTTGAGCGCGAATGGGCAGCACAACCTGAGGAACTCAAGCGCGAGGGACCCGACCTCACCTTTACTCCAGACGTCCGGGTATGTGACGGGGAGGTCATTGCAGGCCACGGCTGGACCCTGACGGCGATTCACACCCCAGGGCACTGCTCAAACCACACCTGCTATCACCTGCGCGAAGAGAATGCCCTGTTCTCTGGCGATCACGTGATGGGCTGGGCTACCAGTGTCGTCGGACCACCGGATGGCTCTATGCAGGATTATTTAGCGTCCCTACGGAAACTCCTGGCCCGTCAGGATGCTCTGTACTGGCCAACCCACGGTCCCGCCATTACAGAGCCGCGACCGTATGTCCAGTCGTTCATCCAGCACCGGGAGGAGCGGGAAGCCCAGATTCTCGCGTATCTCCAGAATGGACCACAGCAAATCGCCGACTTTGTGCCAGCCATGTACGCTGGCTATGACAAGCGGCTGTGGTATCCAGCGGCCAACTCTGTACATGCGCATATGCTCCACCTGGTGGAGACAGGCCGGGCCTGTGTGCTGGATAGTGACGTCCCCAAACTGACAGCGACGTATGCGCTAGCGTAGCGGTACTACTCTCTACCCAGAGGAGTGTCCATTCTTGGCAAAGGATAAGTCGGACTGGATCGTCGGTCGAGTGCTGGCACGGCAGGCGCTTGAGCGCGGTGACCAGCCATGCATACAGTTTGAGGATGAGCCTCCGCTCACCTATGCCGAGTTTGATCGGCAGTGCAACCGGGTGGGGCATGCCTTCGCTGACGCTGGGCTCGGCGTTGGTGATCGCGTGGCCATCATCGCTGCCAACTGCCTCGAGTACCTGTGGACCTGGATAGGCTTGAGTCGCATCGGCGCTGTTGCCGTGGCGGTGAACACGGCATACAAAGGCCGCTTCTTGACCCACGTACTGACCAATGCTGAGGCGCATATGGGCGTGGTTGAGCGCGAGTTTCTCGCCTGGCTGGCGGAGATCGAGGACGACATCCCAGCGCTCACGACGGTGTACGTGCTAGGCCCACTCCTCGCTCCAGGGGAGACACCAGCCTTCAAGCGTATCGAGCTGCGTGCCTTCGCGACACTGCTCGACGCGACCCCAGAGCCGATTCTGTGCGACGTGAGCTACCGCGACACCGGGCTCATCATGTTCACCTCTGGCACCACCGGCCCTTCAAAGGGCGTACTGATGCCGCACGGGCACCTGTTCCTATTCGGCCATAACATGCAGGTGCACATGCAACTCACACCTGCGGACCGCTACTACATCTGCATGCCACTGTTCCACGCC
>Ga0194121_10009041_pt1 | contig 12443 bp, 12 predicted proteins | sample TA2MahCa50mmetaG_FD_148609 | JGI IMG/M metagenome (GOLD analysis project Ga0194121, IMG submission 148609) | Freshwater microbial communities from Lake Tanganyika, Tanzania - TA2015020 Mahale Deep Cast 50m | ecosystem: Environmental > Aquatic > Freshwater > Lake | place: Tanzania: Lake...
GGCAGCAGATGAAAAAAATGTAAATGACGAACCAAGCAATTTAGACAAGGTACTAATTGCTGGTTTTGCTTTAGCGACAGCCGCTGTTACTGCTGTTGTAACAGGACCGACAGGTGCTACTGGAGCAGATGAAGTCGGTAATTTATAACCTACTAATTTGGCTAACCGCTCTCTTCTTTCAGGAGAAAGAGGGGCTCCCCTCTTTTCTTCCATTCGCTTTTTTACTTCTAAAAATTTAGCCCTAGCCCTTGCTCTTTCCACAAGTGGATCATCTGATGGAATTAGCGTTGCCCTTGCTTTTGCTAATCTTGCTGCATCACGGGCTCTATCTGTTACCGTTACTTTTAATTTATCAGCAGAGATTATTTTGCCTTGGAAAATATTTGGACCTTGAAAGAAGTTTGGTCCTTTAAAGAAATTAGCAAGTGATTTATCAAAACTTACTGCAACTTCATCAAGTTTGTCAATAATACCGCTAACACCTGCCGCACCAGCACCGCCAACAGCGGTTTCTGTTGGTAGTGTAATTCTGCGAGACCTGCCACCAGCGGGTTTACCACCAGCGGGCGCAACTGGGGTAGTCGATGTGTCAGCAGGAGCAGCCGGTGTTGCTTTACCTGGCTTTACTGTACCCTGCTTCATTGAGTCAGCTAAAGCCTTAGCTTTTTTTGCTAACTTTTTTGTTTCATCTCTTGCATTGTCTAATTTCCTCGTTAAATTTTCTTTTGCTTGCCTCAATCGCGTTGTACTTTTTCTTCCAAGATCGTCAGCATTTTTTTGAGCATCTACAGCCTCAGCTTGCGCTTCTTCTAAACTAACTAGCTTTTTAGTTACTTCATTTCTTTGAGAAATTACCGCTTGCCCAGCTTCGCTACTTATTTGATCTGCTGTCAGTGATGCTATTTGAGCGTCAACAGATGCAAGTTGTTTAACCTTAGCTGCGCCCAGCATTTCTGTAATTTTTGCATCATAAGTTGTAGCCCTTAAAGACTGTAATGTTTTAGTAGCCTTTGCTTTTGAAGCTACAGTTTGTTCTTTTTCGGCAACACCTCCCTCAACCTGAGCTTTAGTATTTTTAATGGTTGCTGTAGTGTTTCCTTCAGTAGCAACAGTGTTTCCTTCAGTAACAACAGTATTTTTATCAACAGCGGTTTTGTTCGTCTTAGCTGAAGTCCCTGTTCCAACTTTTCCTGCTGATTCTTGAGCTTTTTCTGTACTTGCTTTTCTTTTTGTTTCTAATGCTTCAATTGCACCGCCTTTACCTGTTAGCAACGTTTTGGCTTTTGCTAAATCTGTTCCTGGTCCTATTTTTCCTGCTTTTTCTAATTCGCTTACGGCGTAGTTTGCGGCAGTTATTTGATCTAACACAATACCGCTAAGAACCTTTGCTAAATCGTCAGTTTTCTTCAAAAAGTCTCTAAGACCTAGCGCTCCTTTTTGGAACGCACGACCAAGAATTTTTTTTGCTTTATCTTTTGTTGAATGTTTCCCAGCGGCTGGCCTGCCAAAGATTAACTTTTCATCATATTTTGTTGTGTGATAAAGAACTCCGTCTTTTAAAGCTTGATTATAATCAGCAACAACTTTTGTTACAGTGTCATCTAAGTGTTTTTGAATGACCTTTAGCTCTTTTGGATCTACTGTCACCACTGATCCTAATACACTCAATGCATTTTTAATTCCTGGACCAGCCCCGAGCGGTTGAGATTGAAGTAAAGCTTTTGTAATTTCTCGCATTAACATTGGCTTAATAGTGCCAACTGATTTTGGTAAACCATTAATAATTCTTTCTATTGTTTCTTGAACAAGTTGATTGTAAGTTTTTGTTAATGAATCTACTGTTTTACCTATACCACTTATTGCTGCAGCTGCCGCACCCCCGCCTTTAGTAACAAAAGCAACTCTTTGGGAAATTACCCGTGGAATTTTAAGACCAACACGACCGCCTACTTCTTTTGGATACGGATCTATTGATGGAAGACCACTCAGCATTGGTCCTACAGGTGGAGCAAGTGGTCCTCTAGGTAATAATGTTGATTGTAATATTCTTGCTCTTGATTGCCGAGCTGATTGCCGAGCCGCTGTTTGTTGAGCAACTTTTTCTGTCTTTCTGGCAGCCTTGATCGTAGAGTCAGCCGCAAGCTCAGCAGCCCGTTCTGTTTTTAATATTTGGAATCCAGCCCGACGATATGCTTCAACAACCTTTTTTCTTTTTGATATTTTTTGCGGAGAATACTCCGCTTGCATCTGGCTTAGTGTTTTAAGAAGACCTTGATCTACCTTGTCTGCCGCACGGTATGTTGCTTGAAGAGATTTAACAAGTTTTTTATTAGTTAAAAGCGATTGCTCTTTCTGTTCTTGAAACAATGCAGACATTGGATTCAGTGTTCCTATATCAGTTTTTTCTTTAGCTAAAATTCTGATAGCCTCCGTTGTTGCTTTTTGCCTTTCAATTCTTAATTTCCCTTTTCCCGCTTGGCTAAGAGGTTTAGTTGACATTAAGCTTCTAACTTGTTCCTTAATTTGTTGTTTAACAGCTGCGTCTGTTGAAGACATAATTTCCTGAACATTTTCTTCTAACAATAAATCGTACAAAACTCTTGCTGACGCACTTTTACTTGTTCCACCCAACTTAGATACTTTACTTGTTAATATTTCTCTAAAGCTTTTTTGATTTAGTCGGCCCATTGTGTCTTGTGAAACGGCTTTATACCGCAGGCTTTCATCGCTTTCTTGTAAACTCAACAGGCCACTTCTGCCAATTGTTGAACCCATAATATGTGGTTCTTGGCCTCTGTAAACAAGCTCCACACCTTTTGGCGGCGTTGAAATAGATAATTTGTCACGACGCAAACCTGCTTCTGCCATTTTATTTAAACGGTCTTCTCGTAGCTTCTTTGCTACAGCCCGAACTGCTCTTTGCGCTCTTTGTGAACCTACAGGTTTGTCGGATCCGCCGCCTTTTATACTTAAATCTTTTGCTAGACCTAGCAAAGCATTTCGTAATGATGTATCAAACCCTTTTAAATCTTGTCTTGCTGCATCTCTAAAAATATTTTTAAATATTTGTAAATATGGAGAATCTTTAGTAATATTTCGACCTCTATTAAAAAGTTGAAACTGAGATTTGTCGCCCCTTCGTATTATTTTTCCAAATGGATTTTGAGGATTTTTTGCAAATTGTTTCTTAAGTTCATTAAAAAAATCTCTTTTAGTTCTTTCAGTTACTTCTATTTCTCTTGATAAAGTTCTTATAAATTCAAACTCTTTTGGTATTGCAACTTTTGCATCATCAAAAAAAGTTCTAATCTCTTTGTATGTAATTGTTGGTGTTTTAGGCGGGGCTCTTGGGACCATTGCTGTCTTTCTACTTGTGTCTTCAATAACTTGTGATACAGTTTGACCTAAATTTTGGGTGCCTTGTGAAAGTTGATGTATTGTATTTTGGGTTTCTTGAATAACAACATTAGCTGTATTGCTCACTTGCTGCCCTGCATTAGTTAGACGAGCCATTTCAGCAAGCACTTTATCTACACTAAACTTAGGTTTCATCGCCACTGCTTTTCGCACTTTAGGCTTAGGCGCTGCTGCTCCGCTAGGCGCTGCTGCTCCGCTAGGCGCTGTTGCTCCACTAGGCGCTGTTGCTGCTCCACCCATACCACTTATTGCAGCAGTAATGCCAGCAAATATTGATGCTATTGCTGAACCAGCCGAACCAGTTGGTGCGGTTTTAGGAAGTTTAGCAAGATCTGCAAAAGTTACGCCTTTGGAAGGAACAAGGGGGATGACTGGCCGGGGTCTTGGCGTAGCACCAGCGGCTGGTGCTCTTGGTGTTGGTGCTTTTGGTGCCGGTGTGCTTGATGCTGGTGTTCCGCTAGATCCTGGAGTTTTTGGAGTGCGTGGTCCGGAACCAGAACCGCCTGGACCAGCAGCATTACCGCCAAATTTATTTCCCAAAAAAGTATTATTATAAAATATAGAACCTTTTAAGCCTTTTACTATTTTTTCTGCTGCTGCACTAGATGTTTTATCAACAGCCTTTACAGCCGCTTCAGCAGTTTTGGCTGTAGCCTTTGCAGCCTTTTTCCCTTCGTCGGTCCAACCTAATAATGATTTTACAAATGCCGTTGTACCTGTTAAGCCTGTCTTTGCAGTTTTATCAACAACACTTTTTACAAATTTTGGATCTGTTGGACTAACCGCCCCTCCGGCCTTTGTTTTATCAAAAAATTCCTGGATTGGTTGCGACAATCGTATTGCAGATCGATCCGGCATCATTCTTCTTCTACCAAAAAGACTATCTTTATAATTAGGACTACCTCTGTCTTGTTCTAACAAAACATTGTCGCCATATTGAGTTACTCTATTAAAACCTCTAACTGCTTTGGGATTATTAACAAGTTCTTGAATAGTAATTAATTTTGCAGCAACTCCAGACAGTTTTTTCATAGTAGAGTTTGAGCCAAGAATTATTTTATGGAAAAATGACACAGTACCGCCGAACAACATTCTAACTATTGCACTAAGCAGTTTTACTTGGGGGATCAGGGTAACAAGAAATAAAAATGCACCAATCATTTTTTTCGTTGCTGGCGACAGATTTTTAACAAAGTTTTCAACTCTTTGCAATATTGGCAATATAGTTTTTAGTACATCACCAATAATTGGAACAAATTGGCGACCGATACCTAGAACACTTTCTCTAAATCTATTAAAATTAGTTAAAGTTGTACTAATTGCCATTGACAACTCAGCTTGCATGACTCTGTTAGCTTCTTGTACACCACCAATGGCTTGCATAAAAATCTCTCGCCCAGTCTCTGATCCAACTTTTGACAAGAAATCAGCAGTGCCTAAAAATTCTTTTTTAAGCATTGCATTAGTCTCATCCTGAGCCTCTTGAATAATTTTTGCTCTATCTGTATACTTTCCGTTTGCTCTCTCTATAGATGCTCTATGTAAATCTGTTAAATCTATAACTTTTTGAATACTAATTGTTTCCATTCCGGCTAGTTTTAATCTATTATTAACATTGGTTTCTAATCTTTTTGCAATAATAGACTCAGCACTACCAGTTTGGCGAAGAGCGGTTTGAAAAGCCGCCATTTGTTGCAATGCAACTTCCATTCGTGGACCTTGACGAACACCAAAAATTCTTGCAAAAAATTCTAGGGCTCCTTGTTCGCCCTTAGTCTCTTTTAATTTATCATAACCATCAATAAGTCTTTGAATGCTTCTCATACCAACATCGGCAGCCATGTCAAAGTCCGGCCCCAGTGCTTTGTTTAATTGTTGAATAATGGTTGTATTTTGTTTTGTCATTGCGACAAGTCTTTGCAACGAAACTTTAATAGAGTTAGCAGACGCTCCAACTTGAAACCCAGCCGCAACCATTGGTGTTAATAAGGATGCGGTTTCTGTCATTGACAAACCAAATGATGTGGCTGCGGCAGACACTTCTGGGAACGCATCGGCAATATCTTTTAAAGACAGCGCTGTTTTGTTTTCAATTAAGTTAAACAGAGCCAATTGTCCTTGCACCTCGTTTAACACAGTATTCATTTCATCAACATTAGAAATATCAAAAACCAGGCCTTGTTTTTGCGCCACCTCTCTTCTGACACGAACAACGTTTTGATACAAAGCTTGAATGAATCTTTGTGACTGAGTAATATCAATATTGCCAAGTTTTTCCGCAGCCGCTGTAAACTCTGTTAATCTTATAATTGCCTCGGACGACACGCCTAATTCTGCAAAGTCGCCAGCAAGGCTTTGCACAAGTATTCTTGAAGTACCAAATTTTCTTGTTATTTGATCAAGCTGTACATTAATTAATTCAAGCTCATCTCGTAAAAGTTTTGCTCCGTCAGCCATTCCAGCAAAATTGTCGCCAATAAGTTTTTTTAACCTAACTTGTTCTTGTTCTAGTTTAACAAAATTAAAAAAAGCTGACTTAAACATCATAAGAAATGGCATTGTTGCGGCTGTCATATAATAAGCAGAACGCTGAGCTGTTTGCCCAGCGGCCTTCATTCTTCCAGCAAATTGCTCAATTGCATTGCTTTTCATTACAGAGGTTAATCCCTGTATTGAACTATTCATACCATTAAGATGTGTTCTTGTCTGTTGATAACTGGCTAAAACAGATGGGGATAAAGTCCCAGCACTAGAGGCTCTCGCTTGTGCCGCATTAAGTTCGTTTATTGATTTTGTTGTTTCGTCAGTTGTTCTTTTAATTAAAGCTAAATTTTGTCTGTATTCATTTAAACTAGTGCTAATTACACTAGTATGTTTTCTGGTTTGCTCAAAAGCTGTGTTTAAAGCTTGTTGAGTATCAAAAACTTTTTTAGCAGAAGAAGAAAGGTCGGCTAAATGTTTAGATAATGAAGAAACGCCAGAACTTAAGCCAATTACCTCACCGGTACCGGTGACGGTAGCATCTATGGTTATTTTAGTTGTTGAATCTCCAGTATCAGACATAATTTAGCCTTAATAATTATCGCATATTAGGTTAATTAAAGCAAAATTATTTTTATTCTTTTGGAACAGTTTCATATCCAATACCAAAAGTCATATTATTTAATATGTCATAGGATTGCGCTTGTCGTGGCGGTTCTGGATCATACCAGTCTTCGTCAAAATCAACTTCTGCACCTTGCGCAGCAGCCGCAATCTTCATTGCTGTGCCTGTTTCGTTCATGCAGGCACGATAGAGCAAAAACAATTCGTTTAGAGTCAAAAATTGTTCTAAGGATTCAATATTGACCCAAGCGCCAGTTCTAACAAAAACTTCTGATTCGTATTTTAGAAGAGGGAGATCTTCCCAATCTTGGGGAGAGGCTCCCGCCCCCTCTTCTCCTACAAGGAAGGGTCTGACCCCATCGCTGCCGACATAAGTTCACCAAATGAACGCAAGTCAAGCACATCTTCAAGTTTTTCTTTGTTACCGCCCAATTCAGGATCAACAGCAACCAACGCAATTCCGGCTGCTTCAACCATGATATCAATATCGGCATCATCAAGAGAGTCTTCGCTTTTAAGATCCTTAACAACTTTCATAAACTTTCTGAGGTTTCGAATTGTCAAGGGTTTAATTGTTCTAGCTTTTCCATCTGCAAACACAATTTCTGTGCCGGCAAGAATGTCTTTATTTTTATCGCTCAAGTTATCCATCCTTTTATACTAAAAAGGGCTTCGCCCCTTTAGTATTAAGTTTATCACAAAATACAAAGGGGCGAAGCCTTTTGGCTAAATTATATTAATTAAATATTACGTTTGATCTACAATCTTGCCATATTCATAGCCAGTGTCGGCTACGGTTGGCAAAATTCTAAAGCCTACTGCAAACATTGTTGCCTCTGCTCGCTTCATGCTAATCGTTGAAGACTCCATCGAAATGGCGCGCTTGCAATAAAAAGTACGAGTTTTGGTAACAGTTGCTGTTGAGCCAGGTGCTGTACCTATTACAACGAGCGCTTTTTCTGCGGGGATTACTCCCTGAGTACCAAAATTAAAGGTTTGGGTTGATGCACCGTCTTGTGTTGTAACAACATCGGAACTGTCATAATTCCAAGCCCTTGTAAGATTGAGCAATGTGCCTTCGGCAAGGGTTGTCTTAACCATTACCTTGACTTTTGATTGAATAATCTTTGCGGCATCTCCAAATTGATCGATCTCAATGTCAACCATATCTGGCTCCCACGAAATTTCCAAACCGTTTGAAGTTGCGCCAATGTCGGCAAAGTTATTCATCGCTGCAATTGAAGTTGCGTTGGCGTTGTCGCCAATTTTAATTGTTGCTTCACCAACAATAATATTAGAAACTGATACTGCCATATCCTATTTCCTCCTATTTATCCAGGCGGAATATTTTCCGACCCTTCTTGTCTCGCCATTTGGCGATCCTTTCTATATCTTTGGTATCGACCTCGCCTGCGCGCTTGCCTATACCGAGACCTTTATTCCATTCAAACTCATATATTTTACTGCCGAGTTTAACGACATACCCTGGTGTTTTACCAATGTATGTAATAGTAGTATACTCCATATATTATTATTTTACCATACCCAATTAAACATTGCAGATTTTAAAGTCTAAATTCATTCTAAACCAGCCTTCTTTTTCTAATGGAGCTGCTAAATCAGACCCGGTTTGATAAGAAGATAAAATTCTTGAATTAGTTCCAGTAATACCGCCAGATTGTGCTATTTGATCAGAAATTGCAAGTCTTGCAATAATTCTTTCTGCTATTAAAAATAAACGATTTACATCAGTATCAAAAATTGAATACCTAATACCGTCTTTTCTCATCCAATAAGATTCAATATCGGGAGCTAGTGGCTGATAGTAATAAATCACATATGGCGCCGTTTCCCCATTTGTTGCAACAACAGGGAAAAAATTCATAACTTTTCCAGCAATACTGGTGAGTGTCGCATCTGCCTTTAAAGCAGTATTGATGTCGTAAACGCTAAGTGCCAATTGAGCCTCCTACATTTTTAGATACATTGTTTCTAACATTATTTATTACACAATTTATAATAGATTCTTGTAAATTTTCAAAAGAATCCCCAGTAACTCTTTGATATTTCCATATCTCAATTGAATCTAAATAAATATTCATACTCAAATCTTGATTGGTTGCAATTGTATAATTTGTAAAAACATCACCATATTCATCTAATATACTTTGTCTTATAAACTGCTCGCTGCCCATAAAGGCTTCTGCAATTGATGATTCTATTACAATGGGAATTCGATCAATTTTATTAATAATTTGTTGTAAATTTTCTGTTACTTTAATCTTAACCATTACGTTTCAACGACCTTTCTAAGGGATACAACGATATGATGTTTTTTACCACTCATCCCAAATTTTGGCTGTATACCAACTATTTCATATTTATTATTATCAATTACAGTATTATTTCTGTCTTTTATATTTTGGAATCTGTTGCCATATGTAATATATGTTGAATATCTAACAGGGACAATTGCTTCAAATTTTGGAATATTTTCTTGATACGGAGTTAATCTTTTTTCATCCCCTGTTGATGAGTTTGTGCTTGGAGTTTGAAATTGAAATTGTATTTTTTGAATTTGAGAGTATGAAGCATATTGTTGACCAGCAGCATTTGTAACCGTGGTCTTCTCAAAAATATCTCCATTGTGAGAAAATTTAAAATATGTTCGAGATGACATTTAAACCACATGATCCATTACAAACAATGTATAATCCATTAAGAGTACATCTGCATCAATATTCCCAGTTGATTCATAAAAATTTTGACTAGTTTGAAATTTTAAAATATCCATATCAGCATTGTAAATACCATGCCTGCGATAGATTGAATCCTCAGTCATCATGTCTTCCAAAATTAGATCAGCAGCTTGCTCTACATTGTTTGGAACAAATCTCCATCCAAAATCACCTTCAATTTTATAATCATCTTCTGTTTTAAATTTATTAGAAATAATAATAGTATTTTTACTGTCTAAAAAAGATTTTTTATATTGAATATAATAAGTAGTATTAAAATTATGTGGTTCTTTAATTTTTTCTATATTGTTGATACTAGCGTTTTCGTAATTATGAATAACGGTTTGATCTGCATCTCCAAAATTAATAGTAACAACTCTTAATGTTGTAATTGGTATTGGTAAATGCATAATTTTTTTCCCAGAGCCGGCAATTTCAATAAATTTATTTGGATAATAATCAAAAGATTGACCACAAAAGGTGTTTATAATATTCCTAGTCTTTTTTTCTAATTTATCAAATTTATCCAACCAATCGGTTTCTAGTTCTGAATGGTCTTCAAAAAAAACATCGCTATTGGCATACGGCGTATAAACATTTATATATTGAGATTGAGTATATGATGTGCCACTTATTGTGTAGGTAAAATCAATTCTATGCCTTCCGGCAGAGTTTAAAATATAAATACCAGACGCTTGTTGACCATATGTAATTGTATATACACCTGCGCTTGTTCTTGTGGCATTTGTTGGGCCGCTTACTAACGAACCAAATTCATGATATAAACTTGTTGATACAATATTGGATGCAGGATCGCTTGGTAGAGTAAGGGTTAATGTTTTACTTGTATTGATTTTTACATCATCCATAATAATCAATTATAACAGAAAATGCGTTTTAGACCTTAAAAGATCTGCATCGCCACCGAGACTTTTAAATCGTTTAATGCAGAACTATTAAGTATTGCATCAGTAATATTAAATGCAATAATTGCACTACTTGAATCTTTAAAAAACAAAATGCCATCACGATAGTTTATAGCCAATTCGCCATGCTCCAAAGAAGGTGGTGTCGAATTTATCGTGCCAGAGTTTTTAATTTTGACTATATTAGCCATTTCATCTCCTAACTAAAAAGAACCACCATCAATAGTCACATTATCAAGCGCTGTCCCGCTCAATATTGTTGTGCCATTAATTTTAAATACCTTGCCAGACAAAAGATTAAGATGCTCTGATGATGTCCATGCACCAGTTGAATTAACCCAATTTAGAGTTTTATCTGTAGCGCCTTTGGCTGTAATGCCAGCACCATCTGCTGTAACATCTGTTGGCGTTGTTACACTTGCTAAAACAACATTTTTATCTTCAACAACAAGAGTTGATGTATTGAGAGTTGTTGTATCTCCCTGAACAGTCAAATCTCCAGTAACAGTAAGATTATTTGGAATTGTTACATTCGTTGGAAGACTGAGTGTTACTGCACCAGCGCCAGAAGAAACCGCAATTTGATTTGAAGTACCAGTTAAGCCAGTAACAAGAGCTGTCGCTCTATCACTAATCTGAGACGCTGTAATTGCAATCGCCGTGCTACCTGCGGCAGTCAAACGACCTTGAGCATCAACTGTAAATGTCGCAACAGAGCCAGCTGCGCCGTATGCAGCAGCCGAAACCGCCGTGTTGTCAAGGTTAATTGTAACTGTATCGGTTGCACTTGCAACCGATGTAAGACCCGTGCCTCCAGAAATTGTTAAGGTATCTGTACCGCTTGTAATTGTCTGGCTTCCAGTATCACCAGCAACTGTAAATGTTGTGGCAACACCTGAAATAGCACTATCAACATATGATTTAGTTGCGGCATGAGTTCCCGAAGACGGTGTAGGAACAATAACTGTTCCAGTAAAAGTTTTATTACCCGACAATGTTTGAGCACTGGTTAATGTTGTAAAAGCACCCGGACCCGCAATGGCCAAAGCAGTACCAGAGCCACCAGATCCAGCCGTGCCTTCGCCATAATAAAGAACATCGTCTACTTCATTAAACGCCAATTCTGCATTTTCTATGGTGCTTGGAGCACCAGCCGCGCCAGATGTTCTGCGTTTAATCCTTAGTGTATTTGCCATTAGTAATTACCTCCGTCTAACAATAAATCCGCAGCGCTATGTACATGATCAGCTCTAGCGGCTACATTACTGGAGCCAACACCTGCTGTTCTTGCAACATCAGCAGGAGCCGTATTGCTTAAACTTAAACTCGCTAAATTAATTGTACCACTACTTTGTGTTAAAACGGTAGTTTGTATAATTTGAGATACATTAGAAATAGAAGCTGGTTGTATTTGAATTGTGGTTAAATCAGCCATTATCTTGTCACCTCACCAGTAACCGTTACCGTCCCAGTTAATAAAGTTGTTACTACGGCGCCGTTTGTTTCTTGAAAGTCATATACATAACTCCCAGCTACAATATTAGATGTTGCTGCTGGTAGCAGAGAAAATACAACAACTCCGTTGGCGCCATCCGTTATTTGTGTTACAAATGTACTAGTAATAGCAGTAGATGTTCTTCTCTTTCTTATTTGTCCAGCATATGTGCGCGAAGTTATATTGATAACTGCATTTGCACTGTCTTTTAATGTCAACTGGTGAGAGTAATTATCACCTTGATAAATCTCGATATTTCTAGTTCCTGGCATAATTACTCCTGTCTAATTCTATATCAAATTATTTAAGAGAGCAATGCTACCCATGTTGGTTTATCAACTTCTCCAGTCTCAGGAAGAGATTTGGATTTTTGAAATTGTTTTACAATGTTTTGAGTTTTTGGACCAAAATCACCATCTTCTCTACAAGCAAAACCATGTTTAGTCAATAACCTTTGTGCCTCTTTAATTAATTTGCCCTTATACCCAATTTTTAAAATTTCTTTTTGATCTATAACAGATTGCTCTACAACAACAGGGGCGTTTTCTGCGGCAGCTTTTGCTTCGGCGGAGGCTTTCTGTTCCGCGTAAGTTCCAAACATACTTGCTGGCTTTGGATTAAGTACAAGCCAATCCTTAACCGCTTGTGGAACTTGATCACCCTCTGTATAGCGTATATGCCAGGGTTCGCTTGGAACCACTTCCCAGCTCCAGCCAAATTTACGAACATTGGCAATCAGCCATTTTATACGCTTGTTATCTC
>Ga0194121_10009043_pt1 | contig 12441 bp, 11 predicted proteins | sample TA2MahCa50mmetaG_FD_148609 | JGI IMG/M metagenome (GOLD analysis project Ga0194121, IMG submission 148609) | Freshwater microbial communities from Lake Tanganyika, Tanzania - TA2015020 Mahale Deep Cast 50m | ecosystem: Environmental > Aquatic > Freshwater > Lake | place: Tanzania: Lake...
GAACTCTGCGAGTCTGTTTACTCGCTTTCGACAAGCGGCGCCGGCTGGTCACTCAAGGACTTCCTCGGGGAACGGCCGTTTCGGTGCTTCAGTTACGGACGGCGGGCGCTCGCGGAAGCCCTTCGGGTCTCAGGTGTCGGGGAGGGCGATGCGGTTCTCCTGCCGGGATTGATTTGCCGTGACCTCCTGTCCGCCCTGGCCGCACGAGGAGCCACGGCAAAATTCTACCCAGTGACCCCCGGCCTCCGGCTTGGCGCCCATCCCGCCGACTTGCCGCCGGCGAAAGCGGTCATTGCGGTCAATTATTTCGGGTTTCCACAGGAGCTATCTCCGTTCCGCGAATATTGCCGCAATACCGGCGCTGTTCTGATCGAGGACAACGCGCACGGGCTTTTCAGTCGGGATGAACAAGGGCGGTATCTCGGGACTCGCGGCGATCTAGGGATTTTCAGCCTCAGGAAGACGGTGCCCTTGCTGAACGGGGCCGCCCTGGTCGTCAATGCGCCGGAAAAGAGATTTGTCCTGAATCCGCAGGAGCCATTTGATGCCTCTGCGGAGCCCGTCCGGTTTCGCATGAAGCAAACGATGAGGCAACTTGTCCCCGTCGTCGGGCACATGCCTGTGTATCGGCTACTCTGCCTTCTGCGACGATGGAAGCGGTTTAAAGATCAGGGAAGGGAGGCCGGCTTAAGCTCCCAGGCAGAAAGAACACTTCCCGCTCCAGCGAGGCCTTGCCGGGCACTGGAAGGATCGGTCAGATCAGGATGTCCGTCGCAAGAGGTCCTGCGCCGGCGGGCGCTCTATCGATTGCTTGATCGGCTGCTCAGCGAGGCCGGCCAAGGGGCCAAGCCGGTCTTCCCGGTCCTGCCGGAGCACGTGGTCCCCTATGGCTATCCTTTTTATGCACGGGCGAGTGCCATCGGAGGCATCCGCGCGAGCCTCGACCGGCTGGGTCTTTCTTCTGTCCCATGGCCGGATTTGCCCGACGCCATCCGGACTGAGGCCCCCGAGCACTACCTGACCCTCTGGAACGTGGCGTTCCTGTGGTGAAACAGGCGCAATGAGATGAAATACCGTTTGCTTGAGCTGCTCCAATGTGTCCGCTGCCGAGGAGACCTTGAGCTGGCCGGCGAAGTGACGCGGAATGTGACGCATGCGCCCGGCGAGATCTTCTCTTGCAAGCGGTTCTGCAGCCTGGACCGAACGCCTCGCATTCCCGACATCCAGCGATGTGCAGAGTGCAGCAGAGTGGACGTCCAGACCGGGACGCTGACGTGTCGTGGATGCGGGCACAGTTACCCCGTCATCCAATCCGTGCCCTGGCTGTTCGAGCGGGGCTGCGAGCAGCGGTCAGGGAATCTGCTTTCTGACACTGCAGCGCTGTACAGCCATATCTGGAGTACCGGGTCACCCGACGCGCCTCCACATTCCGCCCACCTGGATGCTATGGAGGAAGCACTGGGCCAGTCCGTTGTTCATGGGAAGATCGGCATGGAGGCCGGGTCCGGGAGCGGTAACGATACAACCGCGATGGCCATAAGGCATCCTTCGATTGAACTCATCAGTCTTGACATCAGCGAAGGTGTCTACCACACATACCACCGCACAACCGGCTTGTCGAACGTCCATGTCGTGAGAGCCTCCGTGCTTTCCATTCCTCTCAAATCGGATATCTTCGATTTTGCATACTCCTATGGGGTGTTACACCACACGACCGACCCGGAGGGAGGGCTGCGGGAGGTTGTGCGGGTTCTCAGAGGAGGAGGGGTTGTATCGTTGTACCTGTATGAAGATCATGCCGATAATCCCTGGAAGGCGATTCCACTAAGGCTAATCAATGCCATCAGGGTCGTCACGACGAAGCTCAACGCCAGGCTTCTGAGCGGCTTGTGTTACCTCCTGTCGCCGTTTGTCGTGCTGGTCTTCTCGATCCCGGCGCGGATCATGTTTCGTTATCAGACAACGCGGCGACTTGCCGCACAGATGCCCTTCAATTTCGGGAACTCGCTGTTTTCGTTGCACACAGATTTACTGGATCGGTTCGGTGCCCCAGTCGAGCTCCGGTACGGCCGGGAAGAACTCGTGGCTCTCCTTGAGGCCTGCCGCCTCTGCAACCTCGTTACTACCAAGCTCAGGACCATCGCGGGCTGGGCGTCGAGAGGCGTGAAGCGAGCGGAAGCGGGCCTGTGAACCCTACTCCGCTGTCTATACTATATGGTGCGCTGTAGACCTGAGACGGCCCTGGTTGTCGTCCAGACATGATCGCAATGCCCAGTGGTGATGTAAGCATTGGCATCGGTCATGGTGGAGGGAACGTTATGCGTTCGGTTTATGTGTGCCCTCACACAAAAAAGCCTTTATATGAAGACGATGATGGACTCGCGAGAGATGATGGTAGTCATTATGAATTTATTAGGGGATGGAATAACACTCCCATTCCCAATTTTCTCTGTACCCACGAGTTAGGTAAATCAGGTAAGCAATCACTGAATATGTATAGCCAACCCGATTCGGTTGAACAGTATAGAAATTTCCTCGATTGGCTGTTTCAAACCTTTAATGAAAGTGAATCAGCCGTTAGAAGGAATCTTGTCCAAGAACTAAACCTTCAAAATGCAAATAGAGTCTTAGTTGTGGGTTGTGGATTGGGAGACGATATACCAGGAATAATTGAAGCTATTGGTCAGGAAGGAGAGGTGTATGCCCAAGATTTGTCTTCGGAAATGGTTGTTGCTGCATCGAAATACATAATGTCCGATCATCCTTTAGGGAAAATACACTTCTCGATCAGTGATGCAAAGCTTCTACCTTTTTCAGATGATTTCTTTGATGGGGCATTTCATTTTGGTGGAATCAACCTCTTTGATGACATTAAGTTGTCCATTGGTGAAATGGAAAGGGTAGTGAAACCAGGTGGTCGAGTTGTCTTCGGCGATGAGGGGGTGGCGCCGTGGTTAAGGGATACAGAGTATGGACGTATCGCGGTTGCAAATAACTCATTGTGGAAGGCTACGGCCCCCATTGAATTATTACCTAGAAATGCCATTAATGTAAACTTATCATGGATTCTTGGGAGCTGTTTTTACGTAATTCGTTTTGAGGTTTCTGAAAAAGGGCCGTCCATGAACATAGATGTGCCTCATAAGGGACATCGGGGCGGCAGCATGCGAACCAGGTACTTTGGGCAACTCGAGGGGGTTAGCGAAGAAAGCAAGAAATTTGTGTTGGAAGATGCAAAGCGTAGAGGCATTAGCGTATATGATTGGCTTGAGGAAGCTATAAGAGATAAACAGATTCGTTGTAGCCTTCGCTAATCCAGCGAGAGGTCCCCGTCTGGAAGGACGGGGGTGCGAGCAAGGTCCGGCGGGTTTGCCGCCGGACAAGCGCAGCTTGAATTCTGAGAGTGCCACGCCCGGTAGGGCGTGGGAATCTACAGCGAACTCCGCTAATTCAGCCCAGCAACTAGACGATAATCGGTCGAACGGTTCAATCGGACAAAACGGAACGAAGTTTTTGAGGCTCTTCAGGCTTTCGTGTGGGTTGGATAGAGATCCAGTCCTCCACAATGGAAATAGTATTGTGCTCCCCTTTTGTCAAGCTGCCACGAACTGAGTTGTAAAAGCTAGAACTTAATCTGATAGTCAGGTGGAGTCCTCGCCATTCCTGTCAGGGAGAAAGGAGCGAGGACGATGACGACGACGAACATGAAGATCATCAAGACCAAGGTGGGGCTGTTGGAGCTAGCCAAGCAGCTCGGTAATGTGTCCAAGGCCTGTCAGATCATGGGCTATGGCCGGGACAGCTTCTACCGGTTCAAGGAACTCTATGAGATGGGCGGCGAGAGGCGTTAAGGGGTCGGGAGTGCGCTCGTGAACCTGAGACGGTCTCGGCTTGCCGACGCGGTATGATCGTGATGCCCAATGGCGATTGGATGTCAGAATTGCTCAGGCGGTAAAGCGGTCACCAGTCGCATGCTCTTTGTCCAAATGGTGGCGCGGAGTTTTTTGATGGGTTCTTTCCCACTAGGGCAGATCAGCCGTCCCAGTCAGATCCGTACGGTCCTGTACGGGACTACTGTCAGCTTTGTTTCAGTTGTCCTTTGTTTTCTGATTCTCGAAGTCGGCTATCGGGTCTACCGGATGCAGAAGTATGGAATAGTTGAAATGGCTGACTTGAAAGGGCACCAAGCCTTTGTGGCGGACCCTCTTTATGGTTCTCGACCTATAAGAAATTTTGACACCACCGTTATCGATCCGAAGGTCAGGCGATCGGCTAAACCTCTCGCGTTTTGGCTCGAAAAAGATGTGCACTTTAATTCGCTCGGCTATCGTGGAAAGGAATTTACGGTCCCAAAGGATCACGGAGTGTACCGGATCGTGATGCTTGGAGGCTCCACGGTCCAGAACCTGGAAGTCGATGATGGCGACACCTGGTCTGCTCGGCTTGAGGACAAACTGAATCATGATCCCGGGTTTCTGGCTGCACGTCACGTGTCCAGGGCCGAGGTGATCAATGCCGGGGTGAGCGGATGGAGATCGCGCGAAGGACTGTTGCTGTTGCAGAGAGAGATCATTCATTTTTCCCCGGACTGCATCATGATCGCCTTCAACTGGAATGATGCCTGGCATGGGGTGAACATGGTCGATCCAAACGGGTCGATGTACACGCCTCAGCCGGTCTGGCAGCATTCTCTTTTGCTTCAGAATCTCCACACCCGTTTCCTCAACATGGTTGTTAATAACACGAATACCATCAGAGCCTTCTCTGCACGGCTTTCACGCGATAGCGAATGGGCGCAAGTCTATAGGAAAAATCTTGCCGAAATGATTCGCATAACCGAAGCAGCCGGAGCAAAAGCTGTGCTGATAAACCTCCCTGGGCTGGCGAGACAGAAGGACACCACTTCTGTCGAAGCCAGGTCTGCGATGGCAAGGGCTGGGTTGACCGCCGACAACTATCTGTTTTACGCGGAGATGAAATCGCTGATTTCCGAGATGTTGCACGACATAGGGCGTCAACACAACGTGCCGGTGATCGATGTGCATAGATACTATGAGAGCTTTCACGATGCCGAGCTTCTTTCATTGTTCGTCGACGTCGCCCATACGACCAGAGAAGGGTCGGGACACATTGCCGAGGCCATCTACTTCGAGCGGACGGCCTACTGAAACGCAGATTAATGGTGTTGCTAAGAGGCAGTTACGTTATCGACGCGTCATGATGGTTGACATCCAGTGGTGATTGCGTGGGAGGATTGGTCAGATAGCGAAGCGGTCACGAAGTGGGATGCCACGCTAACCGCTGCACCAGGCTATAGCCTGTACCAGTCCTATGGATGGGGAGAATACAAGAGCCGGAGTGGGTGGGCGGTCCGCCGTGGGACCGTCTTGGTCGATGGAACTCCTGCAGCTATGGCGCAATGCCTGGTGCGGGAATTCAGGCCCGCCAGGATAGGCGTAATCTGGGTGCCCGGCGGACCTTCTGGCACCAGAATCGGGTGTCTGAAGCTTAGTGAGGCACTCCAGCGCTGCTACAGAGGATGGCGTATCTATGTGCGCGCCAATATTCTCCAGGAGAAGCAGCCCGATTATGTATCCGAGATGATCGCGAGCGGGTGGGATCCGGCAAAGGTGAAGGTTGGGCATCCTCGGACCTTCCTTCTGGACCTTCTTCAGGATCCGGAAGCACGTCGAAGAAAGTTAACCAGCAACTGGCGGCACAATTTGACGCGCGCAGAACAGCGGGGTGCCACCATCGAGCTCTGGGATGAGACCAAGTCATTGGACCTTGTACACGCGATTTATCGAGAAACGAATAGAAGGAAGGGCGTTACGGAAACAGTGAGCCTTGCAGACTTTGACGCGATGCGGAAGCTGCTGGGAAGAGGTTTTACCATGGCCGCGGCAATAGGAAGCGACCAGCAGCCTTGCGCCATGAGAGCGTTTGGGAAACTCGGAGATCGCGCGTACGATCTCATTGCGGGAGTGTCTGCCGCTGGCCGCAAGGACTATTCGAATTATCTTCTCATGTGGCGGCTGTTGGCGATTGCTCGGCAGCAGGGTGTGAGCGTCTATGACCTGAGCGGCGCTGATGAAACAAGGGCTCCCGGCGTCTTCAACTTCAAGAAAGGGCTCGGGGGGCGCCTGGTTGCCTTCATGGGGGAGTGGGAATGGGCAAGCTCGCGCTGGCTGGGATCGGGGGTGAACCTTGCCCTACGGTTCCGCCACGGCCTCACATGACGTGGCGACGAATCGTGGCCAGAACGCTCTCCGAATGCTCCGCTTTGAGAACGGGCGTCGTCGGGTGTCATTGTGGCTTTCGCATTTTGCTCTATCACGCCGTCGGCACGAGGCTCAAGCATGATTCGTACGGGATTAGCATCGACCCCCTATTGTTCGAGCGGCACATGCAGATTCTGGCGCAATTGGAAGACGCGGAGGTAGTCGGGCTCCGCAGACCCGAGCCCGGCAGCGCTCCGCTCCGGGTCGCGATCACATTCGATGACGGGTACAAGGACAACCTTCATGTGGCGGCGCCCATCCTTCTCAAGTATGGGATGCCGTTCACCGTCTTTGCCACGGTGTCATACGTCAGGAGCCGGGCTCCTGAATATCTGACACCCGAGGAGCTGCGTGAGCTCGCCGGTTTTCCAGGCGCCACGATCGGATCGCATGGGGTTTCCCATTTGCCTCTGGCAGACTGTGATGAAGTTACGGTGTGGCATGAGCTGGAGGAAAGTCGCCGGTTTCTTGAGGAGGCGATAGGCCGGCCTGTGCAGGCTGTTGCCTATCCTCATGGCTCGACGGACCGGCGGGTGGCGAACGTGGCAAGACGGGCAGGCTATCTCCTCGGCGTCTGTAGCCGGTTTGACATCAATCATGACCGGCGCGACCCGCTTCTCCTGTGCAGGACAGAGGTGGTTGCATCGGATTCCGAACGAGTCTTCAGGCAGAAGCTCTGTGGGGCATGGGATTGGTGCCGCTGGCGCGCGCAGGATCCCGCGACGACGGAGGGGCAATCGGCGTGAGCATTTCCTACCAACTTAACGACGTCGGAATCCATCTCCCGAATATCCCCGTCTTCCACCGCGACGACGAGTACGATCAAGCTGGTTTCGATGTTCTCTGGGATATGCAAACCCGCCACTTCTGGTACCTAGGCCACCCGTCGGGGAAGCGTGGTGGTTGATGGGTTTCCAGCAGCCATGGCTCAGTGCCTGGTGCGCGAATGGAGGTCGGGGAGAATTGCCGTAGTCTGGGTTCCGGGTGGGCCTGCGGGAAACAGAGTTGGATGCCACGGATTGGGTGAAGCGCTCAGATTGCGATACGGTGGGTGGAACATTTATCTGCGTGCCAATATCCTGGAGGAAAAGCGACCCGTCCATGCCTCGGAGCTGAGGGAGGCTGGATGGGCTCCAGCTAGAGTAAAAGTCGGTCACCCGTTGACCTTCCAACTGGACCTTGCTGCGGAGCAAGAAACGCGTCGAAAAGCGTTGAGCGGGAACTGGCGCCATAATCTGAATCGCGCCGAACAGCGGAGTGTAAGCGTTGAGGTATGGGATGAGACCATGCCGCTGGACCTCGTGCACGCGGTCTACCGAGAAACGAACCGGATGAAAGGGATTGTGCAAACGCTGAGTCTTGATGACCTCTCTGCGATGCGGAAAGAGCTTGGTCGGGATTTCACACTGGTAGTTGCAATGGGGGATGATCAAAATCTGCATGCTATCCGGGGGTTTGGAAAGACTGGGGACCGTGCATGGGATTTGATTGCCGGGGTTTCCGCTGTTGGTCGTAGGCAGCAGTATTCCAATTATCTTCTGATGTGGCAACTGCTGGAGCTTGCTCGACGACAGGGGGTTCACCTGTATGACCTGGGCGGCGCTGATCCTGTGAGAGCCGCTGGTGTCTTTAACTTCAAGAAAGGACTTGGCGGGCGCATGCTGCCTTTGATGGGAGAATGGGAATTCGCTACTGCGGAGTGGTTGCGCTGGGGAGCGAACTTTGCGATCTGGTGTCGGAAGGGAGGGTTATGACGAAAGGAAAGCTTGCGGATGGCGGATGGGCGAGTTGCTCAACATGGTCATCAAGGGCATGAATCGGAAGGCCCGCATAGTCAAGCGTATCTCAAAGGCGGTCGGACAGGTTCGACCGTGGAACTCTTCCAGCGGGCTTCGTGTTCTTCTCTATCATTCCGTGGGTGGCAAGCTTCCTTCGGAGCCGTACGATTTGTCCGTTGAGCCGCAACGGTTTCTGGACCAGATGCAGTGGCTCAGGCAAGACTCACGATGCGAGATCGTGAGTCTGGAAGAAGGGATCAAGCGTCTGCATGATGGGAACACGACCCCGCTCGTGGCCGTGACCTTTGATGACGGGTATCGCGATAATCTCAGCATTGCTGCGCCGATTCTGAGCGCGCTCCAGATCCCATTTACCGTGTTTGTCACGGCTGCGTTTCTTGAGCGCGGTGAACGGGGAGACGACTTGTACTTGACGCACAACGATCTTCGGTCATTGTCCTACCTGAACGGTGTCAGAATTGGGGCCCACGGGTACTCGCACCGGCCCCTGACCCGCCTCTCCAACCAAGAATTGCACCAGGAGTTGGAGCGGGTGAAGCAGCACATTGAGACGGTGATTAATCAGCCGGTCACCGCGTTAAGCTATCCGCATGGAGCAGTCAACAGGTTGGTAAGACAGACAGCCCGGTCAGTCGGGTATGAACTCGGGGCGACAAGTCTGATCGGCGTCAATCGCTCCGGCATCCGGCCATTCATGTTGCGTCGGACTGAAGTCGTCGGAGACGATGGGCTGGAGGAGTTTAGCCGGAAGCTGCGCGGCGATTACGATTGGTGCGGGTTGAAACAACGTCTCTACTGGCCCGTCCCTCCTCTATGAGCCGGATACAGACATGTCTCCAGCGTCACGGCGTACTGTTGGCGATCATCGGGGTCGGACTTCTCATCAGGCTCGCCGTATTGCTCCTCTACCTCAATACGCATGAGTGGAAAGGAGAAACGTGGGAGCCAGAGGATGTCGCCCTGAGCATGCTGAGTGGTAAAGGGTTTGTCCAGTACACATATGGAGACCTCCCGTATTATTCTCAGATGGCTCCGTTGTTCCCCTTGCTCTGCTATGGACTGCATCTGATCGGTGGTCCGGGGCTGGGTCTCTACTATGGGTTTCAGCTCCTGGTCGCCTCGGGCATCATTTGGCTGACCTATACGATCGCCAACCGTTGGTTTTCCTCGGCAATCGCTGCTGTGGCCGCCTTGCTCGTAAGCATAGAGCCGGGGTTGGTTGTCTTTCATTCCTACAAAGTCGATGATATCTCACTTGGGACGCTCCTGATCCTGCTGGTGGTCCACTCCTTTTCCCTGATGACCGCTGCGACCCAAGGACGGCTGCCGTTCCTCACCGGAACGGCTATGGGTGTCGGCGTGTTGACAAGGTCTGAGCTGGTCGGGCTGTTCGGGTTGCTGCCCGTGTGGATGATCCTTGAGAAGGATCGGTCATGGAAGAAGATTATGAAACCCCTGCTCCTTCTTGTCCTTTGTGCGGCCATAGTATGGAGTCCTTGGGCCGCTCGGAACTATCTCCTTCACGGGCAATTCGTTCTTCTGACGACCTACTCTGGTGAGGCCCTGTGGAGAGGGAACAATCCGAACAGTACAGGCACGACCATAACTCTGGACAAGAAGGGACAGTTTGATGCTTCCCCGGTGGAGTTTCAGGACAAGATCAAGGGGGCCAGTGAAATTCAGAAGAACACGTATTTTAGGGAGGAAGCCTATCAGTTCATTTTGCATGATCCGGTGGGGTTCCTTGTCCGTGCCGTGAAGAAGTTTTTTTATTTCTGGTGGTTCACCCCAACCTACGCCCAACTATACTATGACTGGGTGCCGCCTTTGCTTGTAGAAGCTTATCGGTTTTGGTACGCGCTCCTGATCGTCAGCGCTGGGCTGGGCGCGTGGATCGCATGGCGACATGGCGAGTTTGTCACTCGGAGGGCCGTGCTGTTGATATGTACCGTTCCGTTTACGATGTCTGTCATGCATAGTATTACGTATGTAGAAGGACGCCACCGAGTGTTGGTGATGCCGCTGGTGCTGATCCTTTCCGCATACGGACTTCACTGCGGTCGCCGAGGCATCCAGCGGGTCCTGGCCGCTCTTGAACGGGAATAGGAGGAAGGGGTGTGCTCCTTCCTCTGGCTGCCCCGGGAGGCTAGGCCATCATGGGTTAGGTCTCGACGCCTTCTTCTACGGCCGAATATCCCGGTCTCAGTAAAAAGTCGGGAGTCCTTCCAACTGCGTGCCGTGCCCGGCAAACAGGCGAGACCAATGCCGACCCGCCAACTGGTAAGATAGCGTGCTGCGAGGATCTTACAATATCGTCTGCATCTCGACCATAGACTGGGACTTTGTCTGGCAAGGCCACCAGGAGATTATGTCCACGCTGGTCCGGCACGGGCACCGCGTCCTGTTCATCGAGAACACGGGCGTGCGGAGGGTCACGCTGAAAGATCTGTCACGCCTCAGACAACGGTTGCGGAACTGGCGGAATGGCGTCAAGGGCGTCCGTAAAGTCATGGAAAACCTCTATGTCTATGCCCCGCTGGTGCTGCCCTTCCCGTACTCGCGAGCCGCGCGGGTCATCAACAAGGCCGTCATGTTCAGGATGCTCAAAAGATGGACCAAGACGATGCAATTCGACAACCCGATTATCTGGACGTGGTTGCCGACTGCGCTGACTCTGGAACTGATCAAGGCCCTGAACGGGCAACTCGTCGTGTACTACTGCTGCGACGATTTCCAGGCCAGTTCATCCGGAAGCGCGCGGATTCGGGAGACCGAAGACGTGCTGATCAAAGAAGCCGATCTCGTCTTTGCCCATTCGAAGACGCTCTTCGACCGATGCCGCTGCTTGACGGACCAGGTCCATGTGTTCCAGTACGGTTTCAATCGAGATGTCTTTGCCGTCCGCGATGAGCGCCCTCCCTTGGATCTTGCGTCCGTCAAGCGGCCGATTCTCGGGTACATCGGCGGCATCCATCGGCACGTCGATCAGGCCCTGTTGGAGAGGGTCGCGCGCAATCATCCTGACAAGTCGCTGGTCTTCGTGGGACCGCTGCAAACTGAGGTCGGCCGGCTGGCCAGGTTGTCGAACGTCCATTTTCTCGGTCAGAAGCGATACGAGGAATTGCCGACATACATCAAACATTTCGATGTGGCGCTCATTCCCTATGCGCTGAACGACTATACCAGGAGTGTCTTTCCAACCAAATTGAATGAGTATTTGGTCATGGGCAAGCCAGTGGTTTCCACGCGCCTGCCCGAAGTGGAATATTTCAATCAATGCCACCAGGGAATTGTTTCGGTTGCCGACAGTCCTGAGGCCTTTGTGGACCGGATTGGGGAAGAACTGAAGCGGGACTCCGAGGCTCTTCGGGTGCAGCGGATCAAGCAAGTCGAAAAAAATGTCTGGGGCGAAAAGATCGAAGCGATGCAGCGGCTGATCCAGGCCAAGCTGGATGAGAAGATCAAGACGCGGGAAGAAAACTGGCAGCAGTCGCTTGTACGGTTCTATCGGGCTTCGCGGAGCACGGCCGTGGCGTTGGCCGCCGTCTGCGGATTGGCCTACGGGTTGGTGTTTTATACGCCGGCAGTCTGGATGCTGGCGAAACCACTCCGAGTCGTGGATCAGCCCGTTCACGCCGATGTCATTGTGGTGCTGGCAGCGGGCATCGGGGAATCGGGAGTGCCAAGCGAAGTCTATCAGGAGAAGGTTCAGCAGGGGGTCGCCCTGTACAGGCAGGGCTATGCCGAGCACCTGATCTTTTCATCCGGCGTCACCTATGTCTTTAAAGAGGCGCAGCTCATGAAGGCCCTGGCTGTGAATCTGGGAGTTCCCGAGCACGCGATCATTCTGGACGAACGCGGCGGCGGAAACTACTCCAGCCTCCTCAATGTGAAGCGGATCATGGAGACTCAAGGCTGGACACGCATGCTGCTCGTGACCTCCAGTTATAACGGGACTCGGAGCCGGTTGATCGCTCAGAGAAATCTTTCCGGCTATTCCGTGACGCTGACGCCTGCTGAGCACAGCATCTTTTTCGGAGACGAACGCCATGTGCTGTGGAAGCACATCGCCGCGATCATCCATGAATATGGCAGCATCGTGTACTATTGGATGAAGGGCTGTATTTGATGAGCGAGGCCCATGGAACTGGAATCTTTGGCATGAAAACGGAGTTAAGGGACCATTCTTATCCTGACAGGGTGAGGATCTGGGGCGTGATTCTGGTCCTTGTCGCTGGCGTCTCTGTCTGGGTCAGTCTCAACGTGAGGGTCCTGGGTGTTCTCATTGACTCCCAGCCTGAAAAAGAACTGGATTATGCAATGGGAGTGCTGGTATGGGGTCTCTTCGCATTCGGAATTCT
>Ga0194121_10009045_pt1 | contig 12438 bp, 10 predicted proteins | sample TA2MahCa50mmetaG_FD_148609 | JGI IMG/M metagenome (GOLD analysis project Ga0194121, IMG submission 148609) | Freshwater microbial communities from Lake Tanganyika, Tanzania - TA2015020 Mahale Deep Cast 50m | ecosystem: Environmental > Aquatic > Freshwater > Lake | place: Tanzania: Lake...
TCGATCTCGCGCATCTCCTTGTAGGCGATGACCAGGAAATTGCCGGAGCCGCAGGCCGGGTCGAAGACCCTGATCTTCGCCATGCGCTTGCGCAGGTTGAGTAAGGTGCGGGGGTTGTCGCCCGCTTCCTGAAGCCGCGCCCGCAGGTCGTCAAGGAAAAGCGGGTTCAGCACCTTGAGGATGTTTGGGACGCTCGTGTAGTGCATCCCTAGCTCGCCGCGCTCCTCGTCCTCGGCAACTGCCTGGATCATCGACCCGAAGATATCGGGATTGATCTTGGTCCAGTCGAGGCGGCCGACGTGCAGGAGGTAGGAGCGGGCGATCCGGCTGAACTTCGGTACGTCCATGCTGCCAGAGAACAACCCGCCGTTGACGTAGGGGAAGTCGTCGGCCCAGCGGGGAATCTTGGCGGCTGACCGGTCCTCCCGTTTGGTGTTCATGGCTAGGAACAACGTGCTGACGACCTCGTGCGTGTTGGACGAGTCGGTCGCGCTCATCTGCGCGATCATTTCGGTGAACTTGCCCTTGCCGACGAAGATGTCTGTATCCTCGGCGAAAAAGCAGAAGATCAGCCGCGCCATGAAGTGGTTCATGTCGTGGCGACGAGCGGCCTTGCCCCACTCCGGATTGTCCCGCAAAAGTTCGACGTAGAGTTTGTTGAGGCGGCTGGTCGCCCGGATGTCGAAGGCATTGTCGCTGATCTGCCGAACGGTGCTGATCCCCGCCAGCGGCAGGAAGAAGCCGAAGTGGTCAGGGAAATCCTTGAAGGCGCAGGCAACCGTCTCACCGCTGTTCAGGTCTTCGGCCTCGAAATCCGTGCCGTCGGTAGCGAGAATGAACTTCGCCTTGCCCCTGGCCGTCGCGGGGCTATCCTTGAGCGCCTTGAGTGAATCCGGCACTTTGCCCGCGTCGCAGGTCAGGATGTGGACGTTGTTGGTTTGGAGGACACCGCCGAGGTCCGACTTGTTCGACGCCCCAGCGCGAAGCCTCTTGATCGTCGTCTCCTTGTTGCCAAACGCCTCAAGGAAAGCATAGGGAAAGATCGCGGCGTCAAAGGGCTGCTCTGCGAGGTCCGTGATGGCCTGCTCGATCTCAACGGCGTTCAACGCAATTGGCCCCCTCTGAGGCAGTACTCGGAACTAGTGCCGTTTTTACGGTTTGCACAGCCCCTTTTACTACCGATGTTCGATATAATCCAAGCACCTCCAATCGGTGACGTAGGGGACCGCGGCCTGAAGGAGACCTAGCGGGTAGCGCAAATTACCGCCGTGCTGGCGTGCCCTTAAGCGAGTGAACGCCATGGCGGCCGAGTCTCCCGCAAGCCGCCCTCAGAGCGTTTACCAACATTTTCCACAACCCCTACTAAAACTTCCGGTTCTTTCCTATATTCCAGGGAAGTCTAGTGTTGTCTTGGGAGGGCCAATGGTTCGCCACTACTCGACTAGAGACTTCTTCCGCCAGATGCCCAATGCGCTCCTGGCCCGCTACTTTCACAGCCACGAAATCTTCACCGACCTGGATTTCGCGGCCATGAAAGAGACCCAGCCGGACGCGCTATTCACCGCCTGGCTGGCGCTCCCCGCGAGCCAGCGCAACGACATGGACGCCGAGCTGCGGGACATTTTTGAGCTGAGCTGTGAAAAAGGATTCCGGGCCATCATCGACGAGGCCGAATGGCATCTTGGCGACGATCGCGCGGCGCGCGAGGAACTCGTGGCTCAGCTCTCCGGACTATCCAACCACTATGAGCGGGCGATGGTCGCTTTCCTGAAACATCGCGCTTACTGGAAAGGCGCGGCGCTATTTTATCACGCTGACACGCTGACCCATTGGCGCAAGCGGAAGAACTTGCCCAAGGTCCCAGCGGCGGTGGATGACGCGAGCCTGAAAGAGCTGGCCGGGCTCATTCGCACCTATTTCCACCACACCGACGGGCGCGGCAACAACTGCGTGGTCGAGCCCTACCGGCGCGGCGAGCTCGACTATTTTTTTGCCTACCCGGAAGACTATTCGCAAAACGGCGTCGAGTGGGTCGATGGCCAGTTCGACCGCCGGCCGCATAATCCGGCGTTTGAAGTGATCTTCGTTTACTCGCGAAAAGACGGCACCCTCGATCTCAACTACCGCGGCGCCAACAAGGCCGTCGAGCCGCTCCAGGGCATGTTTGCCACGGCGATCTTGAAGCTGCCCGAGCTGCCGGGCGATCCCAAGGACGGCCGGGTTTACGACCTCAATCCGTTGAGAAACAAGCGCTTCGACTTCGTCTATGATTCAAGCAGCGGCATCCAGGAAGTGGCGATCAAAAAGCTGCGCCTGTCCTCCAGGGTGACGCGGGGCGAACGCATCACAGTGGAGGCCGACGGCGTCAACGATCCGGGGGCGATCCATGGTATGCTCGATAACCTGGCCAAGTCGGTCCCCTTGCACCAGTACAACGTCACCCGGGTCGAGCTTGGCGCGCTGGTTACGGTCAACGGCCACGACCGGCCCAAGTCGGTCACGATCCGTATCACCCACCCCAACTCCTGTTCGCTCAAGTACGACGAGATCGATCTCAAGCTGCGGGATATGCTGACCGCGTCTGGAATCGAGCCACGGGAAGCGGTTGAGGAACGGAAAGCCGCCGAAGGATGAAGCCGCTGGACGCCGTGATCGAGTTGCTTGAGCGCCTCGGCGCCGCCCCTGACGGTCAGGTGTACGTCGGCGAGGTAGAGCTGCGTGACTGGCCGAGCCAGCCGGTCGCCGCCCTAAAACAGCAAAAGCTACTGGCACGCGCCCGCCCGGCAAAGTCGGTGGTCTGCCCCGGCTGCGAGCGGGCCTGCGCGATGGCGGTGCATACGGTCAGCCGCGCCGACGGGAAGGCGGCCTCGTTCGTAGTGTGCGACAAGCGGGACGATATTAACCGGGTGGCGATCCCTGACGATCTTTTGAAACAATGGCGTTGCGATACGCTCACGGTCGGCGAATTCATCGCTGCGAGCCTGCAAATCCGGCCGAGCGAGCAGAAGCCGGCCGGTGACTCATTGCTCCCCATCGGCACGTTCAAAGGAAAGAAGCAGCGCCAAGTGCTATGCCTGCGTGTGGACGAGCGAGTCGCCCTGGTCGCCGGGGACAAGTCGGAACCGCTCGCGGATCTGGTCGCGTTCGAGAACGGGCGATTCGGGGTCGACGCCGAGGCGATCCGCCGCATAGTCGATAGCGCCACGACAGTTGATCCAGCCTACACGCCGAGCGTCGACCGGCGTGAGGAGCGCAAGCAGGAAACTCGGGCGATGTACGCGGCATGGCGGAAGGCATACCGGGCGCAGAAAAAGCGGCGGCCTCACATGTCGGCTTTTTGGTACGCACAGCAAATCGCCAAGCTGCCCATCGCACGGGGGCGTGACGTGGGAACCATTCGGAAGAATATTAAAATCTAGTCGGAGTTGCCTTAAAACCAAGCCGCCCGCGCAACGGGTTGCGGCTGGCAAGCAGCGAGTCACGCGAACAGCCGTTGGCTGGCACGTCAATGACACGTCAGCCGGCAATTGTGATAGTATCAGGCTGTGGTCCGGAGACCCTTTATGCCGTACAAAGTTTTCGTTGACGACAACTTCAATTCACTCTTCAGCGCTGAGGACCGCTATGAGTTTGGCGAGTTCGCGACGTACGAGGAGGCCGTTGAGAAGGCAAAAAATATCGTCGACCGCTCTCTCCGATCGCAGCACAAGCGCGGCATGACATGCGATCAATTGTATGAACAGTATACCGCCTTTGGAGACGATCCATGGCTTAAGCCGGTGGCTCCAGCACCGGACATACAACCCAGATTCTCAGCCTGGCAGTACGCCAAGAGCCGGTGTCAGGAACTATGTGGAGCGCCAGCTATTGGCGCCCTCGACATGGAGCGCATCGAACCTCAGCCTCAGAAGGACACTAAGCGATGAAGCAAAATAGCTCGCATGAACTTCTGATTCTGCGCGCGGTCCATTTCGCGGCGGAGCGCCACCGCAACCAGCGGCGCAAAGACGAGGAAGCTTCTCCTTACATCAACCATCCCATCGCGGTTTCCTTGTTGCTGGCGGACGTTGGGGGCGTCACCGACCCCGAAGTGCTGGCCGGCGCGATCCTGCACGATACGATCGAGGACACCCGCACCACACCGGAAGAGTTGCAGGCAGTGTTCGGTGCGACAATCCGTAGCCTTGTCGAAGAGGTGAGCGACAACAAGAGCTTGCCCAAAGGCGAGCGTAAGCAGCTCCAAATCGAACACGCAAAAAGCCTTTCTGACGGAGCGGCGCTGATTAAGCTAGGCGACAAGATTTCCAACGTGCTCGACGTGACCCACGCGCCGCCCGCGGATTGGAGCATGGAGCGGCGCCGGGAATACCTCGACTGGGCCGAGTCGGTCGTGTCGAACTGCCCAAAGGTCAATGGCAAACTGGAAGCCCACTTCACCCAGGTACTGCGAGAGGGCCGGAAGAAGCTCGGTATCGAACCGCGTTAGGTGATCGTCATGGCTGTGGAGATCGAGCGGAAATTTCTAGTCACGGGCGATGGGTGGCGTAAGGCTCACGGCGTGCGCTTAACCCAGGGCTACCTGAACCGCGACAAGGAGCGGACCGTGCGGATTCGGTTGGCCGGCGAGCAGGCTTTTATCACTGTCAAAGGCGTCACTTCGGGGGCGTTGCGGGCTGAGTTTGAATATGCGATCCCACCAACGGACGCGGAGCAGTTGTTGCAGCTTTGCGATGGCCCGATTGTCGATAAAACCCGATATTCGATCGAGCACAACGGTTTCAAGTGGGAAGTGGATGAGTTCCGCGGCGATAATGCGGGCTTGGTGGTTGCGGAGATAGAGCTCGAACACGAAGATCAAAAGTTTGACCTACCTAGCTGGGTGGGGCGCGAGGTTACCGATGATCCGCGCTTTTTTAACTCCAACCTGGCGGTGAATCCCTACCGCAACTGGCGCGATCAACTAATCTAAAAAAAAGTTGGGCGGAATTTTTTCGCCCAAATCGCCCAGCGTAAGCTCTTAATTTTATTACACTTTCCACGCAGCGCAAAAGCGGCGGCGGGTTTTGGTGCAGCCGGCTCGCGGGCTTAACCCGTTGAAATTCCTTGTTTCCCCAGCTCGGCGATAATTGACGAGCCGGCGTATCATCGCCCAAATCGCCCACCTAGTTTCGCATCATCAAGTTCCAGAGAGGTGCAATGATGATGCATGCGATTCAAAGGCTTCCCGAAGTTAAACGCGCCACCGGGCTGTCGCGCAGCACGATCTACCTGAGAATTGCCGAAGGACGATTCCCCAAGCCGGTCAGCTTGGGCGGGCGTGCGGTCGGTTGGCTGGAGAACGAAATCCAAGACTGGCTCCAACAGCGCATTGATGCCAGCCGGCGGGCCAAGGCATGAGCCGGCCGGTAGCCGCCGTCAATGCGCGGCAACCCAAAAAGCGCCGGCGCCATCCGAACCATCGGCGGGTTAAGGTTCACCGCAACTACACGGTCGAGGATATCTCCCGGCTCTTCGGAAGCCATCCCAACACGGTGAGGGATTGGATTAAGCACCGGGGCTTGCCGACGATTGATCAGCGGCGGCCGTTGCTCGTTCATGGCCTTGATCTAGCCGACTTCCTTCAGAAGCGCCGGGCCAAAAACAAGCAACAGTGCCAACCGGGTCAAATGTTTTGCCTGCGCTGCCGCAAGCCCCAGAAGCCGGCGGGCGACATGGCTGACTACCAGCCAATCACGGCGATCCGCGGCAACTTGGTCGGCATCTGCCCTAGCTGTGAGGCGATGATCTACCGCGCGGTCAGTCTGGGCAAACTGGACCAGGTTAGAGGCAATTTGCAGGTCACGCAGCCGCAAGCTCTGCGACACATTAAACGGAAAGGTAATCGCCAATGCCATGGCAACATAGAGGCTAGGGTTGGCCGCGGCGGCCCTGACGATGTTGGTCTAGCCTAGCGGGCTCCTGAAAAGCTCTTCGGAGCCCTTCGACTGGCTCAGAGCCTGCCCTGAGCCTGCCGAAGGGGCGAACGGATCTTAGGTTGAGGTCATTGAGAAGAATTCGTTCAGCAACCTGCCAGCGCCCATCCACCGCCGCTTAGGTTTCTTTGGCCGGCGTCGAAAAGTACTCTAGCCGGCTCACGGCCACGTCGGAGACGAACATAACGCCCGTGTGTTTGGCGAACAGCGGCTTCAATCCCGCCAAAATCGGCTCGACATTTTCCGGCGCCACGACAGTCATGAGCATGACAATGCTGTCCATCTCATTGAACATCGTGTGCGATGTGTGAAAGCCGTGATGGCCCTTGCCGGAGATGTTGTGGATGATGGTGTAGCCGGTGGCTTTTTTGTCCAGCAAGTCGGTGGCGAATTTCAGCTGCTCGCCTTCGATGATGATCCTGATCTCTTTCATCGCGTGAAGCGTCAGGTCGCTCATGTCCGTCCTCCTTTGGTTTTGGGCCGGTCGATGGGTTGCCAGCCTTGTCTTGGCACATACGCATGGAAAGCATGTTCTTTCGGTTCGATGGCAATCAAGTGCAGCCACTCGTTATCGTAAAGGCGGCGCAGAGGTCGCTGGCGATCGACGATCGCCTCGATGCGCTCGCGCGGCGCCTCGATCAATGTGAATAGGCGCATCGCTTCGTGATAGGGACGCGACCCGCTCATGACCGTCTGCCAGGCGAGGCCGGTGCGCAGGTCGCTTTGCGGGCCGGACATGACCGCGATGCGGCCCGCGACGTTGTGATAGATCTTGCTGCCGCCGCCGTAGACGTCGTGATCGACCGTTGAAAAGTAATGCTCCATGTTAATCCACTGGGCGACGATCTGCGGGCCATTCATGATTGCCTCCAGGAGCCGGCCGTCGCGATCTTCGCGGTAATCATAGGAATGGAGAAAAACGCGCCCCTCAAGATCGATACCGCGGGTCAGCGCGCGCCGCCCGATGATAAACGCGGCGTTGCGCGATAGACCCCACTCCGGCCGCACCTGGCTCCAGTCGTTGCTGCGCCGGCGCACCAGCCGCTTAGCCTTGGGGCTGTGCAACTTCCTGCCGATCTCGGGAAAGCGGGCGCAGCGTTCCTGACTGCTCAACTCCCCCGCGCGGGCAAAATCGCGAATTAGCTGCACGACATCTTTTCTATGCGTTGGCGGCAGGTCCTCGAGATCGAAAAGCTCCACGTCGTCGGTCGTCGTGTTATGTTGGCCGGCAATGAAATAGGTATCCGGCGGAATCGCAATGCCGTTCTTCGCCAGCTGCTGCCGCACTAAAGGTTTGTTGGCCATGGTCGCCAACACGCGGGCGTTGGGCTTGCCCGGGTTGCCGCCGCAGGCGCCGCAATCGAGCGCTGCTTCGAAGGGGTTGTTCTCCGAGGCGCTGCCATGGCCGCAGAGCAGCACGAGGCGGGCAAAATTGCGCACCAGGCCCATCATGCGCAGCGCGGTCTCGACGGTGAGCACCTGCTCGTTCAGCGTGAAGCCGGTGCGGGTGATGCGCTCCATGCGCGCGAAAGCCGCGCCTTCGTTGATGCCGTAGTCGCGCCGCAAGTCTTCGACGAAGTGGGTCTCTTCTTCAGGAGAAAGCGCGGTAGAACGTGCCTGGGGCGACGGTTCGCCAGCACTCGCCTCGTCGAGCGCGCGGCGGCGCAAAAACTCCAGCCGCTCGAGCGAAAGATTGAGATTGCGCTCGCCAAACTTTTCTTGCAGCGCACGGCGCGTCGTCGCGCGCTGCTCGCTGGCGATCATCTCTTCGACTTCTTGGCGCGAGAGTTTGTCCACCGTCAGCGTGGTTGCCACCGGCGGTACCAGTTTATGGCGCAGCCATTCGGTCGCCTTGCCATACCAGTTGGGGAAGAGCGTCTTGCCAAACATCGGCAGGCTGTAAAACCAACCGAGCGATTCGATCATGACGTAGGGTGTGATCACGTTGCCTTTAAGATCGTAGAGCAAGGTATGACCGGCTTCGACTAACCGTTCGCGGTGCTGCAGCCGCATCAGATACTGACCCTGATAGCTGCGCGGTATTTCGCGCACCAGATTCTTGCTTTTCAAGATCACCGGAAACTGGTCGGTTTCCCGCTCGCTGTTAAGCGATCGATGGCGGATGGCAACGGCGAAAAAACCGGCGAAGCCAAAGGTTTCATAGTCGCCGGTCGCTTCGAAGTGGCGCCGCAGCGGCTCGGAGCGCACGTCGATGCAACACACTAACTGGGCTTGCGGGCGAACCGTAAAGTCGCCCGGCGTGTCTGATTGTGGCGCGGAGCGGTGCGGCGAGTTTGGGTCTGAGTTCAAAGCCTGGCTGGCGCTGACCCTCTCGATCAGCGCCTCACGGTAGCCCGCCTCGAAAGCCCGCAGCCAAACCCCTCCCTGTTGCGGTTCGGCGAAGCTTTCGAGCCATTGGAGCAGAGTCGATAGGTGATCGCTCGCGCTGTTGGCCAGGGACGCAGGCTCAAGCTCCAATGCCCGTGCCAACGCGACCAAGCGCCAGGCGGCACTCAAAGCGCCGGGTCTGTCAATTTCGCTCCTGTCTGCAGGCGTTGCGCTTAGAGCAGCTTCCGAAGCGAACCGAGCGCGGAGGGCGTCGATGCTGCCGGTGACTCCTAGGTTGTTTTCCCAGGTCATCTGCACCAATTCGCGCTCGTACCATAGACGCACCGCGAGATATTCGACGAGGTCAATCGGGAAAGCGCGCTGCCAGTCGTACTCTGTCTGATCGGCGCGCCACTTGATGAAACCGGCCCAGCCGGACAGCGCTGCAAGGTGAAGTGACAGATAGTCCTGCCATGCCGGGGCGGCGATGCCGAGCGCCGCTAGACTTTCGAGCAGCGCGTCTTCGGGACGCGGCGACAGGTCGTCAATCTTTTCCTGATTGTTGTCGATGCCGCAGGGCGACCACTCGCGCTGCGCTAGATATTTCCAGGCGTGATAGAACCCTTCCTCGCGGCGAGGCATGGCCCAGGTGGCGTGGCCTTCGTCCAAAAACGCTTCGCACCATTTGATCAATTCGCGGTTAATTTGCTCGGTGATCTGGGTGCCGAAGGTGCGGTCGCACCAGCTCGATAACGTTTCAGCGCGGCTTGATGCCGGCCTTTGGGTTCGAGGCGGCAGCGAAGCTTCGAGTTGAGTTGCCAGCGCCGAGATCACTTTGTGATCTGGATGGTTCTTGAGCAAGTCGTCGAGCCGATCTTTAGCGGGCGCCGGGAGACTGTGCAGCAGCTGAGCCCGCAAGACTTCCAGGTGCGAGATCGCGCGGCCCTCGCATTCGATGGTCGCCGGTGTGACTTGGAATTTCAGGGCTTCGTCGAGGTGACGCCGCTGAATTCTGCCGGAGCGATAGTAGTCGCGGAACAGGGCCAAGGGCAGATAGCCCTTGCCGCCTCGATGCTGTTCGCCGCGCTCAACCGCTTCGTCGAAAGGCAACTCTTCTAGTCCATGCAGTGGATTGTGATGCACGAAGGTGCGCATGGGCCAATAGTAGGAGATGATCTCGCTGGCCAGCTGGATCTGCCCGCGCAGCTCCATGCGCTGCACTTCGCTGTACGGCGCTGCGATTTGCGCTACCACCGGTAATGCTCCAAAGCGGCGCGCAGCCCGTTGGCGGTTAGATTTGATGCCGATAGATAACGCGGCGCGAAGCTCAAAACGATGAGCAGCAGGAGGACAGCGCCGAAAGCCAACGCTTGACGGGGCTCCAGGTCGACATAGGCAACATCCTCGCGATGGGGGCCGAAGAGAAGCCGCTGCATCATTCTGAAGAGATACCAGGAAGCGAAAAACCAGGTGAGCACAATTACAACGACGGCCCACGAGATGGTTATCCCGGGCCGCAGCAGTAACGTCAGGTAAGACGAAAAAAGACCCAGCGGAAAGACTCCGATGGCACACATCACCAGTAGCGCCAATAGAGTCGCAAAGAGGGGCATGGGCCGCGCCAGCCCATGCATGCGGTCCAGGGTCAGCTCGCCGTAGCGCGCGCTCAAGTAGTGCGCGGCCGATAATAGCGCCGCGGTCAGCAAGGCGATGGAGGCAATGTAGACAATGCTTTCCAATGGCATCCGGCCGGTGGCGCCGAAGCGCCACCAGAAAATCGCGAAGAAAGCCACGCTCCCCTGGGCAATCATTGGCCGAAGGTCACGCTGCGCGAGAGCTTTGAGCGAAGCGAAGAGCGACCCGCACAGCGCCAGCACGCTCAAAGCTCGGATCGACGCCACGGGAACGCCGGCGGTGAAGTTAGCCAGCATAAGCAACCCTGCTAATGGCAAACCGATGGCCAAAGCGCCGGCACCGGCAGCCGGCAAGCGGATGAGCAGCGCGACGTAGCTCCACTGCAACGGGAACAGCGCAGCTTGGGGGAGGGACAGATCGACAAATGACGGACCGGCAGCGGCGGCCAAGCCGACAGCAAGCAAAATAACGAAGTAGTGAAACGGCTGACTGTCACTGAGCCGGCGAGTCTTTAGACGGCAAAAATTGCCGAGGCGCAGCGCCAAACCATCGAGATAGAGGCGATTCAAGAGTAATAGGTAGAGACGCACTTGCCCGCGTCGAACCCAGGTCGGCAGGCGCACCCTGCGACCATGGCTGTGCACATAAATCAAATACCAGCTGTAGATGATCAGGAGCGCGAACCCGGCGACGATGGACTCGAACAACCAGGGCGGCAAGGCGCCGGCCTTAAAGTGACGCTCTACTTCCCCAGGGGTCGGGGAGAGAAAATAGGTAAAGCGTTTTTCGGCAAACAAATAAGTGGTGACCACGACGAACAGCGTGACCAGCATGGTCGCGGCAACTTTCCAGGAAGCCACCGCCTGCAACCGATAGAGAGTCAGAATGGCTTGCGCGGACGTGGCCCAGCCGAAGAACAGAAATATCGTCGCGCCGTGGGATTCCGCCAGCGGTATTCTTAACACCCCATGCGCGCCAAGCAGAATAACTATAGGAAGGATTAGCGTCGCGGCAAGGCCGGTAATCCATGTGAGCGATGAAAACTCGGTTGTCTTATCAGGCGCATGTTTGTGGGACAGCTTTGGTTCCTGGCGCGCCGCGTGAATGACGCCGCCGCAGTTCAAAAACAACGTGCCCTTAAACAGGCCGTGGGCGATCAGATGAAAAATTGCCAAGCCGTAAGCGCCCAGGCCGCACTCCATGATCATGAAACCCATCTGGCCGATGGTGGAATAGCCCAAGGTTTGTTTGATGTCGTTTTGCACCAGCATCAACGACGAACCAAGAATCGCCGTGAGCACACCGATAACAAAAACGATATGCAGCGTCATCGGGCTGGTATCGTACAGAAGTGCCATTCTGGCCAAGAGGAAACCTCCGGCATTGATAATGCCGGCGTGCAACAAGGCGGTTACCGGAGTCGGTGCGTAGAGTGCGTCAGGTAGCCACATGTGCAACGGAAATTGCACTGACTTGCTCATGGCGCCGACAAAAATCAGCAGGCAGATGACGGTATTGGCCTGGATCGCGAAACCATTGGGCCAAAGTGCCAGCAGGCTTTGGGTCCTGGCGGCGCGTTCGAAGATCTCCTGCAAGTCGAGCGTACCGTACAGGGAAGCGGCGACGATCACCCCGGCGAGGAAAGCAGCATCGCCGAAACGCTGTATAATAAAGGTGCGGAACGCGCCGCGCGCCGTCGGCGCATGGGCGTAGTTGTAGGAAAGCAGAGGCAGGAACCAACTGATCAACTGCCAAAATAAAAAAAGCTGCAACAGATTGGCGCTTGAAACCATGCCGAAGAGCACGAAGGTTATCAAGCCCAGATAGCTGTGATAGCGGCCGTAGCCAGACTCTTGCTGCATATAGCGAGTCGAGAAGATCTGGATCAGCATGCTGATGGCGGCGATGTGCACCAGCATCACGGCCGTGAGCCGGTCGAGACGGAAGCCAAATTGAAAATAGGCATCTCTGGCGTGACTGAAATAGATCGTCTGCGATCCGTTGGTGGGGACTTCGATGAGGGTTAACAGAGCGAAAACGAAAGCGATGACATCGGCAACGACGCCGACAAGTCCAAGCTTGGGACCGAGGGCGCGGCCAAACAGGCCGGCGCTCAACCCGGCCAGAAGCGGTGCGAGTAGAATGAAGGTTGCGTAGTAGCCCAGCATCTCTTAAACAAAAAACGGACCGCGCGGTCACAGACTTTTGGAGTAATTCATGCCCGGAAAAAGGTCCCCGTGTTGAAGTTGCCTCGCTAAATCTTCGAACAAATACCAGCGTCACCAAAGGAACGCAACCAAGATTTGCCTCGTTCTCAGAGTCTGCTTGAACGTCCCAAGACGCGCGAATTAATGAAGTATCGGGAGGTGTCTGCGTTAAAGCAGATGAAATCAGCGGCAGGCCCGGAATATGCTTGCGCCAAAGATTGGCCACGGCGCGGGTGCGCAGGTCGGCCGAGCCGGCGGGAGGGCCGCCCAAGACCACGGTGATGGTTTTATCTTGA
>Ga0194121_10009057_pt1 | contig 12421 bp, 15 predicted proteins | sample TA2MahCa50mmetaG_FD_148609 | JGI IMG/M metagenome (GOLD analysis project Ga0194121, IMG submission 148609) | Freshwater microbial communities from Lake Tanganyika, Tanzania - TA2015020 Mahale Deep Cast 50m | ecosystem: Environmental > Aquatic > Freshwater > Lake | place: Tanzania: Lake...
CCGCCGAGATCAACCACGTCACCGGCGACGAGGACAACAAGGACAGCGCCAAGCCCGCGAAGTTCTCCAAGCAGCCGAGCCCGGCCGCCGTGCCGCCGGCCGCGGCGGTCGCCGCCGCGCCGTTCGTCGAGGAGGTCCTGCCCGCGCCCGCCGAGGAGCCGACCGAGGAGGCCGTCGTCGTCGAGCCCGCGCCCGCCGAGGAGGAGTCCGCCCATGGCCTCACCGGTGGGGTCGCGGCCGACAACAGCGGCCACAAGGGCAAGAAGGACGCGGTCGCCGATCCCAACAGCACCTCGAAGGAGACGCCGGTCACCGGCCCCGTCGAGACCGGGCTCGACGACGGCTGCGGCGCCGACGGCGTCACCGACGCGAGCTGCACGGGCGAGGGTACCTCGGGGTCGAGCCTGGAGCCGACGACCACTCCGGCTCAGCCGGCCGTGAAGCCGCCCCCGGCGAAGGCGAAGCCCAAGCCGAAGCGGACGGCGAAGAAGCGCAAGTAGCGTTCCCCGCTTCAGGGCGCCGCGGCGCTCGAAGCTAGATCAGTAGCCGAGCAGCTTGACCTTGCCCTGCTCGGCCGACTGCAGCGCCGGGTCCGAGCTCGCCCGGAAGTCCTCCCGCTCGGTCCGGGACGGGCCCTTGAGCGCGGCTTCCTTCGCCTCCACCTCAGCTGCCCTGCTTGGATAGGTGCTGCTTGAAGAAGCCGACCGTCTTCTCCCAGGCGGACTTGGCGTGGCCCTCGTGGTAGGTGCCGAGGCGGTCGTGGTCGTTGGCGAAGGCGTGCCCGGCGTCGTCGTAGAACTCGAACGCGGCCTCGACGCCGGCCTCCTGCAGCTCGGCCTCGAGCTCCTTGGCGTCCTCGACCGAGATGAAGTCGTCGGAGGTGCCGAAGTGGCCCAGCACGGGCGCCTCGATCTGCGAGAAGTCCGGCTTTCCGTGCGGCATCACGTAGTAGTAGGTGACGGCAGCCCCGATCTCGGGGTTCTTGGCCGCGGCCCAGACCGAGAGGCCGCCGCCCATGCAGAACCCGACCGAGCCGACCTCGCCGTTGCACTTGGGGTGCGCGAGCACGTGCTTGACGGCGCCGCGCATCTCCTTCTCGGCCTCGTCCATGTTCAGCGCCATCAGCTTCTGCTGTGCCTCGTCGGGCTGCTCGGTCGTCTCCCCGTGGTAGAGGTCGGGGGCCAGCGCGACGAAGCCCTCCGCGGCTAAGCGGTCAACGATCGAGCGACGCTGTCGTCCAGCCCCCACCACTCCTGCAGCACGATCAGGCCCGGGCCCTCGCCCTCGGGCTCGGCCAGGTATCCCTTGGCGCTGCCCCCGTTTGCGCTGAACTCGACTTCCGGCATCTCAGTCCTCCTCGTCCTCTGACGTCTCGTCCGACTTCGCCAGCTCCTCGGCGAGCGCCCAGCCTACGGCGACGCCGACCATCATGCCCATCCGGGCCTCCTCGGCGAGCAGCGTGCGCACGGCGACCAGCCGCTCCTCGTCAGCGGGCGCCGTCGCCGCGCGCAGCACCTCGGCCTCGTGCGACTCGCCGAACCAGCCGCCCGCCGCGAGCGCCTCGGCCAGCACCAGCTGCAGCCGCGGCGCGGCCCGCGCCACCGCCCGCTCGGCCTGCCTGAAGGCCTCGGGCTCGGAGACCGCGTCGATCGCGGCGTCGATCTGCTCGTCGCTGTAGGGGCCCCTGGGCACCAGGGGCAATCTACTCGCACGCCGATTCTGACCGCAGCGACCAGACAGATGCCGCTGCGGCTGTCACCGCCGCCTGATCGGAGTGACGGACAGATCGACGCGACCCGAGGGTCAAGCGCGTGCGCTCGCGCATGGGGGCCCCCTTTGGGGCGGCCCCATGCGCTGCCTCTCTCGGTTGCCGTGGCTCGCGCCGTCGGCGCGAGCCACACGAGGTCAGGTCTTGTACGGCTTCCCGGCCGCCACGACGAGCTGCCAGCTGACCAGGTTGCTCGTCTCGTTGACGCTGAAGTCGTACACGCTCAGCGTCCAGGTGCCGGTGACGCCCCCGTTGTCCATGGCGGAGAGGACACACGGCGAAAACTGGACGGCGAAACAGCTGGGCTGCGCCGTGCCCTGGTAGGGCGAGACCAGCGCCGTCGCAGCGGGCGCTGGGGGAGCCGTCGGGAACAGGAAGTTGAACGACTCGTCGTCGAGCGTCACGGGCCCGATCGAATGGCCGGCCAGCGCGAAGAACAACTGCGTCGTCGCCCCGTTGGGCGCCGTCAGCCTCGCCAAGAGATTGTCGGCCGCACTTGCGCCGCTGGTGCCGGCGGTCTGCACGGTGACGTTGACGTCGCGGATCTTGGTGCCCTTGAACTTCTTGCCGCCGACTTTGATGGTCGAGTCGAGCACTCCGAACGTGGTCGGCCCTGCGTCCGGAACAGGCGCCGGGTTACTCCCGATGGGGGCGTTGACCGTCTTGGTGACGTTGACGGTTCCGCCGATCTTCGCCTTCTTCTTCTTCGCCTGCGCGGCGCCCGCGCTGAGCCCCACGGTCACGCTGAGCGCGAGAACACCAGCCACTGCGAGACGCGATCGCCTGCTCTTCATTTCGGAGACCTCCCTTGCTCATTGACACGCAGGATGCGTGTCCGGCTAATAACCCTACTCCGCCGCTGGCGTTGCGGCCGCGGCGTACGGGAACGCGGGTGCTAGCCCGCGCGCCGCTCCCAGATCTGGGCGGCGCCGAAGTCGCGGTAACCGAGGCGCGTGTAGACGGGAGCGCCGAGCTTCGAGGACTGCAGCGTGGTCGTCTCCAGGCCCTGGTCGCGAGCATCGGCGAGGGCGTGCCCGAGCAGGCGGCCGGCGATGCCGCGGCCGCGCGCCTCGGGCAGGGTCGCCACCCAGATCACGACGGCGTCACGCTCGTGGCCCCAGACGGCGAGCGTGCAGACCTCCTCGCCGTCGAGGGTGGCGAAGTAGATCCGCATCCCCGGCATCGGCGCCTCGCCGACGGCGTCGAAGTCGCCCTCCGGGTACCCGTAGGCGATCTCGTTCATCCGGGCCATCGCCACCCGGTCCTCGCGCTCGCTGATCCGCAGCTCCGGGTCGGGGGTGGGCGCCTGCAGCCCGGAGAGCGCCATGCCCATCAGGCGCGGCTCGCCATCGAGGGCGTGCCCGGCGCGCTCCAGGCCCGCGGCTGTCGCCGTGTCGCCCGGCGGCACCCAGACGGTCCAGGCGTTGATCCCGGCGTCCGCGTAGACGCCCGCGATCCGCTCCAGCGAGGCGAGCAGCCGCTCGCCGTCCTCGTAGAAGACGGAGTTGAAGATCGAGCGGTCCGGGGCCCTGGGCACGACCGCGGCGGTGACGTCGCCCTCGCGCCAGACCGACCCCCCCGATCCCTCCGCCATCAGCCCCCAGCAGGGAGGCATCCGGCCCCGGACCAGCCGCAGCCAGCCTGCCTGGTCGCGGGGTGTGCTCACGCGGCCATCGGAGGCGGGAGCTTGCGCGCCAGGGTCACCCCATCGGCGATCGCCAGCACCGCGGCCTCGACGCGCTCGTCGGCGGCGACGCGGTCGTTGAGCTCGCGGATCGCGACCGTGCCCTCGTCGGGCTCCTCGGGATCGAGCACGCGCCCATTCATGAAGACGTTGTCGAGCAGCAGCAGGCCGCCGGGGCGCAGCAGGCGCAGGCACTGCTCGTAGTACTCCCCGTAGCCCGCCTTGTCGGCATCTACGAAGGCGACGTCGAAGGGCTCCGACGCGGGCAGCTCGCGCAGCGAAGCGGCCGCCGGGCCGAGCTTGAACTCGACCCGGCTCTCGAGCCCGGCGAGCTTCAGGTGCCCGGCGGCGCGCTCGGCGTATTCGGCCTCCAGCTCGCAGACGACGAGGCGGCCATCGGGCGGCAGCGCCCGCGCGATCGAGATCGCGCCGTAGCCGAGGAAGGTGCCCACCTCGAGCGCCCTTCGCGCGCCGACGGCCGCGACGAGCACGGAGATGAACGCCGCCTGGTCGCCACCTATCTGCATGCTGGCCAGATCCCCCATCCGCTCGGCCGCCGCCTCGACCTCGGGCACCACCCCATCGCGGAAGGAGCTGTGCTCGACCGCGTAGCGGTGCAGCTCGGGGCTGAGCACGGTGAACTTGTCGAAGGTCATCCCGGGTTTCGCTCGCGCCGGGCGAGCGAGGCGGCATAGCCGCAGAGGGCGCCCACGAGCCCGCCGGAGAGCCCGGCGAAGACGTTGGCGAAGTCCTCGACCAGGGGCAGCAGGATCAGCACCGCGGCGCAGACCGCCGCCCCGATCACCTCCGCGTGCTCGTCGAGCCCCGCGCGCAGCTCGGCCGCCTTCAGCACCGCCCAGGCGGCGAGCAGGCCGAGGGCGACGCCATTGCCTCCGGCGGCGAGCAGCAGCTCGCTCTCAGCGCCGATCGCGGTCTCGATCCCGTCGGCCGCGAGCATGCCGAGGGCCCCCGCGGCGACCATCAGCACCAGCGTCGGAATCATGCCGAGGCGGCGCTCGACGGCCGAGCCGAAGATCGCGATCCCGAGCGCGCAGACGAACAGATAGGGGACGTCCGGATAGACGAAGGGCGCGGCCAGGTAGCGCCACCACTCGTCGCCGACGGGCTCCACGATCGCACCGAGGTCGGAGACAGGCAGGTCGGCCGCGCGCTGGACGAGCACGAGCATGGCGGGAGCCAGGATCGCGATGATGACCGCGTAGGGCCGCTCTCCCTCCCCGACGTCCGTGCGGTACTGGGCCATGCGGTCCCGGCGCTCCGCGCGCTCCCGGCGCTTGCGGTCCCGGCGCGACTCCTGGGCCTGGAGCTCGTCGCCGCGCCGCTCCAGCTTCGGCGCCCGCTTGCGCAGCCGCGTGCCGCAGTAGGGGCACTCGGTGACGTAGGGGCTCACCTCCTCGCCGCAGCTGCGGCAGACGACGCTGAGCTCGGGCGCGTTCACGCTGCGAGGATACCCCCGGCGAGCGGGCCTCAGCGCACGCGGCGGGAGCCGGGGTCGGCGGTCTCGGCCCAGCGATTGATCTCGTAGAGCAGGCGCGCCAGCTCACGGCCGTGGCCGCTGAGCCGGTAGCGGCGCGCGTCGTCGCGCTCGATCACGCCGGCCTCCCCAAGCTCCCGCAAGCGGGTCGCGAGCACCGAGGGGCTGATCCCGGTGCGCTCGCGCAGCTCCGAGAAGCCGGCGACGTCGCGGCGCAGCTCCCAGACCAGCCTCAGCGCCCAGCGGCGGCCGAGCAGGTCCAGGGCGACGGGCATTGGCCGCTGGCTGGACATATCACTTCTATTTTCGTACTTATGTGCCGAAAATGCAAGGACTTTGCTACGAAAATCGAATCACTGAGCGCGGCGATCGTTCCGTGATCGACGTATGCCCGAGCCGGCGCCGCTCACGGCCCGCTGGCGGCGACGATCTCGCGCATCAGGCCATCGAGGTCGCCGCGGCGCTCCAGCCAGGCGAGCTGGCGGCGGGCGCCGGTGCCGCGCTCGACCAGCTCGCCGAGGACGAGCAGCTCCTGCTCGCAGCCGAGCTCCTGCGCATGCTCGCGCAGCTCCTCGATCACCGCCCGGGCCATCTCCGCCCCGGGGACCTCGACGCCCCGGTCGAAGTCGATCAGGCGGCCCTCGATGCCCCCGACCGCCGCCCTCACCTTGTTGTCGTCGATCAGCTCCGCGGGGTGCTCGACGCTCGGCACCCCGTCCTCGTAGCGCGCCGCCAGGCGGTGCGCCAGCGACTGGGCGAGGGCGGCGAAGCCGATCGTGTACTCCACCCGCGTCTGCTGGTCGAAGACCCGCAGCTCGACCGTGCCCAGCCGCGGGTGGGGGCGCACGTCCCACCACAGGAACGTGTAGTCCTCGATCGCGCCGCCGCGCATCATCTGCTCGACCCGATGGGAGTAGATCTCCCAGCTGCCGTAGTAGGGCGGGATGCCGACGCGCGGGAAGGCCCGGAAGACCGGGGTGCGCGAGGACATCATCCCGGTCGCCCTGCCGCGCCAGAAGGGGGAGTTCGACGACATCCCGAGCAGCAGCGGCAGGTAGCCGCGGATGCCGTCGGCCACGTACACGGCCTTCTCGGCGTCGTCGATGCCGATGTGGATGTGCCCGCCGAAGATCAGCTCGCGGCGGGCGATCCAGCGCAGCTCGTCGATCAGCTCCATGTAGCGCGGGCGGTCGACGATCGCCTGCTCCTCGTAGAGCGCCGTGGGGTGGGTGGCGGCGGCGCCGATCGCGAGGCCGAGGGATGCGGCGACCTCCCGCACCGTGCGGCGCAGCGCGATCAGCTCCTCCCCCGCCTCGGCGACCGTCCGCTGCGGCCTCGTCGCGATCTCGAGAAAGGACTGGTGCAGCTCGGGCTTGACCTCGCCGGGGAGCTCGTCGGGCACGGCCTCGAGGATGCGGCCGATCCCGGGCGACAGCTCGAGCGTCTCGCCGTCGCAGATCATCAGCTCCTCCTCGATGCCGAGGGTGAAAGGAGTCCCGTTGAAGCTGTGCTCCAGCACGGGGCGATCGTACTCGCGCCCGGCGGCCGCCGAAGCCAGACGTCGGAGGGGCCGCGACCCGGGCCCGAGCTTGGCGGGCGCCGCTGCGAGCGCGGCGGCGGTCGGGCATACTGAGTCAGAGCCGACCCCAGGAGGTAATCCCGAAGATGGAAGTGAAGACGTCAACCGAACAGAAGTCGCTGCTGGAGTTGCTGCCGCCAGGCAAGCGCGCCCGCCTGAGGCGGTTGCTGTTCGAGTTCGGGCCCGGGAACGGGACCCTGATGCTGCTGCCGATCGACCAGGGCATCGAGCACGGTCCCCGCGACTTCTTCCCCAACCCCGCCTCGAAGGACCCCGAGTACCAGTTCCGCCTGGCCGCGGAGGCCGGCTACTCGGCGCTCGCCTGCCAGATCGGGATGGCCGAGAAGTACTACCCCGACTACGCCGGCCAGGTGCCGCTGATCCTGAAGGTCAACGGCAAGACCGACGTGCCCCCCTCCGACGACGCGCTCTCAACCACCAATGCCTCGGTCGAGGACGCCGTGCGCCTGGGCGCCGACGCCGTCGGCTACACGATGTACCTGGGCTCCCCCCGCCAGGGCGAGGACCTGCACCAGCTCAAGGGCGTGCGCGAGGACTGCGACCGCTACGGGATGCCGTTGATCGTCTGGGCCTATCCGCGCGGCGCCGCGATCGACAAGAAGGGCGGGGCGGGATCGTTCTACGCGATCGACTACGCGGCGCGGATGGCGATGGAGATGGGCGCCGACGTGGTCAAGCTCAACTTCCCCAAGATCGACCCCGACAAGGACAAGGACTCCCCGGCGCCCTACAACGAGGGCGGCTTCACCGTCGAGGACGCCGTCGAGCACGTGGTCGCCTCGGCCGGGCGCTCGCTGGTGGTGCTCTCGGGCGGCTCCAAGGTCGACGACGAGACGGTGCTCGGCCACGCCAAGGCCGTGATGCAGGCCGGCGGCTCGGGCGTGATCTTCGGTCGCAACGTCTGGCAGCGCGAGTGGAACGAGGCGCTGGAGATCATCGAGCAGATCAAGGAGACCCTGCTCGCGAACGTCCGCCGCATCCCCTAGGGGGTCACAGGGGAGACCCGGGGGCGAGCCGGTTTCCGCTCCGGAGGAAGAGCGGGCGCCCCGGTGCGGCGCCCGCGTTTCTGCGGCATCACGTGCGCCTGACATTGAGGACGGCACGGTGGACGATGTCGACTTCAGTTCGCGCACTAGGGACTCGGCCATGGTCGGCGCCCGAGGCGAGCACCCCTGCCGTTGCGACGGGTAGGCTGGGGTACCTGCAGGAGACGGGGAGCGAACGGGCGGGAACGGGGCGGAGCATGCTGCTGGTGGTCGTTGCTGCGCTCGCCCTCTCTCTTCTGGGCCTCGCTGCGCACGCCGAGGCCTTCATCTACTGGACCAGCGAGTCGGAGGACAGCATCGGCCGGGCCGAGCTGAACGGCACCGGCGCCGATCGGTCCTTCGTCGCCAACGCCAACGGCCCGTGCGGCAGCGCGGTCACCGGCGCGCACGTCTACTGGGCGAACGTGGACTCCAACACGATCGGGCGCGCCAATCTCGATGGCTCCGGCGTCGACCAGAGCTTCATCGCAGGCGCGAACATCCCGTGTTGGATCGCCGCGGACGGCACGCACGTCTACTGGGGGAACTTCGGCAACGGCACGATCGGGCGGGCGGATCTGGATGGCATGGGAGCGGTCCAGAACCTCGTCACGGGAGGGACCAACATCGGTGGGCTCGCGCTCACAGCGACCCACGTGTATTGGACCAATCGCGGCGCTGTCAACACGATCGGTCGAGCGGCGCTTTCCAGTCCTGGGAGCCCGGACCAGAGCTTCATAACCGGAGCCTCCGTTCCCACCGGATTGACCGCCGCTGCCACCCACCTCTACTGGGCCAACACCGGCACGGACACCATTGCTCGCGCCGCGATCGCCAGTCCAGGCAGCCCGGACCTGAGCTTCGTCACCGGCGCCGACAATCCGTGCGGCGTTGCGGTCAACTCAACGCACGTCTTCTGCGGCAACTACGACCCCGACACCATCGGGCGCGCCCCGTTGACGGATCCGAACGGCCCGGGCAAGAACCAGAGCTTCGTCACTGGCGCAGCCAATGCCTGCGGGGTGACGCTCGACGCGCTCAGCACCCCGAGCTGCCAGAACACCTCGGCCTCGACCAAACAGCCGAAGCCGGTGGCGATTGCCCTGCCCTGCGACTCGGGTGGCGGGACGCGCACTTTCTCGATCGCCTCACCGCCCGCCCACGGAGAGATCTCCGCCTTCACCACCTCGACCGGCGACCTCACCTACACGCCGGACCCTGGCTTCCAGGGCAGCGACTCGTTCACCTACCGGGCCAGCAACGAAGCCGCCACCTCCAGCGCGGCGACGGCGACGCTCGAGGTCAAGTGCAAGAAGGGCTTCAAGCTGAAGAAGGTCAAGCAGAAGGGCAAGAAGCCCAAGAAGAAGTGCGTGAAGGCCAAGAAGAAGAAGTGAGCGCCGCGTCAGCCGGGCGGAGCTTCTGAGCCTCCGGTCTTTCTGAACCTCACCCGGCCCGGTCAGAGGGGGGCGGAGCATGCACCAGCCACGCTTTCGCTTGGCCATGGGACCAGCGCTGAACCCGTCAGCGATCCGCACGCCCCTCCCGAGTGAAGGGAGTCGCTCGGCCGCGGCGCTCCTCCTGTTCGCGCAACGCAGCGGCGGACTGCAACTCTCCCTACCTGCGGATCGGCGGTCCCTTGGGGCACGACGACATGAACTTCGGGATCGATTGATGGGCGAACGGGAGGTCCTTGAATGTTCGGTCGCCTGGCTTGCTCTGAAGCATGTAGGCCCAGTGGCTTAAGGTCCCGCCCTGAGCGGGGGATGTCATCTCGTTCACCATCGTCCACTCGCCTTGCTTTTTGACCATCGTGCCGACCGGGTTATTGATGACTTCGCCCGTGTCGGCCTTGTACATGGTCATGTAAACCCGGCCCTGCGGCGTAACTTCGCCCAGCACGTACTGGCATGCGGGTACGAGCGCCCGCGTGAGCTTGACCGTCACCGCGCCCGTCCAATAGCCGTTGAAGTAGTCCGTGATGCGGAAGACGGTCTGGCCTCGGATCACGTCGAACCTGTCAGTGCCGCTCTGTGCCACGGAGTAGATGCCGTTCTGCGGAACGATCCAGTAGGTCTTCTTGAGCCACTTCCACTTGTTGTACGCCACGACGGGCCCGCGGCCTTTGTCGTAAGCCAGGACCTGTTGGCGCGCAGTCGCGGCACCGTCGACCGGGGTCGGCCTCAGGATCGTGTATGCGAGCGCGGCCACAGCCAGGCCGACGGCGGCTATGGCAAAGATAGGGGTGATCGGACGCGAGCGAACCACTGTGGCCTCCTGTCAGCCTTCGGCTGGTTTCGACGGGACGAGATGCGCCCGATACTGCAGCGACCGTCGGACGTCTGGCAGCTGTGTGCGCGTGAGCGAGTACGGCGGCACCTTTGTGCTCAACCGGTGTCGGAAGCCGGCTGGCGCCTCAGCTCCACCAGCCTGAGTCGCCGTTCCGCTCGACTACCCCCTTCGCGCGTCGCCGGCCCCAGCTGACGGTCTCGGCCAGCGGCAAGGCAGTTCTCGTCCTCGCGCAACTGGGCACTCCGCACGACCGGGTCGGAGGTGCTCCTTAAGCGGAAGACGAGGAGCGAGCCTCGGCAGCTCATCCTACTTCGAGAGGCGCGCCACCAGCAGCCGCTTCCCGAGGTTGCCCGGGTCGTGTTCGGCGAAGATCGCCCGCGAGAGACGAAACGCATCGGCATGCGCCGCGAGCCCGATCCAGCTCGCGATCGAGCTCCTCGCCACCTCGGGAGCGGTCCGGCCCTGGCGCAGATCCTCCTCGAGGGCCTCAAACCGGCGCCGCGCCCGCTTCACGTTGCGGCGCCGCACCCTCGTCCGCCCGCCTGGGTGATGGACGTAGCCGAGGAAGTCGCGCGGCTCGGCCAGCGGCGCGATCACCCTGCGGCGCGGATTGAGTCGCAGCCTGAGGCACTCGGCGAGGAACTCCTCGACCCGAGCGAGGAGCCTCCGGGCCGCGGCGCGGTCGTCGACAAGCGCCACGAAGTCGTCCATGTAGCGGACGTAGTGGCGCACCCGCAGCTCCTCCTTCATGAAGTGATCGAACGGGTCGAGGTAGAGGTTGGCGAACATCTGGCTGGTGAGGGCGCCGATGGGCATCCCCACCCCGGGCGCTTCGCCGCCGTGGGCGATCAGGGACGCGAGCAGGTCGAGCAGCCTGCGATCCGCGATCCGGCGCCCGAGCAGCGTCAGCAGCACCCCGTGATCGACGCTTCGAAAGTACGACGCGATGTCGCAGTGAACGGCGTAGCCGCGCCCGTCCCGGGCGCGGACGAAGCGTCGGTAGCGCTCGACCGCGGCGTGCTGGCCCCGCCCCCGGATGCAGGCGTAGGTGTCGGAGATGAAGCCGCGCTCGAAGAGCGGGTCGACGACGGCGACGATCGCGTGGTGGGCGACCCGGTCGCGAAACGGCGCGGCGCGGATCTCGCGGCGCTTGGGGTCCGAGATCACGAAGCGCCGGTAAGGGCCCCAGGCATAGGCGCCGGCCGCGACCTCGCGGTGCATCTCCCAGAGGCGGGTCTCGAGCGCGAGCTCGAAGCGGCGCACCGCGCGACGGTCGCGCTTGCCGGCGCTCGCCGCCAGGAAGGCGCGGTGAAGCGACCCGAAAGCCACCACACGCTCAAACAGGTGCTTCTCGCGCCGCACTGCGACTCAGCGCGGTCGGGGCGTTGAGACCCCGGCCCGGCTTTCGGGGAGCCCTACTCGACGGGCCGGGGTCGGACTCTGTTCACGCGCGCGGTCCCGAGCGTGCCCGGAGGCGCGGCGCCAGGGAGGCGGGCCTGTCGTCCCCGCGGCGTGGGCGCCGTCTCCGTGAAGGCGGCGCGAGCGAGCCACCGGGGCGAAGCCCCGGCGAGGACGATTAGCGGGCGCCCCGGAAGCCGATGTTGTTGTTCGAGTTCGACGGCTGGTTGTTGCCGTTGACCGCGAACGGACCGGCATTCGTGCCGTTGTTGAAGTTGCCGCCACGAATCAGGGCGGCGGTTGGGCCCGCTCCCTACTCCACATGCACTTCCCGTCCGGGCTGCCCGAGGCGTGCGACGTGGGCCTCGAGCCTCGCCTTGGGGATGCCGCACGCGAAGATCTTCTCCGGCTCGGAGTCGGCAGCCAGGTCGCGTACCGTAAGCCCGAGCTCGCGGCCCACCAGCCGGGCGTCCTCGAAGAACGCCTGGCAGAACGCCCCTGCGCCTACAAGCACGACCGCGTCGGGGTGGGCGAGCTTCGCGTTCAGGTAGCGCTCGACCAGCGGGCTTTGCATCGTGTAGCGGACGGCGCCGGCCTTGCCGGGCGTGGTCGAGGGGGCGTCGGCCCCCGCCGCCGCGCTCGCCGCCTCGAACCCCTCGCCGGCATCTGCGCCGCGATCTCGCTCGTGCTTGAGCCATCCCCCGAGCATCCGCCCGATCTCGTCGGCTACCGCGGTGAGGTGCTCGTAGCCGCGGCCCGAGAGGAAGCCGAGGCGCTTCGCGAGCCGCAGGCTGATCCGCAGCGCGTCGAGGCGCCCGGAGGCCTCCGCCAGCGCCTCGCGCTTGTCGGCGAGCCGGTTGGCAAGGCTGAGCGCCGTCAGCATCCGCAGGCCCTCGTCGAGGATTACCCGCCCCAGCAGGGTGCGCTGGGCGCGCGGAAAGCGGTCGACGTGCTCGTAGAGCGCCGCGCAGAGGTCGTAGGAGCGGACGATGATCGGGGCTCTCTCCTCTTCGGCTGGCATCCGGCTTCCTTGCCGCTCAGCTTATGCGCTGCGCGCCCGGGCGAGCGGAGCGGGCTGCGCCCGCCCCGCCCGCCCGGGGCCAAAACGCAAACTGCCAAATGGCCGAAAACGACTAGCGGGTGCCCCGGAAGCCGAAGCTGC
>Ga0194121_10009064_pt1 | contig 12409 bp, 5 predicted proteins | sample TA2MahCa50mmetaG_FD_148609 | JGI IMG/M metagenome (GOLD analysis project Ga0194121, IMG submission 148609) | Freshwater microbial communities from Lake Tanganyika, Tanzania - TA2015020 Mahale Deep Cast 50m | ecosystem: Environmental > Aquatic > Freshwater > Lake | place: Tanzania: Lake...
TAATGAAACAAAAAGGAGTAACTTTTGACCATATTAAAGCCAAACTTCAAAAAGAAGGACATAAAGGCGCAGAAGACATACTCAAATTAGAAGACATCTCCAAAGTTAAAATCTTTGAGCTTATAGAACGCATCAAAAATTTAAAAACCTAAATGGCCCACGATAATATCTAGGAAGAAAATTTTCCGTTCTTTGCTCTCCCAAAACAGCTTTCCAAGCGCCGGTTTCATCTACAAGATTCCAACATAACAATTACAAACCTGCTCAAGAGCCAGTTGGGCCAGTTGCTCCCGTCGCTCCTGTTTGGCCCGTCGCTCCTGTTTGGCCCGTCGCTCCTGTTTGGCCAGTTCTCCCCGTTGTGCCAGTTTCGCCAGTTTCGCCAGTTTCGCCAGTTTCGCCAGTGGGGCCAGTAGGCCCAGTTGGGCCAGTTTCGCCAGTTGGGCCAGTTTCGCCAGTTTCGCCAGCTTCGCCTTGTTCGCCAGTGGGGCCAGTCTGGCCTGCCACAAGAGTGTTAGAATATGTTGGATTATAAACTATTGTTCCGGCCTGTCTAATTTTTGGAGTCGGAAATGCGTCTGGAATAGTAATAATCAATGGCTGACACTCATTGATTATTTCTCGAACTTTTTGATTGTCGTTTACGTCCTCATAGTTTATATTTGTAAAGAATATATTCGGATAAGTCTTAAAAACATAGGGATGATTTCGTATATTGACAGCATTTGAATAAGGAAAAGATTCCAATAAAACTTTATCATATTTGCAAATCTCACTTGCATGAATATATCTCCAAAATAATGCAAATGCATATCTGTTTAATGAAATCCAATAAGTATGGTCATCTATATCCCCCTCGGCTGTCGGCGTTGCGGTGCCCAGTTGTGGCACCCGACCAACAAATGCACTGCCGTTCGAAAGCGGGTTAGGTACGGCCAAACATTTTCTTTTGGCCTCTTGAAAACGGGATGTCCCATAAACTCGCATCCCGGCAGAACAACTTGTGTCTGGATTTGGGTCTGTATCGATATATGATACATTCATTGAAATATCCTCCAGGCTAGTGAAATGCTCTGATTTAGCAAATTCAGATTTAAAAACATAATCTGTTATTTGAATTGGAGTTTTAACTTTTTTGATTTTTAATGTTTCTCCAAGTCGATATGGATTATTGATTTTTGGAATATTATTCAATGAATAGTTTTGAACTGAGCCTATATTAATGTTTCCGATGGCGTCTGAGCGCCTTTGGTTGATAACATCACCAGCGACACCCCCATCTACATTAACCCACAAATGTTGGGGACGGAGAACTACAGCAAGCATTGTCCTGTATAGGTTAACAGTAGGAATTCTGTCACAAGATTCCAACATAACAATTACAAACCTGCTCAAAATATCAAAATGCTTATTCTCTGTAATGCCGGGGTCGCCATAATTTGCCACAACTCTAGCAGTAACGATTTCGGATTCTATATTCCTTTTCGTTATTCCTTTTTGATTTAAATTTTTTGATGTTTGTGGCATTAATTAAAAAAATCTATATCGTCAACTTTACCAATTGGTTCTTGAATTATTTTTAAATATCCAGTTTCGCTACTAAATGTATTTACACCCCTAACCTCATAAGAAAATAAAGAATTGTCTTGTAATATGGCAGAAAGCTTTGTCTGCATAGGGTTATTATGAGTTGTCTGTGTATAAAAAATCCTAAACAATACGGAATTAACATCAGCGCCCAAATTAATATCTCCACTGTATCCAGAATTTTGATAAAAGTTTACTTTTGCTAATGAATCTATATCTTTACCTGTATAAAGCTGCCATACACCAGAAAATTGAGAAGTTTCGCTGCTTGAATTTAAATAAAACTGTCCAGTTGAATCTAATCCAGAAATCTCCGCAATTGCAGAAAACCTATCATTAGGATTTCTATGAAAAATCATTTTTGGATAGTAATTGCTGTTATATCCAGAGCCTATATTAGTCAGAGTAATCCCGGTCGCCGAAATATAAGTTTGTTCTTCACCAGTAACAAAACCCGTAATCTCAGTGTTATAAAAAACTTCAGCGAATAAATAAGACGCTAAAGGATTTAAAATGACAGACCCAGAAAACGGAGCAAATATGTATTGATTTCCACTCGCATAAGGCACATCAAAACATTGTGCAGAAACATCTCCAGTATTAAGAATGATTACTGGCGCATAATTATATCCGGTTCCGCCACTAAGCATATTGATACCAGTGATACTATAAAAAGAATTGCCTCCATAAAGATTTAAAGAAACTGGCGCCAATAATGCCAAACCGCTTGCCCCAGTTCCTAATCCACTATTTACTTGGAAAGAAACTGGAATTGGTTTTCCGCTACATCCATTTGAAAACAAATTGTTAATTGCAAAATCTACATTTTTAATTGAATAATAACTTAAAAACTCTAAGTCTGGTATTTGTTCATAAATGCCAGAGTTAGTTAATCTCACCCCAGTAACAAAATCGCCAGTAAAAATATTAGTATATCCAGTTGGGACAAGAGGTGTTAAATGACATTTTAATGTCTTTGGAATTTTAGAGCTATTTACATCATAAGCTTCATAAATAATTTGGTGGTCTTCAAACACTGGGTTATTCCTTACAAAAAGAAATTGAGAGTTTGTCGCTCCTCCAGTTAATGTGCCGCTAAAAAGGGTCAAAACATCTACATTAACAAAATTAAATATTCCACTAATTAAGAAATTCCCTGTCACCCCAGATACTCTATTTAATATGATGTCTTTGGTAAATTTTCCATATGAAGTGTCTAAATTAAAAGAAAAAGGAATGGGGCCGTCAAGTGACCCACTAGAAATATCTGGTAAATAAAACCCCAAAGACGAACCACTGTTCACAAAACCAGATATTCTTTCATTAAAACTCGGCAAATCTGCATCCTTAAAAAAATAAGAAGAATCAAATATCTGAAAAGCAATGTCAGAATTGTTAATTATTTTTCCAGTAGCAAATGTCCCCGCTCTAAATTGGTTTTCAAATTGTATAGAAATATTAGGGTTTGGCGCATATAAAGATGGAACAACGGTCAGGCTACATCCAGTTACATTAACAAAAAAATATTTAAATATAGTAGAACTCTTAGGTTCCCCATCACAAAAAAGCTCTCCATCTACGTAATATCTATAAAGCGAATCAGATACCTCGGTTCGTAAAGATACATTTTCATTTGGCCTATAAGAATCTATGAATCTTTTTTCTGGGTCTAAAATCCTCCCAGACACAAAAGAAAAAGAAAACATTTTATTTTGTCCAGATACTCCAATTTCCGCTAATCCAGTAATGTTGCTTATTGACAAACTTGCGAAATCCATTGTGACCTGTTTGGATTCTGGAATCAGTCTTCGTTTATTTTCAGTAAATATCATATAAGTCTTGGGCCAATCTTATTTAAGATAGATTCCTGATTAGGAAGAGCTGGAGGGCGACTAGAAAAAGACAAATCAGTAGAAACACCATTATCATCAAGAGTAATATTAAAGCTTGTTAAGCCAGACAAAGGAGTTATGGCCTTAGTAAAATCACCAAACATATCTGGAGAACCTATTAATTTTACATCTACAGTTTGCCTTTGACCAGTACTTTCATTTTTATTTAGGCCAGAGATTACGGAATGATACCCAGAAACAGTAGTAATTGCTACTTTGTCCCCAGTAATTAATGTCGTAAAATGCAAAAATCCCTTGCCGTCAGTAGACATATAAGGATTAAGGTCTGGGTCAATATTGTTATTAATTACTTTAATCATTGAGGTATTATTATTTTTCTTATTCGGTGGCTCTCCGTATATTTCTGTAATTTCAGGGACACGGATTTCTCGGTCTACATGAGTTGTCATTATACCATAATACATTTCCTTGCCGAGGAACTTCTGCCCGTGGACAACCCGGTCCCGACCCGCAGTGGTTGTTCCTCCATGCGGGTCGCAACTAACAGGGTAAATAATCACTGCATTTCTATACGCCGCAGGATATGTCAATAAAGATTCAGTCAAATCAGACACATAAAAATATCCAAGCTCATCTGTTGGTGCAAATGAACCTGGGGTCGACAAACCCACATTTCTTCCTACACTGACAGCCAATGCACGAGAATTTGGAGAATCTAACTTCTCTCTTGTAAAACCAACTCTATATATACCAGTAGGATTTGGGTCACATTCATAGTTATGCAAATCGCGCGGACGGTGACGGCGCGCATCATCTGCTTTTGAAACGAGGCCTGCGTTACAAATTTCATCCAATGGATGCAGGTCACAAATAGTAGGCTTTTTTTCCTGTGTTCGGCGTTTTAACGCTTCTTTTTCGTCTTCTAGAAACTTTTCCCACATTATAGGGTTTCTTATTTTATGGTTAAGGGGTGTAAATGTTACATAACAGTTTGGGTGACGACCAACTCTAACATCAGGAATAATGCAAACGTGTAATTTTTGACAAACCTGTTTGTAAGTTCCGTCATAATTATAATAAGCTGTAGCAACTTGGTCTGCGGCCAAAGCTCCACCTATAGTTTTAGCAAGTTCTTCTAGTTCTGATTGAAATTCAGAATAAAATTCATCTAACTCAGAATGAAATGACGGCGCAAAGTTACCTACATCCCATTGCTGTTCCGTAAATCCATCTGAGTTGGATAATTGATTTAGTACGCTTGCGGTTGAATAAGATTGGCAGTTTTGGTCATTAAATTCAAGAGATTTGTTGAAATCTACGGGTCTGCTTCCCCATGTATTCTCCAATGTAGAATAATAAAATCCAGTATACAGAGCTGCTTGTGAAAGTCCGGTATAAGGAATCAAACTTACAAATGGAGCAACTCTAATGCTCGGATATTGCTTCGCCTCTGGCTCAAAATCGCTTTTAAAAGTTGTAATGGACAATCCTTGTGTTCCATATTCGAATCCACCTGTCGGAGAGTGGTCATGGTTAATGTCACCAGGAACATAAGGTGCCCCTTGTAATTGGCCTCGCTGCACCCTCCCGAATTTATACATATTTTCGGCACAATCTTGTTCCCAAGCAACGACATCATTATGGAAATCCTGATAATAATATCCTAAAAATACTTGATAAAATGAACTATCCAAAATAATACTTTGCGTTGCCGAATCATTTCCTCCGCCTTTAAACTTTAAAAGAAGATAAGATTTCATTTCCTCACCTGCCTCACCTGTAACACGGAATATTGGCGAAAACCCTAAAGCCTTGAAATGAGCATCATAATTCTTTTTTGCGTTTACCACATCGGTCCTCGCCTGCAACTGCCCCAGCGATTCTATAATTCTAGTTCCTACAAAAATGTCTCTTAACGTTTTGTTGTACTTTGATAATGCCATAGCAGTATCAATGTCTCCAAATGTTCTATTTGTAAATCTAGAAAATCTAAATAATCTGTCTAGGCCCTGCCCGAGCCCTCCTTGGGTGGGGGGCAACCCGAAATCCCATTGATAAGCTGGCTCTCCATAGTCAAAACCAAATATATCACTTTTTGTAGTGTTGGCCATATTGATATAACTAAAATCAATAGGATGCATTGGATATAATCCGAAATATCTTCTAATTTCCTTGGACTCCGTTCTGTGCTCTATGGCTCTGACATTTGCTGTAATAACTTCTTGAGTATAAGAATCTTCCAAAGATGCTGACTCTGAATATGAATTGATTCCTGCCGCACCAGTTAAAACAAATGGTTCAGAAACACGCGCCCGTGGGTCTGGTAACCCAAATAACTGTTTCACATTAACCGATTTAGAAATATCTAATCCAAAAAATGTTTTTCCAGAACAATAATAATCTAATGCAAAATCAGAACACCAATTGCCCAATACTTCTCTTAGTGTTCCTATATAGTTTTGCTTATATCCATAAATTCCTTGAGTATATGAATTTGGATTGGCGCCGTGGAAGGTCGGCGTCGCTGGACTTCCAGTAAATGCGCCGGAGAACCTTAATCCCCTTAACCTTAATGAAGCAATAAGTTCTGCAAAACTATATTTAATATCGGGCAATGCTCCACAATTTTGTTCTGGTATTTCTTCAGTTCCTAGCATCAAATATCCGCCATTTAAATCAAATTTATTAGGATAAACAAAATTTACAGGAGGCTTCGACTTGTTAATAAACTCTTTCCAATTGGAAAAAATCTTATCAGGTACAACAGGAGGTACAGAAGTCCAATTATCATATATCGCTCCATTAAGTCCTACGTATGAGCCATAAGTTATGTCTCTGACTAATGCTCCAGTATATGTAAAAAATCCACCAGTCAAAGTACAGTCTGGACACTTCGCCGGTATTTCGCCAGACGCAACGGCAAAACGCATATGCTTCTTGCCCTGCCTCTTAATAAGTCCAACATAAATCTTATCTAATAAAATTGAATAATCCTTAAAAACGACAGAAAGAATTTTTTTATTTGCTTGTATGTCTTTCTTGTATGAAAACAACACCATGTCCGAAAATATCACGCCATTAAAATCTATGTCATATAAATTTTCATTAATGTAACCTCCGTTGCCAGCATCACATCTTAAATCCCCATCAGATATATCAAAATTTGCCGCAGACTGACTGACCGGCAAATCTCGCTCCGGACTTGGACTTTCTAACGTTATGGATAAAGTAATTTCTGTTGGTTTTTGTCCAAAACCTATTGAACAACTTGCTGAATAAATCCAACCTCCAAAAGCATAAGAATTTGGCCAAGGCCATAGCCTACGAGGATTTACATTTACCCCAGCCGAAGCTGAAAATCTACCCAGAATAGAACCTTGCTTGGGCGTAACCTTAATACCTTTTAGAACTTGAATACCATTGCTTGTTTGTGTATAAAATGTAGCCATTAGTTTATATTAAAAAATGTATCTTCATTATTAAAAAATAGATAAGACGCTTCCCCAAATGAAGAAAAATCTGAAATTAAACTACAGGCATTCTTTTTTAAATAATCAGTTCGTTCAAATTGGCGAACGCCGTTCACCCACAATTGTTCAGAGAATCCAGTGATATATAGACTAGAAAGCGTTTCTCCAACACCAAGATAACGAACATATCTTCTCCTAGATTCTCCAGTAATTCTTTGCAGAAATGCTAACGAAGAGAATTGTATATTTGTAATTGTATCTACGGTTACTCCATTACTTAAATATGTAACATCTGCTGTAAAATCTGGCAGTTCTTCAGCATAAATCATAACATAAGGGTAAGCGCCAGAAACTCCGGTTTCATAATCATAATCTTGTATAAGTTTTTGACCATTTAAATACAAATCATATCCAGTTAAACAAACCCCAGATATTCCAGTGATAAGAATATTTGTTCCACTTTCGATATACTGAGCGCCAGATGGGAAATATAATGGCGCGCCATTATCGACGTGTGTTCCAGTAAGTATCCGACTTCTACTCCACAAACCGCTATAGTTTGTAATTAAGACGTTTTCATTTAGTCTATCATAAAAAAGAAACTCATCATCATCGTAGCCCGAAAGTTTGCTGGATACCAAATTATAATTCAAGCCACTGATATTGTAAAGCCCATTATCAAATACATTTAATCTCTCATACTCAGAAAGATATGCAGAAAAATCTTCAGGAACCTTTATGTTTAGATTATTAAGAGGACGACCATAAGTATAAACCTCTAATAAATCTCCTTCTTTTAATTCATTATAGAATGAAAGAAAAATGGCTGAATAAGCTTCTCTTTTTTCATAATCGAAGTAAAAATTGATACCAGTTGTATTTGGTTCTGAGAATATAGAATCTTCCGTTAATATTATGACTCGTTCGTCTGTTTCCGTAATGCCGCTCACTCCAGAATAAATCCAAACAGTAGAATAGCCGCCAGTTGGATGAGGAACCTGTTGTTGCATATAAGAGTTTCCAGTAATGCCCGAAATTTCAACAGTATCAAAGACATATCCAGTAGTAATAGTAATAAATGTATCATCTCCAGAAAATACGACGTCCTCAAATCCAGAACAAAATAAACACTCTATACATTTTTCTTGGCCAGTGACTTCTACAATGTCATTAAATAAAATAAAATTTTCTATTTCTCCAAAAAACCCTGTGTATTTTTTGTCTGTATTGTTATAAAACCCACCGATATACCAAGTATCAGATTTTTTATAATCTGTAAGAGGAACGTTTATGTTTTTTAATGAGCTAGAGGAATAATCAAAAATACCAACATTTGCTAAATTGTTATTAAAAATGGACAAGGTAATTGTGTTTTTTTCTTTCAAAGATGTTTGAAAAGAAAACGAAGTCTTAATTCCTTCTGTATTTATATACTCAAAATAGAGCCGATTCGCCTGATTAATACCCAAATTGAAACCACTAAGTCCCGTTGGGGACTCCATGGTTGATAAAATTACCGAACATTGATTACTTCCCGTCGTATTACAAAAAGAATTGACATAATCAATAATCGCAGTAAAAGAATCAAAATTGTTGTCGTATCCTATACGAACAACATCTCGACCAGAAAAAATGCCAGAGTCAATTACCCTAGAAAGGTTATAATCTAATGTCTGAAGAACAACGCCGGGATTTTTTTCGGAGTTAAAAATATCATTAATAATTTGCTCTCCGCTTGAAAAAAGTTTGTTAAAGACGAACTCGTCTTTTCCACTTGTAAAATCATAAATTACAGACAAAAATTCAGTATTTATTGTTTCTACATCTATACAAGTTTTGTAATTGTTTAAGTTCATCCTTATCCCAATAATATTACACTAATTAATAGCCAAACTGATACCCCGGCAGTCTTCTAGGCTGCGGCACCTTCGTCACGGTACCGAACTTATCGAAGGTCGCCTCCACTTCAATAATTGAACTTGCAAACTTATTCCCGCTTCCTTCTATTAAGGGGTACCGGGCGGCATCGGCGGCGGCGGCGAGTTGTTGCGCGAAGGTGGCAGTAGCATCCGCGCGAAACCCCAATGAATTTTGACAGATGACTTCCTTATTTACCTCAACAGAAAAGATGCCAGAATTTACTCCAGATGCAACAAAATAATATGGGGACGCACCTGAAAGCGTGGTATTAAATAACCTATCGATTAGCGAGGGAGGTTGTTGTGGGGAACCTGGCTTAAGCGGTTCTACTAAGCCAGTATAACAAGAATCGAAATTGCCAGTATTTTGTGCGTTTATTTGGACTTTAATTCTTTCTCTGGTTTTGCATTGCAAATCTTGAATGATAAAATGGCCTTCGATATTTGCCGCTGGATATAAATTAAAAAGCCAACGTTCAGGAGTAACAGAAATGGTATATTCAACATTATTAGCATAATCAACAAAGTCTCTATCATTAAATGATGCGTTCATCGAAAATGTTCCAACGCCAGTATTTTCAGATATAGAAAAAGAAATAGGCAAAGGATGTATGACTCTTGTTCCAGTACCTTTAAAACCAGAAGCAATTTCACTACCGGTGATAAGGTGATGAAGATACCTATGCATTTGCCCACCGATATGCCCACTCGATAATACGCGATTCTTAAATCCAGAAACTCTTTCTCTACGATGATTAGCTGGGCCTTTAACAATAAATTGACCATTTAAGTTATAAGTTTTTAAATCATTAATTTCGTCACAAGAAACATTTATTTGATAATCAAAAAAACCATCAAAATCTCCAGAATTTCCAGATAAAAAAGAGGCTTTAAATGAAACGCTATTTTTGCCACTGTCTTCATTAATAGAAGTAGTATTCAGATAACAATTTCCACTGTCTATTCCATATTCAAGTAATTTTAGATATGGATTGTATCCAGATAACCCCTTGTTGGGCGTGCCACTTTCGAACCTCAACACCCCCAAACTGGAGTTTATTGGAGAACCTAAAAATTCAACATTTAAGTCATAAGAAGTATAATCCTGAGTTTTCCCCTCTGTAAGGCTTAGAGTTGCAGTTTCAACATAAGTTTTTGGCGTATCAGAGCCAGTTATAGGATTGTATTTGTAATTTTCAGTTACAGAAACGGTTCCGGCCAATCTATCAATATTTTCTGATATAGAAAGAATGATGCCACTTCCTGTTCCAACAAATGCTGGCAGACAATTAGAATATGGATTTTTACCCGTAAACAGTTTGACAAAGTTTATGGCATTTGCTATAGCTATAGAATTGCCACGGATGCCCTTTGCGGCTATTTTATGCGTTACGGAAACAGTGTTGTCATTGTTTTCAGTGAATGAATATTCATTAGATACATCTACCACGCCACTAGGAACATTAAATGTTTTAATTTTTACAGAATATGGTATGGCCCCAAATGGAGTTATATGATATGGATTATTCTCAAAAGATATTTCTTCAACATGACAAATTGGAATTTTAATATGCTCATGGTGTTCTCCACTAACCAAAAGTTCTTTAAAATTCTGACTAAAAATATCAAGCAGCCCGCTTTTTTTGAATAAAAACCCAGTTCCTAAAATCCCAGTTCCTAAAATCCCAATTCCAGTAATTTTTCCAGTTATCCATCCATCTAACTGAATAGACTGAGTAAAGCCCCACCTATCCCCATAGTTTAGAGGCTCAAATTGCCTAGAAACAAATGGCGGCGGACTAATGGATTTACCGTTATATGTTACTGTTGCCATTATTTACCTCCGCGATATCGAAGTGGCAGATGCCTGCCCACCAATAGGACGATATTTTTTAGTAGTGTATGTAATTTCTACGCTCATGCTTATGGTATTCTTTGAAGTCATACTATACTCAAAATTGGATAAAAACCATGTCGATTTCAAAGATTTTAAATTCATTAATCTATCTAAAGCTAATTTTTTTGCGAGTTTTTTTAATTTTGCGAGTTTGGGAATAGGTGGAGCATATGGCCTTAATAAAATATTATGACCTGGACGCTCTAATGTAGCTTCCAACGACACATTAATTTTACCTTCCGTGCTTTGATAGCCATAGTCTATAACGCTTTTATTTGTTGGGCGATTTATTATTTTGATTTCATTAAAAATATCTGTAGGTTTTGTGTCTGAAACTTTTACGTCTATTATTCTGAATCCCTCTACTCCATCAAGTATCGTTTTATAAATTGGATTTGTCGTATATTTAAAATTGGCGCCAAAACTCTTTCCTCTTGTTGGAAATTCATAATCTGATGACAAACACACTCCCGAACTCTGAAATTTTGGATTATAATAACCACAATTGACATACATATTTTGGCAACGAGCATTTGATAGAATTTTTTCTCCTGTTACAATTTGAAAAACAGTTTTGTCGTTTGAGCTAACACCCGCGATGGCTACCCCAGTTTCTATGATTAAATTCAAAAAATTCGGTTGTTTTGGCTGTAAAACAACATATTTAATTGAATCTGTAATATCAATATAACCTGCTTCATTTCTGTCTAAAGTTGTTGTAACTTCCTTGCGATATTTGGATAGCCAACTTTTGTCATTAGAAAATTTTATTACTGATTCTATGGTCAGCGCAGGTATATTTAGTGTTTTGGAAACGTCTATGGGCTCGTTCATTAATGAGTCAATTTTACTAGAACCAAATTGTTTCGTCCAGTTTTGTAGAGAAGCATTACATCTATCATAACTTCCAGAATATAGTTCCTCAAATCCGTCTTCGGCTTGAGAAAAAGACATTCTTCCAACAATGCGAAGATTTTCTCCTACATTTACAATCCCATCTTCCCCCATGTCCAAAGAACGGGTAATGTTATGGGTATATGTTCCAAGATTATTAGGAGCAAGCTCTTTCTTTTTTTCAAAAATAAACGTATTTTTGAGTAGGTCATAAGTTTCAGTAAAATAATTTTTGCTTATCGAAGAGTCACCATAATTCTGCAATGCGCCAGTGAATCCATAAAAACTAAATCCACTAATTCCAGTAATTAATTTATCGCTTGCAAAAAGAGCAGAAGAAATCTCTTGGGCTAAAGTTTTTGTTGTTTTGTTGGAGTCGCCCGACCTTAGTGTTAGATTGATAGAATGAGAATAGTCCTTAGAGCCATCTTCTTTTGTTGCAAAAGAAAATGATTCTCCAAATTCCTCCAGATATTTAAAATACCCAGTAATTATAAATTTTATACCAGATGGGCCAGGATAATATTCACTTTCATCACTACTAAATTCCCCACTATGAGAACCTAAAAAATTCCCAGTTCTCCTAATTTCGGCAGTTGTTGTGTATTTACAAAAGCGGATATTATTTTCTTTTGATTCTTGGGAAATTGGAACAGATAAAGATGTGATATTAACATCTCCAGAGAAAGCATTTACTGCACTAGCAATTGTAGTTTTTAAATAAGAACTTAAATCAGCCTTGTTTAATGTGTCCGTCCCATAAATCTCTAATGTAAGGGTTTCTATTTCTCG
>Ga0194121_10009066_pt1 | contig 12408 bp, 9 predicted proteins | sample TA2MahCa50mmetaG_FD_148609 | JGI IMG/M metagenome (GOLD analysis project Ga0194121, IMG submission 148609) | Freshwater microbial communities from Lake Tanganyika, Tanzania - TA2015020 Mahale Deep Cast 50m | ecosystem: Environmental > Aquatic > Freshwater > Lake | place: Tanzania: Lake...
CCGCCACGCCCGACCCGAGCCCTTCGCTCTCCTTGCCGGTGGGAAACACCACCTCGCCGGTCACGCTGAAGATGCTCCCGCGCTGCCGGCTGTGCACGAGGACCCGCTTCACGGCGGCGCCCACGTCGCCGAGTCCCGAGCGCCATTGGCCGCCGGTGTCGTGCGACACGAACGGCACGATGACCTCGAACTGCGTGCGCGCGCCGAGCCGGCGCTCGTACAGGAGCTCGTTCGCCACGGCCCCCGCTCCGTCGAGCGCCACGGTCGTCGTGAGCACGGTCTCGTTTTCCGGGAACGCCTTCTCGGTGACGAGGGCCCGCGGCAGGTTGAGCTCGCCGCGCGGCCAGCGGCCGTCGCCGCAGAATTCATGGATGTAGTCGAGGACGCGCAGGATCTCGTCCTCCTTCAGCGCCTCGCCGAAGGCGGGCATGCGCCGGTCGAAGGCGCGCGCCGGCCCGCCGTCGTGCACGACGGCCAGCCAGTCGGCGTCGGCTTCGGGGGTCGCGAAGCTGCAGTCGGTGAAGTCGGGCACGGCCACGTCGAAGCCGAGCGCCGCCTGCGGCAGCCCCGTCCCGTCGGTGCCGTGACACGCGGCGCACGCGCCGCGGTAGAGGTCGCGTCCGCTCGCGGGCTCCTGCGCCTCGACCGTGTGCGCGGCGAGCAGTGCGACGAGGAGGATGAGCCACCGCATGTCGCGACGCTACCAATGCGCGCGGCGGCGTGGCAATGACGAAGTGGTGCTGAGACTGAGAATCAGAGTCGGTCGCAAGTCGTCCTGCGCTCGAGATCCGATCGCCGCGATCCGGTGTCCAACTGACCAGCAGGCCGATGACGTACGTCGATGCCGCGCTGCTGGACCTCACCGAATGGCTCTGCCGCCGGTTTCAGCTCCTGACCGGCCGGACCAACGTGTGGCTCGCCTTCCAGCTCACCAACCTCAGCATCGTCGTGTTCTTCGTCTGGGCGGGGATGAACTTCGTCATCGCCCGCGTCCCCGGCCGCATCGTCATCGCGGCGTTCTCCGGCGGGCTGCTCTACCTGCTGACGCGCACGATCTTCAGGGTGCCGGTCGAGGAGTACGAGAACAGTGCCTATCGGCGCGTCGCGAAGGGACTCAGGAATCCGAGGCGCGTGAAGGACGCCCTGCTCCGGGTCCCGTTCCTGATGATGTCGATTGTCCTGGTGCTCTTCTATCCGCCGCTGTTCATCACCCTCGACCTGCCGCTGGGCCTCTTCGTCGCCGGCTACGGTCTCGTGGTGTTGACGACTGTCGTCCTGTATCTGCTGGCGTGCGACCCGCTGCCGCCGTGTCAGGGCAAGGTCCGGGAGTGGACTGCGCGGGCGGGGCTGGCCAGGATCCGGTTGCGCGACACGTCGGACGCCGCGGACTCAGCGTAGTCGGGGCGCGGACACAGGAATCGTCCGAGGGGGCTCGGGGTTGCTCCCCAACCGTGCTGCGGCGTTGGTTCGGAAACCGAGACCGCCTGACGGTCTCGAGCGACTTCGCGCCTGAACCCTGCGCCTTCGTTGCCTTCGACACGGAGATCCGCGCGCCGACGCACTTAACATGGCGCGATATGGCGCCTGACCGAACGCCCGCTGGTTGGTGTAGGATCCGACCGATCAAGGGTCGTCAAATCGGAAATGTCGGCTCAACGACGTGATTCTCGTCGACCCTGCGGACGCCGAATACCCGGTGGGCTTCAACATCCTCTCCGCGCACTCGGAGCTTGAGAAGACGCTGCTCTCGTCCGATCTCGTCGCGGTCTTCCGCCGGCTGTCGACGAGCTGGGGAGACCAGATGACCTCGGTCATGTCGAACGCCGTCCTTGCATTTCTCGGCGTGAAGTACGCGTTCTGAGCCACGACGGCGGCTACGCCGCAGTCGGCGATTGGTGGTTGGTGGTTGGTGGTTGGTGATAGTAACAACCACTAACCACCAACCCATTCCCGTTCGCCATCCGTGTGGAATCACCGCCACACAGAAGGGGGTACCCCATGAAGGGCTTTGCCGGACGGATTGCGTTCGTCGCGCTCTTCGTGATCCTCACCGCGTCTCCGGCGTGGGCCCAGGCGACCGCCGCGCTGGCCGGACGCGTGACCGACCAGAGCGGCGCCGTCCTCCCGGGCGTCACCGTCACCGCCACCCAGACCGACACCGGCTTCGCCCGCACGGTCGTCACCGACGGCACCGGCGCCTGGGTGATGCCGAACCTGCCCACCGGCCCGTACCGCCTGGAGGTGTCGCTGCAGGGATTCCGCACGTACGTGCAGACCGGCATCGTGCTGCAGGTCGGCGCCACGCCGACGATCAACGCGGTGCTCGGCGTCGGCAGCCTCGAGGAGACCGTCTCGGTGGAAGCCGCCGCGCCGATCGTCGACGTGCGGAGCGCCGGCATCAGCGAGGTGGTCGAGCAGGAGCGGATCGTGGAGCTGCCGCTGCAGGGGCGGCAGGTCACCGACCTGATCGTGCTGGCAGGGGCGGCCGTCGAGACCGGGCGCCCGAACAGCCGCAGCTTCCAGGGCGGCGTCAACATCTCGGTCGCCGGCGGCGTGTCGTTTGGCGTCGCCTACCTGCTCGACGGCGCGATGCACAACGATCCCCAGAACGCGGGCGGCATGCCGCTGCCGTTTCCCGACGCCTTGCAGGAGTTCAGCGTGGGGACGAGCGGGCTGTCGGCGCAGTACGGCATCCGATCCGGCGCCTCGGTGAACGCCGTGACCAAGTCGGGCACGAGCCGCTTCACGGGGAACGCCTTCGAGTTCCTGCGCGACAAGCGGTTCAACGCGAAGAGCCCCTTCGCCCGGATCGATCCGATCACCGGCCGGCGGCGCGACGACGGGCTGCGCCGCAACCAGCTCGGCGGCACGTTCGGCGGTCCGATCGTGCGCGACCGGCTCTTCTTCTTCACGGGCTATCAGGGCACGTTCACGCGCACGACGCCCGCGGATCGGATCTCCTACGTGCCCACCGCGGCCATGCTGGCCGGCGACTTCACGGCGATCGCCTCGCCGGCGTGCAACAACGGCCGGCAGCTCAATCTCGGGGCCGGCTTCGTCGGCAACCGCATCAGCCCCGCCGCGTTCAGCCCGGCCGCGCTGCGGATCGCCGGCTTCCTGCCGAAGACCGATGACCCGTGCGGCGAGATTCGCTGGAGCCTGCCCGACGATCGCGACGAGGGGCAGTACGTCGGTCGAGTCGACTATCAGTTGAACCCGGACCACACGATCTTCGGCCGCTACATGGCCACGACCGACGACCGGCCCTCGCCGCTGGACAAGTCGGACAACATCCTCACCACGGTGATCTCGGCCGTGGACAACATGGCGCAGTCCTTCACCTGGGGCGACACGATCGTGCTGGGCACCAACGCGGTGAACTCGCTGCGGTTCGCGTTCAACCGGACGGTCGTCGACCGGTTCCAGAGGGACTTCTTCCAGCCCTCCGACGTCGGCATCAAGGCGCACAACTACTCGCCTACGCGCGAGATGCTCATCAACGTCACCGGCGGATTCAACATCTCGGCTGCGACGGCGTCGCGCGGGATCGCCGAGAACAACGCGTACCAGCTCGGCGAGGACCTCACGCTGGTGCGCGGCCGGCACCAGATCGGGATCGGCGCCAACGTCGCCTACTGGCGCTCGCTGCAGCGCACGTGGGCGCGCGCGCCGGGCACGTGGGCCTTCGACGGCCAGGTGACCGGCCTCGGGCTGGCCGACTTCCTCCTGGGCCGCGTGTCGGCGCTCGAGCACGGCGACGCCGGCGGCCTGACGTTCGATCAGTGGTATGTCGGCACGTACGTCCAGGACGCGTGGCGCGCGACCGATCGCGTGACGCTCAACGCCGGCATCCGGTGGGAGCCGTTCCTCGGCCAGAACGTCATCCGCGGCAGCGTCTTCAACTTCGATCACGACAAGTTCCTGGCGGGCGTGAAGAGCACCGTCTTCCGCAAGGCGCCGGCGGGATTCATCTACCCCGGCGATCCCGGCTCGCCCGGCGGCACGGGCATGCACGCGCAGTGGTGGAACTTCTCGCCGCGGGCCGGCGTCGCGTGGGACGTGCACGGGGACGGGCGCATGGCGGTCCGCTCGTCGTACGGCATCGCGTACGACTATCCGACCGGGGAATACCAGTTTCAGCAGGCCTCCGCGCCCCCCTACGGCAACCGCTCGCGCGTCGTCGACCCGCCGGGACGGATGGACGATCCGTATGCGCACCTCGGGGGCGACCCGCATCCGCTGGTGATCGGGCCCGATACGGGTTACATCCCGTTCGGGACGTTCGGCGTGATGGACCCGAACATCAACTCGCCGCGCGTGCAGTCGTGGAACGTGACGCTCGAGCGGCAGGTCGGCGCGGACTGGGGCGTGGCAGCGAGCTACCTGGGCAGCTCCTACGACCGGCTCTGGGACAAGAAGTCCCTCAACCCCGGCGTCTACATGGGGCTCGGTCCGTGCACCATCGCCGGCGTCTTCTACCCGGTCTGCAGCACGAACGCGAACCTCAACAACCGGCGCGTGCTGTACCAGGAGCGGCCCGAGGAGGCGCAGTTCATCGGGCCGATGGACCAGTACGTCGACGTCGGCACCAAGACGTACCGCGGCCTGAGGCTCACGATTCGACGGCGCAGCGCCGACGGCATCTCGCTGAACGGCAACTACACGCTGTCGCGCTGCTACGGCCTGGAGATGGGGAGCGGCGGCGGCGGCTTCGACGCCGGGTTCCTCAAGCCGGACGACCCGGACTTCGACCGCGGCCACTGCGACGACGACCGGACGCACCTGGCGAATCTGACGGTCGGCTACCAGACGCCGCAGTTCGGCGGCGCCGTGGTGCGCGCGCTCACCTCGAGCTGGCGCCTCTCGGGCATCCTGAACGCGCGGTCGGGGAGCTGGCTCACCGTGACGACGGGGCGCGACAACGCGTTCACCGGAATCGCCAGCCAGCGCGTCAACCAGATCTCCGGCGACGTGTACGGGGAGAAGAGCCTGAACAGCTACCTGAACCGCGCCGCGTTCGCGCAGCCGGCCGGCGGGACGTTCGGCGACCACGTCCGCAACAGCATCCGCGGGCCGAACTTCTGGAAGATCGACCTGGCGGTCTCGCGGCTGTTCGCGTTCGGCACCGCGCAGACCCTCGAGGGGCGGATCGAGGTGTTCAACGTGCTGAACAACTTCAACTGGGGGAACCCGACGACGAACTTCAACGCGCAGACCTTCGGGCGCATCACGTCGCAGGCGGGCGACCCCCGGATCCTGCAGTTCGGCGTGAAGTATTCGTTCTAGATCCGGCTTGGCGATCACGTACCACCGAGGCACCGAGACACCGAGACCAACACTTTCCGGATCCAAACCAAGTACCCTTTCATAGGCAGCATCAGCTCTTCTCGCGTGGCCGCTGGCTCGGTTGCTAGAGCGGTTTCTGACACGTCGTAGTGTCCGGCTTTAGCCGGACCACACACGGCGGTGCCGATCAACTTGGTCCGGCTAAAGCCGGACACTACGAAGAAGTCGAAACCGCGCTAAAGGTTCCGGATGCCAGTGCCGATTCCACCTCTACAGGTCTGGAATGCTGCTGCCGCCGAACGAGGCTGCCACCCGCCGTCTCCACCACGAGCTGGAGACGACCATCCGCGAGGTCAACCACGAGTTGATCAGCGCGTCCACGGGCACGATCACGCGCAACGCCTTCACGGACGTCGCGCGCATGGTGGCCGGCCTGCGGGGGCGCTATCTTCAGTGCGTGCTCAGGCTCGGCAACGACGCCCTGCGCGGCAACGTGGACACGAAGGCCGCGCTCGAACTGAAGTCCCTGCGCGAGGCGTACGCCGAGGCGGTCGAAGGATTCGCCGCGCTCGAGCACGCGCTGCAGCGCGGCTACATCGCCCTGGCAGACTGACTCCTCCCGCGGCGCGTCGAACAGGTATGATGCGCACGCCGTGTCACCCCGCGCCGCCGGCAGCCGCGTCGGCCCCTACGAAATCCTCTCGCTGATCGGCGTCGGCGGCATGGGCGAGGTGTATCGCGCACGCGATACGCGTCTGGGCCGCGACGTCGCCGTCAAGCTGCTGTCGCCGGCGCTGGCCGCGGACGCCGACGCCCTGGCGCGCTTCGAGCGCGAGGCGCGCGCCGTCGCCGCGCTCTCGCACGCGAACATCATCGCGCTCTACGACATCGGCTACGACGACGGCTCTCCCTACCTCATCACCGAGCTGCTCGACGGCGTGACGCTGCGCGATCGGCTGCGGGACGGCCCGCTGCCGGTGCGCAAGGCGATCGACTACGCGCGCCAGATCGCCGCGGCGCTCTCCGCCGCGCACGATCGCGGCATCGTGCACCGTGACCTCAAGCCCGAGAACCTCGTCGCCACGCCCGACGGCCGGGTCAAGGTGCTGGACTTCGGCGTCGCGCACATCGCGCCGGCCGCGGCCGCGGGCAGCGCGTTGACGATCGCGCCCTCCGCCGCGCCGACCGCGCCGGGCCTCATCGTCGGGACCGTCGGCTACATGGCACCCGAGCAGGTGCGCGGTCAGGGCGTCGACGCGCGGACGGACATCTTCGCGCTCGGCGCCGTCCTCTACGAGATGGTGAGCGGCAGGCGCGCGTTCGACGGCACCACGACGGCGGATGCGCTGAGTGCGCTGCTCAACGCCGATCCGCCGCCGCTCGATCGCGCGGACGGATCCATCCCCGTCTATCTGCAGCGCGTCGTCAACCGTTGCCTCGAGAAGAATCCCGTCGAGCGCTTCCAGTCCGCGCGCGATCTCGCGTTTGCGCTGGAGATCGACGGCGCCGACATGCGGCCGGGCCAGGGTGCCGCGCCCGCGAACCGCGAGACCAGGCCCGGGTTCTGGCGCGACTGGCGGGTGATCGGCACCGCGTCGGTGGTCGCCGCGGCCGCCGTCGCCGCCGTGATGATTGGCGGGCGCGCGGCCGGCGATGAGCGCGGGCTGCCGCGCACCTCGCTGCTGTTCAGCATTCCGGCCAGCAACAGCTGGTACGACGGCGTGACGATCTCGCCCGACGGCCGGTACCTGGTGTACACGAGCGAGCCGACCGCGACCTCGGCGCAGCGCCCGGGTGCGACGCGGTCCGGCCGCTTCTGGCTCCGGCGCCTCGACTCGCTGCAGGCCATCCCGCTGTCGGACACCGACTCGTCCTACCCGTTCTTCTTCTGGTCGCCGGACAGCCGCTATCTGGGCTACCGTGGCGGCAACGCGATCATCGTCCGCGAAATGCCGGCCGGCGATCCGCGCGTCGTGGTGCAGCTCTCGGGACCGTCGTACGGCGCGAGCTGGGGACCGAGCGGCGAGATCGTGATTGCGCATCAGGACGGCGTGTACCTCGCGTCGGCCGCGGGCGGGCCGGCGCGGCTCCTCGAGCGCACGGATCCGCAGCGCGAGCTGTCGCGCGCGGCGCCGTCGTTTCTTCCCGGCGGCCAGCGTGTGCTCTTCACCGCCATCCTGCGCGGCGTGGGCGAACAGGCGCTCGAAGCGCGCGTGACCGACCTCGAAGGGCGCACGCTCGCCGTGCTCGGCAAGGGGATGGTTGGGGCGATGTACGCGGACGGCGGGCTGATGTTCGGCGCAGGCGGATCGCTGTTCTGGCAGCCGTTCGATCTGGACCGGCTCGCGCTCACCGGCGAGCGCGTGCGGCTCGCCGACGCGGTGACGCAGGACTCGAGGGCGGGCCACCTCGCCGCCCGCACGTCGGACACCGGCGTGCTGGCGTACCGGGTGACCTCACGTGCCGGCGATCAGTTCCGCATCGTCGATCGGTCCGGGCGGCACGTGCGCGACATTGGCTCACCCGATACGTACGACAATTTCGACGTCTCGCCGGACAAGCGGCAGATCATCGCGGCCCGCCGCAACGCATCCGGCAGCACGCAGTATTCGTTGTGGCTGATCGACGTCGTGCGCGGCGTGACGTCGCTCGTCAGCGAGCGCGACGACGTCACCGATTCCAACGATCCGACGTGGGCGCCGGACGGCCAGCACATCGCGTTCATGCATGGGGGGAAACTGGTGATGCGCCTGGCCAACGGAGGCGGCGAGCGCACGATCGTCAATCAGGAGGCCTACCCCGATTCGTTCACGCCGGACGGACGCTTCCTGACCTACGGCCTCGCGCGCGACAACTTCTTCGAGTTGTGGGCCATCGACGTCCTCGCGCCGGACGCCACGCCGATCGGCCTCGCGACCGGGTTCTCGCACGTGGACGAAGGGCGCTTCTCGCCCAGCGGGAAGTGGGTCGCCTACCACTCGAACCAGAGCGGGATCGCGGAGGTCTACGTCGCCCCGTTTCCTCCGACGGGCCAGCGGTGGCAGGTCTCGCAGGCTGGCGGCGTGCAGCCGCGGTGGTCGGACCGCGGTGACGAGCTGTATTTCCTGAACCTGGAAGGGCGCGTGACGGCCGTGCGGATGATGGACAGCGATCCCCGCCGTGCCGCGGCGCCCGAGCCGCTCTTCACGACGGGGATCGTGCCCTCCGACTCGCTGGATCAGTTCGCGCCGTTGGGCGATCAGTTCCTGGTGCGCACGCCGGTCACCGGCGGCGGCGATACGCCAACGGTGCAGGTGCTCGTCAACTGGAAGGCCGGCACGCAGTAGCCGCGGGTCAGCGCGCCGTCACCCGGTCGATGAAGTCCAGGATCTCGCGCGACACGCTGGTGTCCGCCGTCCCAACCGACAGCATCTGTGACACGTGATTGTGGCCCAGGCTCTGCCTGAAGCGTGGGCGGACGCCGTGCTTCTCCACGAGCTCGGAGAAGAGGGCCGCATGCGAGGTCAGGTAGCGGGGGTCGTCGTATTCGGACGTCGTGAAGAGGACAGGGATGTCGGTGCGGGTGACGTTGCCTGGTACGACCATCTGCGGCCAGCGCGACTTGTCCTCGCCGAAATAGGCGAGCTCCCCTTTGGACGGGGCGGAGTAGTCGAACGAGTACGGCCCCGAGAGCAGGATGGCTCCGGCCGGGCGCGCGGTGCCGGGCGGCACGAGCTCCGGCCTGAACAGGTACGTCGCCGCATGCAGCGAGCCGGTGGAAATTCCGGCAATGAAGATGCGCTCCGGGTCGCCGCCGTACTCACGCGCGTGATCGCGCAGCCACGTCACCACGGCGCCGACGTCGCGGGCGCCGTCGGGCCACTTCGAGTCGGGCGCCAGCCGGTAGCCGGCCGCCACGCCGACGAACCCGATGCTCGCGAAGTAGTCGGCGAAGGTCGTCGTGTTCGCGCGCATGCCGCCGACGAGTCCCCCGCCGTGAAACACCGCGACGACCGGCACCGGACGTTCGGCACGGCGCAGCGTCGCCGTATGAATGTCCATCCGCTGCCGCTCGTGCGGGCCGTAGGCCACGTCCTTCGTCACCTTGATCTCGGACGGCTCGTGCACGCGCGGCTGCGACGCATAGAGCTTGTACGTGGCCGGGATGTTGCCCTCGGACCAGCCGAGCGCCGCGATTTGTGTCGCGAGATCGGCAGGCATCCCGCCGCGCACGATCTCGGCGGCGCTCACGCCGCGCTCGTCCACACGGGACCATCGAAACGACTGACTCGCCTCGCGCGCGTCCGCGCAGCGCTCCAGCACGACATCGCGGCGGCGATAGACGGGCGAGATCGACACGGGTGTTCCGGCTGGTTCTCCCTTCTCGCCTGCGACAGCGACGCACAGATCGGGGTTGGACGCCGGGCTGAGGCGGCCCCAGGCCATCGACCAGCGCTGCGCCGGCGCCGCCGCGCACGCGCGCAGCAGCAGCCGGGCGCCCGGCTCGAGCGCGGCCGCGGCGAGGCAGCGGTTGTACGTCGCGGCGCGGATGGCGCCGTCCGCCGTCCGCTCGAACCGCTGATCGTCGAGCGGCGCCCCGTACTTGCAGGTGTGTGCCTGGAGCGGATCGTCGATCCGCGCCGTTTCAGGGGGACCCGCCACGTCCAGACAGTAGCCGCGCGCCTCGTCGAGGGCGTGAATCGTGCGCAGCAGCCCCGCGTCGGCGTAGCTGGCCGCCGGGGTGATGACGATGAGCACGAGCGCGACGAGTGCGGAAGTCCACAGAGCAGGCATCGGTAACCTCCTGTCCCTCTTGTCGGGGATACTCTATCGCAGGTGCCGTTGAGCGAACGCCACACCTGACGCGCCGCTCCGATGCCCGTGGTAATATCAGCGTATTACCATGCCCACAATCACCGTCAAGCTCGATAAGAAGCGTGCGGCTCGCCTCGCGCGTTGGGCGAGGCGCGGCAAGGTCCCGAAGTCGGAGGTGATTCGCGCTCTCATCGACCGAGCAGGTCCGATCGAGACCGGCGAAGACCTGTGCGATTGGGTCGAATCAGCGACGGGTAAGGGCTTGGGACTGGCACAGAAGAAGGCGTGAACCGACCGGCGCTACTCGACAGCTCCTTTCTGATCGATCTCGAAAGAGAAACAGCAGCCAACGAGATCGGGCCTGCGCGAAGGTTTCTTCCATCGCTTCGCGGGCGTCCGTTGATCGTTTCCATCGTCAGCGTGGAAGAGCTGCTCGAGGGTGCAGAAGACGAGGCGACGGCTGTCGCATCCCTGCAGCGATTCATGATTCAAGGACTGCATTTCGCCCAGGCAAGACGGTGCGCGCTGATTCAGCGGCGGGCGCCACACCGGCTGGGCGAGAACGACGCCTGGCTGGTGGCCACTGCCGAATCGCTCAACGCCGACGTCGTTGGGGCCGATCGTGACGCGTTCGAACGACTCGGCGCGCGTTATCTTCGCTTCCGGTGATCCTAGCGCGGTCGGTCCGTTTCGCTCGATGAACTGGGACCGCCCCCGCAGCCTCAGCGCGTGCGCGTCATGACGAAGCGCTCGCTCTTCTGTCCGCCGTCGCTCACCATGGCATCGAGGGAGCTTGCCACCCGTAGCCTAAACGCGCACGGCCTGTGGTCCACCGTCGCTCGTTGAATTCAACCCCGAGCTACGGTGGACATCCTTCGCCTGTGGTGGAATGAGGTCGCTGGCTTGCCATCCGTAGCTCGCCCATTGATGCAGGCGAGCGAAGGATGGTACCGGTACGGGGATTCAACACCTACTGTAGGCCGATTTTCTCAGCAAGATTAGCATTTGAGACTGCGCTCAGGATCGCGATCTAGGGTGTAACGGGCTCATCCGTGCGCGTCCGCGTTGAGCCGGGCGACTTGCGTCGAGGTAATCGCATTCCGGAATGCTTGGGTGCGACGCGCCGCACCACGGTAATGCGCGATCGCCGTCTGATGATCAGTTCACCAATTTCGACCTGGAGACGACTTCAGCGGCCGGGCACGTGACACCGAGGCCGCAGTCGACGATGAGCACGAGCGCGACGAGTGCGGAAGTCCACAGAGCAGGCATCGGTAACCTCCTGTCCCTCTTGTCGGGGATACTCTACTCGTGTTTCGCCGCACCTGGCTGGTGGCGCTCGTGGCAGCCCTGAGCATCGTGGCGCTGGTGGCCGCCGGCAGGTGGCTGAACGCGGGAAAAATCGGCGGGCAGCAGCCGGCCGAACCGTTCCGCATCGCCGGCAACTTCTACTACGTCGGCGCCAGCGACGTCGCGGCATTCCTCATCACCGGGCCCGAAGGCCACGTCGTGCTCGACGGCGGCTATCCCAGCACCGCGCGGCTCATCATGGCGAGCATCGCGAAGCTCGGCTTCGACATCAGGGACGTCAAGGTCCTCATCAATTCGGAGCCGCATCCCGACCACGGCGGCGGGCTGACGGTGCTGCAGCAGGCATCGGGTGCCCGGTTGTGGGCCAGCGACTGGAGCGCCGGCTCCCTCGCGTCCGGTGGCGACGATCCCGACGCCATCCTGCCGTTGAGGGTCCTCATCTGGCTGGGAGTGCTCGGCTACCCTCCCGCCCGCGTCGACCACCGGTTCAAGGACGGCGACACGGTTCGTGTCGGCCCACTCGCGCTGACCGCGCACGTTACCGCCGGCCACACGCGCGGCTGCACGTCGTGGTCGTTCCCCGTCCGCGACGGAGACCGCGTGCTGAACGTCGTGAGCGTCTGCGATCCCGGGGTCCTGGCCAGTTCGCGGTATCCAGGACAGGACGCCGACCGCGCGCGCAGCCTGCGCGTGCTGCTCAGCCTTCCCGCCGACATCTGGGTGACCAACCACGCACGCGCGTGGGGCAGGTACCGCAAGTTCGTCGCGAGCAGGACGGCGAAGAACCCGGTGGACCCGTTCGTCGACCCCGGGGGCTACCGCGCGTTTCTCGACGCCGCTGAAGCGGAATTGCGCGAAGGGCGGGTGCATTAGCAATCTACGGTCGGGCTTTACTCAGCCGCGGCCGTCTCCTAGAATTGGATGTTGCACCCCTCAGTGCCGGTATCGTCTAGGGGTCAGGACGGGTGGTTCTCAGCCATCAAACCGGGGTTCGAATCCCCGTACCGGTACCATCCT
>Ga0194121_10009068_pt1 | contig 12406 bp, 23 predicted proteins | sample TA2MahCa50mmetaG_FD_148609 | JGI IMG/M metagenome (GOLD analysis project Ga0194121, IMG submission 148609) | Freshwater microbial communities from Lake Tanganyika, Tanzania - TA2015020 Mahale Deep Cast 50m | ecosystem: Environmental > Aquatic > Freshwater > Lake | place: Tanzania: Lake...
GCTCACCCAACTCCCCGACTGCCTTGTCGATCTGGTGCGCCGCCCCGTACCGGTCCACCGCGCGCCGGGCGAGCGCTTCGAGGTCGGCGGGCGTCACAGCCCGAGCCCCCAGAGCGTGTCGTCCGGGTCGTTCCAGCGCGCCCTGTTCCAGCGGCCCCGCGTCACTGAAATGAACCGCTCGCAGAGCACGTCGACCGCGTTACCCGCCACGAGCCGGGCCGGGTGTACCGGCTCCGCGTCGTCGTCGCAGTCAAGCTCGCAGCGCTCCGCGACGAGCCGGACGGACCAGCCGTCGGCGGGCAGCATGGCCGGAGCGAGCAACGCGTCGAGCACGAAGCCGAGACACCAGCGCACCTCTTTCGAGCGCGCGTAACGAAGCTCGAAGCGCTCGGCTGCCTTGAGCTTCGCGTCCATGCGTGCGAGCGCTTCGCGCTGCTCCTGCGAGTTTCGCTCCCACACGTCCCGTGGAATCTCAAACCAGCCGCCTTCCGAGAAGCCCCAGACCGGCGCTCTGCGGTCGAAATCACTCATAGCGCCGCACCTCGACAAGCTCAGGCCCGCCGAGCGCCCGCGCCGTGCGGAGCGCCGCGGCCTCGTCGGGCGCGTACGCAAGCACGGCGCCGTCTGCGCGGCGCGTGATTACCCAGGCAAACCCATATCTACGTTCGGTCATACTTGGCTCCCTCCCGTCCCATACCCGAACGTTGCCGAGCCGTCAACCCCTCGTCGGTCGCTCGACCCAGCCCGCGGCGAGCAGCGCGGAGCGCCACCAATCCGACGGCATGCGGAGCCGCTCCTCGAGCAGCGCGGCGAGCTCCGGAGACGGGGACGTGAGGAGCGCCCGAACCGCGTCTTGCCGCATTTGCGGGTCCGCCTGCGAGATAGACCCGGAGCGCTCAAGCATGGCTTGGCGGCGCTTCTCGAGCCGCTCGACGTAGTCCATCAGGACGCGCGCCGCCGCGACGCGGTCTCCCTCGCTCTGCTCGAGGATGCCGCGAAGGTGCGCCACGATCTCCTGCTCGAGAACGTCCGGCGCGCGCTGGATTCTCAAGAACCGCGCCGCCTGCTGCGCCCATTGCCGCGCGGTATTCAACGCACAGCCGTGCTGAGCGGCAATGAGCGCCGGCGAGCCTTCGCCCCAGTCGCCGGCGACCATGGCGGACATGATCTGGCGGACGACATGGTCCCCGACCGTGATTACCGCGACGGACGTTACCGGCTCGGTCGTCATGCGCGGGCTCGGCGCATCTTGCGATACTGCACGGACGCGCACCGCGTCATGGTTCTCTGTACGGACAGCTCGGCCGGGCACCATGCGTTACCCCAGTTACAGAGGCAATCCGGATACCATGCCGTAGGAAATCCCAGCTTATCGATCCCCGAGAACGCCCGCCCCGGCTTGCCGTCGTCCGGAACCCAGCGGCCCCGCGCGTTCAGTCGCAGCACGTCTCGTGCGGTACGCGGCGGCCGCCCCATGTAGTGCTTCGGCTTCTCTCCCATACCCTCGGCCGCTACACGTTTCCGCCCGTCCGGTCAAGAACAAACCGCGCGCGCGTAGGCTGAGCAGGGTGGGTCAAATCTGACCCAGGGGGGGTGGGTCACGGCCGACCCAGGTACGTCCGGCCAGACAGGGGGTCGCGGCCGATTGGGCGCCCAGTGGTCCAACCTGGTCCAACCCCGGTCCAACCTTGGTCCAACCTACCCGCTTCACGATCCAGCATCAAAACGGCTGTTGGTCCAACCTGGTCCAACGGTCCAACCTATTTCGGAAGAAACGGGACGCCCTAGATCTGAGATCCTTTGAATCTTTTTTTTAAGCCGATGTGGGAAAACAGGTTGGACCGTTGGACCAAGAGCCGTTTTGATGCTGAAAAGGTTGGACCAGGAGGTTGGACCAAGGTTGGACCAGGCGTCCAAGGTTGGACCAGCGCGAGGATGCTCCAGAAACGGCGCGGCCGCCGGGAGGCTACCTACCCCCCCGGCGGCCGGTGAAAGCCGCTCCTAGCCCGGCTGGGCGCTCAGACGGGCCGGAAGTACCGCCGGGCGCGGCCGCCTTCGCGGGCCCGCTCGACCCGGGTAAGCCCCAGCCGATGTAGGCAGGCGCCTACACGGGTCTGGTCGCTCCGGGTCCAACGGTCGGGCGGGATGCCGAGCGGCCCTCCCATGCAGTCCGCGACCGTGATGCCGTCCCGGCCGTTGAGCCACTCGGCTATCCGGTGCTCCCATTCGTCGCCGACGTACCGGTCGCCCTGCTCGGTCTCGAGCGCTTCGGCCGCCCGCTCGTCGGGCCACCAGCGAGCTCCGCCGCGGTAGGCGTCGACCGCCTCGGCCCAGAGCTGATCCCGGTCCCGGGCGAGCTGCTCGAGGTCGACCCGTCCGACCGGGACGGGCCAGTAGCGCCGCGCTCCGGTCGGGTCGCCCAGGTACCGGGTTTCATTCGTGGTGCCGGCAAATACGACGCTCCGGAGCCGCCGCGTGGTCGCCCGGGCGTACGCTCGTCGATACACGTCGTAGGTCCGGCTGAGGAAATCTTTGACGCGCGTCTGCGCCGCTCCGCGGATCGCGTCGAGCTCGCCGATCTCCACGATCCAATACCCCGCGAGCGACTCGGCCGCGTCTTTGCTCGCGAGGTCCGGGAGCGTCGGCTGGTACCATTGCCCGCCGAGAATCCGGAGCAGGCTGGACTTGCCGGCGCCCTGCGACCCCTCGAGGACCAGCGTGTGGTCGACTTGACAGCCCGGGTCGAGCGCGCGGGCCACGGCGGATATGAGCCACCATCGGCCGATCTGGCACGTTATCGGCGCGCTCGCCGCTCCGGCGTACGTCGCGAGCCATGCGTCGATCCGGGGCGTTCCGTCCCAGCGCAGCCCCTCGAGGTACGCCCGCAACGGGTGCTCCGGCCGAGCTCGAGCCGCCGCGTCGATAGCTTCGGCCGCGACGGTGCGGGGAACGTTCGAGCCGATATGCCGGGACGTCCAGTGCGCGACGTGGATCGCGTGATGGTCCGCGACGTCCTCGCCCGGCGCGGGAGCGGTTAACCCCGGCACGGCCGGCCCGGGGCGGACCCAGCGGGAGCGGTCGGCGAAGGCGTCGTAAGACAGCGAGCCGGCCCAGTCGGGGTGATGCGACAAGAGCAGGACCACGTTCCCCGCGTCCGGACAGATCCGGTCTTTCTGGTCGAGCCGGAGCCCGTTGCGCCACCAATCGCCGGCGGGCTCGCCGTCCTCGTTCACCGGCACGGGCGCAGGGGCCGGAGCCGCGTCGGAGATACCGAGCCGGGCGCGCGTTGCGTCGAGCACGTCGCGCGGGACGGCGCCGAGCACGTCGCGGACGCGCCGGCCGTGCGCGCAGTGCGCGTGGCTGCACCAAAACCAGCCGAGCCGCTTACCCGGCGCGGGACCGAACACGACCGTCGACCCGTCATGCCGCGCCCCGGTCGTGTGCTCGTGCTCCCACGGACACTGCGCCGTCATGCGGTCCGAGCCGATAGCGCGGCCGAGCCAGCCGAGCGCGTCGAAGGCGGCGCCGATAAGCCCGTCCGTCACGGCTCCGGCCGGCGCGGTTGTCGGACGCGGTTTCGCGGTCGTCGCGCGCTCGAGGACCCACGCTGGCACCTCGGCGAGCTCCGTCTCTGCCGGGTCGGCTCCGGCGTCCCAGGCGTAGGATTGCCCGGACGCATGGTTGCTCGGCGCGGCGATGATGTACCCGCCCGCGGCTTTGAGCTCGATACCGGCCGCGAGTACGCCGGACCGGACCTCGCGGCCCGCGGGAGCGCGGAAAATCTCATGCGACCCGCCGCCGCCGGTAAGCGCGCGCACGGTATGCGGGAGCCGCCCGTGCTGCGCCTCGAGGTCCGCGAGCGACTCGTCGCCGCCGTTGCGCGGGTCGACGTCCACGACGACGAGCCCGGACGGGCCGGTAGCAATCGCGACGTTCGCGCGGGGCCATTGCGCCCACCAAGTACGGATCCGCTCCGGGTCGGTCGTCGCGCTCTTGAAGCCGTCCCTTGTGCGCGGGTGCTTGCCCGGGCTCCCGCATTCGGCGCCGCGCGGGCAGGTACAGACGCCGCCGCGGAGCTCGAACGCTGGGAAGACGTGCCAGCCGCGCGCGGCGAGGCTAAGCGCCGCCTCGAGGATAGCGGCCGGGAGCAGAGCGACGGCGGTCATTCGCTCGCTCCCTCGCGCGCGCGTTGCACAGCTTGCCGCGCTTCGTCAACCGACGACACGACCGCCGCGAAACCGCCGAAATTCTGCACGATTGCGAGCCAGGCCCGCTGCTTGGGCGTCTCACGCTCCCCGGGCCGTTTGACCTCGAGCGCGATGAACCGTCCGCTCGGCCGCAGGATTCCAATCAGATCCGCGCTTCCCACGGCGAGCCCGTACCGGACGCGCGAGCCGTCCGCATGCGACGCGACGCCGCCGTTATTGCGCCACAAGCGGACGTCCGGCATGGCGCCGACCTCGAGCCGGATTGCGTCTTGGATGCTCCCCTCTGATTGCTTCATCGCTGCCACCTCCTATCAGGCCACGCGCCGAACGTCTGCCGATACCGCGCGGCCGCATAGCCTCGCGCATAACCGCGCCGCTCGGCAAGCGCTGCGAGCGACCGGTATTCCTGCTCGCGCTCCGCGGTCGTCGCGACCGGGTCCGCGCCAAAGAGCTTCTTGTATTCGCGCTGCACGAAGAGGAACGACCAGCCGCGCTCCGCCGCGAGCTTGCGGAGCCGTGCGAGCTCGGCGCTCTTCGCGTCGTCCGGCGTATCGCTGCCGGCGAAGACCTCGCGGAGCTCATGCGACCAGATCCGAGGCTCCGGCCGCCGCTCCGGTTCGGGCGTCGTGCCGCATTCGGGGCAGGTGTCGCCGCGGTACGTACAGCCGCAAGCCGTGCAGTTTCGGATCCCGGCCGAGCGGGCGGAGCGGATCGCTTCCCCCTCGAGCGAATAGACCCGGTCGTCCGTGGGCAAGCCGTGGACGAGCGACGCGCCGCCGAGGTCAATCAGGATCGCGTCGGTCTTATCGTGCGCGGGGCGGAGCACGCGACCGGCGATCTGTAGGTACGTCGCAGCGCTCCCGGCCGAGCGGGCCAGCATGCAAACGCGCGCCGCGGGGACGTCCACGCCTTCGGTGAGCGCGTAAACCGACGTGAGACAGTGCAACGCTCCCTGCTTGAGCGCCCGAAGCGACTGCGAGCGCTCCCGCGCGGGCGTTCCCTGGTGTACCGCCGCCGCTCGGACGCCCGCCGCGGTAAGCCGCTCGGCGAGCTCCACGGCGGACGCTACGTCGCGCGTGAACGCAAAGCCCCTCGAGCCGTCCGCGTACCGAAGCCACGCGGCGACCGGGTCGAGCGCGAGCCCCTTCGCAAAGTCGGGCGGCGGCTGGTACACGCGGCACGGTACAAGGTGCCCGTCGCGGAGCAGCTCGGAGTAATGCGCGGCGACGACGAGCGCATCAAACGCGGAGCCCATGGCCCGGCCGTCCCCGCGTTCGGGCGTAGCCGTGAGACCGACCACGCGGGCCGACGGGTACGCGGCCGCGAGCGCGGACCAGTCGTCGGCGACGTAATGGTGAGCTTCGTCGAGGACCACGAGCCCGGCGGGGACTACCGCGCCATGCGCCCGGAGCGTCTGCACGGAGCGGACGGTAACGGACGGGACGTCGCCGAACCGCTCGACGAACTGCTCGACGAGCTCGACCCGATGCGCGACGACGAGCACGGGGCCGGTCTCGCCCCGCACGAGCGCTTCGGCCATAACTGACTTGCCGCTCCCGGTCGGGGCGACGAGCAGCACGCGCCGCTCGCCGCGGTCCCAGGCAGAGCGCACGAGCCCGACGGCGCGGGATTGGTAGTCCCGTAGGCTCACTTCCGCCCCGCCGGCCGGTACCACTGGATCGGGTGAATACCGAGCTTCTGTTCCGCCCGGAGCATGAGCGCCTTGCCCGGCGCGCGCTGTCCCGACTCAATGCGGCAAACCATGCTCGCTGAGCAGCCGAGCAGGTCCGCAAAGTCGCGGAGCGTCATGCCGCGCTTTTTCCTGTGTGAGGCCAGCGAGCGCTGTCCGAGCGTATGCACCAGAGCTGTCATGGTCGGGCAGGGTAGCACGGGCGTTGCCGGGGCGTCAACCGGGCCGATTGTTGAAAAAAGAATGTTGACAGGCGGGCAACAAGGGAGCATTGTTCGGACATGGACACCGCGACCCGCATCATTCCCCGCCGCCCCGATGGCACCGTTAACTTTGAGATCGAAGGGCTCGACGCCGATTGCGGCGGATACTCCTATGAGGCTATCGGCGAGCTAGTCGCCCGGCGCCTCTGTTTGCTCATGCGTGTGCTTTCGGGTCGCCGGTAACCGACCCGCCCCCGGGGGGCGGCTGTCCGCCCCCCCCCGTCGCTTTTCTGTTGACCGTCCGTCAAACCGCCCTTAGTATCCCTTACCGCCGCAAGCCGCGGCACGAAACGGAGCCGAACAGTGACCAGGCAAATCCGACTGAGCAAGGCGACCAAGGCCCATCTTCTCCGCCAGTACGCGCTCCGGACCGCCGACGATTGCGGCGAGGGATTCCCCGTCTGCGTCTGCCTGATGCTGGCCGAGTCGTCGACGGTCGCGGCGGAGATCGGTATCTCGCGGACGGCCGTCAAAACGTGGTGTCGCGAGCAGCTCGCGAGCATCGCCGCGACGGCGGAGCCGGCGCTCTAGCGGACCTTCGGGGCTCGACGGTTGCCGCGCCCGGGTCCGACTCCCGGGGAGCCCCCCGCCGCAATCCGCGGCTTTTAGGAGCAAAGCAAATGCACGCGATGAGCAGTTACGTTTTCACGTCCGTACCGGAGTACTTCACCCGGATTACCCCGCCCGGGTGCTCCGTGTCCGTCGATATCCGCACGGTAGCGCTTGGCAACGGGTGCGGATACACGGTCGCGATCGTCTACCTGCACACACCGGGCGGGGCGGCGCATATGTGGGAAGACGTGACCACCTCGGACACCAGCCCCGCCGACGCGGAGCCGCTCGTGCTCCGCGCGCTCGTCGCGTTCGCCACGGCGGCAGCCGCGGTCGCGGCCGGGCTGTCCGCCCTGTGCGCGTCGCCCGCGTACACTTGGGCGCAATCGCTCGACCTCGACGCCGCGGACCTCGCGGCGCAGGGACACGCGGCCCGCGTGCTCCGCGACGACGTACCCGGGCAAATCGCCGTTCTCGAAGAATACTACTCGACCGCGCTCGACGGCACGCCCAGCCCGGCCGGTGTCGACCGCGCCGAAGCGATCCGTGAGGTCGCGGTCCGTGCGCTGCGGGTGTCGCAGTGACGGTCAACGACTTGCGAGGCAAGGTCGGCGGGGCGGTATCGATATACGAAGCTATCGCAGACACCTTCTGGCGGTTGACCGGCAGGCTCGCCCCGGGGAAGGATTCTGCGGCGGCGGCGGTTTGCGTCGATCCGGCCCACAACCGGGCGGAATGGGAGGCGTTCCTCTCGCTGCTCGGCCCGTCCGATAAGGCGTGCATCGTGGCCGCGTACCTGTATGGGGCCCAGCCATGACCGCCCGCGAGCACCTCGGCGGGGTAATCGACGAGCTACTCGAGCTCGCCGAGCGGACGCGACGCCGCGAGCCGCCGACCGTTGCCGAGCTTCTCGGAATCACGCTAAGGGTTAACCGCGCAATCCGCGCGATCCACAAGGGAGAGTCAAATGGCTGATTATCGAAGCATGTTCGATCGGGAGCACATCGGAGCGTGGGACCTCGAGGGTCGCGACGTGGTCGTCGAGATCGCCGGGGTCCGGGCGGGCGAGGTCATCGGGGCCGGCGGCCGCAAGGCTAGGAAGCCCGTGCTGAGCTTCGCGGGCAAGGCGAAGACGATGCTCTGCAATTCGACCAACGCGAAGGCAATCGCGGCGATGTACGGGAACGACGCCGCCGCCTGGGTCGGGAAGAAAATCACGCTCTATCCGAGCACGACGACGCTCGGCGCGGAAACGGTCGACTGCATCCGCGTTCGTCCGGGGGTGCCGTCGTGAATCGGCTGGCTAGCATGCTGGTCGAGGAGCGCTCCGCGGCGGCTATTGCGCGAAAGGCGGAGGAACGGTCGTCCTCGGCTCTGCGCGCGTACGCAATCGAGACAGCGAAAGACGCGAACATATCCGACCGCGAAGCAGTCGCCGCGATGCTCCGGCATCCCGTAGCCGTCGAGAGGGATATCTGCGTCACTCGCGAATTCGTGACCAAATGGTGCAACGCGATGCTAAGCGAGGTGAGCGAATGACCCGCCCCCCCGTCCGTTTCACTCAGCTCAAGCGGATCGCTCAGAGCCCGCTGCACTACCGGCACGGTCTCACGGCGACGTACGACTCCGGCGCGATGCGGCTTGGCCGGTTGACGGATATCCTCACGCTCGGCGGCGAGCTCCCGCCGGTCTGGGCGGCCGACCGCCGCGGCAAAGCGTGGGATGCGTTCGCCGCTCAGCACGACCGGCGCGAGATCGTGACCCAGGCCGAGCTCGACGAAGCCCAGCGCATGGCCGACGCGGTCCACGCCAACCGGCACGCGCGGGCGTGGCTCGAGCACCCGGACCGGGTCGTAAAGCGCCGGATTTACTGGGACGATATCGGCCGCCCGTGCTCCGGCGAGCCGGACCTCTTCGTCCCGGGCGAGGCGGTCGTAGACCTCAAAACCACGCGCTCCGCCGACCCGGCGCGGTTCGCACGGGACGCAATCTGGCGCGCGTACCACGCCCAGCTCGCGTGGTACCGGCGCGGCCTGGAATTCGGCGGCTACGGTCCCACGCCGCGCGCGCTAATCATCGCCGTTGAAAGCGCCGCGCCGTACCCCGTGACGGTGCTGGAACTCACGCCGCGCGCGCTCGAGCAGGGTGAGCGGCTCTGCCGCGTCTGGCTCGAGCGGCTGCTCGCGTGTGAAGCGGCGGACGAGTGGCCCGGGTACGCGCAAGACGTGGTATCACTGGACGTGCCGGGGGATACCCTGGACGATCTGACCTACGGAGAGGACACATGACCAAAGAGGAATTCTGCAAGCTGTCGCCGAGCGTCGCGCTCGGCTTCGTCTGGGACTTCTGCCGGCTCGACGAAGAGCTCGGCACCGTGCCGGCTCCGGTCCCGCCGCCGCCGCCCCGCGCGCCGCAGTATGACCGGCGTATCCCGCGTAAGGACGGCACCACCTACGCGAGCGAATACGACCTCGAAGGGCTGCGCTACTGGCACGGGCGAGCCGCGGCCGGTGCCGCCGTGTCCGGTCCGTATCAGGAGAAGGACGCGAAGCAGGCCGAAGCGCTCGGCTTGTGGATCGCGTACCGCGAGGCGGAGCCGGATAAGCCCTGGACGGGCATGCGCGGCGACGTGGTCGTGAACGCGGCCGCGCCGAACGCCCGGCCGACGGTCTACCCGAAGAACGCGCCCGCGCCGTCCGGGGGGTTCGTATGACGCCACACTGGACAACCGTCACCGTCACGAACGCCGCCGGCCGCCCGTGGACGGTCGACGTTTGGATCGCGGAGCAGGTCATCACACGCGGCGACGGTCCGGGCGCGAGGGATACGCGCTATGCCGTCGCGAGCGAAGCGCGGCGATTCGGCCGTGACGTCCCGGTGCGGCGCCTGCCCGACTGGATGCGCGACGAGCTCGAGGCGGCGGTCGAGCGCGTCGAGGGAGAGTATTTCGACGGCTTCGCCTGGGGCGCGTGACGGGCTGCGTAGCCCCGCCGGGACTCACTCGGCGGGGCTAGCCCGCTCCATGTTCCGCGCGATACGCTCGAGCAGGGCGCGGATTTCCGGTAGCTCGGCGAGGTGCGAAAGCACGACGCTCGCGCCGACGTGGTCCCGCCGTGCGAGTAGCCCGTGAAGCTCGTCGACCTGCTCGACGACGCTCGGCGCGCATACGGCCGGCGGCGGAGCCGGGACGCGCGTGCTCGGCCGCGGCTGCGGCGCCGCTGCCTGCATGCCGAGCACCTTGGAGACCGCCGCCCCGGCGCCGAGCGCGGCGACGATGAGAGCAACAACCGATTCCGCGTCGAGTGTCATGGCTTCTTACCGCGCTCGAAATGCATGCCGTCGGGCCGGCTAAACCAGCCGCCCCAATACCAGCCGAGCTCTACCGCGACCGGCACGAGATCCCGCACGCTGCCCGGGGCGTCCCGCGCGGGCGGAGCGACGCCAAGCCCGTTCCACGCCGAGTTGATATCAAACGCCGTGCCCCATGCGTGCCGGGACAGCGTGGTCCGCGAGCCCCGGACGTACCGCGGCGCATAGGACCCGCCCCACGACCGGACGCGCTTTAGCAGCCCTTCGCGCCGCCAAGCGTCCACGAGCGCGCGGAACGGCTCGGCCGCGGCGGCGTGCATCATTACTAGCCCGCCGCGCGGCCCGCCGGTCACGTCCGAGAATTCGGGAACGACGACCCGCTCGAGGACGATCCGCCCGTCCGGGTTGGTCGCGCGTACCTGCTCCGGGTTGGTCGGGATAGGGTCTGGTGTCGCGATGATGGTCCCAAACCGCCCGTGCATTTCCGCCGACGTGTACGGCACGAGCCCGGCCGGCTTGGGCGGCCACGTCCCGCCGTCATCCGGAACGCCCGTGTCGAGCCCCTGCGACACCGCGAGGCCCCACGTCCGCTGTCCAACGATGCCGTCCGACCGGAGCTTGGACATGGACTGGTAATCACGCGTCGCCGCCTCGAGCAGCTCGCCGAACGATCCGTCTATCGCCCCGTGGTAGAGCTCCCGGCCGCGGAGGAACGATTGCCAGCGCTCGACGTCCGGACCAGTAGAGCCGCGAGCTAGCATCATTCCCCGTCGATCTGCGCCGACAGCCAACGCATTAGGAGCACGACCACGAGCGCCGCCGCTGCTACCGCGGCGCCGATCCATCCGAGCGCCCAGCGGATTAGCCGCCGCATCGGTCCTCCGCGTCGCACGTCGGAACGGTCGAGAGGCACCCGAGGTCGACAGGTTGCAGCTCGGCGAGCGCGGTTAATACCGCCTCACACGTCCGGCCGCCCGGGGTAGTCTGCGCCCACGAGCAGCCGAGCGCGCGGCCCCGGGCGCAGGCGGTCGCCGGGCTAGGGGCGGGGACGTCCGGCGGCGTGGGCGGGACGACCCGACAGCCGGCGGCGACGAGGAGGAACAGCGCGGCGCGGTGATAGGCGGTCACGCGGCGCTCCGCACGTCGAGCGCCCAGAGGTCACGGCCGAGCGCGGCCCAGTCCTCCGAAGCGTGGAACATCCCGCCCGCGCCCCATGCGAGCCCCCACGAATTGACGCCAGAAAACCAAGGCTCCCCGGCCTGGGTCGCGTAGCCGGCAAGGCATAGCGCGTGCCCGCCGAGCGTGCGAAGCTCCGGCCGGACCAGCCCGCGGCCGCCGTAGCTCATGAAAGCGTCGCCGACGAGCCAGCCGCCGACCACGGGCAGGCCGGCCGCGAGCGCCCGCCGGATCCCGTCCGTGTCGCCCGATTCGATCCGGTAGTACCGGCGCGCTCCCCAGCGGTCCGCGCCGTCCATGGCGGCTCCAAGGGGAACGGGCTCTAGTATCTCCTGAACGCCCGGGTGCGCCGCCTCGCTCGGCGAGCCGATCTTGCGGGTCGCCGCGATGCACGCCCGGAGCCAGGTCCCACCGTCACGAACGTCCCGGGACGGTCCGAGCGCGAGGCGGTACAGCGCCCGGGCGGACAGGGTCGGGCAAGGCTGGCCGGCGCGGAGGTACGCGAGCCGGAGCCCGGTTGCGACGGCCTGACCGACACAGCTCGAGGTGGCCCCCTGGTCCCGAATGGCAACGCGGTCGTCCCAAACCGACGCCTGCGCCGGGAGCTCCGCGCGGGCCAGTACGGAGCCGAGCGGGACGTCCCGGGCGTCCGGCGGGTCGGGGAGACAGCCGAGCGCGAAGTCGCTCACCGGCTACACTCCCGCGCCCACGACTCCGCCGCGCCGTCCGAGACGGCCACGGCGACCGCGGCGAGCGCTCCGGCCGCGACGGCCGTTACCGCGACGGGCGCCCGATAGTCCGGGCCGAGGTCGGCCAGCGTGGCGACGCCGGAGCCGCCGCCGAGCACCGCGGCGCCCTGCGCTACGGCCGACCATGTCGTGTGCCGGTCGTCGAGGGTCTGGCACCGCGCGGACGGCGGCGCGGCGCCGAGCTTGTCGCCGGCCTTGGCGGCGCCGAGCGACCCGCCGCAGCCGACGAGCGCAAGCGCAGCAGCAGAGACGCGGACCGCCCGAGCCGCGCGGGAGACCCCGGAGTCGCGATGGATGCGCTCCTGAAGCGCCGACACGAGAACGTCCGGCGGGAGCGGGGCGTGCCTCACTTGTCGCCCCCCGGGGTCGGCTGGCGGAGACCGAGTTCGCCGAGCGCCACGGCCATGAGACCGACCGCCGCGGCGATCTGCTCCGTGCTGAGACCGGCGGCAAGCGCGC
>Ga0194121_10009069_pt1 | contig 12406 bp, 9 predicted proteins | sample TA2MahCa50mmetaG_FD_148609 | JGI IMG/M metagenome (GOLD analysis project Ga0194121, IMG submission 148609) | Freshwater microbial communities from Lake Tanganyika, Tanzania - TA2015020 Mahale Deep Cast 50m | ecosystem: Environmental > Aquatic > Freshwater > Lake | place: Tanzania: Lake...
CGGCAACAACGTGCTGCTGCGCGCCAGGGTGTTGCAGGTGCCGCAGGGCATCAGCGCCGATCTCATCGCGACCCTGGACGGCTTCAACCGCGAGGACGTGGATGAATTCGCGCTCTTGTCTCAGCAGCGCGCCGCCCGGGCAATTTCCGAAGGTCGCTTCAACGGGAGCATTTTTCCGGTAATTGATCCGGCCAGCGGAAACGTCGCGCTCGATCGCGACGAGCATCCCCGCGCCGACACCACGCTGGAGTCGCTGGCCGCCCTGCAGCCCGCGTTTGCCGCCCTGGGCGCCGCGAGCGCCGGGGTGAACGGCAAGACGGTCGATCAGGTGGCGCTCGTCCGCTATCCCAGCGTGGCGGAAATTCACCACGTGCACACCGCCGGAAATTCGAGCGGAATCGTGGACGGCGCGGCGGCGGTGTTGCTTGCCTCGGAGGAATTCGTAAAAGCCAACGGGGTCAAGCCGCGCGCCCGGGTGCGCGCCATCGCCACAGCCGGTGCCGAGCCGGTAATCATGTTGACAGCGCCCACGCCGGCTTCGCAGAAGGCGCTGGAGCAGGCCGGCATGTCGGTGAAGGACATCGATCTGTGGGAAATCAACGAGGCGTTCGCGGCCGTGCCGCTGCAGACCATCCGCAACCTGGGAATTGATCCGGAAAAGGTGAACGTCAACGGCGGCGCGATTGCCCTGGGGCATCCCCTGGGGGCGACCGGCGCGGTCCTGCTGGGCACCGCGCTCGACGAGCTGGAGCGCCGCAAGGCGACCACCGCGCTCATCACGCTGTGCATCGGCGGCGGCCAGGGAATCGCCATGATCATCGAGCGGGTGTAGGACTCAAACGCGTTTCGGAACGGTGACTCCGCCAATAATGACCTGGGTTTCGCCGTCGACGATGCGGCCGGCTTCGGTTGCGGTCGCCCTCGGCACGTCGCGGAGCGCTTCCTTTGCGCGCATGGGCGGCTGCAGCACGAGGTAGCCGCCGTTTCCCCCCACCGCGAGGACGCGATTTTCCGCCATTAAATCGATGTCGATGACCGGCTCGTCCATGGCGAACGCCGGCGCGACATTTTCGGACGGGCGCGTGCCGTCGAGCCAGGCGACCATCCCCTCGTTGCTGCCCACCGCGGCGTAGTGGCCGTGCTCGCTGAGCAATGGGAGCGCGGCCAGGATGGGGCTTTCCAGGTCGGCCGCGCGGGTGATTTTGGCGCCTTCCAACAGTTGCGCGTGAGTCCCCTCGAGGGCCAGCGACGCACCGTCTCCAAAGGGAAATTCCAAGCGGTCGCGCAGCACCATGTGGCTTTTGTCCTCCGGGGAAATGGCGCGCGCGCCGATGGCGGCCTGCACCTCTTCGGCGGGGACCGTGTAGGTGAATTGCAGACTGCCGTCGCGGCCCACGCTGGGCGCGTCGGTCAGCTCGGCCGACGGGACCTGCATTTTGAATGCGCGCGCGGCGGCCTCCAGGTGAGCGCCAAGGGTTGCGGGCACGGCGTCGCGGCTGACACCCACCGGAATCCGTCGGGACACGACGCCGACCTTGCCCAGGGCCTCAGAGAGCGCGCCGTAGTCGGCGTAGCGCGCCTGCTCCTTGCCCTGGGCATCGAGAACGCGGGCGCCGTCGCGGGCCAGAATGACAATGCGGCCGTCATCCAGGGCCATCGGGATGCTGAAGGGCCAGTCGAAGCCGGATTCGTAAAGCGGCTCCGGACGCGGCACAGACGCCAGAAATGGATTCATCGAAAGCGGAAAGGGTAGCGGCTCGGGTTCCCTCAAGTCGAGCCTGAAGACGGTCTGGCTCTCGGCGTGGCCTTTCGTGAACGACACCACCGCGTAGGCGGTCTGACCGTCGGCGTTGAGGCACAGGTGGCGCAGGCGACCGCCGGGGGGAAAACCCAACGACAATTTCGGCCATCCGCGGTCGTTGCAGACCTCGACGTCGCCGTCGTCGGCATCCTCGACGAGAAGGACGCGCCCGTCCGGCAGGGGCAAGGCGACGCTGGTGTCCCTGTCGGCCGAGAAACGCATGGCCGGATTATGGCAGACGACCTCGCGGCGAAATTCGTCCTTTTTTTCCAGGAAAGTTATTCCGTCTCCGTCCGCGACAACCGACCCGCTGACCACGCTCGCGCTGCGAAGCACCGTGCCGCCGTCCGCGTCCAGCAGCAGGACGCTGCCCGGATAGCCGTCCGCCGTAAGCAGCAGGCCGCCATCCTGGCGCAGGGCCATCTGCAGTGGATGAAAGCCCAGCCGCTGCGGCTCGCGGAGCGGCTTGAGATCCCTGTCAAACACGTGCAGCACGCCTTCGGCCGCGAAAAATACGCCGCCCCCCGGCTTGGGCGTGAGCCGACGGGCAATATTCTCGTGGTCGAACTCCAAGCTGCCGCGCAATTTCCCGCTGCGCGCGTCGTATGCGAGCAGCGCGCGGTCGGTCTGCACGTAAAGGCGGGTCCTGTCGCGCTCGATGCGGAGCAGGCGCTCGGTGGGCGGCAACACTTGATCCCACTTCGGGTCGCCGCGGCGATCCAGTGCGGTGAGGTGGACGTCGTATCCCTCTCGAGTGGTGACGAAGCTCTGCCGCTCGTCAAGAATGGCGGGCGCCTCCAACTCGCAGGCGATCTTGTGGACGACCTTCACCCGATTGCCGGATGGCGGCTGGAAATGGGTGGCTTGCATGGAGGCCGGATTCAGCATGGACGGTTCCTCACATGGGTACACTGCCAAAAAAGCATGACAGCGCGCTGAATCGTCCGTTACCGGAGAGTTAAATGCGGCCCGTTTTGAACCGTTCCACGAACGCCTCGGCCTGTGCGCGGGTATCGAAGAGATACACCGCGAGGTCGTCGAAGCGGGCCGCGGAGCCGTTCTGCGCTTCACGTCCGTCGGCGATCTGGAGGACAGGCGGAGCGCGCCGCTCGATTCCGGCACCGGGAAGATGCCCCACACCGGCACCCAATCGTCCGCTTTTTTCGGCGCCGCCTTCATGGTGTCATCGTTGAGATAAGCGTCCAACTTGTGGTCGTCCTGGCGGTTGACCATGTATCCGTAGAGGTAGGGCAGACCGGTCTGATCGCCGTCTTCATTGACTCGCTCGGCGCTCGCGCGGCCCACCACCACCGCGTGTTTTCCTCCAGATCCAGAGGGCAGCGGAACGTCCTGAGAAAGAAATCCGTCGTAGCGGACCAGGAGGCCCGGATTCCCGTCCACGCTGCGCCCCGCCTCGGCGTCACCGTTCGCCTTCCAGTGCGAGAGTGCGCCGCTGCCCTCCGGATTGCGCAGCAAATTGGGGGTGGACGCGGTAATGACGGGCAGGGCCGGGCGAGGCCGCCGGGGTTTCCGCGGTCACCGCGACGGCGGGGGCGCCGGCCCGCCACACGATGATCGCGCGGTCCTTGCCACCGGTAGCCAGTGCGGCGCCGTCCGGCGCAAAGCGGATGGTCGCCGCGCCCTCGCGATGTTCCTTCAGCGCTTTCACCCTTTTCGCGGTGGCTGCTTCCCACAGGTACACGGCGCCGTCGGAATTTGCCGTCGCCAGCAGGCTGTTGTCAAAGCCGAAGGCCACCGCCATGGTACTGGCGTCGCGCACGTAGAAGTTCTGTACTTCCTTACGGGTCTCGGTGTCGAACACCACGATGCTGCTGTCGTTGAAGCCGACGGCGAGATATTTTGCGTGGCGGCTGAACGACAGCCCGGTGGCGACGGAATCCTTCCCCACCTTTTCAATGGGGAATTTTTCGCTCTTCCAGGTGGCGGTGTTCCACAGCGTGATTTCCGGTCCGTTGCCCGCCGAGGCCAGCACTTCGCCGCTCGGGGAGAAGGCGACGACCCGCTGGGTCTCGCTGGAGGGCAGCGTCTGTTGGAGCTTGAGAACCGGCAGGCCGTAGATGCGGATGGGGTTCTGATGGCCGGTCACCGCCAGCAGCCGGCCGCCCGGGCTGGCGGTCAAATCGGTGCCCGCTTCTTTGAGCACGACTTCCTCCCCGGCCAACTGGCCGCCGGACAGCACGAGACGCCGCACTTCGCGATACGCGTCGGCCACCAGGATCGACCCGCCGTCCCGGGCCATCACGATGCTGGAGGGGCGGTTGTCGAGCTTGACCTGCGCGCTCTCGCGGCCGTCCTTGAGGTCCCACACGCGCACGGTGAAATCCCCGTTGCTGGCGGACACCAGGTACTTGCCGTCCGGCGTGAAGGCGAGACTGTCCACCGCGCCCTGGTGGTCTTGCAGCCGCAGGTGCGGCGCGATGCTGGCCGCGGCCATCGGCCGTGCCCCGTCGTCGGCCGCACTGCCGCCGCGGCTGCTGCAGCCGGCAACGCAGACCAGTATCGCGATCAGAACGGCGCGCATCGGCTTACCTCCAGATGAATCCTCGAACCGACTTCCAGCTCAGGAGTTCGCTGCAAGAGAATTCCTTCTCCGGGAGTACGCTCGAACCTGTTGCATTTTGGCAGAACGCTTCTCGCCGCAAGGCCGTCACGTGGCCGCGCGTCATCCAGGTCGCCGGGCAGGGAACGGCGCCGCGCGTCGCGTACCCACACGGACTCTTTTCTTGACTGGAGTGCGCCTCATGCAAGCCGCCACCTCTCTTCTCAGCGAAATGTTCCTCCTGGTGCTGTGCGCCGTCGTATGCCCGGGCGGCGCCGCGGAGATGCGCGTGGACGTGGTGCGCAACGGCGAGGTCACCGACGTCTTTCTCATCTCGCGGGCCGGCAAAGGCCTGAAGCTCCGCGAGGTGGGAGAGCACGGCGTGGTGATGTCCAGCGACGCCCGCCGGGTGGACGAGGCCGCGCACGTGTATGACATCCACGTGGGGGGCGCGCCGGGCCCGTCCGAGCGGGTGGACATCAACGCCTCGCTCCAGGGGTTCCAGGACGTGAACCTGCACGACCAGGGGATCGCCCAGTGGAAGACGCCCGAGGGCTCTTCGGTGCGCGTGGAGCGGGGCGGCGAGATGATGATCGTGCAGCCCTCCACCATGCCCGGCGTCCTGCTGATCGTGCGCGGGCTCTCCGGCTAGTTAACATCCCGGTAATGGCGGCACGACGGGCCTTCGGGTAAACTGCGCGCGAGGCAGGAGGTCTGATCGTGACAAACCCCATCGCGCTTTCGCTGACCCGGCACGCGCTGCGCTCGCCGTACGCCGTCGCCCTGCCGGCAACCCCGCAGGCACACGAGCCGCTTGACGCCGTAACCCTGAGCGGCGCCGCTGAAGATGCGCCTTCCGTGAGCAAGCCTTCCTACACGCTGGCCGTGGTGACCGCCCTGATGCTGGCCGCCGGCGCATTCGGCGCGACCGCCGCCCACGCGGCGGAGCCCCGCCCGCCGCAGACCTCGGTGTCGCAGACCACCCAGAGCGCAACGGTGCGCCGCATCACGGCCAATCCCACGGTGACCCAGAGCGTGCGTACCTACGTCACGGACATGGTCGAGAACAACCGCATCCAGTCGGCGACGCTCAACACCTACCAGAAGTCGTTCCAGAACAATTACAACACGCTGGTGCGCATCGAGCGGCGCATCGTGCAGAATCCCGAGTCGCTCGCCGACCCCGCGGTGCGCCGCGTCTACGAGAAGACGCAGGCGGCGCTGGATTCCATCCAGGTGTATTCAGACACCCAGGAAGACATTATTTACCGCGCGGCCTCGCAGACCATCGAGACGCCGAATGGAACGCGCATCACCATGCCGATGGAGCCGGTTTCGCGGGTGCCCCGCACCACGAGCGATTATTCCGGCTCCGCGCGCATGACCGATCGCGCGGTCGAGCAGATCCAGGAAATCATGGGGATGCAGGTGCAGCGCTAATGGGGGGGCCAGGGGGCGCCGAAGGCGACTAACCCCCCGGATCAGATCGATTAAATCTGGCGCAGATCGAGCTGCGAGATCGCTTCCGACTCCCAGCCCGGTCCCACGTCGCGGATGCGGGTGACGGTGCGGGCTTCCTCCAGGCGGCCGGCAACGACGTCCACCACGTAGGTGCCCCACGCGCGATACTCATGGCGGCCGTTTGTGTTCGGGGTGCTGACCGCCGGGCAGTTCCAGGAAATAATCGCCACTTCGCGGCCGTTGCGCATCTCGAGGCGCTCGACGGTGTAGAAAATCGACACGGCGCTGGTAGACTGAAAAGGCACGCCGCTGCAGCGCCAGGTGGTGCCCGCGCTGGCGTATCCCTCGGGCAGCGGGTACCAGGAGCCGGGGATTGCGGTGCCGTCGGACATCGGAGTGACCACGCCGCGGCTGGAAATTTGCAGAAGCTGCTCGTCGCCGTTCAGCCCTTCGCCCTCGGACTCCACCATGCTGGCGCGCACCAGCGTGGAGGCTTCGTTGGTCTGCAGCACGTCGGTTCGGATGACGCAGCGACTGCCCGATTCGCTCTCACCGTAGCCGGCGCCGCAATGAGCACGGCTCTCCGTGCGCAGCACGAGCTCGGTGTGGAACGTCTCGGCGGGTGCGAAATGGTAGCGCAACAGGGTCGAATGGACAGGCGCCTGGTTCGTCGCGTGGGCCATGCTCTGCACGGGGTCAGCCTCTCTGAGCGGCCTCCGCTGGTCTGATCGAGGGGGAGCCGCTGCTCGCAATCCTCTTGGGGTGTTTCTCCCGCATTTCCATTGACAGTAAATGCCCGTTTGTTAACCAGGGTTAACGCGATGTTGCAGATTTGTAACATCGCGCGTTAGGGTGTCTTAACAATCGCTAATCCGGCCGGAAAGTCTCCTCGCTGATTCGGGACTCCTGCACCCATCCTAACGCGGCGCCCGCGCGTGCGTCCCTGACGGAGATCACGGCCCTGCCGATGAATTCATTGTCATGCTCAACCAACTCATGCCGGAGCTTCCCCCCGGCAACGCTTGAATGAAGAAGATTGACGCCCTGGACTAGGCGTCTGGAACCACTGTCTTTACGCACGGGCTGCGCATCGGCATCCGCAGCAACGACCCGGCGGTGCTGGAGCGCATCGCTCCGCTGCTTCCGGTCGGCACCCGCGCCTACGAGAAGCCTGGGGTGCGCCGTCTCTATTCCATCTGGGTGGGCGGCGAGTCGCGGCGGCGCGGCGTGCGCAACTACAACATCGGATACGCCGATGCGGCCCGTTTCGCGCGCACCCGGGATCTCGAAGAGGTGTACGAGGAATTCGAGACCAACATCAACCGCTACGTCGCCGAATTCTCGCCGCGCCTCGTGTTCGTGCACGCCGACGTGGTGGGCTGGCGGGGGCGGGCCATCGTGCTCCCCGGCAAGTCGTTCAGCGGAAAGACCACCATGGTGCGCGCACTCCTGGAGGCCGGGGCCACCTATTTTTCCGACGAGCACGCGGTGTTCGATCAGCGCGGGCGGGTGCGGCCGTATCCCCGCCGGCTTGCCGTGCGCGTGAAGGGCGCGCGGCCCGAGCGGATCGTGCCGGAGGCCGCCGTTGGGGAAGCGCCGCTGCCGGTGGGACTGGTGGTCACCGCGCCCTACGCGGAGGAGGCACATGTCTGGCGGCCCCGCGCCCAGGCGCCGGGCGAGACCATGATGTCGCTGCTGGCCAACGCCATCGCCATCCGCAATCGGCCGGCGCCGGTCATGCGCGCGCTGCAAGAGGTTGCCTCGCGGGCAGCCTCGTGGAGAGGGCGACGGGCGGACGCGGAGACGGCGGCCAGGGTGCTGCTGGAGCGGCTCGCGGACTGGTAGTTACTTTACCGTGAGCGGCGCGCGTCGCACGACGCTCCGCCCGGTGAAGTTGTCTAAGATGCGGAAAGCGAAGACGTAGTCGCCAGCCGGGATCTTGTTGTGGATGCGGATGTAGGCGTCAAACGGCCGGCCTGTCGTCCACGGCTTTTCCGCGTTGCGCAGGTCGAACTGCTTGAGGGTCCGTCCGCTGGCATCCTTCACGCGCCACCATGCGTGCAGCGAAATGCGGCCGTCTTCCACGCGCATCCCGGTCACGTCGAAGTTGGCCCACACCGGCTCGCCGGCCCGGATGGGCTCGCTCGGCGCGCCCTTTTTGTGGGAAAAGCGGAAATTCTCGATGCGCAGCTCGGCCGGCTGCTCGGGGGAAGGCGTGGGTGTCCCCGGAGAGGGAGTCGCCGTCGGCGCCCCCGGGATCCCCCACTCGGCGCTGGGGGATGCCGTTGCAGGCGGAGCCGACCACGGGTCCTCGGCCAGTGGCGTGGGCGCGGCGGCCCACGGATCCTCGGCCTGCTGCGGCGATTCGGTCTCCGAGGCAACAGGCTCCGGGGTGGGCGTGATGGTGGTGGCCACCGTCTCGGTGACCGTCACCTCCACGGTCTGCGGCGTCGCCGAGGGGGCCGGCGAGCGCCCGCATCCAAAGACGATCAGCGCGCACCCGAGCAGCAGCGCGAGTGGCGCGGTTCTTCGCGGTTTTCGAAATCTGTCCACACGCTGGAATTCCACATGTGGGCGACGGAACCCTTGACATCATTAGTCGTCATGTGCTATTCTGCGAAAACAGGGACGGCAGCCGCCTGAAGAGCGCAAGTCCGCGCGCATCTTCGCCCTCAGCCGGACAGCACGAGTGACATCAAGCGCACGTGCGAGGAGTCGAGTGAAAACCTCGTGGCGGCGCGCTGTTTCCAGTTTATCGACGCTCGTAGATCTGGATGCCGAGCGCGGGGTCGGGGATGGGGACCTCGCGGAAGGTGCGCCATTCAATTTCCGGGCGGAACAGGTCGCGCCCCAGGACCGGCAGCGTGGCCACGCGCTCGTAGCGCCAGGGCAGGCGCTTGAGGACGGGATCATCCGCGAAGGCGACAATGGTGTCGACCGGCGCGAGGCCGAAAAAATGGACCGAGTCGAGCGTGGGGTATTGAGCGCGCTTCTCGGGCTGCAATTGCCAGCCGTACACCAGCCGTGGTGCCGAGAACATCAGCGGATACATGGCGTGCGGAGGCATGGCCCACACGGTGGTTCCGGGGGTCAGGTTGTCGTTGAGCCAGCGGCTCGCCACGGTGTACGGATCGGAAGGCGGGCGCCGCAGCTCGTCCACGAACAGCGCGATTGTCGAGGGGGAGTTCTTCTGGGCCGGGGCCGGGTGCAGCCACGTGGTGCCGAAGGCGAGCACGGCCAGGGGGATGGCGAGCCAGCGGCCGTTGGCCAGCGCGAGGATGGTCATGGCGCCGAGCGGGATGGTGAGCGCCAGGACGGGCGCGTAGAAGCGGATGAACGCCACGTCGTCGGCGGTAAACCCTCGGTACTGCGGGGAAGCGATGGTGACGGCGGCCACGTATACCATCACCGCGCACCACGGGCGCATCAGCGGCGCCGCTCGCCACCACGCCACCAGCGGCGCGGCCAGCATCAACAGTCCGGGGAAGAATTCGTTTCGGTCGAGATCGCGATAGGCTTCCAGCAGCAGGGTCGCCTTGGAGGCGAGCCACACTGACAGGGGAACACCGACGAGTCGTGGGAGCGGATTCCACACCGTGAGCGTGAGCGCGCAGAGCAGGGCCGGCGGCAGCACGATGATGAGGATTTCCCGCGCAGTGATCCGCTTTCCCCAGAGCGCGTGATCCACCAGCAGGCAGGCCACGGCGGCCACCAGGTTCAGGAACGAGGAGAGCCACAGCAGGCAGAGCAGGGCGCTGACTGCCGCGGCGTACCAGCGCGAGGCGGTCCATTCCACCCAGACGTAGGCCAGGGCCAGGGTGAACAGCATGGCCGGCGCATAGTAGCGGCACTGGCGGAAGAACAGGAAGACTTCCACAGTGCACAGCAAGGCGATGCCGAACACGGTGAGGGCGACGGGCGAGAGGTCGCTGCGCCACATCCAGCGCAGTCCCAGCAGTATCCCCAGGAATCCGCACAGGGCGAACGGCAGGCGCGCCGCCAGGGGCGAGGGGCCCAGGATCCCCAGGAAGGGAGCGGCGAGATAGAACTGCAGCGGCGATGAGAAGCGGTCCTGGAAGCCGTCGATCATGGCCCCGCCGCGGTAGGCCACGACGTTGTTGCCGACGCGCACCGTGGTGTCGCCGGTTTCCCAGACGCCCAGCGCGGTGAGGGCGGTGAGCGCCTCGTCGTCCCACAGCGCGTAGTGTCCGAGGTTGTAGAACAGGAGCAGCAGGGCGGCGCTGACGATCAGGGCGGCGATCCAGGCGCGCTTCATTCCGCGTAGTGCAGCTCCTGGAAATAGGTGGTGACCCATCCCCAGGTCATCGGAAAGCGCAATTTCTCCAGCGTGCGGAACGGGCGGCCCAGCGGCTGGCTGAGCGTGATGGCGCGGATCGGACGCTCGGCGTTCACCGAGCGGGCGATGCGCGCGGCCAGCCTGCGCATGAGGCGCGTCGAATAGGTGGTGGAGGCCGCGTAGAAAATGGTGCCCGGGGAGAGATCTTGCTTGAGAAAGTCGCCCTCGATGAGCGTGACCTTCCCTGACAGGTCCAGGTCGCCCGCCATGCGTCGGGCGCGCGCCACCAGCGTGGGGACCACCTCGATGCCCACTCCTTTCACGCCGAAGTGCCTGGCCGCGCCCATCAGCGCCAGGGCGCGGCCGCAGCCCAGGTCAAACACGACGTCGTCGGCCGTAATGCCGACGCGGCGCAGCATGGCGATCATGGAAATGACGGGCGTTTCGCCGAAAACGCACTGGCCCTCGGGAAGTCCGAGCGCGGGTGCTTCGCGGCGCACGACCTTGCCGGGCGGGTCGAACAAAAACTGCCGCGCTGCGGAGAAGTGAAGCTGCCACCACCAGGCGCGCCAGCCCAGTGACACCATCTCAAAGCTGTTGAGGGCAACGTCCCAGGCCGCGTCGGACACCCGATCCCAGACCGGGCTGAGCACGGGAATGCGCATGTCAGGGGCGTTTCGGCCTGTCGTACCGGGGTGTCCTGGTCGCATCTTGCGATTCCGATGCCCGGCCGGCGTCCCCCCGGCCGCCGGTCTGGCGTCCCCCCCGGCCCCAAGGGCGTGACACGCTACTGTGCGCGGTGTCAGCCCGCGACACGCTACTGTGCGCGGTGTCAGCCCGCGACACGCTACTGTGCGCGGTGTCTGCCCGTGACACGCTACTGTGCGCGGTGTCAGCCCGTGACACGCTACTGTGCGCGGTGTCAACCCGCGACACGCACCCGGTTCTGGAGTGGCCCGCGGCTTCGTCTTGTCGTCAGTGCGTAACGATGCGCGTCCGGGGAGAATTCATGCGGGTCCGCGCGCTACCCTCAGGTCATGCGACAGGGGGATGTCTCCATCGCGGCAGTGCTCGTTGCGCTGCTTGCGCTCGTGGTGCTGGAAGTTCTCGCATTCCTGACACCGTCGGTGCCGCCGGAAAGCACCGCGGTCGTTTCGCCGCAATTTAAAATTCGCCTGAGCGAAGGAAGCCCGTCCAAGACGCCCGGGCGTGCTCCCGCATCCGCGACGCCGCTGACCGACGAGGCTGCGCCGCGCGTGCTGGCCAGTCTGCCGAAACCGACCGGCGCTCCGCTGTCGAAGGTCGTCGCGCCACCGTCGATACCTCCTCCCGCGGGAAGGGTTCTCGCGGCATTTCCCGCGCCTGAGCCACCGCGCCCGGTTACGGTCCGCAAGGAAGTCCTGCGTATCGTGCGGCATGCGCCCGAGGGCGCCACGCAATCGGCCTCCCAGGTGTCGGTGACGTTTTCGCACCCGATGGTGACCGTTGCTTCGCACGATGACCTCGCGGCGGACGGCGTGCCGGTGCGGCTGCAACCGGCCCCGCCGGGCGCCTGGCGCTGGATGGGGACGCGCACGCTTCAGTTCACGGCGCAAAAGCCATTTCCGAAGGCGGCGGAATACAACGTGGAAGTGCCGGCCGGAACCACCAGCGTGAACGGTGTAAAGCTTTCTCGCGCCGTGCGCTGGAAATTCCGCACGCCGGCGCTGCACATGGAGTGTCCGCTGGCAGGAGATGAGCGCGTTGGGCGCCGGCCGGAAATCGTGCTGCGCTTCAACCAGGAGGTGGATCGCGCGGCCATCTTTTCCCGGCTGAAAGCCACTGCGGCCGGCGAGTCGCTTGCGCTGGAGATGGTCCCGAACCAAGACAAGATGGTGGTGCGTCCGGTGTCGCGCCTGCCGGGGAATTGCCGCGTGCGCGTTGTGCTGCCGGCCGGTGCGGAATCCGCCGAAGGGCCGCGCCGGACCACCGCGCCTCAGGGGTTCTGGTTCAAGACGTACGACGTATTGCGGGTGACTGAACACAGCGGTCCGGTGGAACCGGATGAATCCTGGTCTATCAACTTCAACAATCCGCTGAAGCAGGAACCGTTCCGCGCCGAGCAGGTGCGCGTTTCGCCACCGATCAGTGAGATGGAGGTGAGCGTCTCGGACGATACGTTGTTCGTTGAGGGCGACGTACGTCCGTCGGTAAAATACTCGGTCACGCTGGCCCCGGAAATTACCGACATTTTCGGGCAGCAATTGGGGCGCGCTATCACTTTTCCGGTGAAGGTCTCGGCGCGTGC
>Ga0194121_10009083_pt1 | contig 12396 bp, 10 predicted proteins | sample TA2MahCa50mmetaG_FD_148609 | JGI IMG/M metagenome (GOLD analysis project Ga0194121, IMG submission 148609) | Freshwater microbial communities from Lake Tanganyika, Tanzania - TA2015020 Mahale Deep Cast 50m | ecosystem: Environmental > Aquatic > Freshwater > Lake | place: Tanzania: Lake...
ATGCACCACCTCGTGCAACACGTGCTGTAGCCGTTGGGTGACCGGACCGGGCTCGCCGATGAGGTGGTCGTCCACCGACCGCACCGGGCACACCTCGGCCGCGGTGCCCGTGACGAACACCTCATCCGCCTGGTACAGCTCGGCGCGCGCGAGGTCGCGCTCCACCACCTCGTAGCCCTCGGTGCGCGCGATCTCCATTATCGAGTTGCGCGTGATGCCCTCGAGGATCGACGCCGAGATGGGCGGGGTGCTCAGCACGCCGTCCTTGACCATGAAGATGTTCTCGCCCGAGCCGTCGGTGACCATGCCGAGCTCGTTGAGCAGGATGGCCTCCTGGTAGCCCGCGTGCTGGGCCTCCATCTTGGCCAGGATCGAATTGAGGTACTGCCCGCCGGCCTTGGCCGTGGCGGGGATGGTGTTGTTGCCGATGCGCCGCCAGCTGGAGATCTTGGCCGTGATGCCGTGCTTCAGGCCGTCCTCGCCCAGGTAGGCGCCCCACACCCACGCGGCGATGGCGACATCCACGGGCGCCTCGACCGGGTTGAGCCCCATCACGCCGTAGCCGCGCAGGGCGATGGGCCGGATGTAGGCCTCGTGCAGGCCGTTCGCGGAGATCACCTGGTGCACGGCCGTGCGCAGTTCCTCGTGCGAGAACGGCAGCGGCATGTAGTACTGCTTGGCCGACCTCTCGAGGCGCAGGAGGTGCTGGTCGAGGCGGAACACCGCGGGGCCGTCCCCGGTCTCGTACGCGCGGATGCCCTCGAACACCGACGTGCCGTAATGAAGGGCGTGCGTGAGCACGTGGACGTTGGCATCTGCCCAGTCCACGAGCGACCCGTTCATCCAGATCTTGTCGGCTTCCATCCTGCGATGGCCCTTCATTGTGGGGTTGACCCGGGCTCGGCTGCCCGCGTACCCGTTGAAGTCTAGCCCGCCGCGGAGATCAGCAGTTCGCCCATCTCATGCGTGGAGCAGGCGCCGCCCAGATCGCGCGTGCTGTGGCCCAGCGTGAGCACCAGGTCCACTGCGTTCTCGATGGCGCCGGCGCCCTTCGGCGCGCCGAGCGAGTAGCGCAGCATCATCGCGGCCGAGAGGCATGTGGCGATGGGGTTGGCGATGCCCTCGCCGGCGATGTCCGGGGCCGACCCGTGGACGGGCTCGAACAGGCCCGGGCCATTCCCGCCGAGGCTGGCGGAGGGCAGCAGGCCGATGGACCCGCTGATCATGGCGGCCTCGTCGGAGAGGATGTCGCCGAACATGTTCTCGGTGACGATCACGTCGAAGTCGGCCGGGCGGCTGACCAGCTGCATGGCGGCGTTGTCCACCAGCATGTGCTCGAGCTCCACGTCGGGGTGCTCCTCCGCCACGCGCATCACCTCGTCGCGCCACAGCCGGGAGCTCTCGAGCACGTTGGCCTTGTCGACGGAGGTCACCTTGCCGCGGCGGGCCAGGGCCGACTCGAACGCCACCTCGGCCACCCGTCGGATCTCCGCGCGGCTGTAGGTGCAGGTGTCGTAGGCGCTCTCGCCGTCGCGGCCGCTCTTGCCGAAGTAGATGCCGCCGGTGAGCTCGCGCACCACCAGCAGGTCGGTGCCCTCGATGCGCTCGGTGCGCAGCGGGCTGCTCTCGTACAGCGACGGGATCGGCTTGACCGGCCGCAGGTTGGCGAACAGCCCCAGGCCGGCGCGCAGCGCCAGCAGCGCCTGCTCGGGGCGCGGATCGTCGGGGTTGGTGGTGTCCCACTCGGGGCCGCCCACGGCGCCCAGCAGCACGGCATCGGCGGCCTGGCACTGCTCCATCACGCCGTCGGGCAGGGGCTTCCCGTAGGTGTCGATTGCGCAGCCACCCACCGCGTGGGAGTCCCAGTCCACCTGCATGTCGTCCATGGGCGCCACGTGGTCCACGAGGCGGCGCGCCTCGCCGATGACCTCGGGCCCGATGCCATCACCGGGGAGCAGTACGACCTTGACCGCACGCATTCGGGTTCCTTCGCTCGTCGTCGCAGATGGGGATCAGAGAAGCACGGTGGTGACGGGGCCCTGGCGCTCGCGCGAGGCCTCGTATGCGGCGATGTCGGCGTCCTTCCGCATGGTGAGGCCGATGTCGTCCCAGCCGTTCAGCAGGCGTTCGCGCACGCTGTCCTCGATGTGGAACTCCACGGTGCGGCCATCGGGGAAGGCCACCACGCACTCCTCGAGGTCCACCGTCATCTCGGTGCCGGGCTGGTCGATGGCCTCCTGCATGATGATGCGCACCTCATCCTCGGGAAGGCTGACCGGCAGCATGCCGATCTTCGTGCAGTTGGTGCGGAAGATGTCGGCGAACGACGGCGCGATCACGACGTCGAAGCCGTAGTCCTGGATGGCCCACGGGGCGTGCTCGCGCGACGACCCGCAGCCGAAGTTGCGGCCGGCCACCAGGATGCGCGCGCCCTCGTACTCCGGGCGGTCGAGGATGTAGAAGTCCTCGTTCTTCCAGTCGAAGAACAGGAACTCGCCGAAGCCCGTGCGCTCGACGCGCTTCAGGAACTGCTTCGGGATGATCTGGTCGGTGTCGACGTCGGCCCGGTCGAGCGGGGCCACCTTCGACTTGACGATGGTGATGGGCTCCATTTCGGCCTTCCCTATGCGCCCGCGAGGGCGGCGTCGAAGGTGCGGACGTCCACGAGGTGCCCGGTGATGGCCGCGGCGGCGGCCATGGCGGGGCTCACCAGGTGGGTGCGGCCACCCTTGCCCTGGCGTCCCTCGAAGTTGCGGTTGCTGGTGCTGGCGCAACGCTCGCCCGGCTCGAGGATGTCGGGGTTCATGCCCAGGCACATCGAGCACCCGGCGTCGCGCCACTCGAACCCGGCCGTGCGGAAGACCTCATCGAGGCCCTCCTCCTCGGCCTGGGCCTTCACGGCCATCGAGCCCGGCACCACCATGGCGCGCATGCCGTCCTTCACCGTGTGGCCCTGCAGCACCTCGGCGGCGGCGCGCAGGTCCTCGATGCGGCCGTTGGTGCACGAGCCCAGGAACACGGTGTCGATGGCGATGTCCTCCATCGCCTCTCCCCCGCACAGCCCCATGTACTCGAGCGAGCGGCGCACGGCCTCCTGGTCGGTGGGGTCGTCGTACTGCTCGGGCGTGGGCACGCGCCCAATGATGGGCGCCACCATGCCCGGGGTGGTGCCCCAGGTCACCTGCGGCGCCAGCGAGGGAACATCGACTCCCATCTCGCGGTCGAACTCGGCGTCGGCATCGCTCGGCAGCGCGCGCCAGCGCTCCACCGCCGCTGCGAAGTCGTCCGGCGCGGCCATGCGGCCCTCGACGTAGGCGAAGGTGGTGTCATCGGGCGCCACCATTCCGGCGCGCGCCCCGCCCTCGATGGACATGTTGCACACGGTCATGCGGCCCTCCATGGTGAGGCCGCGGATCGCCGACCCGGCGTACTCCACCACGTGGCCCTGGGCGCCCGAGACGCCCATCTGGCCGATGGCGCCGAGGATGAGGTCCTTGGCCACGACGCCGCGCGGCATCTCGCCCTCGAAGTTGATGCGCATGGTGCGCGGGGTGCCCTGCGGCAGCGTCTGGGTGGCCAGCACGTGCTCCACCTCGCTCGTGCCGATGCCGAAGGCCAGCGCGCCGAAGGCGCCGTGCGTGGAGGTGTGGCTGTCGCCGCACACGATGGTCATGCCCGGCTGGGTGAAGCCGAGCTCGGGACCGATCACGTGCACGATGCCCTGGCGCGGGCTGGTGAGCGAGAAGAGCGGGATTCCGAACTCGGCGGCGTTCCTCTCGAGGGCCTCCACCTGAAGGCGCGAGAGCTCGTCCTCGATGCCGCGCTCGCGGCCAACCGTGGGCACGTTGTGGTCAACCGTGGCGAGGGTGCGGTCGGGGCGGCGCACCGTGCGGCCAGCCATGCGCAGGCCGTCGAATGCCTGGGGCGAGGTGACCTCGTGCACGAGGTGCAGGTCGATGTAGAGGATCGCCGGGCCGTCGGGGCCCTCGGGGACCACCTCGTGGAGGTCCCAGACCTTCCGGAACACCGTCTTGCCCACTGCCTTGGTCCTCTCTCTGGTTCGAGGCCATGCGGCTATACGCCGCTCTCGGCCATCCTCTCGGTCTTGTCGGCGTTCCTGCTGGCGGTCACCGCGCGCAGGTAGGCGATCGCGCTGGCCTCCAGCACGTCGGGGGACACCCCCTGGCCGGTGAACTGCCGGCCGTTCAGCTCGCAGAGCACCCGGGCCTCACCAAGGGCGTCGGGGCCGTCGGTCACCGCCGACACCGAGTACTCCAGCAGCGTGCCCGCCGAGCCCACCGCGGCGTCGATGGCGCCGATCAGCGCGGCCACCGGTCCGTCGCCCTCCGACCTGCCCGAGAACTCCGTGCCGTCGGTGCTCCTCACCGTCACCTGGGCGCGGGCATTGTCGCCGGACGCGCCGCTGAAGGAGATGTCGCGCAGCTCGAGCTGGTGCTCGTGGTCCACGCGCATCTCGTCCTCCATCAGCGCCTCGAGGTCCATGGCGGTGAGCTCGCCCTTGCGGTCGGCCACCTCCTTGAACCGGCGGAAGGCGTCGTTGAGGGCGTCCTTGTCGAGTTCGTAGCCAAGGTCGGTGAGCGCCTGGCGCAGCGCGTGGCGGCCGGAGTGCTTGCCCAGCACCAGCTCGCTCTGCATCAGGCCCACGCTCTGGGCGTCCATGATCTCGTAGGTGAGCGGGTTGGCCAGCACGCCGTGCTGGTGGATGCCCGCCTCGTGCGCGAAGGCGTTGCGACCGACGATCGCCTTGTTGGGCTGGATCTCGTACCCGGTCAGGCGGCTCACCATGCGGCTCGCGCGGGTGATCTCAGTGGTGTCGATTCCCGACCACAGCCCGCCGAGGTCTTCGGCGCGCGTGCGCAGGATCATCGCCGTCTCTTCCAGGCTGGCGTTGCCGGCGCGCTCGCCGATGCCGTTCACGCACACCTCCACCTGGCGGGCCCCCGCCTCGAGGCCCGCGAGCGAGTTGGCCACGGCCAGCCCCAGGTCGTTGTGGCAGTGCACCGACAGCGTCACGCCCTCCAGCGACGGCACCCGCTCGTAGAGCTCCATCAGGAACCGCTGGAACTCCGTGGGCATGGTGTAGCCCACGGTGTCCGGGATGTTGATGGTGCCCGCGCCCTCCGCGATGGCGGCGCCGATCACCTCGGCCACGAACGCCGGGTCCGAGCGCGTGGCGTCCTCGCACGAGAACTCCACGTCGCGGCTCAGGCTCACGGCGAGCTTCACGGCGTCGATGGCGACGGCGAGCACCTCGGGCCTGTCCATGCGCAGCTTGTGCGCCATGTGGATGTCCGAGGTGGCGATGAAGGTGTGGATGCGCGGCTTCCTGGCGTCGCGCACGCCCTCCCACGCCACGGCGATGTCCTTCTCGTTCGCGCGGGCCAGCCCGGCGATGGTCGGGCCCTCCACCTCGCGGGCCACGGCCTGCACGCCCTTGAGGTCGCCCGGGGAGGAGATCGGGAAGCCGGCCTCGATCACGTCCACCCCGAGGCGCGCGAGCTGCTGCGCGATCTCCACCTTCTCCCGCAGGTTCAGGTGAATGCGCGGTGACTGCTCCCCGTCGCGCAGGGTCGTATCGAAGAACTTGACGCGCTTGGCGTCGTCTCGGCTGGCGTCGTCGGCCGGCACGGGGGCTTCCTCCTGGCTCGTGTGGACTGATCCGATGCCCGGCGCATCCGGGCGTGGGTGTCGGTTCGCTCCCCCTACCGGGGGAGGAGCAGAAGGGCGCCCAGCGTGCCGCGACCGGCCAGGAGGTTGGTGTTCGCGGTGGCGCTCATCGCAGCGCAGAGTAGCGCAAAGAGCGATTTCGGCAAGCCGACGGCCGCGACCCGGACTACACGTCGAGCTCGACGAACCACACTTCGGCGTCCGCCCCGTCGGCGATGGCGGCTTGGGTCTCGGGCGGCACCGGGGTGTCGACCGTGACGCCCATGGTGGCCTCGCCCTCGAGCGAGCGGCCGACGGCCATGGACGCGATGTTGATGCCCTGGCCGGCGATCACCGTGCCGACCGTGCCGATCTTTCCCGGCTTGTCGGCGTAGCGGAGGATTCCGACGTGCTCGGCGAGTTCCATTTCGATCGACTGGCCGAGCACCTCGACGAGGCGGGGGCGCGCGGTGCTGCCCACGGTGGTGCCGGCCACCGACACGTCGCCGATCCTCACCTTGAGACGGCTTGTGTAGTCGCGGGCCACGGTGGTTGCGGAGTCGCTCCACTCGATGCCGCGTTCGCGGGCGCGGTCGGCGGCGTTCACCATGTTCACGCTCTCCACGGTGTGGCCGGTGAGCGCGCCGGCGAGCACGGCGGTGACGAGCAGGCGGGTGTCGTGCTTGGCGATCTCGCCCTCGCAGATCACTTCGATGGAGTCGGTGATGCGGCCCGCCATGCCCGCAGCCAGGCGACCGAGGTGCCCGGCCAGCGGCAGGAAGGGGCCCACGGTGGCCATGGTCTCGGCCGAGACCACCGGGATGTTCACGGCGCTGGTCACCACGCCCCCGGTGAGGGCGGCGGCCACCTGCTCGGCGCAGGCCGCGCCTGCGCGCTCCTGGGCCTCGCCGGTGGATGCTCCGAGATGCGGGGTGACGATGATCCCTTCAACCCCGAAGTACGGGCTCTCGGTGGCGGGCTCCTCGGGGAACACGTCGATCGCCGCGCCCGCGACCTTGCCGCTCCCGATCGCCGCCACGAGGTCGGCCTCCACGATGAGGTCGCCGCGAGCGTCGTTGATGATGCGCACGCCGTCGCGCATCTTCCCGAGGGCGTCGGCGTTGATGAAGCCGCGGGTCTCGGGCGTGGACGCCACGTGCAGGGTGATGAAGTCGCACTCGGGGTAGAGATCGTCCAGCGAGTCGGCCTGCTCCACGCCCATCTCGCGGTAGCGGGCGTCCGCGACAAAGGGGTCATAGGCCACCACCCGCATGCCGAGGCCCATCGCGCGCTCGGCCACGAGCCGCCCGATGTTGCCGAAGCCGATCACGCCCAAGGTCTTGCCGGTCACCTCGATGCCGCCGAACTTCGAGCGCTCCCAACGGCCGTCCACCAGCGCGGCGTGCGCCTGGGGAATGTTGCGGGCCTGAGCCAGCATGAGCGCGATGGCGTGCTCGGCGGCCGACACGGCATTCGAGCCCGCGGCGTTCACCACGATGATCCCGCGCTTGGTCGCCGCCGGCACATCGACGTTGTCGACGCCCGTGCCGGCGCGACCCACCACCTTCAGGCGCGGGGCGGCCACGATGAGGGCGGCCGTCACCCTGGTGGCGCTCCGCACCACCAGGGCGTCGTAGGGCGCGATGCGCTCGGCCAGCTCGTCGGCCGACCACTTGAGCTCCACGTCGACGTCGCCGACCGCGCGCAGCACGTCGACTCCGGCATCCGCGATCTTCTCGGTGATGAGGATCCGAGGACGGTCATTCATGCGCGGCAGCCCCCCGGCTCAGAACTCGCTGTCGATCCAGTCCATCATGCCGCGGAGCTTCTTGCCGGTCACCTCGATCGGGTGGTTGGCCTGGGCCTCCGCGGTTGCGGTGAAGTTCGGGAGGCCCGCCCTGTACTCGGCGATCCACTCGTTGGCGAACTCCCCGCTCTGGATCTCGGAGAGGATCTTGCGCATCTCGGCGCGGGTGTCATCCGTGATGATGCGCTTGCCGCGCGTGAGGTCACCGTACTCCGCGGTGTTCGAGATGGAGTACCGCATGCCCGCGATGCCCTTCTCGTACATGAGGTCGACGATGAGCTTCACCTCGTGCAGGCACTCGAAGTAGGCCAGCTCGGGCGGGTAGCCCGCCTCGGTGAGGGTGTCGAAGCCCGCGCGCACGAGCTCGGTGAGCCCGCCGCAGAGCACCACCTGCTCGCCGAAGAGGTCGCTCTCGCACTCGTCGCGGAAGGTGGTGGGGATCACGCCGGCGCGGGTGCAGCCGACGCCCTTGCAGTAGGCGCGCACCAGCGCATCGGCGTTGCCGGTGGCGTCCACCTCGACGGCCATGAGGCCGGGCACGCCCTTGCCCTCGGTGTACTGGCGGCGCACGAGGTGGCCCGGGCCCTTGGGGGCGGCCATGGCCACGTCAACGCCCTCGGGCGGCGTGACCGTGCCGAAGTGGATCGCGAAACCGTGGGCGAAGAGCAGCATGTTGCCGGGCTCGAGGCCGTCGGCGATCTCCTGCGCGTAGACGTCGCCCATGCTCTCGTCGGGCACGAGCATCATCACGAGGTCGCCCTTCTTGGCGGCCTCGGACGGCGAGAGCACCTCGAGGCCGCCGGCCTTCGCCTTGGCGGCCGATGCCGAGTCGGGGCGCAGGCCCACCACCACATCCACGCCCGACTCCTTGAGGTTCAGTGCGTGAGCGTGGCCCTGACTGCCGTAGCCGATGATGGCCACGGTCGTCCCGTCGAGGGCGCCGAGGTCGGCGTCCGCGTCGTAGATCATCTGCAGCCCGTCGCTCATGTGGTCTTTCTTCGCCTAGGTCGCCCGGTCGCCGCGGCCCAGCGCCACGACACCGGTGCGGACCATCTCGACCAGGCCGTTGTTCCGCAGCAACTCCTCGAGGTTCTCGAGCTCGGCGGTGGTGCCGGTGGCCTGGATGACCAGGGACCCGCTCGTGACGTCCACGATCTCGCCCTCGAATATGTCGACGAGGGCGAGGATGTCACTGCGCGACGTGCCCGTGGTGGACACCTTGAACAGCCCGAGCTCGCGGGCGACCATGTTCTCGGGATCGAGGTCGCGCACCTTGATCACGTTCACGAGCTTGTCCAGCTGCTTCGTGATCTGCTCCACGGGAAACCGCGAGGCGTCCACCGTGATGGTCATGCGCGAGCGATGTTCGTCCTCGGTGGGGCTCACCGCGAGCGAGTCGATGTTGTAGCCGCGTCGCGTGAACATCCCGGCGACGCGCGAAAGCACGCCCGGCTTGTTCTCCACGAGGACGGAGAGGGTGTGCTGGGTCACGGCGCGGGAGCATACCCCACGCCGGGGCACGATCGGCGCCGGGGCATTTCCGGAGGGAACACGTGCGCCCCCCGCTTGCGCAGGGCAGTACCGCTAGCCGGCTACGGCAGCTCGGACGAGTTGCTGGACGGCCTGCGGGTTGGCGCGGCCGCCCGTCTTCTTCATCGCCTGGCCCACGAAGAAGCCCAGCACCTTGTCCTTGCCGTCGCGCAGCTGCTGGGCCTGGTCGGGGTTCGCGGCCACCAGCTCGGCCACGATTGCCGCCAGCTCCGACTCGTCGATCGCTCCCAGGCCCTTCGAATCCACCACCGCGGCGGGCTGGTCACCCGTCTCGATCATGCCGGCCAGCACTTCCTTGGCAGCCGGGACGGCGATGGTGCCGGCGGCCAGCAGGTCGACCAGCGCGGCGATGTCCGCCGGGGTCACCTTCGACTCCCACGGCTCGGTGCCCACCCCGCGCAGCTGGGCGCGCAGCTCGCCGCGGATCCAGTTGGCGCAGGCCTTGGGGTCGGCCAGCGCGGCGGCATCCATGAAGTAGGCAGCCAGCTCGGGGCTCTCGGTGAGCACCTCGGCGTCCTCGGCCGTGAGGCCCAGCTCCCCCACCATGCGGCGGCGCACCGCCAGCGGCAGCTCGGGCAGGTTCGCGCGCAGGTCGTCCACCCACGCGGGGTCCGGGGCCACGGGAACGAGATCGGGCTCGGGGAAGTACCGGTAGTCGTGCGACTCCTCCTTGGAGCGCAGCGACGTGATGTGGCCGGTCTCGGGCTCGTAGTGCACCGTCTCCTGGCTCACGCGACCGCCGTCCCGCAGGACCTCCTCCTGGCGGGCGATCTCGGCCTCCATGCCGCGCTCGAGGAACCGGAAGGAGTTCATGTTCTTGAGCTCGGTCTTGGTGCCGAACCCGTGGCTGCCCACCGGGCGGATGGACACGTTGGCGTCGGCGCGCATGGAGCCCTCCTCCATGGAGCAGTCGCTCACGCCCAGGAAGAGCAGCGTCTGGCGCAGCTGGCGCAGGAAGGTGGCCGCGTCGGACGCCGACCTGAGGTCGGGCTCGGTGACGATCTCCACCAGCGGGGTGCCGCCGCGGTTGAAATCGACCACCGACTCCTCTGCGCCGGCACGACGGCCGCCCAGGTGGATGAGTTTGGCGGCGTCCTCTTCCAGGTGGGCGCGGGTGATGCCCACGCGGATCTCGGAGCCGTCATCCCGGATGGCCACGAACTCGCCCCGGCCGCAGATGGGGATGTCGAACTGGCTCACCTGGTACGCCTTGGGCAGGTCCGGGTAGAAGTAGTTCTTGCGGTGGAAGATCGAGCGCGGGGCGATCTCGCAGCCCAGGGCGAGGCCGATCACAAGCGCGCGGCGCACGGCCTCCTCGTTCACCACCGGCAGCACGCCGGGGTGCGCAAGGCACACCGGGCAGGTGTGCACGTTGGGCGGGTCGCCGAACGACAGCGCGCACCCGCAGAACATCTTGGTCTGGGTGGAGAGCTGCACGTGGATCTCCACGCCGATGACGGCCTCGAAGTCGCTCATGCCACCAACCCCGGGGGACGGGTGTCGAAGGCCAGCGCCTGCTCCACGGCGTGCGCGGCGTCGAGCACGCGGTTCTCGCTGAACGCCGGTGCGGCCAGCTGCAGGCCCACCGGCAGGCCGCCGACGAGGCCACAGGGGATGGAGATGGCGGGCAGGCCCGCGAGGCTTACCGGGATGGTGCAGACATCGGCCAGGTACATGGCGTACGGGTCGGCGGTGCGCTCGCCCAGCGGGAACGCCACCGTGGGCGATGTGGGCGACGCCAGCAGGTCGACCTGCGCGAACGCGGCGTCGAACTCGCGCACGATGAGCGTCCGCACCCGCTGCGCACGGCCGTAGTACTGGTCGTAGTAGCCGGATGCCAGGGCAAAGGTGCCGAGCATGATGCGGCGCTTCACCTCGGGGCCGAACAGCTGCCCGCGGGTCATCTCGTACTGGTCGAGCAGGTTGTCGGCGGGCACCGGGTGGCCGTAGCGGATCCCGTCGAACCGGGCGAGGTTCGACGAGCACTCGGCGGGCGCCAGCACGTAGTAGGTGGCCAGCCCGCTCAGTGCGCTCGGCAGGCTCACCGGCACCACGGTGGCGCCGAGATCCTCGATGGTCTTCAGCGAGGCGTCCACCGCGGCGCGCACGCCGGGCTCCACGCCCTCCCCCATGAGCTCCTCCACCGCTCCCACGCGAAGGCCCGCGAGGTCGGTGGCGGTGGGCAGGGTGATCTCGCCCGGCCAGTCGAGCGACGTGCTGTCCATGGGGTCGCGGCCCACCATGTGGCGCAGCAGCAGGGCGGCGTCCTCCACCGTGCGGGCGAAGGGGCCCACCTGGTCGAGCGACGACGCGAAGGCGATGAGGCCGTAGCGCGAGATCGCGCCGTAGGTGGGCTTCATGCCGACGATGCCGCAGAGCGCCGCGGGCTGGCGGATGGAGCCCCCGGTGTCGGATCCGAGCGACCACGGAACCTGTCGCTCGGCCACCGACGCGGCCGACCCGCCGCTCGACCCGCCGGGCACGCGCTGGTGGTCCCATGGGTTGAGGGTGTTCTTGTAGGCGGAGTTCTCGGTGCTGGACCCCATGGCGAACTCGTCCATGTTGGTCTTGCCGAGCACGATGGCGCCGGCGTCCTCAAGCCGCTGCACGCACGTGGCGGTGTACACCGGCCGGAAGCCCTCCAGCATGCGCGAGCCCGAGGTGGTGACGATGTCGCGCGTGGACAGGGCGTCTTTGATGGCGATGGGCACGCCGGCCAGCGGCGGGCGCTCGGGCAGGGCGTCGATCTCGCGGGCCCGGGCGCGGGCGCCGTCGGCGTCGATGGCCAGGAAGGCATCCACGGGGTCGGCGTCCACCGCCTGCAGGTGGGCATCCACCAGCTCGAGCGAGGTGGTCTCCCCCGCCTGCAGCGCAGCCACTTGCTCCGCAGCCGTGAGGTCGCGCAGGGCCATTAGTCCATCCTCGGCACGCCGAAGGAGTCGTCCACCACGTCGTCGGCCTCGCGCAGGGCATCCTCGCGCGGCAGGCTCGGGCGCGGCACATCGGCGCGCAGGACGTTCTCGAGATCGATCACGTGAGTGGTGGGCGGCACGCCGTCGAGGTCCATCGACCTGATGGCATCGATGTGCTCGAGGATGCCCGAGAGCTCCTCCTGCATCACCTTCTCCTCCTCGGACCCGAGCCGGAGCCGCGCGAGGCGCGCCACGTGGCGGACGATGTTCGCGTCGATCATCGGCGGAGGACTGTAGCCGAGCGCCCGCGGGGTGGCTGGTACCGTCGGGACATGGATGGCGAGCTCGAGATGATCCGGCGCATGGCCGCCCGGGTGGGCGTGCGGGGAGGCGTGAGCACCGGCATCGGCGACGACGCCGCGGTGCTGGAGGACGGCACGGTGCTCTCGCTCGACATGG